>OGNF01000137.1_pt1 | contig 79991 bp, 76 predicted proteins | sample 1573321 | NCBI WGS metagenome assembly OGNF01 (sample SAMEA2581911, study PRJEB24529) | metagenome | biome: Human gut stool | place: China | collected 2011 | reverse complement strand
CGCGAACTCTACGAGGTTTTTTGACAGTCTGAGGGCCGGCAATTCTGCCGGCCCTTTTGCATAGCGTATTTGTAAACAGTGAACACGCCGCCCGACCTGCGTGTTCTGTTTGAGAGCGTCTCATACTTCCGTTTTTTCTCTCATATCCTTAAGGTGTATCCGAAAGCTGGCGAAGTGACCGGCAGCGAAGATACACCCTAAGTAGCATACACAGCTTGGAGGTGCCACATGAGAGAGGATTTGGAAGCCAGAGCCCAGAAGCTTGCTGTGTACATCATTGAAGGCCGCACGACCATCCGTGCCGCCGCCAAACACTTCGGGATCTCAAAATCCACGGTCCACAAGGATCTGTCCGAACGGCTGGAGCGATATGACCGGCCGCTGTATTTGCAGGTCAAGGAAATTCTGGAGCAGAACAAGGCCGAGCGTCACATCCGCGGCGGTGACGCCACGCGCCGCAAGTATCAGAATGCCGCAGTATGCATTCCACCACAGAAAAACTGACGTCGCTCAGAGGGAAACAGCGCACACAGACGCCTCTGTGTGCGCTGCGCTTTTTGTCTGAATTACCTTCCAAATTATGCGTTTTGCAAAAAAACGGTGCGAAATAGGTTGATTCTTTCGTCAGAAAGGTATATACTGAGCATAGACCCATTGGGCACAAATGCTATGAACAATGATTCAGGAGGCAAGCATTATTATGAACTATGGACGTACCTTCAACTTCTCCGCAGGCCCGGCGATGATGCCGGAACCCGTCCTTGAGGAGATCCGTGATGAAATGATGAACTACCGCGGAAGCGGCATGTGCGTCATGGAAATGAGCCACCGTTCTCCCGTCTTCCAGAAGATCATCGACGATGCCGAGCAGGATCTTCGCGATCTGATGGGCATTCCCGACAACTATAAGGTCCTGTTCATTCAGGGCGGCGCAACGCTTCAGTTCTCCATGATCCCGATGAACCTGATGAAGAACGGCAAGGCCGTCTATGTGGAGACCGGCGCATGGTCGAAGAAGGCCATTGCCGAGGCGAAGAAGGTCGGCGAGGTCATCGTTGCCGCATCCTCCAAGGATAAGAACTATACATACGTTCCCGACTGCTCCGATCTCGACATCCCCGAAGATACCGACTATGTCTATATCTGCGAGAACGAGACCATCCATGGCGTTACCTGGCAGAAGCTCCCCAACACCAAGGGACACATCCTTGTTTCCGACCAGTCTTCGATGTTCCTCTCCCAGCCCTGCAACGTTGCCGATTATGGCATGATCTATGCGGGCGTGCAGAAGAACGTCGGCCCCGCCGGCATGGTCGTCTGCATCATCCGCGAGGATCTCATCCGCGACGATCTGAAGGATCTGCCCATCTACCTCCAGTACAGCACCCATGCAGGCGCAGGCTCGATGTACAACACGCCGAACTGCTGGGCCATCTACTGCTGCGGCAAGGTCTTCAAGTACCTCAAGAGCATCGGCGGTCTGGAAGAGATGCACAAGCGCAATCTTGACAAGGCCAAAGTCCTGTATGACTTCCTCGACAGCTCCAGGATGTTCAACGGCACCGTTGAGCCGGAAGTCCGCTCGCTCATGAACGTTCCGTTCGTCACCGAGTCCAAGTAGCTGGACGCCGAGGTCGTCGCTGCCACCAAGGCTGCAGGCTTCGACAATCTCAAGGGCCACAAGTCCGTCGGCGGCCTGCGCGCCTCCATCTACAACGCCATGCCCAAGGAGGGCGTTGAGGCGCTGGTCGCATTCCTGAAGAATTTCGAAGAAAACTACGGCAAATAATTTGTTCATACGGCGCGGAATACCCTTTTCCGCGCCGTAGCTTTCACAAAAATTCAAAATAAGGAGATTTTATCATGCGTATTCTCGTTACCGACGGTATGGACAAGCAGGCCATGGCGCAGCTGCGTGAAGCAGGCCATGAGGTCGTTGAGCAGTTCTATGCTCCCGAAGAGCTGGGCGCAGCCCTGCGCGAGTTCGACGCAGTCGTCGTCCGCTCCAAGACCAAGGTTCGCGCCAACCACATCGACGAGGCCAAGGGCGGCAAGCTGAAGCTCATCATCCGCGGCGGTGTCGGCGTGGACAACATTGACGTCAAATATGCCGAGGCAAACGGCATCACCGTCAAGAATACTCCGAAGGCTTCCTCCCAGTCCGTTGCGGAGCTTGCAATGGGCCACATGTTCTCCTGCGCGCGCTATCTCTCCATCGCCGGTCACACCATGCGTGAGGGCAAGTGGGAAAAGAAGGCCTACGGCAAGGGCATCGAGCTTCAGGGCAAGACCCTCGGTATCGTCGGTTTCGGCCGCATCGGCCAGCATCTGGGCGTCATGGCCAAGGCCATCGGCATGGATGTCATCGCATTCGACATCTATCACATCCCCGGCATCGAGGAACAGCTTGGCATCCCCTATGTTGAGATGGACGAGCTGCTGGCAAAGTCCGACTTCATCTCCGTCCACGCTCCCGCGGTCGACGGCGGCGCGCTCATCAATGCCGAGCGCATCGCCAAGATGAAGGACGGCGTCGTCATCATCAACACCTCCCGCGGCACCAACGTCGACGAGGCCGCCCTGCTCGCCGGTCTGGAGAGCGGCAAGGTCCGCGCCGCCGGTCTGGACGTGTACGCCGACGAGCCCGCCACCAACAAGGCGCTCTACTCTCACCCGATGGTCTCCTGCACGCCGCACATCGGTGCCGCCACCGTCGAGGCTCAGAAGCGCATCGGCGCGGAGATCGTGGACATCATCTCCAAGATGTAAGCTCCTCTCTCCAATCGCAGCAAAGGGAAGCCCGCAGGGGCTTCCCTTTTGTCATACTCGCGCGGCTCCTTTCATAGACTGCACCAACAACATACTTTGAGGTGTACGCTATGGAAAAAAGTCAGAACTATGTGGAGCTTTGGGGCACAGCCGGCGCGGCTCCCTCCTTTTCGCACGAGAATCACGGCGAGAGCTTCTACCGCTTTCCGCTGCGCGTGGAGCGTCTGTCCGGGCAGAGTGACCTGCCTCTCATCCTCGCCCCCTCCGCTCTGCTGGAGGGCATCGACATTGCAGAGGGCACGCCCCTGCGCGTGACCGGACAGCTCCGCTCGTTCAACAACCGCAGCGGGCACGGCAGCCGTCTGGTCATCTCCACCTTTGCCCAGTCCATCGAGCCGTGCGACGGCGGGCACTTCAACCGCATCCTGCTCTCGGGCGTGCTGTGCAAGCAGCCGACGCTGCGGCGCACGCCGCTGGGGCGCAGCATCTGCGATATGATCCTGGCGGTCAACCGCCGCTACGGGCGCGCGGACTATCTGCCCTGCATCGCGTGGGGAAAGGTTGCCGCCAAGATCGCAGAAATGCAGGTGGGCGACCGCCTGACGCTTGAGGGCCGCGTGCAGAGCCGCACCTACATCAAGCAGACCGACGCGGGCAGCGAGGAGCGCACCGCCTACGAGGTATCGGTGATGCAGCTGCTGGACGACGAGGAAACAGAGCTGATCTGAAAAGCGGGGGACGCGCAGCGTCCCCCGCTTTCTTTGTCTTTTGACTCGCCGCGCCGGCTCCTGCACGGCGTTGAGAGCTTTGCAGGACGCTTCTCCGGTCGGTCTTTATGCCTTTTACGTCACGGTTTTCGATCTATTCAGATTATTTATGAATGCTTCTCTTTACATTTTTTCTGTATGGTGATAGAGTGTTATAATGTTGTGTATTATACGCAAACGCGAGAAAAAGTGAGTGGATCGAATGGCAAGAATTTTTATGCTCAAGGGCGACATCAACCGACCCGGTCATGTGGACATCCCCGAGGAATCGACCACGCTGCGCGAGGTCGTGGAGCAGCTCGGCGGCGGCATGGCGAACGGAAAAAGGTGCAAGGCCGTGCAGATCGGCGGTCCCAGCGGCGGACTTCTTTCTGCCGAGCAGCTTGACCTGCCGCTGCATTTCCAGCAGCTCAAGCCCTACGGCATCCGCCGCGGCGACAGCGTCATCACCGTCCTCGACGAGGACCGCTGCATGGTGGACGTCGCCTGCCGCTTCATGCAGTATACGCAGACGGAGTTCTGCGGCAAGTGCGTTTCCTGCCGCGAGGGCACCAAGCGCATGAACGAGCTTTTGTGGGCGCTGCGCAATTACCGGCTGAGCGAGGAGGACTTCTCCCTGCTCATGGACCTCGGCGAGATGATCTCCGTCACCGCCTTCTGCAACCTCGGGCGCGGCTCGTTCTCGACGCTGCAAAGCGCCGTGAAATACTTCCCCGAGGAGTTTCGCGGCCATCTGGCCGGTCGCTGCGCGCTGTGCGAAAGCGACCACCGCTATCCCATCCAGCCGGGCGATCTGCCCTACAACCGCATCTGTCTGGTCGTGGACCCCGCCATCTGCCGCGGGTGCAGCAAGTGCGCGCGCAACTGCCACGCGAACGCCATCACCGGCGTCGTCCGCTCGCCGTTTTCGATCGACCCGGAAAAGTGCGTGAAATGCTATACCTGCATCGAGGCTTGCCCCTTCGACGCGATCAAGGAGGTGGAGCTCGATGTCTAAGGGCGTTATGTACGTGGACAACATCCGCGTGGAATATGACAACGAACCCAACGTGCTCGAGGTCTGCCGCAAGGCCGGCGTTGAGATCCCCAACTTCTGCTTCCATTCCGATCTGTCCGTTTACGGCGCGTGCCGTATGTGCATGGTCGAGGAGGAGGGCACCGGAAAGATCGACGCGGCCTGCACCATGCCGCCGAAAAACGAGCTGCACATCCGCACCAACACGGCGCGGCTGCTCAAGTACCGCCGCATGATCATCGAGCTGCTGCTCTCCGCGCATTGCCGCGACTGCACCACCTGCGAGAAGAACCGCGCCTGCCGTTTGCAGGAGATGGCGGTCCGCTTCGGCATCCACCACGTCCGCTTCGACGATACGCGCGAGCATGTCAAGATGGACTTCTCCAGCCCCGCCGTCACGATGGACCTCAACAAGTGCATCCTCTGCGGCGACTGTGTGCGCGTCTGCCACGAGGTGCAGGGCGTCAGCAATCTGCGCTTTGCCGGCCGCGGCCCAAGCCTGCACATCGCCACGGCGGACAATAAGCCGCTGAGCGAGACACACTGCGTCAGCTGCGGACAATGCTCCGCCGTGTGTACCACCGGCGCCATCACCATCAAGAACGACATCGGTCCCGCGTGGAAAGCCCTGCAGGACCCGCAAAAGCGCGTCGTCATTCAGATCGCGCCCGCCGTGCGCGTCGCCATCGGCGAGGCCTACGGCCTCCCCGCGGGCGAAAATGTGCTCGATAAGCTCGTCACCGCGCTCAAAATCATGGGCGCGGACGAGGTGTACGACACCATCTTCGGCGCGGACCTCACCGTGCGCGAGGAATCCGCCGAGTTCCTGCGCCGGCTCGAGACCGGCGAGAACCTGCCGCTGATGACCTCCTGCTGCCCCGCGTGGGTGAAGTATGTGGAAAACGAGCGGCCCGAATTTCTGAAGAATCTCTCCACCGCCCGCTCCCCCATGCAGATGTTTGCGTCCGTGCTCAAGGAAAACTACCGCAAGAAGGACGCCGAGGACGGCCGCACGACCTTCCACATCGCCATCATGCCCTGCACCGCCAAGAAGATGGAGGCGCGGCGCGAGGAGTTCCGCGACGCCTATGGCGTCCCCTACGTCGACCTTGTGCTCACCACGCAGGAGGTCGTGCAGATGATGAAGGAGTCCGGCATCCGCTTCCAGATGTTGGAGAAGGAATCCCCCGACCTGCCCTACGGCATGGGCTCCGGCGCGGCGGAGATCTTCGGCACAAGCGGCGGCGTGGCTGAGGCAGTCATCCGCTGCTGCACCCCCGACAAGAGCAAGAATGCCCTGCGCACCATCGAGCACAGCGGCATCCGTGGCACGGACGCCGTTCGCTTTGCCGAGGTCACGATCAACGGCCGCAAGGTGCGCGCCGCCATCGTCCACGGACTCGGCAGCGCCGCGAAGCTGCTCGATCAGATCCGGAGCGGCGAGGTGCAGGCGGACCTCGTCGAGGTCATGTCCTGCCGCACCGGCTGCGTCGGCGGCGCGGGCCAGCCCTACGCCCTGATGGCGAAAAAGCTCCAGCGCGCGCAGGGGCTCTACGAGATCGACCGCAGCGCCATGTTCAAGCGCAGCGAGCGCAACCCGGTCATCGACGCGATGTACGCAAACGGTCTCGCCGACCGCGCGCACGAGCTGCTGCACATCGAGTACAAGGACTAAGGAGGGCGCGCGATGGCGAAGCAGAGCCGCTGCGAGGACTGCATGAACTACGTCTATGACGAGGAGTACGACTGCTACACCTGCGAGCAGGGCGCCGAGCTGGACGAGGACGAAATGGCCCAATTCCTGCGCGGGGACTACCCTGCCTGTCCGTTCTACCATCCCGGCGAGAGCGACTACTATCTCTCCTCCAAGCAGTAAGAAAAAAGGGCAGGAGCCCTTTTTTCTTTTCGGAATGGTCTTGACAACATTCATTCTTTTTATTAGTATATTTGAAGAATCATTTAATTTTTTTGAAACTGGAGATACACGCACATGGAGATCCGCAATCTTGTCACATTTCTGAAGGTCACTGAGCTCAACAGCTTCTCCAAGGCTGCCGAGGCGCTGGACTATTCCCAGTCCGCCGTCACCGTGCAGATCCAGCAGCTTGAGCGCGAGCTGGGTGTGCGTCTGTTTGACCGCATCGGGAAGAACGTCTCCATCACGCAGTACGGCAAGAACTTCATCTCCTATGCCCGCGATATTGTCAGCGCCGTCGCCCGCGCGCAGGTCTTTGCCTCCGAGGAAACGGAGCTGACGGGCATGGTGCAGGTCGGCACGCTCAATTCCCTTATGACCGCGTCGTTCTCCGACATTGTCCCGGCCTTCCGCCAACGCTTTCCCCATGTGATGATGCGCCTGCACGCCGACATGGTCGCCTCGCTCAAGGACAAGCTGCTCAAAAACGAGCTCGACCTCATTTACACGCTCGATTCTCAGGTGCTCGACCCGCAGTTCGTCAAGGTCTTTGAGGCCGAGGAGGAGGTCGTGGTGGTCACAAACCGCGATAACCCACTTGCCGCACGCGAGAGCGTCCGTCTGGCCGAGCTGGTCGACCACCCCTTTATCCTGATGAACCGCACGAACGCCTACCGCGACCTGTTCGACACCGAGCTGGCCCGTCAGGGCTTGGAGATTCGCCCCTTCCTCGAGCTGGAGGACGACGTGCTCGCCCTGCGCCTGCTGTATGAGAATCCCGCGTACATGACCGTCCTGCCGCTCTACACCGTGAAAAAGAGCATCCATGAAAAGAGTCTTGCCGCGGTGCGCGTCGAGGACTGCAAAATGTCGCAGTTCCGCCAGGTCATCTATCACAAGAACAAGGTTCTCACCCCGCAGATTCAGGGGATGCTGGATACGATCGTCGAGGTCGCCAAGCGGCCGTTCTGAAAAAAGCATAGAAAAACGCGCAGCCGAAGGGCTGCGCGTTTCGTTTTGCGGATTTACTCCTCGTCCTTATCCTCGTCCGCGGCGTCGGCCAGGTCGGAGAGGTCGAACTCCAGCTTCGCGCCGCAGTTCGGGCAGATGATCTCGCCGTCCTCGAGCATGGTGTCGTCGAAGAAGATCTCCTCCTCGCACTCGGGGCAGGTGGTGGCGTAGCACTCCTCTTCCTCGTCGTCCTCGTCGTCCTCGTCATCATCGTCATCGTCGTCATCGTCATCGTCATCGTCGTCATCGTCCCACTCGTCGTAGACGATGTCCTCCACATCGGAGAGGTCGTCGCTGATGACATCCAGCCCGTCGCCGAGCTCCATGACCTCGTCGGTCAGGTCCTCGACCTCGAGGGCGATCTCATCGAGCACGTCCACGACGGCGGCAAAGAGCTTGCCCTCGTTGGACTCCGTATCCACGTTCATGCCTTCCATCAGGCCCTTGAGATAAGCGATCTTTTCAGAAATACCCATAATGCTTCTCCTTTCAGATCAGATCAAACGGTTTCCTGCTGACTTGTTTTTTTACTTGGCGCGGCCCATGTACTCGCCGGTGCGGGTGTCGATCTGGATCTTGTCGCCCTCGTTGATGAACAGGGGGACCTTGATCTCGGCGCCGGTCTCGACGATGGCGGGCTTGGTCACGTTGGTGGCGGTGTCGCCCTTGGCGCCCGGCTCGGACTTGGTAACGACCAGCTCAACGAAGTTGGGCGGCTCGATGCCGAACACGCGGCCCTTGACGGACAGGACCTTGCACATGGTGTTCTCCTTGACGAAGCGGAACGCATCGCCGAGCAGCTCGCGGTTCAGGGGGACCATATCGTAGGTCTCCTGGTCCATGAAGTAGTAGAGATCGCCGTCGTTGTAGCTGTACTCCATGTCCTTGCGCTCCACGAACGCCTCGTCGAACTTCGCGGTGGGGTTGAAAGAGGTCTCGGTGACCGCGCCGGTCTCGACGTTGCGCATCTTGGTGCGGACGAACGCCGCGCCCTTGCCGGGCTTGACGTGCTGGAACTCGACGACCTGATAGACCTTGCCGTCCATCTCAAAGGTCTTGCCGTTTCTGAAATCACCGGCTGTAATGGTTGCCATAGTTTTTTCCTCCATATTCCCGAGGAAATCACTACGGACTTCCTCAAATTCATAAAGTATCGGTTTTTAACCTATGGTATTTTACCGCATATAGGGTCTCATTGCAAGTAGTTTTCTCTATCTTGCGCCAAATTTTGCAAAATTATTGCCGCGCTATGCGCTCGTCGTGCGCGCTCGCGCGCTTGAACGGCTCCTGCAGGGCATGGAGCACCTTCTGCCACGGACCGCGCGCGCCGCCCTTCGGCTCCACCATCAGCGCCAGCACACCGCTGCGCTTTGCACCGAGGATATCCGTGAGCAGCTTGTCGCCGAGCATCGCCGTATGCTCCGGCGGCGTTTTGAACTTCTCCAGCGCGCGGCGGTAGCCCCTTCGCGAGGGCTTTTGCGCGTGGCCCACGAAGTCGATGCCCAGCCCCGCACAGAAGCACTGCACGCGCCGCGGGCTGCGGTTGTTCGACAAAACGGCGACGGTGACGCCCGCTGCCGCCAGCGCGGCGAGCCACGCGCGCACCGCGTCGTCCGGCTCGCGGACGGACTTGGGCGCGAGCGTATAGTCGAGGTCGGTGAGCAGCAGCGTCACGCCATGCGCGCGCAGGAAGTCCGGCGTCACGGCGGTATAATCGTCAAAAACCCAATGAGGTGTCAGGAGCATCGGCATGGTTTCCTTTCCGGGTGCATATCTATATTGGTAGTCTACCAATTTTTCCCGTTTTCTGCAAGGGGGTATCGCCTGTGTCTGTCTTTCTCGCGGTCACACCGGCGGAGGCCGCAAGCTGCCGCGGCTACCGTGTGCCGCTCGTCCACATCGCCTACGCCGTCGGCGACGGCGGGCGGCTGCTGCGCAGCGAGCTGCCGCGCGGAGCGCAGGGCGGCCTGCTCGGTCTCTCCGACCGCTGCAACGGTCCTCTGCCGGAGCTGCCCATGCTCTGCCGCGCCATCCTCGGCGAGTGCCATGCGCACCGCTTCGGCGGCGTGCTCGCGGACTTTGAGGGAGGCGTGCGGGAGGATCGTCTTCCCTTTCTCTCGCGGCTCGGCGCGATGCTCACGCAGAGCGGACGGCGGCTCTATGTGCCAGAGCGCTTTGCCGTACCCGAGGCGAGCGTGCTCATCTGCACCGCGCTCTCCGGCGGGACACTGCGCGAGCGGCTGAGCGACGCCGCCGCGCGCTACGGCACGCAGCGCATCGCACTCGACTGTCAGCGCCTTGCGATGGACTTCGTTCTCCCCTGCCGCAGCGGCGAGGGAATGCCGCTCACCCCGGAGGAGCTGTCCGCACGGCGCGAGCGCTGCGGCGCGGCGGTCTTTTTCTCCGAGGAGCTGTGCGCGAATTATTTCAGCTACACCGCGCAGGGCCGGGCACATTTTGTTCTCTTCGACACCGCCGAAACGCTGCGATGCAAGCTCCGGCTCGGACGTGAGCGCGGCATGGAGACCGCCTTTCTCATGTATCCCGAGGTCAGCGACCTCCTGCCGGAGCTGCTCAACGCTTAGCGGTCATTGCCGCGTGCTCCTTCTGAAGCTCCGCAAACAGCTCTGCGGGCCTCCAGCCGCGGTTCGCCGCAGTCAGCATCGCCTTATACGGAATGCGCAGTCCGGTGCGTCGCATTGCGTTCAGCGCGTGGTTCATGCGGTCGCCGTAGAAGCCGCAGAACACGAGCATCGGCTCGCCCAGCGGCAGCCCGGCATAGACCTCCTCCGTGCGCACACAGCCCGCCGCACCCGCCAGCGTGCCGATGGTCTGTGCATACTCTTCGATCGGCACGGCCTTCACCGTCATTTTGCGCGGTGCGAAGGTCTGCGTCAGCAGCGGCGCGATTGTCTCGCAGCCAAAGGCCAGAATGTGTTCCTTCATCGTATCCACTCCCTTTGGCACGAGTATAGCACGCCCCGCGCAGGATAGCAAGAGACCTGCGTCATTTCGCGCCGCACGGCGCGAAACCAAACGAAATCGTCGCGCAGGACGACCTGCGCGTCCGCAGCGACACCTTGCAGCGCGCGAAGCGGTGAGCGACAAGCGCTGAAACCAAGCTCAAAAAAAGAAGCATCACAACTGTGATGCTTCTTTTTTTGAATGATCTTAGTAATAGCGCTTATTGCGGTTCTTACGGGCAGCCTCGCTCTTCTTGCGGCGCTTCACACTCGGGCTTTCATAGCACTCGCGCTTGCGGACCTCCGCCAGAACGCCGGCCTTGGCGCAGCTTCTCTTGAATCTCTTCAGAGCGCTGTCCAGGCTCTCGCCTTCCTTGACATGGACCTCGGACATTTATGTTTTCCCTCCCTCCGATGCACCCGGCTGTTTCCTGGGTGCTCTTTAAGAGTCATTGACATGACTAACGTGGGTATTATATTGAAAAACCGTCGGCTTGTCAATATCCTTTTTCGTTTTTTCGCAGAAATTCGCTCACTGCGGCTTGACGATCAGGTTGATGAGCTTATTCTTGACGAAAATGACCTTGACGATCTGCATTCCGTCGAGCGCCTTGGAGATCTTCTCGACCTGACGGGCAGCCTCGACGACGGCATCCTGCTCACTGTCCATCGCCACGGTGACGGTGCCCTTGAGCTTGCCGTTGACCTGCACCGCCATCTCGGTGTGGGCGGCGACAGTCTTGCTCTCGTCGTACTCCGGCCAGGGCATCTGCATGGCCATCTTGCCGTACTCAGCGGCGCAGCCGAGCTGCTCCCACAGCTCCTCGACCATGTGCGGCGCGAAGGGCGAGAGCATGAGCAGCAGCTTCTCAAAATCGCCACGGGTGAGGCCGTTGGCGTAGAACTCGTTGACCATCGTCATGAGCGCGGCAATGGCGGTGTTCATCTTGAGCGTGTCAATGTCGTCCGTGACCTTCTTGATGGTCTTGTGGATGATGGGCTCGTTCTTCTCGGAAACGGCCTTGTCCGCCGTCGCCATCTCCGCGAGGTTCCACACGCGGTCGAGGAAGCGCTTGCAGCCCTTCACCGCGTCGTCGGACCAGGTCGCAACCTTTTCGAAGTCGCCGATGAACATGATATAAAGGCGCATGGTGTCCGCGCCGTAGGCCTTGACCACATCGTCGGGGTTGACGACGTTGCCGAGGGACTTCGACATCTTCACCGCTGGACGCAGCGCCTGATTGCCGTACTTGGCAATGAGAGCGTCCTTCTCCTCCTGCGTGGAGACGTTGCCGACGTAGTGCGGGTTCTGGCCGAGGATCATGCCGTGGCTCGTGCGCTTGGCATAGGGCTCCTTGGTGTGCACGACGCCGATGTCGTACAGGAACTTATGCCAGAAGCGGGAGTAGAGCAGGTGGAGCGTGGTGTGCTCCATGCCGCCGTTGTACCAGTCCACGGGGCCCCAGTAATTCTCCGCCTCGTGGGAGACGAGCGCCTTGTCGTTGTGCGGGTCCATATAGCGCAGGAAGTACCAGCTCGAGCCCGCCCACTGCGGCATGGTGTCGGTCTCGCGCTTGGCGGGGCCGCCGCACTTCGGACATTTCGTGTTGACCCAGTCGGTCATCTTGGAGATGGGGCTCTCGCCGTCGTCGGTCGGCTCGTAGCTCTCGACCTGCGGCAGAACGAGCGGCAGCTCCTCCTCGGGAACGGGCACCCAGCCGCACGTCGGGCAGTTGACCAGAGGAATAGGCTCGCCCCAATAGCGCTGGCGGGAGAACACCCAGTCACGCAGCTTGTAGTTGACCTTCTCATGGCCCCAGCCCTGCTCGATGGCATACTGCTTCATCGCGGGGATAGCCTCCTTGACGGTCATACCGTTGAGGAAGCCGGAGTTGACCATGATGCCCGTATCGTCCTTGAGCGTGAAGGCCTCCTTGGTGATGTCGCCGCCCTCGACCACCTCGACGATGGGGATATGGAATGCGGTGGCGAAGTCCCAGTCGCGCTGGTCATGGCCCGGAACGCCCATGACGATGCCGGTGCCGTAGCCCATCAGAACGTAGTCGGAGACGAACATCGGCACGACCTTGCCGTTGGCGGGGTTGATGACCTCGATGCCGTCGAGGCGCACGCCGGTCTTGTCCTTATTGAGCTCGCCGCGCTCGAAGTCGCTCTTGCGGGCGGCGGCCTCCTGATAGGCGGCGACCTCGTCCCAGTTCTTGATAAGGGGCTGCCACTTCTTGAGCAGCGGATGCTCGGGAGAGATGACCGTGTAGGTCACGCCGAAGAGCGTATCCACACGGGTGGTATAGACGGTGATGTCGTCCTCGGTGTTGGTCTTGAAGGTGACCTCCGTACCGGTGGAGCGGCCGATCCAGTTGCGCTGCTGGGTCTTGACGCGCTCGATGAAGTCCACATCGTCCAGATCGTCGATCAGGCGGTCGGCGTACTTCGTGATGCGCAGCATCCACTGGCTCTTTTCCTTGCGGATGACCTCGCTGCCGCAGCGCTCGCAAACACCCTCGACGACCTCCTCGTTTGCCAGCACGCACTTGCAGCTCGTGCACCAGTTGACGGGCATGGTGGTCTTGTAGGCCAGGTCATGCTTGAACATCTGCAGGAAGATCCACTGCGTCCACTTGTAGTAATTGGGGTCGGTGGTGTCCACCACACGGTCCCAGTCGAAGCCGTAGCCGAGCATCTTGAGCTGGCGGGTGAAGTTCCTGATGTTCTGCTGCGTGACGATAGCGGGATGGATATGGTTCTTGATGGCAAAGTTCTCGGTCGGCAGGCCGAAGGCGTCAAAGCCGATGGGATTGAGGACGTTGTAGCCCTGCATCCGCTTCTTGCGGCAGATGATGTCCATTGCCGTAAAGGGGCGCGGATGGCCGACGTGCAATCCGGCGGCGGAAGGGTACGGGAACTCGATGAGCCCGTAGAATTTCGGTCTCGGATCGCCGGTCACGGCGGCGTAGGGCTTTTCCTGCTCCCACTTGTCCTGCCATTTTTTCTCAATGGCTGCGAAATCGTACTTCATGACTTTCTCCTTCTGTATTTCCATAGTTGCTTCCATTTTTACGCTTTTATTTTGCCGCGTCCGGCGTCAGCACGCCGGTGAGGTCCAGCGCGTGGCCGTCGCTCCACAAGCGCTCCAGCCCATAGAACGCGCGGGCCTCCTCATTGAACACATGGACCGCCACGCAGCCGTAGTCCAGCAGCACCCAGGTGCCGCCGCGATAGCCCTCGCGGTGAATGGGCTGCTCGCCGAGCTGATCCAGCTCCTTTTCCACCTCGTCGCACAGCGCGTTGATCTGCGTGTTGCTGCCGCCGGAGCAGATGACAAAATAATCCGCCAGCGTGGTGATCTTGTCGATCTCCAGCACCTTGATGTCGCGGCCCTTCTTGCTGTCGAGCGCCTTGGCGGCCGCAAGCGCCATTTCCTTTGCGTTTACCATTCTCTCTTCCCTTTCCGATTTATTCGTTTCCCGTCGCCTCGCCGATGACCGTCAGGCTCCCCGAGGTCACCTCTGCCGGCGGATCGTTTTCTTCCGTTTCGCCGCCCGTGCTCTCCGAGCTGTTCGCGATCCTTCCCGTGTACGGATCAACGAACACCGGCGGCGCGGCCGCCGCCTTGCTGTCCTCCACCCGTCCGGTGGAGGAGGCGAGCGAGCCGTCCGCGTTGACGGACATGATATCCAGATCGCGCAGCGTGAATTTCTCCGTGAACGGACTGAGGGAATCGTTCACCAGACCCAGCAGCGCGTTGGCCTGCGGCACCACATAGTCGAGCTTCATCGTCCTGCCGTACTCGGCGCTGAGCGTGCGGCTGTAAACGTATACGCCCGTCCACGGCATGGTCATGAAGCTCACGTTCTCCAGCGAAAGACCGCCGAACACCGCCTGCTTGCCGAACCAGAGGATGTTTTCAAAGGAGAGGTCGGTCTCCACATTCTCCTGGAACACCTCGGCGAGCTTACCGAGGTTGGCCACGTTCTTGAGCTGCAGAAGCTGCTTGATGACCGCCTTGAGGAAATCCTGCTGGATCTGCATACGCCCGCTGTCACCGATCTGCGGGTTGCCGTAGGGGCTGTTGGAGTCGTTCTTGCGCCAGCGGATGACCTGCATGGCGTCGTCGCCGTTGAGCTTGCGGTAGCCCTTTTCCTGCTCGATGACAAGATCCTGATATTGGTCATGGTAGTCCATGTTGTAGGGCACGTCGAAGTACACGCCGCCGATGGCCTCCACGATCGCGCCGACGGCCTCCCACTCCACGACCACCTGATAGTCCGGCTCAAAGCCGACGAGCTGGGAGATCTCCTTATAGAGCGCCTTGATGCCCTTATCGCCCCCGCCGTAGTAGTTGTAGACGGAGTTGATCTTCTTCACATCCCATGGGACGTTCACCATCGTGTCGCGCGGGATGGACATGACCGTCGCCTTCTGGTTCGTCACGTCGTAGCTCGCGAGCAGCATCGTGTCGGTGTTGCCGCCTCCGCCCGTGTCGCGGCCGAGCACAAGGACCGTGTAGAAGTCCTTGCTTTTCCGCTCGCCGCTCACGCGCGGACGCACACCGTCGCCGTAGTCGATCTCATCGACCTGCGGCCGGTTGGGATCCTTCTGCGTATTGTCCTTGTTCGGCAGCTCCGGCGCACGGATCTTCAGCAGATAGCCGCCGACGGTGATCACGCCGACGAGCAGCACCGCCGCCAGCGCGGCGACGAGCAGTCTTTTGGGGTGGGTGAAAATGCCCTTGATCTGCTCCCACGCCTCGTCGCCGTGCTCGTCGAAGGCCGCGTCCACGCGGGAGCGCAGCTCGTCGAGCTTTTCCGATTTGAAGTTAAAGTTGTTGTCCGCTTCCCGCTTTCCCTTCATTTGTCTTTCCTTTCAGATAATCACGTGCCGCCAGGGTGTTGACGTGGATGGGGTTCCCCATCTCCTCCATTTCCTCGACCGTCATTTCAAGGCCCATCAGAAGCCCGCGGTCCAGATCCTCCCACACGGTCCTCCGCAGCGCGTCCACGCCCGGAAAATTGCGCGTCGGCTCGATGAAGTCCGCGAGGTAGATGACCTTTTCCAGCACCGTCATGTCCGGCTTTCCGGTCGTATGCCAGAGGATCGCATTGTAAATTTCATCGTCCACGCCGAACACGTCCCGCGCGAGCGCCGCGCCGGTCTTGGCGTGGAGCAGCTTGAGCGCCTTTTTCTCCAGCGCGTCGAGCGCGATGCCGTACTTCTCGCACAGCGCAAGCTGCTCCGGCATCGAGAGCTTCTTTGTGCAGTCGTGCAGCAGTCCCGCGACCTCCGCACGGTGAACGTCCGCGCCGTATTTCTCTGCCAGCTTCACCGCCGTCGCCGCCGTGCCGAGCACATGGGCGCAGCGCTTCGCCTTGAGATAGCTCAGCGCGATGGGGCGGAGCTGCTGTACCGTTAGACGCTTGAGATCAAGATTTGTTCCGTATAAATGCTCGCGCAGGATATAGCCGTAGACCTGCGGCTCGAGCATCGCTTCGCTCGTGCCGCTTGCCATGCCCGCGCGCAGCGCGGTCGAGGAAACCTCGATCACGCGGTCGAGCGCGAGCGCTTCAAAGCTGCCGCCGAAGCGCGCGCGGAGTCTTTCCGCCTGCGCGGCAAAGGCCGCGGCGCTGTCATCCGCGTTGCGGTAAAAGGTGACGATCTTCGCGAGCCTTGCGATCTCCTCCGGTGCGCGCCAGCTCTCAAAGGAGAAGAACATATCCGTCCCCATAAAGAGCAGCAGCTCGTCGTTGGGGTACTGCCGGCGCAGGGCGCGGAGCGTATCGACGGTATAGCTCTTGCCCTCGCGCGCCATCTCGAGGTCGAGCACCTCGACCTCGACGCCGCTTTGAAGCGCGGCCTGTCCGCCCATGAGGCGCGTCATGGCGAGACGGTGCTCGTTCGCGGGACTTCCCTGCTCCATCACCTTGTGCGGCGGGATGCCCGCCGGAATGAGCAGGAGCTTATCCAGCGCGCACTTCTCCGCCGCCTCGACGGCGGCGTTCTGGTGCCCCAGATGCGGCGGGTTGAAGCTGCCGCCGTAAATTCCGATCTTCAATGAAAATCCCTCTTTATCGTCCTGTTCAGACGGTCTTTTTCTTCTTATCCTTCACGAGCGCGATGCGCTTTTCCTTGGGCTTGGCGTGCGTCTCGCGATAGAGCACGAATTTCGTGCCGATGACCTGCACCTGCTCGGAGCGGGTGAGGCGGCTGAGCTCGTCGCACGCCTCGCGCGCGGTGAGCATACTGTTATCGAGCACGCGGCACTTGATGAGCTCGCGCGCCTCAAGCGCGTCGTTCGCCTGCTTGACGAGATTCTCGCCGATGCCGTCCTTGCCGATGTGGACGATGGGCTCCAGCTCATTCGCCATGGCGCGCAGCTGGGCGCGCTGCTTTCCGGTCAGTTCCATTTATTCGTTTCCTTTCAGATAGTCGTCGAGTGCCGCGGCAAAGGCGCGCAGCGCTTTCCCGCGATGCGAGACGGACGCCTTTTCCTCCGCCGTGAGCTGGCCGAAAGTCTTGCGCAGCTCAGGCACAAAGAATACGGGGTCGTAGCCGAAGCCGCCCTCGCCCATCGGCGCGAACGCGATGGTGCCCGGGCACTCACCCTCGCACACCAGCTCGTCGCCGTTCGGGAACGCACAGACGATGGAGGTGTGGAAGTGCGCGGCGCGGTCGGTCTGCCCGCGCAGCATCTCGAGGAGCAGCGTGTAGCGGCCCTTGTCGTCCAGTCCCTCGCCGCCGAAGCGCGCGCTGTACACGCCGGGGCCGCCGTTGAGCGCGTCCACGCAGAGGCCGGAGTCGTCCGCCACGGCGGACAGGCCGGTCGCCTGCATCACCGCCGTCGCTTTCAGGCGGGCGTTGTCGGTGAAGGTCTCGCCGGTCTCCTCGACCTCGATCCTCACGCCCAGCTCCGCCTCGCTCACGACCTCCACGCCGAGATGGCTCAGGATCTCGTTCATTTCCTTTAATTTCTTGGGGTTCTGCGTTGCCAATACCAGCTTCATGCTATACCTCCCACGGGTCCTTGTTCCGTTTTTCTTCTCTCTCCCGCGCGGCCTTTTCCTCCTCGCGGCGCTCCGCCGCAAGGTCTATCCTGTCGCCGAGCGAGCCGAGCGTTTTATCCAGCCATTTGCCGGCCTTGTCTGAAAAGGTCTCGATCTCCGGCACGGGAACGATCACCACGCGGCAGCTCTCGCAGTAACGCGCGGGTGCATAGACGCCTCCGAGTACAGGCGTCTTGCTCAGCCGAACGGGTTCCCCCTCCACGATGCCGCCCTGCTCATTGCGCGGACACCAGCGAAGCGCGTACTTGTACGCAGGGAGCGCGCCCTCGCGCATTTCCCCTCCGCAGTAGGGGCATACATTCGTGATCTCCATACGGACTCCTCCCGTTGTATTTCGCTCAGATGAGCGCGTTGACATACTCCTTCGCGTCAAAGGGCTGCAGATCGTCGATGCCCTCGCCGAGGCCGACGAACTTCACCGGCACGCCGAGCTCCTGCGCGATGGCGACGCAGATGCCGCCCTTGGCCGTGCCGTCCAGCTTCGTGAGAATGATGCCGGTCAGACCCGCCGTCTCGCGGAACACCTTCGCCTGCTGCAAGCCGTTCTGCCCCGTGGTCGCGTCGAGCACGAGCAGCGTCTCCTTGGCGGCGTCCGGCGTTTCACGGTCGATGATCTTGCGCAGCTTTGCCAGCTCCTGCATCAGGTTCGCCTTGTTGTGCAGGCGGCCCGCCGTATCGCAGAACACAACGTCCACATTTCTCGCCTTCGCCGCCTGCAGCGAGTCGAACAGCACCGCGCCGGGGTCTGCGCCCTCGCGGCTGCGCACGATCTCCACGCCCGCGCGGTCTGCCCAGATCTCGAGCTGGTCCGCCGCCGCCGCGCGGAAGGTATCCGCCGCGCACAGCAGCACGCGCTTGCCCTGCTTTTTGTAGCGGTTGGCGAGCTTGCCGATGCTCGTGGTCTTGCCCACGCCGTTCACGCCGATGATGAGCACGACGCTCGGCGTTGTGGAGAGGTCGAGGCTCGTATCGCCGACCTCGAGCTTCTTTTCCAAAATATCGCGCAGCGCCTGCTTGACGTCGTCGCCGCGCTGAATGCTCTTTTCGTATACCACCTTACGCAGCTCCTTCACGGCGTCCGCCGCGACCGCCGCGCCGAGGTCTGCCATGATCAGGCTCTCCTCCAGCTCGTCGTAGAAATCCTCGTCGATGGTCTCCCAGATGATGCTGTCGTACCACGCCTTTTTGATCCTTGCAAAAATACCCATCGTCTTACCCCTTGATGTTCAGTTCTTTCGCCATGTCGTTCATGTTGATGGTCAGCACCTTGCTCACGCCGCGCTCCTGCATCGTCACACCGTAGAGCACGTCGGCGGCCTCCATCGTGCCGCGGCGGTGGGTGATGACGATGAACTGCGTCTTGTCGCAGATGCGGCGCATATAGTGCGCCACGCGGATGACGTTCGGCTCGTCGAGCGCCGCCTCGATCTCGTCCATCACGCAGAACGGCGTGGGGTGGACCTTGAGAATGGCGAAGTAGAGCGCGATGGCGACGAACGCCTTCTCGCCGCCCGAGAGCAGCGAGAGCGTCTTGAGCGCCTTGCCCGGCGGCTGGACCTTGATCTCGATGCCGCAGTCGAGCACGGCGTTCTCGTCCTCCAGCTCGAGCGTGGCCTTACCACCGCCGAAGAGCTCGAGGAAGGTCTCCTGAAAGCTCTCGCGGATGAGAGCGAACTGCTCCTTGAAGATGACCGTCATCTCGCTCGTGATGTTCTCAATGACGCCCAGCAGCTCCTCCTTGGCCTTTTCCACATCGTCGCGCTGTCCGGTGAGGTAGGTATAGCGCGTGTTCACGCGGTCGAATTCCTCGATGGCGCCGACGTTGACATTGCCGAGGCCGTTGATCTCGCGCTTCAATTCATTGATGCGGCGGCTCGCCTTCGGCACGCTCTCCAGTTCGATGCGCTGCTCCTGCGCCGCAGAGTGGGACAGCTCGTAGCTCTCCCAGAGCTTATCCAATATCTGCTTTTCCTCCATCGCGGCGGTAACACGCTTCTGCTCGAGCCTGCCCGCGGCGGCCTGTGTCTGAGAGAGCAGCTCATTGCACTCGCGGTATCTGCGGTCGTTCGCGCTGCGCTCGCCCTCAAGCGTCAGCTTGGCCTCCGCCAGCTCCGCCAGCTCCGCCCTGCGCTTCTCAGCGTCGGCGCGCAGAGATGCGGTCACCGCGTCATGCTGCGCGATCTCCTCCTCCGCGGCCTTGATCTTCGCGCGGTAGTCCTCGATGAGCGCACGGCGTCCGTCCTCGTCGCCGCGCATCTGTTGGGCGAGCGTCTCGAGGTCGCCCAGCGCGCGTTCGGTCGTCTCCCGCTCGGCGGTAAAGCCCGCAAGCGTGCTCTTGCGCGCGGCGATCTCGTCGCCGAGGTGCGCGCTGTCGCGTTGGAGCTCGTTCTGGCCGGCGAGCTTTTCCTCGCTCTCCGCACGGCAGCGTGCGGCCTCGGCCTCGTGCTTTTTGATTTCCTCCTCGCGGGCGGCGGCTGCCTTTTTCAGCTCCTCCGTGCGCGCGGTGATGCTCTCGAGCTCGGCGGCGATGTCGCTCTCCCGCGTGCGGAGCGATTCGAGCAGCATATCGTACTGCTTCTTTTCGCCCGTCAGGCGGAGCACCGCGTCCTCCGCGCCGCGCTGCTGCTCGCGCGCGACGTCCAGCTCATACTGCGCGGCGTTCAGGTCGCGCTTGGCCTCGTCCGCCTCGCGGAGCGCGGCATCGAGCTTTTCCGTTAAGGCTTCCCGCCGGGCAGTCAGCTCCTTGAGCTCGTTGGCGCGGCTCAAAATGCCCGCGCTGCGGCTCACCGAGCCGCCGGTCATGCTGCCGCCGCGGTTCAAGACCTGCCCGTCGAGCGTGACGATGCGGAAACGATTGCCGTACTTTCTCGCGATGGCGATGCCGCAGTCCATATCCTCGACCACGACGGTGCGGCCGAGCAGATTGTTGAAAATTTCTGTGTACCGCTTATCGAACTGCACGAGCTGCGACGCGACACCGACGTAGCCGTACTCGCGCTCGACGCCCGCCTCGCGCAGCACGTCTCCGCGGATGGCGGTCAGCGGCAGGAAGGTCGCGCGGCCGCCGTCGCGCTGCTTTAAGAAGTTGATGGCGCTCTTGGCATCCTCCTCGCGATCCACGACCACGTTCTGCATTCCCGCGCCGAGGGCGATCTCGATGGCGACGGCATAGCGCTTGTCGGTCGTCATCAGGTTGGCGACCGGCCCGTGCACGCCGCGCAGCGCGTTCTTCTCCGCCGCCTGCATGATCAGACGGACCGCCTTATTGAAGCCCTCGTACTCCTTCTCCATCTCGCTCAGAAGGTGGATGCGGGAGTCGAGGTTGTTCTTTTCCATCGTGAGGTCGATGCTCTTCTGCCGCGCCGTCTCCTCGCGCTTGACGCGCCCCTCCATCTTGAGGGTATGGCCGGAGATGATGTTGCGCACGGCGTCGGCCTCCTCCTGCGCCTCCTCAAGGGCGCGGCGGGACGCGGACGCAGCCCTGCGCTTCTCGGTCAGCTGACCGTCCACGCTCTCGCTCTCCGCTTCAAGCGCCGCGCGGCGCTCGGAGAGCTCGGCAAGGCCCGCGTTTATCGCGCTCACGTCCGCGCGGCAGTCCGCCGCGTCGGAGGCCGCCAGCGCTTCCTTCGCGCGCAGAGCCTCGACCTCGCTGCCGGCCTCGCCGGCCGTGCGGGCAAGCTCCTCCGCCTGCGCGAGGAAGGCGCGAAGCTCCTCCTCGAGCTCCGCCGCCTGCGCGGCAAGCTCCTCGATGCGCGCGTGCTTCGCAGCGATCTGCGCGGTCAGGCTCTCCGCGCGGCCCGACTGGTCGCGCAGGTCGTTCTCCACGCGCTCGATGCTCGCGCGGTTGTGCTCGATGCCCGTGCGCAGCACCGCCACAGCGGCGTCCTCCTCGCTGCGCTTCGCGTCCAGCTCGGCGCACTCGGTGCGCAGGCGCTCCTGCTCCATGTCGTTCGCGTGTGCCTTTTCCGCAAACTGCTCAGAGGCGGCGTACAGCTCGTCCAGCGCGGCGTTCGCGCGCTCCAGCTCCTGCTGGGCAAGCGCGTAGTCGGTGTTGAGCTTGATGGAATCGGTCTTGATCTTGTCCAGGTTTTCGAGCCAGACGGAGATCTCCAGTGTGCGCAGCTCGTCGCGGAGGATCAGGTATTTCTTCGCCTTCTCCGCCTGCGAGCGCAGCGGCCCGACCTGCAGCTCCAGCTCGGCGATCTTGTCGTTGATGCGCACGAGGTTCTCCTCCGTGCGCTCGAGCTTGCGCTCCGTCTCCTCCTTGCGGTGGCGGAACTTGGAGATGCCCGCCGCCTCCTCGAAGATCTCGCGGCGGTCAGCGCTCTTGACCGACAATATCTCGTCGATCTTGCCCTGACCGACGATGGAATAGCCCTCGCGGCCCATGCCGGTATCCATGAACAGCTCGTTCACGTCACGCAGGCGCACGCTCTGCTTGTTGATGTAGTATTCACTCTCGCCGCTGCGGTAATACCGGCGGGTGACGGCGACCTCGCTCTCCTCCATTCGGGGGAAGATGTGCTCGGTGTTGTCGAGCACGAGCGTCACCTGCGCGAAGCCCATCTGGCTGCGCTTTTCCGTGCCGCCGAAGATGACGTCCTCCATCTTCGCGCCGCGCAGCGATTTGCTCGACTGCTCGCCCATGACCCAGCGGATCGCGTCCGACACGTTGGACTTGCCGCTGCCGTTGGGGCCGACGATGGCGGTGATATCCTCACCGAAGTTCAATACGGTTTTATCGGGAAAGCTCTTAAATCCTTGAATTTCGAGCGCTTTTAAGTACATTCCGTGATCTCCTTTGTGCAAGGGAGTAAAAATAGGCAGAAAAAGACATATTTTAACTTATGTACTATACCATTTTCCCCCTCGTTTTTCAAGAGTGAATGATGAACAGAGTGTAAAAAAGACGCCCGTCGGGCGTCTTTTCGCTTCATTTTTCCTGTGCCGCGCGTTTCCGCCGCGGCTTCGCCGCCGCACGGGCCTCGGCGATGAGCGCGTAAAGCTCCTCGTAGGCGTCGGCGAGCGTGCCGACGCAGTCGATGAGGCCGTCCGCCACCGCCTCCTCACCGTAGAGGATGCTGCCGACGTCGGCGGCCATGTCCTCGGCGGCCAGCATGAGCGCAAGCAGCTTTTTCTCGGATATGCCGGAGTTCTTCGTCACAAAGCGCACGATGCGCTCCTGCAGGCGGTCGAAGTAGTGATAGGTCTGCGGCGCGGCGATGAGCGTGCCGTTCGTGCGGATGGGGTGGACGGTCATGGACGCGCTCGGCGCGATGAGCGAGCGCTTCGGCGCAACGGCCAGCGGCACGCCGATGGAGTGTCCCCCGCCGAGCACGAGCGAAACGGTCGGCTTTCTCATGCCCGCGATCAGCTCGGCGATGGCAAGCCCCGCCTCCACGTCGCCGCCGCAGGTGTTGAGCAGGAAGAGTACGCCGTCGATCTCCTCGCTCTCGTCGAGCGCCGCGAGCAGCGGCAGAACGTGCTCGTACTTGGTCGTTTTCACGGTATTGGGCAGCAGGCTGTGGCCCTCGATCTGCCCGATGACCGTCAGGCAGTAGACCGTGCCGCGCGCGGTGCGCGTGGTCACGGCTCCCATATCCACGATGGGCTGCATGGGCGGCGTCTGCTCGGGCGCAGACCTCTGCTCCTCGTTCTCGTTCGGCTTTGTCGGTTCCGTCATGGCGCATCCCTCCTCTTTTCTCACAAGGTAGGATTTGCAGAAAATGAGAAAGCATACGGCGCGCCGTATGCTTTCCCGCTATGTATCCTGTTATTTTTCCGTGCCGTAGAAAAAGAGCGCCACCGTGCCGGGGCCGACGTGCGCGCCGGTGACTGGCTCGTAGTAGACCTCGAGGCATTCGCCGGTAAAGCCCCTTTCGCGCAGAAGACCGAGCAGATAATCCGTTCCCTCGCGGTTGTCCGCGTGGGCGATGCCGATGCGCGCGGTCTTATCCAGCGCGCGCTTGTCGAAATAGTCCGCCAGCTCGGCGTAGGCCTTCTTATTCCCGCGCACCTTGCCGCAGGAAACGATGTGGCCCGTCTCGTCGCCGCGCAGGATGGGCTTGATGCCGAGCACTGAGCCGACCAGCGCCGCCGCGCCGGAGATGCGCCCGCCGCGCTTGAGGTAGTTCAGATCGTCCACCGTGAAGAACTGGCACATGTGGGGGCGACGCGCGAGAATGCGGTCACCGACCTCCTCAAAGCTCCTGCCCGCGCGCAGCAGCTCCGCCGCCTCGAGCACCTGCAGGCCCTCGCCGAGCGAGGCGGCATAGGTGTCGATGGTCATGATTTTGGCGTGAGGATATTTTTCCCGCAGCTCCTCCGCCGCGAGCGCCGCGGCGTGCGCCGTGCCGCTGATGCCGCCGGACATACCGACGTAGAGCACATCGTCGCCCTGCGCGAGCGCGCGTTCAAAGAACGCCGCCGCCGTTGCGGGGTTGACCATCGAGGTCTTGACCTCGGCGCCCCGGCGCATGGCGTCGTAGAAGGCCTTGCCGTCGAAGTCCGTCTCCTCGTTGTAGTCCTCCGCCATGCCGTTGACCGTGTAGGAAAACGGAATGACCGCGATATCGTACTCGCGCAGCAGCGCGAGCGGCAGATTGGCCGAGGTGTCGGTATAGAGCTTCGTCATGGCAAAACTTCCTTTTCTGTATTTTTTAACACTCAGTGTACCACGCTCTAAGCGCGGAAACAAGCAAAGTTACAGTTTCTTTACATTAACCTAACAGCGTGACAACGGCAGGGTGGTTCCCCTGCCGTTTTTTCGTCAATTCTGCTCAAAGATCACGCGCATGGTCTTGTAGGTCATATAGCAGTCGAGCTTGGCGACCGTCTCATAAGGCGCGTGCATGGAGAGCACGGGAACGCCCGCGTCGAGCGTGTCGATGTTGCGCTGCGCCATGAACTTGGCGACCGTGCCGCCGCCGCCCGCGTCGGTCTTGCCGAGCTCGGCCATCTGCCAGAACACGCCGTTGTCGTTGAGCAGCTTACGCACACGGCCCACGACCTCGGCGGAGGCGTCGCTCGCGCCGGACTTGCCGCCCGCGCCGGTGTACTTGCAAAGACCCACGCCGTAGTTGACAAAGGCGGCGTTGCGCTTATCGTACACGTCGGCAAAGTTCGGGTCGTAGGCGGCGGTCACGTCCGCGCTCAGGCAAAAGGAGTTTGCCAGGCAGTCGCGCAGCGCGACGCCCTGCGCCTCGCACAGGTCCGCCATGAACTTGTCGAACGCCTGCGAAAGCATACCGGAAACGCCCTCGGAGCCGATCTCCTCCTTGTCCGCGAAGATGCACACGGCGGTGCGCTTCGGACTCTTCGCGTCAAAGATGCCCGCAAGCTCCGCGTAGGCGCACACGCGGTCGTCGTGACCGTAGGAGGCGATGAAGCTGCGGTCGAAGCCGATGTCGCGCGCCTTGCCGGCGGGCACGACCTCCAGCTCGGCGGAGATGAGGTCCTCCTCCACGATGCCGTACTTCTCATTGAGGAGCTTGAGGACGTTGAGCTTGAAGCGGTCCGAGCAGTCCTCGCCCGCGAGCGGACGGCCGCCGACGAGCAGGTTCAGGCTCTCGCTGGGAATGGCCTCGTTGAGCGGCTTCTTGCCCTGCTCGCGGCCGAGGTGCGGCAGCAGATCGTTGATGATGAACTGCGGGTCGCCCTCGTCCGCGCCGATGTGGACGGCGACCGTGGAACCGTCGCCGCGCACGACCACGCCGTGCAGCTCGAGCGGGATGGTCACCCAGTGGTACTTGCGGATGCCGCCATAGTGGTGCGTCTTGAGATAGGCCATCTCGGCTTCCTCGTAGAGCGGGCGGGGCTTGAGGTCCAGGCGGGGCGCGTCGGTGTGCGCCGCGCCGATGTTCGCGCCGTGGCTGAGGTTCTGCTCGCCAATGACGGCAAGCATAATTGCTTTACCCCTGTTGTTATAGTAGACCTTGTCGCCCGTCTTGAGCGCCATGCCCTTCTCGTAGGGCACGAAGCCGCGCGCGCTGGCCAGCTCGATGCAGTGCTCCACGCACAGCCGCTCGGTCTTGCCGTGGTCAAGGAAATCCTTGTAGTCCTCGCAGTAGGCGTGCATTGCCCGCTCCTCCTCAGCGCTCAGTCGCTCATAGCCGTTCTTGGGCGCATAAGCGAGCTTCTCCGCCCACTCGTTCTTTTTCTTCTCTGCCATGGTTCATTCCTCCTTGGATTTTTTAATAATGGTATCCAGAAACTCCTCCGCGGCAAACGCAGCCTGCGCGGGAGTCGGGTAGTTGTTTTCAAAGACCGCGTCGCAGTCCGCGCGGAACGCCTCCTCGCTGCGCTGCGCACGCACACGGGCGCGGGCGTAGTCCTCGGAGATGCCGTCGCGCGTCATGATGCGGCGCACGCGCACCTCCTCCGGCGCGGTGACCGCGACGGTCACGTCGCAGATCGCGCCGAGGCCGCTCTCCACGAGCTTGATGGCGTCGAGCGCGATGAGCCGCGCGCCGCTTTCCTCCATGCGCCGCGCGAGCGCGCGGGGCAGATGGCGGAAGATGATGGCGTCGAGCTGCGCGAGCGCGCCGGCGTCGCCGAAAACTATATTGCCCAGCTTTTGCCGGTCCAATCCGCCGTCGGGGGCAAATACATCGCCGAACGCAGCGGTCAGGTCGGCGCGCAGCGGCGCGTCAATCCGGAGCATTTTGTGATACACCGCGTCGCAGTCGAGCACCAGCGCGCCGCGCTTTTCCAGCGCGCGCAGCAGCGTCGTCTTGCCCGCGCCGGTGCCGCCGGTGATGCCGAGGACAAAGGCGCCGTCCGCCTCCTCTGTGTGGAAGCCCGCGGCCTTTTTCAGCCGGTTGCCGACGGCGAGGCCAAGCCCCGCGCTGTCGGGACACTGCGCCCAGATGGCGGGTACGTCGGTCGCGTCGAAGGTGCGCAGCGCATCAAAAACGTGCTGCGACTGCGCGAGCTTGTCGCCGCTCGCGCCGAGCCGGTGAACGATGTGTCCCGCGAAGAGCGGCGCGAACTCGTCGAAGCAGATCACGCCGTCCCGCGCGCCGATCTCGGCAAGCAGCCGCCGCGCGCTCGCACGGGGCGAGCCGGTGACGACCGTGACGGGCGCCTTTGGTGCGTAGTGACGGTACTTCATGCCCGGCGCGCGGGGCTTCTCCCCCGCCGCCATCTGCTGCGTGACTGCCTTATCCACCGCCACCTCGCCGAGCACGGCGCGCAGCTCCTCGAGCGGCAGTCCGCCCGGGCGCAGCAGGCGCGGCGGCGTGCAGGTCAGGTCGATGATGGTCGACTCCACGCCCACACGGCAGGGCCCGCCGTCCACCACGCCGTCGATCCTGCCGTCCATGTCCTCGCGGACATGCGCGGCGGTCGTGCAGCTCGGACGGCCCGAGGTGTTGGCGCTCGGCGCGGCGACCGGAACGCCTGCGGCGGCGATGATGGCGCGCGTCACCGCGTGGTCGGGACAGCGCATCCCGACGGTCTCCAGTCCGCCGGTGGTGACGAGCGGCACGCAGTCCGCCTTCGGCAGTATCATCGTCAGCGGCCCGGGCCAGAAGCGCCCGGCAAGGCGGTACGCCGTCTCCGGCACGTCCTTGCAGTAGCGCGCGAGCCAGCTCGCGTCGGGGATGTGCAGGATGAGCGGGTTATCCTGCGGGCGGCCCTTGGCCTCAAAAATGTGCCGCACGGCGTCCGCGTTCAGTCCGTCCGCGCCGAGGCCGTAGACCGTCTCGGTCGGGATGGCGAGCAGCCCGCCGCGGCGCAGGATGTCCGCGGCCTGTTTGACCGCCGCGCTCTCCCGCGCAGGATCGGTGATGGTAAAGTATCGGGTGTTCAAAAAGGTTCCCCCTTCTGTGCGTCTGAAGCGCTCAGCTCTCCGTGCTCTCGCGCAGCTTTTCTGCCTGCGCCTGCATGGTCAGCGCGTCAATGATCGGGTCAAGGTCGCCGTTGATGACGGCGTCGATGTTGAAATTCTTGCTGTCCCCCGTCAGGCGGTGGTCGGTGACGCGGTTCTGTGGGAAGTTGTAGGTGCGGATGCGCTCGTTGCGCATCCCGGTGCCGACCTGCGCGCGGCGCTCGTTCGTCACGGCGCTCTCCACACGCTCACGCTCCATTTCATAGAGCTTGCTCGCAAGCATCTGCATACACTTCGCGCGGTTCTGCACCTGCGAGCGCTCCTCCTGACACGCCACGACGATGCCCGTCGGCTTGTGGATCAGCCGCACGGCGGAGCTCGTCTTGTTGACGTGCTGTCCGCCCGCGCCCGAGGAGCGATAGACCTGCATCTCGATGTCCTCCGGCCGGAGGTCGACGTCGACCTCCTCCATCTCCGGCAGCACCGCGACCGTGGCGGTGGAGGTGTGGACGCGCCCGCCGCTCTCCGTCTCCGGTACGCGCTGCACACGGTGGACGCCGCTTTCAAACTTCAGTCTTGACCACGCACCCGCGCCGTTAAGGATAAAGTCAGCTTCCTTTACACCGCCCAGCTCCGTGTCGTTGTAGTTCAAAAGTTCGATCTTCCAGCCGTGCTTTTCGGCGTACATGGAGTACATACGGTAGAGGTCCGCTGCGAAGAGCGCGCTCTCCTCGCCGCCCACGCCGCCGCGCAGCTCCATGATGACGTTTTTCCCGTCGTTCGGGTCGCGCGGCAGGAGCAGCACGCGCAGCTCCTCATAAAGCCGCTCCTTGTCCGCCTTCGCCTGCCGCAGCTCCTCCTGCGCCATGTCGCGCAGCTCGGCATCGGAGAGCAGCTCCGTCGCCTCGGCGATGGTCCGCTCCGCGCGGCGATAGTCCTCGTAGCACTGCGCGACCGGCTCAAGCTCCTTCTGCTCCTGCGTGAGCCTCCGCAGCTCCTTCGCGTCGCCGTAGATCTCCGGCACGGTCAGCAGCTCTCCGATCTCCGCGCAGCGGCGCGCGATCTGTTCCAGCTTCTCCCACATTGCTTCAGTTCTCCGCCGTCATGTAGTTCGTCACATTGCGGATGAACTCGTCGCGCCAGAAGTGATAGCCCGCCGAGCCGATGCGCAGCGAGACGTCCGCCACGTGGGGGTGGTCGACGTACTGGTCCATCTGGTCGCACACATCCTTATACAGCTCCTCGCTGCCGTGGACGACGACATAGGCGATGTTCTGCACCTCCAGCCCGCGGCGCTTGAGAAAGCCGCGCGCGATGCTCGAGCAGCGTCCCGCCCAGATGGGCGTGCCGAGAATGACGAGCCGGTAGTCCTGTAAGGCGCGGCGCGTATCAAACGGCTCCATCGCGCGGGTACGGCGGCGCATGGCGTCCAGCCCGCAGCGCAGCCAGCCGATGACGCCGTCGCGGTCCACGCGGTCGCGCATCTCCACGCACTCGCAGTCAAGCGCGGCAGCGATCTCCTCCATGGCAAATTTTGTGTGTCCCGTGCGGGAGTAATACAAGCACAGAATATCCTTGTTCATCGTTAACCTCCGTAGACAAAATAGGCGGCAAGGCCGAAGGCCTCGCGGATAAAGTAATTGACGGTCAGGCATTGAAAGTAGAGCGCGGAGGGCAGATGCGCCGGCACGGCGGCGGTATCGCCGCCCCACATCAGCCGCGCGCGGCAGAGGTGGAAGTCCGAGGTGACGATGGCGACGCGACGCGCCGGATCAACGCCCAGCTCCTCGAGTATCGCCCGCGAGTAGCGCAGGTTCTCCTGCGTGCTGGTGGAGCGCTCCTCCGGGTACAGCCGGCTCTCGTCCGCGCCGCGGCGCACCAGCGCGCGACGCATACACTCAGCCTCGGTGATGGCCTCGCCCGGCCCCTGTCCGCCGGAGAGGATCACCGGCACGTCGGGGTGCTCCTCCAGATAGGCTGCCGCGGCGTCAATGCGCGTGCGCAGCGTGAGCGACGGCGTTTCGCCGTTCACGCCCGCGCCGAGCACGATGACCGCGCTCACCGGCGCGTCGGACTCGTCTGCGAACGAACCGCGGACGACCATCGTTTCCAGCACGGTAAACAGGGAAAAGCCCAGTAAAAGCGCAGCGATCAGCGCAAGCTCGCACCACGCCGCAGCGCGGTGCCCACGCCGTGCAAAATGCTCCAGCAGATAGAAAATGAACAGCACCGCCGTGGCACACAGGCAGAGGAGGGCGGAAAAGCGCAGTCCCGGAACGAAGCGCAGCAGCACCGCCGACGCGAGGAAAACGAGCGCCGCCGCAAACAGCCGCCACTCCCGCTTTGTGAGCGCCTTCCATTTTTCTCTCATGTCCCAACCTCCCCGCTCGCGCGTTTTCGTCCCTGCCGCTTCTCGCTTTTCTATTCGCCCGCCTCGGCGGCGAGCGCCTCCCAGCGCTCCATCAGCTCTGTGAGCTTCTGCTCCTGCGCCTCCTTTTCGGCGTAGAGCGCGCTGTATTTCTCATAGTCGGACGCGGCTTCCTCCAGCCGCGCGTCCAGCGCGGCGAGCGCCTCCTCCTGCTGCGCGATCTCGCGCTCGCAGATGGTCAGCTGGCGGCGTGCCGCCTGCTGATTTTTATTGCCGCGCGGCGGCTTTTCCGTAAGGCTCTTTTCCTTTACTGTCTTTTCCGGCTCTGCCTTTTTCGCCGGCTGCTCCGCCTTTATTTTGCGGTAGCGGGCAAAGCCCATCGGGTAGTCGGTGATCCTCTGCTCCTCCAGCTCCCAGACGCGGGTGGCGAAGCGGTTGATGAAGTAGCGGTCGTGGCTGACGAACAGCAGCGTCCCGTCGAAGGCCTCCACCGCCTCCTCGATCCACTCGCGCGAGGCGATGTCGAGGTGGTTGGTCGGCTCGTCGAGAATGAGAAAGTTCACCTCGTCGTCCATCAGCATACACAGCCGCAGGCGGCTCTGCTCGCCGCCGGAGAGCACGGAAACAGACTTGAACACGTCCTCTCCGCGGAAGTGGAACGCCGCCAGACGGTCGCGCGCCTTCTGCGGCGTGATGTCCCGCTTGGAATAAAGCATTGTGTCCACAAGATTGCGCTGCGGCACGTCGAAGTGAATGATCTGCGGCAGGTAGGCGATCTTCGTCGAGGGGCCGAGCTTGATGCGGCCCTCGTCGGGGTACTCCTCACCCATGATCATCTTGATGAGCGTGGATTTTCCCGTGCCGTTGTCGCCGATGAGCGCGATGCGCTCGCCGCCGGCGACCTTGAGGTCCACGCCGGAGAACAGCGTCCGCTCGCCGAAGGACTTGCCGACGCCCTTGAGCGTCAATACCTCGTCGCCGAGAAATTCGCTGCTCCGGAACTGCGCGGTCATCTTCTTCTCGCGCGTGGGCTTGTCCGTCGTGCGCATCCGCTCGATGCGCTTTTCCATCGAAAACGCGCGCTTGTGCAGCGCGTCGTTGCCCATGAACGCCCACAGGTGCAGCTTGTCCGCTGCGGCCTCGAGCTGCCTGATCTTGGCCTGCTCCTTCTCATACTGCCGCATTTTCTCCAGATAGCGGCGTTCCTTCTCCACGGCGTAGAAGCTGTAGTTGCCGTTGTAGAACTCCGCGTGGCCGTCCAGAATCTCGATGACGCGGGTGATGGTGCGGTCGAGGAAATAGCGGTCGTGCGAGATGGCGACGACCGTGCCCTTGAACGAGGCAAGGTATTCCTCCAGCCACTCGATGGCGTGGAGGTCGAGGTGGTTCGTCGGCTCGTCGAGCAGCAGAATGTCCGTGTCCTCCAAAATCAGGCGGCCGAGGTTCACGCGCGTCTTTTCGCCGCCGGAGAGCGTGTCGAACAGCCGCGTGCGCATATCCGCGGGAATGGACAGGCCGTTGGCCACCTTGTTGACGGCGGTGGCGGTGTCGTAGCCGCCGAGGCCCTCAAAGCGGGCGGACAGCTCGCCGTAGCGGCGCAGCGTCTCCTCGGATTCGTCGCCATTCGCCATCTGCGCGGAGAGCCGCTCCATCTCGTCGGCCATGCGCCTCATGCGCTCGAAGGCGGATTGCAGCACGTCCTCCACCGTATAGCCCGCCGGGTAGACCGGTATCTGCGAGATCAGCCCGACGCGGCGGTCCGACGCGATGGCGACCTCGCCGGCGTCGTAGTCGATCTCGCCCGTGAGGATGCGAAAGAGTGTCGTCTTGCCCGCGCCGTTCTTGCCGAGCAGACCGACACGCTCGCCGGAGTTGATCTGAAAGGTCAGTCCGTCCAGTATTTTCTTTTCCAAATCAAAGGACTTTTGAAGTCCCGTTACGCTGATCTCGATCATGTTGTCTTGAGCAATTCCTCTACGATCTTCTCCAAGTGCATGGAGTGCGACGCCTTGCACAGCAGGACGCTGCCCTCCGTGAACGCAGCTCTCGCCGCATCGACCGCGCTCTCCGCGTCGGGATACCACTCGGCGCTCTCGTGCGCGGCGTCCGCGATGCCGCGGGCGTACTCACCGACAGCGATGACGCGGTCGATGCCGAGCAGAGCGCACAGCTCGCCCATCGCGCGGTGCGCGGACTCCGTCAGCTCGCCGAGCTCCTTCATGTCGCCGAGCACGGCGATCTTCTTTCCCTCGCTCGCCGCGAGCACGCGCAGCGCTGCGGACATGGACTGCGGGTTGGCGTTGTAGCAGTCGTCGAGCAGGCGGCGGTCGCCGCTGAGGCGGTGGACGCGCATCCGCGAGCCGGCGGGCTCATAGAGCGCGACGCCGCGCTCGATCTCGGGGGCCGACAGACCCAGCTCCTCACCGACCGCGACCGCGAGCGACGCGGCGTAGATCATGTGCCGCCCGGGGGCGGGGATATTGAGCTGATACTCTGCGCGCTCGGTGGTCACGGTGCAGGCGATGCCGTCAATGCCGCGGTCACGCAGCGCGGAAACGCGGGCGTCCGCGTGCGCGCTCTCGCCGCAGCGGACGATGCGCTGCGGGAGAGCTACCGTGTCGAGCAGCGCGTCGTCGCCGTTGAGGATGGCGACGCCGTCGGCGTCGAGGTTTTCAAAGATCTCGCTCTTGGCCTTCAGAATGCCCTCGCGCGAGCCTAAAAACTCGATGTGCGCGTCGCCGATGTTCGTGATGACGGCGATGTGCGGGCGCACCATCTCGCCGAGATAGCGGATCTCGCCGAAATGGTCCATGCCGGTCTCGATGACGGCGGCCTCACAGGTGTCGTCCAAGCCGAGCAGCGTGAGCGGCGTGCCGATGTCGTTGTTGAAGTTCTCTGCCGTTTTGAGCGTGCGGTACCTCTGCGACACGACCGAGGCGATCATTTCCTTCGTCGTGGTCTTGCCGACCGAGCCGGTGATCTGGACAACGGGGATGTCAAACTGCCCGCGGTACCACGATGCGAGCGCCTTGAGCGCAAGGCGCGTATCGGGGACGGCGATGTAGAATTTATCGGGCAGGAACGCCGTGGGCGTCCTCGCGCACAGGCAGCCCGCCGCGCCGAGCGCGAGCGCCTTGTCGATGTAGTCGTGTCCGTCGAAGCGCTCGCCGGTGAGCGGGATAAAGAGCGCGCCCTCGCCTGCCTTGCGGCTGTCGGTGGAAACGTAGGTCACGGCGGCGCTCTCGCCGCCCGCGAGCAGTGTGCCGCCCGTGGCGGTCAGCAGCTCGGAAACGGTCAGCCTTCTCATGCTCTCCCCTCCTTCCGCGCCCGCAGGGAGCTTGTCACGATGCGCTCGCACAGCTCGCCGTAGCCGATGCCGGCGGCGGCGGCCTCCTGCGGCACGAGCGAGGTCGGCGTCATGCCCGGGAGGGTGTTGATCTCCAGGAAATAGGGCGTGCCGTCCTCGGTGACAATAAAGTCCGCGCGGGAATAGACGCTCAGCTCCAGCACGCGGAACACGGTCTCGGTCGCGCTGCGGAGCTTTTCCTCCCATTCCGCGGGAACGGGCGCGGGGCAGACCTCCTCGGCGGCTCCCGCCTGATACTTGTTGACGTAATCATAAAAGCCGGTCTTGGGAATGATCTCGATGGCGGGCAGCGCCTTGCCGTCGAGAATGCCGACCTGCAGCTCCCGGCCGTGGATGTACTGCTCGATGACGACCTGCGCGCCAAAGCTCAGGCACTGCGTCAGCGCGGAGACGACCTCCTCGCGCGTGTGCGCGATCGTCACGCCGATGGACGAGCCGTTGGCGTTGGGCTTGACGACGCAGGGAAGCTCCGTCTCGTCGGCGATGGTCTCGATCTCCTCCGCCGTGTACTTGAGCGCGCGCCATTTCGCGGTGGTGACATAGGGCGCGACGAGGCGCTTGGTGAGGTTCTTGTCCATGGCGATGGCGCTGCCGAGATAGTCTGAGCCTGTGTAGGGGATGCCAAGCAGGTCAAAGGCCGCCTGCACGCGCCCGTCCTCGCCGCAGGTGCCGTGGAGCGCGATAAAGACGATGTCCGCCATCGCGCAGACCGTCAGCACATCCTTGCCGAACATGCTCGCGCTCTTGTCTCTCCGGCTTGCACGGACCGCATCGAGATCCGGCTCCTCGCGGGCAACGGAGAATTCGCCGCACAGGCCGTCCGGCGCGTCGAAAATGCTCTCCGGCGCGCCCGCATAGCCCTCAAGCCCCAAAAACAGATCCACCAGCACAGCCTGATGGCCGCGCTCACGCAGGGCGCGGCAGATGCGCGTGCCGCTCGAAAGCGACACATTGCGCTCCATACTCAGTCCGCCCGCCAAAACAACGATACGCATACTGTTTCCTCCTGAATCTGCAAAAACCATATATCAATGCTATTTTATCAGAATATACTTTAGCACAACGCCGCGCGAATTACAAGCAAAAGAAAGGCGGCTTCCCGCCGCCTTTCTTGTCAAAAAAGTGGCAAAGCCACTTTTTTGAGAAAGCTTCGCTGCGCTCTGCGCCTCGGTTGTCCGCTGAAAGCGGACAATTCGACGCTTGCTCCGCGCAACGTGTTTTCTGCCACGCACAGGTCGCGGCAGAAAACGGATCATATCGCTTTCGCGTCTGCGGACGCGAAACTCTGCGAGGCCTTTCAGCAAGCGGAGAAAGGCGGCCTCCCGCCGCCTTTCTCCGTGTCATTGAAATAAGCCCGAAAGAAGTCCCGCGCTCTCCTGCTTCTTCTCCGCGAGCGTCATCGCCGCGGAGAGGAGCTGCGCGGCCTCGCCGCGCGTGAGCGGACGCTGCCAGTCTCCCGCGGAGAAGCTGCCGCTTTCGATCACGCGGACGGACTCAAGATTCGCCACCGCCTGTGCGCTCCACGCGTCGGCGCTGCCCGCGTCGTAGTCGGAAAGGTCCACGTCCGTCACGCGCAAAAGACGGTTGAGCACCGTCGCCGCCTCCGAGAGCGTCACGCCCTCGTCCGCGCAGAAGGCCATGCCGCCCTCCGTGCCCACGCCGCGGATCAGACCGCATTGCAGGGCGCTGACCGCGCTGCCCTTCGCCCAGGTCGGGATCTCCGCGTCGTCACAGAAGCCCGTCATCATGAGGTCGCCCGCAGGAATGCCCGCGCAGGCGAGCGCCATGGTGACGAACTCGCCGCGGCTGACGGCGCGGTCCGGCTCAAAGAAGCGCCGGCTGCCGACCTGCGTGCCGACGAACACGCCGTGCTCCGCCAGGTCCACCGCCGCGGTGTAGGCGGCGCTCTCCGCCATGTCGTCATAGGTCACGCCGCATTTGGCGCGCGCGATGGTAATGCGCACCTCCGCGGGGGCCGAGGTGCTGCCCGCGGCGTCGGTCGCGGTGTAGGTGAAGCGGTCCGCGCCGGTCTTGTTCTTCGCGCTGGTGTAGACAAAGGTCTCGCCGTCGAGCGTCACCGTGCCCTTGGACGGCTGCTCGGCGATGGCGAAGCTCACCTCGCCGCCCTCGCGGTCGATGGCGGCGAGCGTGCCGGTGTAGGGGATGCCGCGGTAGACACGCACGTCGATGCTCTGCGCGATGGGCGCGCCCGCGTCCGCCGCGGGCGCCGCCTTCTCCCGTCCGAAGATGGCCGAAGCGGGAATGCCCGTGAGCGCGAGCAGCAGCATCGCCATGACGAACGGCACCGTGCGCCATAAAAGCTCTCTGTTCTTATCGGTATTCAAAATCGGTTCCTCCCTTTTTCAGTGTGGTACGGTTATTCTTTGTGAAAAAGGGAGCTTTATGCAAAAAGGGAAGCGTCCGCGGCGCGGACGCTTCCCTTTCCAAATTTTTCAGTTGGTCAGCCACTCGGGCCGCGAGCGCTTTTTCACGCCCGAGACGATGCCCATGGCGGCGAAGAGCGTGACGATAGACGAGCCGCCGTAGCTGAAAAACGGCAGCGTCAGACCGATGACCGGCATCAGGAACAGGCACATGCCGATGTTCGCGATGGTCTGGAAAATGAGCATACCCGCCATGCCCACGCAGACGTAGCTCTCCATCGGCGTCGCCGCGTCGCGCGCGACGAGCAGGCAGCGCACCACGATGGCGAGCAGCAGCACGATGATGAGCGCGCAGCCAAGAAAGCCCAGCTCCTCGCCGCAGACGGAGAAAATGAAGTCCGTCTGCCGCTCGGGGATGCTCCACACATTAGATGACTGCGTCTGCGCGCCGTGGAACAGTCCCTGTCCGGTCAGCTCGCCCGAGCCGAGCGCCATCAGTCCGCGCGTCTGCTGAAAGCCCGCGTCATCGGGCTGATAGCTGTGGTCAAGGACAGCAAGGAAACGGTCGCGCATATAGCTCGGCAGCAGGTCCAGCTGCCACACGGCAAGAAACGCCGCCGCGCCGCCGCCGATGCCCAGCGCCAGCCAGCGCTTTGCCATGCCCGCGGCAAAAACCATGCAGATGAAGATGAAGAGATACACCAGCGCGCTGCCCGCGTCGCCGGAGATGACGACGATCAGCCCCACCATAAAAGCGGTATGCGCCGTCGGCTGAATGACGTTTTCAAAGCGCACAAGGTCTCGCCTATCCTTCAGCAGCGCAAGCTGATAGGCGAGCAAAACGATGAAAAAGATCTTTACGACCTCCGCCGGCTGCACCGTGACGGGGAAATTGCGCAGGAAGCCAACGCCGAGGTTTTTGCCGATGTCATTCACACCGAGCCACGCGCGGTTGCCATTTCGCGTCTGGCCGAAGGGCGTGAGCAGCAGCAGGAGAAAGCCGACGTTGAAGCCCAGCAGCCACTTCCATTGCTTCGCCAGCTCGAATATGTCGATGCTCGAGAGGAAAAAGTAGAGCGCCAGCCCGATGAGCAGGCCGAGGCCCTGCACGGCAACGTACTTGAGCGTGCCGCGAAAGCTTGTCGCACTGGCGATAAGCACCATGCCGTAGAGCGTCGAGGCCACGCACAGCGCGAGCAGCACCGCGTCGGTCTGGCGCAGCACGTCATGCAGCGTTTCCCGCACTCGTCCCATCGGTTCTTCCCTCCTCTGCCGAAAATTCTCGGAATGAATTCTCGGAATGATGTATCAGTATAGCACGATTCCGCCTGTCTGTAAACCGCGCGTTTTTCTTTCTTCCACTGTTTACACTCTGTTCATGCAAAAAGGAATTGCGCATCGCGCTGCGGTGTGCTATACTGTACCTTTGGAATGGGTCGAAAGGGGGCATTTGCCGTGGAGCATCTTTCACACAGTGAGCAGGAGACCGAGCAGCTCGGCGAGCAGGTCGCCCGCAAACTGCCGCGCGGGACCGTCATCGCCTACACCGGCGAGCTCGGCATGGGAAAGACCGCCTTCACCCGCGGGCTTGCCCGTGGTCTCGGCTGCCGTGGCCGCGTCACCAGTCCCACCTTCACCATCGTCAACGAATACGAGGGGGATATTCCCCTGTTCCACTTTGACCTCTACCGCCTCGGCTCGTCGGACGAGCTGTTTGACATCGGCTGGGAGGATTACCTCGCGCGCGGCGGTGTGTGCGCCGTCGAGTGGAGCGAGCGGGCGGAGGACGCCTTCGACGGTTCCACCGTGCGCATCGACTTCCGGCGCGGCGCGCAGCACGACGGCTGGCGCGTCATCACCATCACGGGGGTGGACGGCTTATGAAAATTCTCGCGCTCGAGACCTCGGCGAAGTCCGTTTCGACCGCAGTGGTCGAAAACGGCGCGCCGCTGGCCTATGCCTATCAGTGCACCGGCCTCACCCACTCGCGCACGCTGATGCCAATGGTGGACGCCATGCTCAAAAACGCCGAGCTGACGCTCGGCGACATGGATGCGGTCGCCGTGGCCGCCGGTCCCGGCTCGTTCACGGGCCTGCGCATCGGCATCGCTGCGGTCAAGGGCCTCGCCTGGGCAGCGGACAAGCCGTGCTTCGGCGTTTCCACGCTCGAGGCGATGGCGCAGAATCTCGCCCACATGGACGGTCTGCTCGTCTGCGCGATGGACGCGCGGCGCAACCAAGTCTACAACGCGCTCTTTGAAGCGAAAAGCGGCGTCCTCACCCGTCTCACGCCCGACCGCGCCATCGCGGTCGCGGAGCTGGCGGAGGAGCTGCGCGGCGAAACGCGCCGCCTTCTCGTGCTCGGCGACGGCGGACAGCTCTGCCGCGACGGGCTCGCACAGCTCGGCGTGGAGAGCGAGCTGGCTCCCGCGCAGCTGCTCTATCAGAACGCCGTAGGCGTCGGCCTCGCCGCAGAGCACGGCACGCCGGTGAGCGCGCAGGAGCTTGCGCCGGTCTACCTGCGCATTTCGCAGGCCGAGCGCGAGCGCAACGCAAGATTACAGCAGGAAGCAACCCAAGAATAAATATATAGTTTACGGAGGACGAAGCAATGGAATCGAAATTTGGCAGCAAGGTACACATCATGGACCATCCCCTCGTAGCCCACAAGCTGACGATCATGCGCGACAAGAACACCAGCGTCAAGGATTTCCGCGAGCTGGTCAGCGAGATCGGTATGCTCATCACCTACGAGGCGACCCGCGATCTTCCGCTCACCACCAAGCACATTGAAACGCCCATCTGCGAGATGGACGCCCCCACCCTTGCCGGCCGCAAGTTCGTGGTCGTCCCCATCCTCCGTGCCGGTCTCGGTCTGGTCGACGGCGTGCTGCGCATGGTGCCCTCCGCGCGCGTGGGCCACATCGGCATGTACCGCGATGAAGAAACGCTCGAGCCCCATCCCTACTTCTGCAAGATGCCCAAGGACGTGGCCGAGCGCGACGTGCTGATCGTCGATCCCATGCTCGCCACCGGCGGCAGCGCCGCCGAGGCCATCGGCGAGATGAAGAAGCGCGGCTGCAAGCACATCAAGCTCATGGTGCTCGTCGCCGCTCCCGAGGGCATCGAGCACATCCAGAAGCTCTATCCCGACGTGGAGATCTACGCTGGCGCGCTCGACGACCACCTCAACGAGCACGGCTACATCGTCCCGGGTCTCGGTGACGCGGGCGACCGCATTTTCGGCACGAAGTAAATTCTCCCACCCCGCGGCGCCGTCCGCGCCGGAAGGCGCGTTCAAGCGTTTTGCGCAGCAAAACCTTGCCGCAGGGCGAGTCATCGGCCTGCGGTTTTGATCCCCGCAGGGGTTTCGCGCCGCGCATCGGCGCGAAATCGCGGGCGACCGCATTTTCGGCACGAAGTAAGTTCTCCCACCCCGCGGCGCCGTTCCGGCGCTCTGCGCGGTAGACTTTTATCACAAACAGCAATTTGAAAGGAAACCATTGACCATGAGTGCATCGAGAGAAAAGAAGGCTCGTCAGGAGCTGAACGAATCCGGCTACGTCGATCCCCGCAAGGCCCGCGAGGCCGAGGAGAAGGCGAAGGAGCGCCGCTCCACCCGCATCTACACCGCCGTCATCGTCGCCTTTGTGCTTCTCGGCGTGGTGCTCTTCGCCTCCGGCCGCATCCAGGCGGGCAACGAGGCCAAGGAGACCGCCCGCATCGGCGCGGAGAGCGCCGTGACCATCGACGGCGAGGACTTCAGCGTCAACGATGTGGCTTATTACTATGGCAGCATTTACAACACCTTCGCCAACAACGGCAGCTCCTTCGGCTTCGACAGCAGCAAGAGCGCCCGCGAGCAGCAGTACACCGAGGGTAAGACCTGGCACGACTACTTTCTGGAGTCTGCGCTGGACTACATGAAGGAGAGCGTTGCCGTCGCCCACGCTGCCGAGGCTGCCGGCTTTGACGGCGCCGAGCAGATGGACTCCGCCGAGCAGAGCAATCTCTCTATGGTCGACCTCTATGCCTCCTACAGCGGCGCGACCCGCGCGCAGTATCTCACCGCGATGTTCGGCAAGTACATGACCGAGGAGGCCTTTGTCCGCTGCGTCCGCCGCGACGCACTCGCGAGCGCCTACCGGCAGAGCTATTCCGACAGCCTGACCTACTCCGCCGCCGACCTGCAGGCCGCCTATGACGAGGACCCCGACGCCTATTGCAGCGTGGACATCGAGTACGTCTCCTTCACGACCGGCCTTTCGAGCGACGCCACCGATGAGGAGAAATCCGCCGCGATGGAGGAAGCCAAGGCGAAGGCCGAGGCCGTCCTCGCCGCCTACGCGGAGGGCAGGAGCTTTGAGGAAAGCGCCGGCGACGGCACCTATACGCACCTCGCGCACGCCGACCGCAGTGTGACGAGCGAGATGCTCACCTGGGCATTTGCCGCTGACCGCGTAGCGGGCGACACTACCGTCGCCGAGCAGAGTAACGGCTACAACGCCGTCCTCTTCCACTCCCGCAGCCGCGACGACTATCACTCCGTCACCGTCCGCCACATTTTGGTCGCGGACGAGCAGACCGCCGCCGACATTTACTCTCAGTTCAACAACACCGGCGACAAAACCGAGAATGAGTTTGCCACTCTCGCCGCCACCAAGTCCACCGACAGCGGCACCGCCTCCAACGGTGGCCTGATGAGCGATGTCCGCAAGGGGCAGACCGTGCAGGCCTTCGAGGACTGGTGCTTCGATCCCGGCCGCCAGAGCGGCGACACGGACATCATCAAGAGCGAGTATGGCTACCATGTGATGTACTTTGTGGAGACCAACCCCCTTCCCTACTGGGAGTACAAGGCCACCAACACGCTCAAAAGCAGCGCCGTGAACGACTGGTATGACGCCATCACCGACGGCGTGACCGCCGAGCAGCTCGACGCCATCGAGTACGTCGGCTGAGCACATCCGCAACACGGCAGGGACCGGCAAGGCTGCCGGTCCCTGCTTTTTCAAGAGGAATACCTATGGAAAATCAATTCTTACGCACCGAAATGGTGCTCGGCGCAGACGGCATGGACGCTCTGCGCCGCAGCCACGTCGCCGTGTTCGGTCTCGGCGGCGTGGGCAGCTACGCGGTCGAGGCGCTGGTGCGCTCGGGCGTGGGCGAGCTGACGCTCATCGACGACGACACCGTGGCGCTGACGAACCTCAACCGCCAGCTCGAGGCGCTGCACTCCACGCTTGGGCAGAGCAAGGCGGAGGCCATCGCCGCGCGCTGCCGCGACATCAACCCCGCGGTCGTCCTCCACCCCATCGTGGGACGCTACGAAGCCGCGGGCCGTGAGCGCTTCTTCGACGCGAAATACGACTACATCCTCGACTGCATCGACCTTGTCTCCTGCAAGCTCGACCTGATCGAGACCGCGCTTGCACGCGGCATCCCCATTCTCTCCGCGCTCGGCACGGGCAACAAGCTCGACCCCTCGCAGCTTCAGATTACGGACATCTCCAAGACCTACGGCTGCCCGCTCGCGCGCGTGATGCGAAAGGAACTCAAGGCGCGCGGCATCCTGCACACGCGCGTGCTCTTCTCCCCCGAGCTGCCCGCCGCAACGGAGCAGAAGGAAGCGCCCCCGCCCGGGCGGCGCAGCGTACCGGCAAGCCTCACCTGGGTCCCCGGCTGCGGCGGACTGATGATGGGCGGCGAAGCCGTGCTCGACCTCGCGCGCCGCGCAAAGGAGGAGGTCAAATGATGCTGCTCGGAAGCCTTGTCAATATGCTCGCCATCTTCGCCGGCTGCTTCGTCGGCGTGACGCTCGGGCGCTTCATCCCCGAGCGCTTCAACTCCGCCATTGAAAAGGGCATCGCCCTGTGCGTGTTCTACATCGGTCTCGACGGCGTGCTCGCGGGCAGCGATACGCTCGTCGCCATCCTCTCCATGGTGCTCGGCGTCATCCTCGGCGAGCTGCTCGACCTCGACGGGCGCATCCACGCGCTCGGCGACTGGGTGGAGCGCCGCTTTGCGAAAAAGCAGTCCAAGACCTCTATCTCCGAGGGCTTCGTGAACGCCTCGCTCCTCTTCTGCGTGGGCGCCATGGCCATCATGGGCGCGCTGGACTCCGGCCTCACCGGCGACCACGCGACGCTCTACGCCAAGTCCACGCTCGACGGCATCACCTCCATCGTCTACGGCTCGACCATGGGCGCGGGCGTCGCGCTCTCGGGCGTCGCGGTGTTTCTCTATCAGGGGCTCATCACGCTCTGCGCGTCGTTCATCGCGCCGTTTCTCAGCGAGGTCGTCATCGCGGAGATGAAGTGCGTCGGCTCGCTGCTCATCGTGGGACTGAGCTTCAATGTGCTCGGCATCACAAGGATCAAGGTGATGAACTATGTCCCCGCCGTGTTCTTCCCGATTTTGCTTTGCACCTTTATGTGAATAGCTGTAAAGGAACCCCGCCTGTCGACAGGCGGGGTTTTCTTATTTTGTTTTGCTTCGGCTCTGCCGCCAGCCGCGCCAGAGCGCGGCGGTGAGGACAAGGAGCACGACGAGGGCAAGGTTATTGAGCGAATCGAGCGTACCGCTCAGCGCGAGCTTCCAAGTGTAGCCCGTCAGGTCGCCATGTCCTGCATTCACGATGTACCGCACCCAGAGCGCAAGCGCCTGACGGATGCCGAGCTGCGCGAGCCAGCCGGCGGTGAGCAGCGCAATGCTCCTTCTCTCCCAGCGGAGCGTCAGCGTGCGGTACGAGCGCAGCGTGCAGGCGACCAGCGCGAGCAGTGCCAGCGCGACCGACCAGCTCATCGCAAGGCGCATTGGATTCAGACGGATCAGGCGCGAAAATGTCTGGAAGATATTTCCGGCGACAACACCTGCGGCAAAGCGCATATACAGCGCAAAGCACACATATAGCGCCCACGCGCACCAAAGCCCCGTGCGCTGCCTCACCGTCAGGCAGATGGTGCCGCAGACAAACAGCGGCAGCGCCAGAAGGAAGCCGGCGAGCGTTCCGGCGAAGAGCATGATGAGTATAGCGATCAGCGCGCCGAAGCACAGCAGGATCGTGCCGACGATCTGCCGCGTCTCCCGCCGCGCCGCAGGCGCGGCGGCGGTGTACGCTCCCGCGCTCTCCTTGTCCGGCGCTTCGCCGCGCGCAGCCTCCGGCTGTGCGCTCTCCCCCTTCACCAGCTCGTCGAGCGTCACGCCGAACAGCTCCGCGAGCCGCAGGAGCTTATCCAGCTCCGGAATGCTGGCGTCCGTCTCCCACTTGCTCACCGACTGGCGGCTGACCTCCAGCGCGTCGGCGAGGTCGCCCTGCGATAGGTTCTTCTGCGCGCGCAGCCGCGCGATGTTCTGTCCGAGTGTCATTCGTGTTCTCCTTTGCTTTGATGGCTCCAGCATAGCGAAAAGCCGCGGAAAAGTCCACCAAGCGGGCTTTAAAATTTAGCAACTGACGGTTGCAGGCCTCATTTTATCCATAAAAGCAGGGTGTTTTCTATTCCGCGATGTACGGCAGCGCCCGCACGCAGAAGCGCGCCATATCCACATGGCTCTCGTCCGTAAATCCCACGCCCTCGTTTTTAAGCAGCTCCACCTGTCGGTTTGAGCCGCCGAAGGCGAAGGCGGGCGACACCGCGCCGTCGCGCCTGACGACACGGTGACAGGGGATCACCCCCGGCTCGGGGTTGACGTGCAGCGCATAGCCCACCACGCGCGAGAGCCGCGGGTTGCCGATGGCGCGGGCGATCTGCCCATAGGTCGCAACGCTGCCGCGTGGAATGAGCCGCACCGCGGCGTAAACTCTCTCAAAGGTCGTCATGTGCTTCCTTTCTCTTTTTCAGCCAGCGAGCCAGCAGCAGCCCGCCGACAATGGCGAGCGCGTAGACCGCGAGGTACGGCAGATACATCGACAAAAGCCCCAACAGCGCCGGCCGATTCGTTGCCGCGCCCGGCGCAATATTGCTTCCAAGCAGGAGCATCTGCAGGATCATGCCCGGCAGCGCGCGCAAAAGCATCGCCGCGCCGAGGATGGCGACCGCGTAGCCCGCCCATTCGCTGTGCTCCCGCACCGTCTCCCGCAGCGGCTTTCTCTGTGTCTCCCGGGAGCGCGCTTCCTCTGCGCCCCGCGGCGCGTCCTCCGGCTCATCCCAGATGAGATAGTCGGTCGTCACGCCGAAGCAAGTACAGATCGCGCGGAGCCTGTCGAGGTCCGGTGCGGAGTCGCTGTTTTCCCACTTGCTGACCGCCTGGCGCGACACCTCAAGTATTTCGGCCAGCTGCTCCTGCGACAGGCCGCGGGAGCGGCGCAGCGTCTGCAGCTTTTCTCCTAATGTCATATCGTGTTCCTCCATCGGTTTTGATGGCCCGAGCGTAGCAAATTTTCGTCCGAAGTGCCACCATCCCACGCTGGAATTTCCGCAACCAAACGTGGCAAGGGCCGTTTTACGGCGCTTTTTCATCCTTTTTCAGCAGAGCCGGCACATCCAGCTCCATGATGAGCAGGCTCACGAGCATCAGCGCCGCGCCGAAATAGCCGCGCACCGTCAGGCGCTCGCTGAGCAGGAAATAGGCGAACACGGCGGAGAATACCGGCTCGAGCGTGAAGATCAGGCTCGCGTGGCTCGCCGTGGTGAACTGCTGCTCGACGCTCTGGATGACAAAGCAGATGCCCGAGCAAAACACGCCGAGGAACAGCGCCGCCGCCCAGACCTTGGGCGAGCCGGGCAGGCTCGGCGTCTCAAGAAGGAGGGACAGCCCGAGCATCACCACGCCCGCCACCGCCGTCTGCAGCACGCCGAGGGCGATGGGGTCGACCTCCGGCTTCGCGACCGCCTTCTCCGTCACCATCAGGTCCACGGCGTAGAAGGTCGGCACGAGCAGGCAGATAATGTCGCCCGGCGCGGGGCGCAGCGCCTCGTTGAGCGTCAGGAGCGCCATGCCTGCCATGCACACCGCCAAGGCAAAGCCGAGCTTGCGGTCCGGCCGCTTTCGGTAAACGACGAACTCAAAGAACGGGGTAAAGAGAACGGTCATCGCGCCGATGAAGCCCGCGTTGGATACGCTGGTATACAAAACGCCGTAGGTCGCGCCGAGGTAGATCGCCACGAGCGACAGCCCGACGAGAACGCTGTACCTCCATGTTTCGCGGCTCGCGTGGAGCACCCGCTTGTGAAACACCGCGCCGAGCACGACGAAGGCCGAGAGAAAGCGGAAGGCATTGAGCGTCACCGGCTGCATATCGCGCAGGCAAATGGCGATCAGGCAGTTGGAAATGCCCCAAAAGCCGGTCGCCAGCACCAGCATCATGTCGGCTTTTCTTTGACGGTCCATACACATTCCTCCGATTTGGTCAAAAAGACGCCCGCGGCGCGGGCGAACAATGCGATTTTAACACGAGATCAGCCGAAACGCAAGCCCGTGCTAAAAAAGCAGCAGCTCCTGCGAGCTGCTGCTTTTTTCAAACGGTTGGGTGAAATTACTTGATCTCGACCTTCGCGCCGGCTTCCTCGAGCTGCTTCTTGAGGGCCTCGGCATCGTCCTTGGAGATGCCTTCCTTGACGGCCTTGGGAGCGGACTCGACAAAGCCCTTGGCCTCGGCAAGACCCAGACCGGTGAGCTCGCGGACGACCTTGATGACCTTGATCTTCGCAGCGGCGTCGAAACCGGCGAGGATGACGTCGAACTCGGTCTTCTCCTCGGCAGCGGGAGCGGCAGCGCCGGCAGCGGGAGCGGCCATGGCGGCGGCGGAAACGCCGAACTCTTCCTCGAGCGCGTGGACGAGCTCAGAGAGCTCCAGAACGGTAAGGCCCTTGATCTCTTCGATCATAGCAGTGATCTTTTCAGACATTGTAATATCCTCCTGATTTAGATTGTTGTTTGTTTTGTTGTTTGGATGCCGGATTTACTCGGCAGCGGCTTCGGCCGCCTCAGCGGGAGCGCCGTCCTTCTCAGCGATCTGCTTGAGGACGCAGGCAAGGCTGGTGATGGGCGCGAGCATCGTGCCGAGCACCTGGGCCTGCAGGACAGGCAGTGCGGGGATCGCGGCGAGCGCATTGATGGTGGCCATATCGACGACCTTGCCATCCATGAAGCCGCCCTTGATCTCAAATTTGCCGTTGAGCTTCTTGGCATAATCGGCGATCACGCGGGCGGGAGCGACGGGGTCGCTCGCGACGGCGAGAGCCGTGGTGCCGTTGAGCTGCTCATCGAGCTCATTGAGACCGACGTTGTTGAAAGCAAAGCGAAGGAGCGTATTCTTGACGACGGCATAATCGACTTCGTTCTTGCGGCACTCGGCGCGAAGAGCAGTGTCCTCCGCGACGGTGATGCCCTTGTAGTCGACGATGATACCGGCGGCCGCGCCCTGCAGCTTCTCGGTCAGAGAGGCCACGATCGCCTGCTTTTCAGACAGGACTTTTGCGTTAGGCATTCTTGTTTTCACCTCCGTTAGATTTGCGGCATAGCTCCCTATGCCCGGGGAAAAGAGGCGTTCTAAAAAGGAAACCGTCCTCATGCCGAAAGACACAAGGACGGTGTAAGCAATCATAACGATTTGCCATCCTCGGCAGGACTTACGAGGTGTGACCCTCCCCTGCTGTCTTTGGAACGCTCCATTATTATATTCAGAGCCTGTACAAATGTCAAGCCCCAAATATCACATTTGCGCGCTCTTAGAGCTTCGCGGTGCTCATCTTGACGCCGGGGCCCATGGTGGAGGCGACGACGCAGGACTTGATATACTGGCCCTTGGCGGCGGCGGGCTTGGCCTTGACGATGGCGCCCATGATCGCGTTGAAGTTCTCGGTGAGCTTCTCGGGACCGAAGGAGACCTTGCCGATGGGGCAGTGGATGATGTTGGTCTTGTCGAGACGGTACTCGACCTTACCGGCCTTGACTTCCTTGACCGCCTTGGCAACATCGGGCGTGACGGTGCCGGCCTTGGGAGAGGGCATCAGGCCCTTGGGGCCGAGGACCTTACCGAGACGGCCGACAACACCCATCATGTCGGGGGAAGCGACGACGACGTCGAAATCGAACCAGTTTTCCTTCTGGATCTTCTCGACCATGTCCATCTCGCCGACGTAATCGGCGCCAGCCTCGCGGGCAGCGTCCGCCTTGTCGCCCTTGGCGAAGACGAGAACGCGCGCGGTCTTACCGGTACCGTTGGGCAGGACGATCGCGCCGCGGACCTGCTGGTCGGCGTGACGGGAGTCGACGCCCAGCTTGACGTGCAGCTCGACGGTCTCGTCGAACTTCGCGGAAGCGGTCTTGCAGATCAGGCCGAAGCCCTCTGCGGCGTCATACTGCGTATTCTTTTCGATCTGCTTGGCAGCATCCTGATACTTTTTACCTCTGAACATTTCCGTATACCTCCCTTACTCTTCGACCACGACGCCCATGGAGCGCGCGGTGCCGGCGATCATGCTCATCGCGGACTCGAGAGACGCGGCGTTGAGGTCGCGCATCTTCATCTCGGCGATCTTCTGAACGGAGGCCTTGGAAATGGTGGCGACCTTGGTCTTGTTGGGGACGCCGGAGCCGGACTCGATGTTGCACTCCTTCTTGATCAGGACCGCAGCGGGAGGAGTCTTGGTGATGAAGCTGAAGGAACGGTCGGCATACACCGTGATGACGACGGGGATGATAAGACCCATGTCGTTCTTGGTGCGCTCGTTGAATTCCTTCGTGAAGGCCGCGATGTTGACGCCGTGCTGACCGAGCGCGGGGCCGACAGGGGGCGCGGGAGTTGCTTTACCAGCGGGGATCTGCAGCTTAACGTAGCCGACTACTTTCTGTGCCATTTTAGGCACCTCCTTGATTATAAATGTGGTAACGGCCGCCCCGGAGGCGGGCCGCCCTTGGCGAGACGCACAGCGTCTCTCCCACTTTGCCGGGATACCGGCTCATCGCTTCTGGCGATTCTTGCTTATCTTTCGACCACTTCGACCTGATCGAGCTCGAGCTCGACGGGCGTTTCGCGGCCAAACATGGAAACGACCACGCACACGCGGTTCTTCTCCGGCTCGATCTCCTCGACCGTGCCGAGGAAGGTGGCCAGAGGGCCGTCCGTGATCTTGACCTGGTCGCCGACGTTGTAGGCCACGACGATCTCGCGGCGCTCCATGCCGAGGGCCAGGACCTCATCCTCCGTCAGGGGGATGGCGTTGGTGGCGCTGCCGACAAAACCGGTCACGCCGCGGATATTGCGGATCAGATGCCAGGTGTCGTCCGTCATGACCATCTTGACCATCACATAGCCCGGGAAGGTCTTGCGCTCGACCTCCTTCACCGCGCCGGATTCCGTGACCTCGGTCACCGTTTCCATGGGGATCTGGATGTCGAGGATCATATCCTCCAGATGGCGGTTCGCCACGAACTTCTCGATGGCGGTCTTGACGGCGTTTTCATAACCGGAATAGGTATGGACAACATACCACTTCGCGTTATCAGCCATTTCCTGCGCCCTCTTAGCCGGCGAACACGCCGAGCAGAGATTTGACGGCCAGCATAGCCACGGCGTCAAAGACCCAGATGCAGGCGCCCACGCACAGGGAGCACAGAAGCACCGTGCCGGTGTTCTTCGCCGTATCCTTGCCGGTGGGCCAAACGACCTTTTTCAGCTCGCTTTTCATTTCGCGGAACCACTTGCCGCGATCCTTTTTCTTCTCTTCTGCCATTGTTACACTACCTTTCCTAACTTACTTGGTTTCGGTATGAACGGTGTGCTTTTTGCAGAAGCGGCAATACTTGTTCAGCTCAAGCTTGTCCGGGGTATTCTTCTTGTTCTTCATCGTATTGTAGTTTCTCTGCTTGCACTCGTTACATCTCAGAGTGACCTTCACGCGCATAACGGCACCTCCTTATTATGGCAGTTTCCCGTCCTGCGGGACTGCCGATTGCCTCCCTGCTCTTGAATTAAGAGCGGCTCTCCTTCGCGGCGCGAAAAGCGAAAAAGCGCACAAAAAGAAAGCCCTCTTTCACAGGTAAGTAAAATAGTAGCACAAGGCAAGCGTTCCGTCAAGCACAAATTGCTTGAAAAATGAGAAATTTTCGCTATAATGGTGTCACTACAAATGCTGAGAGGTTGTTGCATGAAAATTATGGCCATTGACTACGGCGACGCGCACACCGGCATCGCCGTTTCCGACGCGCTTTTGACGCTTGCGGGCTTCACCACCGTCATCACCGCCTACCGCCCCGAGGCGGTCGCGGCGGAGGTCCAAAATCTCATCGCCGAGCACGGCGTCACAGAGCTGGTGCTCGGCCACCCGCTGAATATGGACGGCACGCGCGGCCCGCGGGCGGAAAAGGCGGAGGGCTTCGCGGCGCTGCTGCGCGAGACGACCGGCCTCCCCGTCACGCTTTGGGACGAGCGGCGCACGACTGTGGACGCGCACAATATCCTCATGGCCGGCGGAAAGAACGCGAAGCAGCGTAAAAAGACGGTGGACGCCGTAGCCGCGAGCCTGATGCTCGAGGGCTACCTCACCTTCAAAAAGCGGCAGAAATAGCGGAAAAAGGAAGCGCAGGCGCGCTTCCTTTTTTTCATCGTTTTTTCTCTTGTTATTTATCGGCATTTCCGATTACTTTTTGAATTTGCGGATCGTCTCCGCCATGATCGTCTGACGCAGCAGCAGGCTCACACCGAGATAGACCGCGCAGCCTGCCACGCCGGTCAGGCCGCACTTGACGACCAGCATCAGCTTGCTCTCGTCCGCCGTGACGAGCAGCGCGTGCCCGCCGTAGAGCACGAGCGACATCGCCGCCGTGGCGGCAAGCCCTTTCAGAAGCGGCATGAGACGGACGATGCCCGTGCCGCGGAAGAGCTGGGCGATCATCGCCAGCGCGCCGACCGTCAGCGCGATGGAGGTCGCCGCCGCCACGCCGGTATCGGTGCGGAACACGCGGTTGAGCACGATGTTCAGCGCCAGTACGCCGAGGTTGATGAGCAGCGGCACGAGCGTTTTCTTCATCGCGTAGTACGCCTTGTTCAAAAGGTCGAGCACGGCGAACGCGCTCATGCCGAGAGCGTAGCGGGCGAAGATGCTGCCCGTCATCTCCGTGGACGCGGCAGTGAAGCTGCCGCCCTCGAAGATCACGCGGATGATGTCGGTGCCGAAGGCGCACATCATCGCGCAGACGGGGAAGATAAAGAGCAGCGTGTTCTCCGTCACATTCCAGATATAGCCGAGGTAGCCCTTCGCGTCCTCACGGGTGAACTCGCGGTTGAAGCGCGGGAACATGACCGCGCTGATGCTGTAGAGCACGCTCGTCGTGAGCGGGGTGAAGAGCTTGTCGGCATAGTAGAAGGCGCTCACCGCGCTGTCGTTGAACGAGGCGGCGGTCGAGGTGTCGATGAGGTAGCAGAAGAGAAACACCGAGGTCGTGAGGACGGTGACGAGCGCCGTTTTGAAATAGGTGCCGACGTAGTCCGCCCCGCGGTCGAGCACCGGTCGGTAGACATAATGTTCCTTCTTCGCGTATGGAATGCTCATGCCGAGCTGGAGCAGCCACGCGCAGGAGCTCGCAATGACCACGCCCAGAATGCCCCACCTTGCGCCGAGTGTCAGCAGGAAGACGGCGAGGAAGGCGTTGTAGGGGATGCTCATGCTGCCTTGCAGCTCGTAGTGGTCGGTCGCCTGAAAGATGGCGACGTTCAGATACGCCGCCGCCACGACCGGCAGGGCGCAGGTCATGATGCGGATGTAGCTCACCAGCCGCGGAAGCTCCGATGCGTCGGTGTCCCAAAGCACGCCGACAAGCGGCGTGGAGGCCAGGATCTGCCAGAGCACGACCACGACCAGCGCGCCGAGCAGCGTCACGGTCATCAGGTTGTTCGCCGCGCGCTCGCCGCGCCGGCGGTCGGCGGCAAATTCCTTGGTGAGGATCGGCACCGCCGCGATGCACAGCGCGTAGCAGACGGTCGTGAAAAGGTAGAGCGTGGAGTTGTAGGACGCGGTGTAGAGGTTCGCGTCTACGCCGGTGCCGAAGATGTTCGCCTGCACCATCTCACGCACCACGCCGAGGAGCTTGGCAAAGAGCGTCAGCAGGAACACGATGCTGATCGCGCCCGCCGTGCGCACGCCGGACTTCTCGTTCTTCTGCGGTGCGGACGGCTGTGTTTTCTTTTCGTCCTTCATGATCGCGCAGATCATCTCCTCATTCGTGTCGAGCTTTCGGGACAGCTCGTCCATGTGCCGCTTCACGCAGGCGGTCTGCTCCGCTCCGTTTGCAAGCACGCGCGCAGCCTCCGTCTCAAACGCCTCGGCTGTGTAGCCGTCCCGCGTGCTGAGCTTGTCGAGCCCCACGGAGTTGAGGAACGCCGTACACTTGGGGTCGTAGGAGATGCCGATGAGCGGCACGCCCATGATGGCGGCATAGATCAGCGAATGGAGCCGCACGCCCACGAGCAGATCCATGCAGCCGATGATCGAGAGCATATCCTCGGAAAGGTATTTTTCGTCCAGACAGACCGCCGTATCGTCGGGAAGCTGCGAGGCGATGTGACGGCAGACCTCGCCGTCCTCCTCATAGTGGAATGGGATGAGCACCGACTGCGCGTTGTAGGTCTCCTTCAGCCATCGGATCGAGCGCAGGACCTCCGCGACAAAGCGGCTGTCCCGGTTCCGCTCGCGGATGGCCCAGCCGACCACGGGGCGGCCGTCCTGCGTCACGCCCGCGCGGCGGAGGATGGTCTCCCCCACCGCCCTGTCCGTCTTTTTCATGCGGATCACCGGGTCCGCCGTGATGACGACCCGCTCCGCCGGAACGCCGATCTCCGCAAGCAGCGCCGCCGAGCGCTCGTCGCGCACCACGATGCCGTCCGCGCGCCTGAGCGCGCGCGCCGTGGCGCGGCGGTCGGCGTCCTTCTCGATCGGGCCGATGCCCTGCGAATAGATGAAAACCTTCTTGCCCAGCAGCTGCGCGAAGCGGATGATGGCAAGGTAGTAGTGCAGGCTCTTGCTGCTCGTCACGTCCTGCAGCAGGCTGCCGCCGCCCGAGATGAGCATATCGCAGCACCGCACCGCCCGCGCGATGGCAAGGGGCGACATACGCTCCACCGCCTCCACGCCGTATTTTTCGCGCGTAGCGGCGGGATCGTGTGAGAGGACCGTCAGCGAGCAGTCCGGAATGCGCTCGCGCAGCGAGGTGACGAGCGTGCGCAGGATGGACTCGTCGCCGATGTTATCAAAGCCGTAATAGCCGGAAATGAGAATGTTATACATGCTTCTCCACCCCGCAGATATGGCGCACAGCGCGATAAATGAGCTCGGCGAGCAGCACGAGCGCAAGGCCGATGAGCAGACCGAACAGCACGCCCCAGCCGGTGCGCAGGAGGCTGATGAGGAACGGCGTGCGGATGTGAAGGAAGGTATTGACGACGCTGACCAGGCCGATGGTCATGCCGAGGCCGAACACCATCGGCAGGAATTTCATGCCGCGGCGCAGCGACCAGACGAACAGCAGCAGCATCGGCCAGCCGACGATCATCTCCTTGGTGCGTGGGCGGATGACGAGCGTATTTTCCAGGAAATTGCGGAACGCCAGCTCGGCGCTGGAGGTCGTGGCGGAATTGCCGGTGCGGTAAATATAGTAGACGAACACCGCCAGCAGGAACACCGCCGCAACGGCGATGACCACGACCGCGAGGAACCAGCCGAGCTGCATCGGCGTTTTCATCAGCTCCGCAAAGTAGGCGTTGAAGCGCTTGATGCGCCCCTTTTCCCCGCGCGGCCCGACGTGGGCAAGCACCGCGTCGCGCGCACCGGTCTCCTCATAGGCGAAGACCAGCAGATAGGCCAGCGCAAACGATCCGATGGGAATGAGCTGCATGAGCTTCACGCCGCGGTAGAGGTCGATCTCCAGAATGTAGGAGAGCTGCGAGAGCGCGGCGGAGGCAAGCAGCGAGCCGCAGAGCGCCGTCGTGATGGCAGCCAGCGCCGTGACCGCGGCATCGCCCAGCAGCCGTCCAAGCCCCTGGCGCGGCGCCTGCCGGCGCTTTTCCAGCATCACGCGGCAAAGGCCGACCGCCGCGATGGACGGCATCACGATGCCGCCCGCCATCGACAGCAGCAACGGGTAGGACGCGGGCTTGAGCACCGCAAGGCCCGTCATGCCGAGCGCGGCCAGCGCCAGCAGGAGCAGGCTCGTGCGGCGGCTGACGAGGAAGAACAGGTCAAAGAGCAGCACCAGAAGCGCCGCCGTGCCGATGCCCTGCACGATGCGCAGAGCCACGGAGGGCGTCTCCAGCTCCATCGGCGGGACCGTGGTGCGCGTATAGCCCATCGGCTCGAGCCGCGCGTCGAGATCCAGGATCATCTTTTCATAGGCTGCGGGATCGGTGATGTAGGTCCACTCCGTCTGATCCGCGTCCCAGCTCACGTCGTTGTCCGGCTCCAGGATCATCTTGAGCCAGATCACCTTGCAGTTGCGCTCCACGATGGCGCGGAAGAAGGAGTTGGTGATCTCCTCGGGACCGGTATAGCCGCAGTAGGCGTAGCGGTTCTGGATGTAGCCCCACTCATTGAATACGCGGATGCCGTGGTAATCAATGCTGTTGAGCAGCTCCACCGTGCCGGGCCAGGTGATGTTCTGGCTCTGGTCGTTCTGCTCGACCATCGCAAGGCTCGCGCCGCTCTCGCGGAGGTACTGCGCGAGCAGCTCCCGTCCCTCAGCGCTCTCATAGCCGATCAGCTCGTCGCCGTTGTTCATAAAGTACGGCGAAGCATAGTGCTCGAGTACCTCGATGTACGCCTGCGCGAAGCGCGTGCCGTTCATGCCCTTCATCGTCTCGGTGCGCGGCACGATCTGATAGCCGTGCTCCTCAAGCAGCGACGCGATGTCCGGCCAGATGCCGAGACGCAGCTTCAGCAGCCCTTCGCCCTTCGCTCCGCCGGGCTGCTGCGCAAGGAAAATAAAGCCCTTTTCCCCGTCGCGGCAGGTCTTGGCGGTGAAATTCTCCACGCGGGCGTTGAAGGCGTCCATGACCCAATCGAAGGCCTCCGCCGTGTCGGTGCAGATGATCGCGTCGCTCACATCCGTGCTCGCGCGCATCCAGCCGACGACCTCGTCGGGATAGTTCGACTCCCACCCGAAGTCGCCCATCGCATCCTTGACCGTCATGGCGTGGATGGGGATACCGGCGCTTCCGTTCAGGCCGAGCGCGGTCGCTTCCGCGACCGTGGCCTTGTCGATGCCGAGCGAGGCGAACCGATCCAGCCATTCGCCCTCCGACTGCGTGGACTGGCTCGCCATGTAGCGCAGGCTCGAATAATCGAGGATGTAATCGTAATACCGGTTGCTCTGCTCCGCCTTCGTGCGCGCCGCAAGCGGCGCCAGCGAGGCCAGCAGCCCGAGCAGGGCAACAAACACAAGAATACGGTCTTTCTTCAATATGCTCTTCATCTGTGCTTCTCCTTTACGCGGCGGCGTGCACGCTCCGTCGGGTCCTTCCCGCTCGGGAGCTGCGTTCCCGCAGCCGCAGGCTTTGCTTTCCGTTCGCATAATGCGCCAGAATATCCTCTACTATAACACGCGCGCGGCGTTTTGTAAACATAAAAACAACGGCGGCCGGAGCCGCCGTTGCTTCCTCATTTCTTTTTCGCGCCGCGCTTTTCCGCCTTTTTGCGCTGCCGCTCGAGCTTGCGGCGCAGCGGCTCGAGATCGTTTTTCTGCACGTCGTCCGCCACGTTCTTCGCGTACGAGCCGACCAGCGCCCGAAGCGAGCCGGACAACAGCTGGCGCGTCTCGCGGTCGAGGTTCGAGTAGGTCTTGAGCATCGTCACCGCGCTTTTGAGCTTGTCGCCGTTGAGGTCGGAGAGCGTTTTCGCGCCTGAGGCGGTGAGCACCGTGTAGAGCGCGTCGGCAAACGCCTCGCGCTGTTTAGGGCTGAGCGATCCCTCCCACGACTCGAGCGTTTCGTCGATGACCTTTCCCTCGCGGGAGAAGCCGTCGAGATGGATGAAATGATCGCCCACGACCTGCCAGGAAAAGCCGTCGTGCTGCAGCATCCCCTCGGCGTCCGAGCGCACGATCTCCACACTCTGTTCATGCTCCAGAAGCTGCCCGACCACGCTCGACTGCGGCACGACCGTCAGGATGCGGTCGGCCACGCGCGTGTGCTCCGGCGTGCCGACGAGCGGCTTGGCAAAGCCGGGGCCGTCGTTGTTGTAGACCCGAACGATGCGGTCCTGCACGGCGGCCGGGGCCTTTACCGCGGCATAGACCGAAAGGTTGCCGCCTTTGGAGTGTCCGCCGATGCGCAGCCTCGCGTCCGGATACTGCCGCGTCATGCGGCCAAGGTATTCGAGCGCGCGCGTCTGGGAGGGGATGACCTCGAGGTAGCCCATGTTCAGGTCCTCCTTCCAACCGACGATGGTATCGTCCGTGCCGCGGTAGGAAAGATAGATGCTGCCGTCGCCCAGCTCGACCGTCAGCGCCGCGAACTGCTGCTCGCGCGCGTCATCCATCAGCTCGCAGTAGCCGTTCAGCAGCATCCCGCCGAAGCGCACGGAGTGCGCCATGCGGCACATGAGGTCGGGGATGCGCCCCGGGACCAGCACACCCATGTCGATCTCCTGCCCGTTATGGCGGGCGAAGTAGGTTCCCGCCGCGTCGCGCAGCGGCACGCCGCGCCCCAGCTCCGGCGGCGGCACGATGCCCTCGAAGTTGATGAAGCTCAGCTCCGCCAGGATCAGGCCGTCCACCTCGTTGAATGGTGAGACCGTCAGCGGCAGGTCGCCGCGCCAGTCCAGATAATCCATGATATTCGCCATCGTTTCTTACTCCCTTCTGTCTGTCTCTCCGCGCCAGCCGCTGCGGTATAGCCGCTCCGCGCGGCGCACAAGAGCGCCGTGTTCATTTGCCAGCTTCTCCGAGGCCACCTCGTCGAGCAGGCGCTGCTTCGCCCGTCCGACCGCGCGGCCCGAAAAGCCGATCGCCAGCAGCTCCCCGCCGCCGATGCGCAGCTCCGCGAGCGAGCAGCAGGCGTTTTCCGCCAGCAGTTCATTGTAAAGTAAAAGTGCTTCACGCCAAGGCTTCTGCGCTTGCTCCAGTCCGTCGGGCGCCTTAGCGGCGTTGTCCGCGAGCTTGGTCTGCAAAAGGTTCCACATCGTCTCGCGCCCATAGCGTGCCATCATGCGGTGCACCGCCGCGCGCTCGGGCGGAAACATCTCGTCGAAGCAGGCCAGCTGCGCCCGCACGCCCTGCGCGAGCGCGTGCTCGAAGCGCAGCCGCGTCATGATCTCCTCCGCCATTTCCGCGGAAGCGGCGGTGTGTCCGTAAAAGTGTCCGATGCCTTCCGCATTCTGTGTAAAGCATTTTGGCTTGCCAAGATCGTGTAGGAGCATCGTCCAGCGCAGCACCCGCGTCGGCGGCGCCGCGCCGACCGCGCGCGCCGTGTGCTCCCACACATCGTAGCAATGGTGCGGGTTGCGCTGGTCGAAGCCCACGCAGGGCAGGATCTCCGGCAGCACCACGCCGAGAATATCCGGGTACTCCAGCAGCACCGCCGCGGCGTGCTCCCCGCACAACAGCTTATTCAGCTCCGCATACACACGCTCGTGCGCGATGGCGCGCAGGCCGTCCCTCCGCTCCCGCGCGGCGCGCGCCGTGTTTTCCTCGACCGAAAAGCCCAGCACGGACGCAAAGCGCAGCAGGCGCAGAATGCGGAGCGCATCCTCGGCAAAGCGCCGCGCCGGGTCGCCCACACAGCGCAGGACGCCCGAACGCAGATCCTCCCGCCCGCCGAAGGGATCGACGAGCGTTCCCTCCGGTGAGAGCGCGATGGCGTTCACTGTAAAATCGCGGCGGGCAAGGTCCTCTTCGATGCTGCTTGTAAATCGCACGCTCTCGGGGTGACGGCTGTCGCGGTAGGCTCCGTCGCAGCGCTCGGTCGTGTGCTCGACGGCAAACCCGCCGCGCACGAGCGTCACCGTTCCGTGCATCAGCCCGGTCGGGTGCGCGTCCGCGCCGAAGAGGGCCATGACCTCCTCCGGCCGCGCATCGCTCGTCATGTCGTAGTCGTCCGGCTCCGCGCCGCGCAGCAGGTCGCGCACGCAGCCGCCGACGAGGTAGGGCGCATGGCCGCTTTCGTGCAGCAGCGCCAGCATTTCCCGCACCGGCTGCGGGACCCTTTCCATCATGCGCCCACCTCCCTGAAAAAATCGGTCAAAAACCGGCGAAAAAATTTTTTCGCCGCTCAAAAATCAGCATTGTACTTTACGCCGGTTCGTATTATACTATATGGGATAAATTTTTGCAATTCACTTCCGCGCCGATTTCGGCAAATGCCGAAGGCTGTCGGAATGTGTGCTTTTGGGAAGGAAAACGCTATGGATATCAATTCCTATCTCGTGCCCGGCAAGCGGGCGCACCTCGCCGGCATCGGCGGCGTGTCGATGAGCCCTCTCGCCGAGGTCCTGCATTCCATGGGACTCTCCGTGCAGGGCAGCGACATGAACGACTCCCCCGCCGTGGAGCACCTGCGCGCGCTGGGCATTCCCGTCGCCATCGGCCACGCGGCGGACAATCTCGGCGATGCCGATTTTGTCGTCCGCACCGCCGCCATCCACGACGACAATCCCGAGATCTCCGGCGCGGTCGCGCGCGGCATCCCGGTCTTTGAGCGGGCGCAGGCGTGGGGCGCGATCATGCACGGCTACCGCAACGCCCTGTGCATCTCCGGCACGCACGGCAAAACGACCACCACCAGCATGGCGACACACATCTTCATGGCTGCGGACACCGACCCCACCGTGATGATCGGCGGCACGCTGCCGCTGCTCCACTCCGGCTACCGCGTCGGCCACGGCGACACCATCATCGCCGAGAGCTGCGAATACTGCAACTCGTTTCTGAGCTTCTTCCCCACCGTCGCGGTCATTCTCAACGTCGAGGCCGACCATCTGGACTTTTTCAAGGACCTGCACGACGTTGAGCACTCCTTCCGCCGCTTCGCGGAGCTCGTTCCCGCCGACGGCCATGTGGTCGCCAACTGGGACGACGCCGGCGTGCGCGAGACGCTCGAGGGCTACACCGGCTCGCTCTTCACGTTCAGCGAGCGCGGCGCGGACGCGCACTGCCACGCGGAAAACCTTGTCTACACCAACGGCCTGCCCTCGTTCGACGTCATCTGCATGGGGCAAAAATATGCCCACGTCGCCCTCGAGGTCGGCGGCGAGCACAATGTGATGAACGCGCTCGCCGCGGCGAGCGCCGCCTACGTCCTCGGCATCCGCGGCGAAGCCGTAGAGCGCGGCCTTGCCACCTTCACCGGCGCGGGCCGCCGCTTCGAGAAAAAGGGCAGCTATCACGGCGCGGACGTTTACGACGACTACGCCCACCATCCCGGCGAGCTGCACGCCCTGCTGACGATGGCGAAGGCGCTGCCCTACCGGCGCATCGTCTGCGCCTTCCAGCCGCACACCTATACGCGCACAAAGGCGCTCTTTGAGGAGTTCGTGCGGGAGCTCAAGCTCCCCGACGTGCTCATTCTCGCGGAAATTTACGCCGCGCGCGAGCAGAACGACATCGGCATTTCGTCCAACGACCTTGCCAGGCGCATCCCCGGCGCGATCTACTGTCCCACGCTTGATAAAGTCACGGAGGCGCTGCGCGCCGCCGCGCAGCCCGGCGACCTGATCATTACCGTCGGCGCGGGCGACATTTACAAGGCCGGCGAAAAGCTGCTGCGTGAGAACTAACGAGACAGAAAGAAGGCTTCCTCATGTACCTCTCCCCCGTCTACACGGCTGCTCCCGCCGTTGCCGACGAGCGCGTCGGCGCGGTCTTTGCCGCGCTCGGCTCCCTCGGTATCCCCTACATCCGCTTTGAGCACGACGCCACCGCCACGATGGAGGACTGTGCCGCCGTCGGCAAAGCGCTGGAGGGCACCATCTGCAAGAACCTCTTTCTCTGCAACCGCCAGCAGACGGCGTTTTATCTGCTCACCATGCCCGGCGACAAGCCGTTCCACACAAAGGATCTCTCCGCGCAGATCGGCTCGTCCCGCCTGTCCTTCGCCCCGCCGGAGAAGATGGAGGAGCTGCTCAACACGCACCCCGGCTCCGCCTCGGTGATGGGGCTGCTGTTCGACACGGAGCATCGGGTGCAGCTCGTGATGGACCGCGACGTGTACGACGCAGAGTATTTCTGCTGTCACCCCTGCGACAACCACGGCTCACTGAAGATCAAAACGAGCGACCTGCTCACAAAATTTCTTCCCCACGTCGGTCACGAGCCCATCGTCGTGGACCTGCCGAGGGAATAAGCAAGCAAAAAACGTCTGCCGACGGCAGACGTTTTTTCTGTTATGTGATGTCTCCCAGCGTGAAGCGGCGCACCGGAGCGAGCGCGTCGTCCGTGTGTGTGCAGACGCAGGCGACGTAGCCGGGGAAGGTCTCGATGTACTCAAAGCGCTCGCCGAGCATCGTGGGCGAGGCCTCCCGCTTCATCGCGGCAAGGCCGGCGCCGCCCCACTTCGCGCGGCTCTCGCGCCGCGTCCAGCTCTCGAAGAATTCGCGCTCGGTCACAGCGCCCGCAAGACGCTGCATCGTCCGCTCGCTCACGGGCCGGATACGCTCGATATCCACGCCGATGGGCCGGTCGTGGATGCCCACGAGCACCGCGCCGCGCGTGTGGCTGAGGTTGAACTGCACCTCGGGATGCTCCGCAAACTCGGGCTTGCCATACTTATTATAGGTCAGCGCCGGCAGCTCACGCCAGCCGTAAAGAGCGTTGAGCCCGAGCCAAAGCGCCGCGTAGGCGCAGATCGGCTCATGACCGACCATGGGGTCCTTCAGGTGTGCAAGGCGCTGCCGCCGCTCCGGCGGGACAAGGCGCAGCAGCCGCTCGACCTCCGCATCGGTAAAGGGGCGCTCCAGACGAATGGAAATAAGCTGTATCTGCATCGCCGCGTCCCCCTCCCGTTTTTATCCAGTATAGCGCGGCGGTTCCATCCTGTCAAACCGCGAAGGACACCTTTTGCGCGGTTTTTTGCACATCGCAAATTTTTTGCCGCAAAAAGAGGAACGAACCGATCGGCGGCGTATAAATAGAATTGTACGAGATCGTGCTATTTTGCCGGAAAGGAGGACGAGCCATGGCGTTTCCCCAGAGCTTTCTGGACGAGCTGGTCGCCCGCAGCGACATCGTGGACGTAGTCGGCAGCTATGTGGCGCTGACGAAAAAGGGCGCAAACTACTTTGGGCTATGCCCCTTTCACAACGAAAAGACGGGCTCGTTCTCCGTCTCGCCGGACAAGCAGATCTACCACTGCTTCGGCTGCAAGAAGGGCGGCGGCGTCATTAGCTTCATCATGGAGGAGGAGAACCTGTCCTTCCCCGACGCGGTGCGTTTTCTAGCCAAGCGCGCGAATCTGCCCGTTCCCGAGGAGGAGCAGGGCGAGAGCAGCCGCCTGCGCGCGCGGCTTTTGGAGCTCAACCGCGACGCGGCGCGCTTCTACTACGAGCTGCTGCACGATAAGCGCGGCGAGGCCTGCGCGGAATACCTGAACCAGCGGCGGATCACGCGCAGGACGGCGGTCAACTTCGGGCTCGGCGCAAGCGCCGATGAGTGGGACGGCCTGCTCACGGCGATGGCCAGAAAGGGCTACTCCAAAGCCGAGCTGCTCGCCGCCGGACTGGTCGTGCAGGGCAAGGGCGGCAGCGTGTACGACAAATTCCGCAAGCGTCTTATTTTCCCCGTCATCGACGTACGCGGCGACGTGGTCGCCTTCGGCGGGCGCATCGTGGATAAAAACGACCCAGGCGCAAAATATATGAACTCGCCCGAGACCATCATTTACAGCAAGCGCCGCGTGCTCTACGGGCTGAACCTCGCCAAGAAGAGCAAGCGGGAGAACATCATCCTTGTCGAGGGCAACATCGACGTGGTGATGCTCCATCAGGCGGGCTTCGACAACGCCTGCGCCTCGATGGGCACGGCGCTCACGACCGAGCAGATCCGCCTGCTCTCGCGCTACACGAAGGAGCTCATTCTCTGCTACGACAACGACAACGCCGGACGCATCGCCACGCAGAAGGCGCTGGAGCTGCTCAACGACACCGATTTTTCCGTGCGCGTGCTCGAGCTTCCCAACCGCATCGTGGACGGGCAGCCGGTCAAGCAGGACGCGGACGACTTTATCAAGAATCAGGGGCCCGACGCCTTCGAGCGGCTGCTCAGCGGCAGCGAAACGGGCATGGACTTCCGCATGGCGCGGCTTGCGGCGGGCTTTGACCTCACGAGCGACCAGGGCCGCATCGACTACGCCGCCGCAGCGGCAGACCTCCTTGCGGAGCTGCCGAACGCGGTGGAGCGTGAAATTTACACCACCCGCGCCGCGGCGTCCGCAGGCATCTCGCCCGACGCCCTCAAGCTGGAAGTGCAGCGCAGCAGCAAGCGCCGCGGCTACCGCCAGCGGCGGGAGCAGGAAAAGCGCGACCTCAACGTCGCCGCGCAGGTCCAGCCGAAGGAGCGCGCCATCCGCTACGACAATCTCCGCTCCGCCATGGCGGAGGAGGGCGTGCTGCGGCTCCTCTGCACGGACGACAGCGTGTTCGGCGATGCGCCGCCGCTGCGGGAGGAGGAATTTTCCTCTCCCCTGCTCGGACGCCTTTTCGCGCGGCTGTGGCAGCAGCGGCAGGAGTCGGGCCGCATTTCTCTCCCCCTCCTCGCCGAGAGCTTTACGCCCGACGAGGTCAGCCACCTCTCCACCATCGTGCAGAAGCCGGAGTCGCTGAAAAACGCGCCGCAGGCCCTGCGCGACTACATCCGCATCATTCAGGAAGAATACCAAAAGCGCAGCGGCGCGGGACTCGATCCCCTTGCCGCCGCCACCGAAAAATACAAAGCCCAACTGGGTCACGGAGGAAAGCAACATGGATAAGGAACTCACCATTCAGGATCTCGAAGCGCAGGCCGACGCCCTGCTCGCCGCAGCCGACGAGATGGAGGAGCTGCTGCCCGCGGACACGGGCAAGAGCAAGCGCAAGAAGGCCGAGGACGAGGCCCCCGAGAAGAAGGCCCCGCCGCTGGACGAAAAGGTCCTCGCCGGACTGCCCGCCGCCGAGCAGCTGCAAAAGAGCGAAAAGCTCCGCGACCTCTTTGCCAAGGGCAAGCAGAAGGGCAAGCTCGACTCCGATGAGATCACCGAGGTTCTCGACGAGCTCGACCTCGACGACGACGGACGCGAGCGCGTCTACAACTCGCTCGACGCTCTCGGCGTCGACTACATCAGCGGCGTCATCGAGCCGGACGATCTGGACGAGCCGCCGCTGGAGGCCATCGCCGAGATCGAGGAGGAGGAGCTGGTCGACCCCAATGATCTGGTGGACAGCTTCTCCATCGACGATCCGGTGCGTATGTACCTCAAGGAGATTGGCAAGGTGCCCCTGCTCTCCGCCGACGAGGAGATCGCGCTCGCGACCAGGATGAACGCAAAGAACGACGCCGAGGCGCGCATCAAGGCCGCCGAGGAGTCCGGCGAGACCATTCCCGAGGAGGAAATGGCCTCGCTCAAAAAGACAATCAAGGACGGTGAAAAGGCCAAGCAGAAGCTCGCCGAGGCGAACCTGCGTCTGGTCGTCTCCATCGCCAAGCGCTACGTCGGGCGCGGAATGCTCTTCCTTGACCTCATTCAAGAGGGCAATTTGGGTCTCATCAAGGCGGTCGAGAAGTTCGACTACACCAAGGGCTACAAGTTCTCCACCTACGCGACGTGGTGGATCCGTCAGGCCATCACCCGCGCCATCGCCGACCAGGCGCGCACCATCCGCATCCCCGTCCACATGGTCGAGACCATCAACAAGGTCATCCGCGTCTCCCGCCAGCTGCTCCAGTCCCTCGGCCACGACCCCTCGCCGGAGGAGATCTCCGCCGAGATGGGGATGCCCGTGGACAAGGTGCGCGAGATTTTGAAGATCGCACAGGAACCCGTCTCCCTCGAAACGCCCATCGGCGAGGAGGAGGACAGCCATCTCGGCGACTTCATTCCCGATGAGGGCGCGAGCGAGCCGAGCGAGGCCGCGTCGTTCACGCTGCTGCAGGAGCAGCTCGTGGACGTGCTCTCCACCCTCACCCCGCGTGAGGAGAAGGTCCTCAAGCTCCGCTTCGGCATCGAGGACGGCCGTCCCCGCACGCTCGAGGAGGTCGGCAAGGAGTTCAACGTCACGCGCGAACGCATCCGCCAGATCGAGGCCAAGGCGCTGCGCAAGCTGCGCCATCCCAGCCGCAGCAAGAAGCTCAAGGACTTCCTGAATTAAGAAACTGAATCAAACAGCGAAAAAATACCGCCGGGGAGCGATCCCCGACGGTATTTTCTTTCCCCTGCCCGCGTGCTCCGCGGGCTTTATCCGACCGATCCGCCGATGGCAAGACGCAGCAGAACGGCCGCAGTCAGCATAAGGACCGGCAGCTTGCGCCGAAGCCTTTTGCGCGCGCTGTCCATTGCCGCTTCCTTACTTCGCCAGCGCCCTGCCGAGCTCGCGGCAGGCCTCGATCGCCGCATCGTCGGGCGCGTCGCAGCAGGTGACGCTCTCGCACACAAGGTTCAGTCCCGCGTCGCCGCAGTCCTTCTCCCAGCTTCGCATCCACTCGCCGTCGCCCCAGCCGTAGGAGCCGAACAGCGCCGCGCGCTTGCCGCCGAGGCTGCGCTTGCACGCGTCGAACATCGGCTGGAATTCCATTTCCTCCAGCACCTCGCTGCCCATGGCAGGGCAGCCGAAGGCGATGGCGTCGTAGGCGTTCAGATCACCGGGCTGTACCTTGTCGGGCGTGAGCAGCACAGTCTCCGCGCCCGCGGCGGTCATGCCCTCGGCCACGGCCTTCGCCATGGCCTCCGTATTGCCCGTGCCGCTCCAGTAAACAACAGCAGTTTTCATATTCGTATGTTCCTTTCGATGATGATATAGTATCAAACTGCGACGGCAAGCTGCTCGAGCTTCGAGCCGGTCTGCCAGAGTGCGCAGTAGATCTCCGTACATTTTTTGAATTTCGCGAACAGGGCCTGCGCCTTGGCCTCGTCGCCGTAGACCTTCCACAGCCCCGCGCACTTGAAGCCGTTCGCGCGGTGGTCGATGAAGCCCTTAACGTCCTCGGGCGGATAGCTGAGGAACAGCCCAACCTCGTGCGGGAACTCTCCGCTCTCGCGGAAGCGGCGGATGAGCTGCGCCACGCAGCGCGCGCAGCTCTCATTGGCGTAGCCCGCCTGACGCAGCAGCTCGGACGCCAGCGCGTCCTGCAGGTCGCGCCGCAGCTCGGCGGGACGGTAGAGGTAAAGGAGCGCCTGCCCCTCCAGAAAGCGGATCGGCAGCAGGCACAGGCCCTTCGGCACCAGCAGCCGGTTCAGCCGCCGGATGTCGGCCAGCAGGTCCTCGCGGTCCTCGCAGGGGCAGGGAAACAGGCTCCCCGTCTTGATGCCTGCGAGCGTCGGCGCGCCCTGACGGATCAGAATTTCTTCAGACATTTGCTCTCGCCTCCTCCGGTAGTATTTCACACGACGGCTGCTTTCATTCCATCAGTTAAACTGCTCTAACCGTATGGTAAAAAAGAAAGACGTCGATTCCATGCATTTTCACGTCTCTTTGGTTAAAGCCATCTAACTAATATCCTTTTGAAAAACCGCACCGGCGGTTTACAGCTATACCATAGCATACTCCCGCCGCCTTTGCAAGCTTTTTTTCGCGGACGGCAAAATTTTTCCTGCCGGCAGGCGGAGCAGGACCGCCGCTTCGGCAGTCCTGCTCCGGGCAGCTCTGTTATTTTTCGATGCGGTAGCTTTCCCTTCCGCCGTAGATGTGTACCGCGCGGGCGCGGTAGATGTCCAGAACGGCGCTCGCCAGCGCGTCGGGATCGTGGCGGGCAAAGTCGCCGGACGGCGACGCCAGCGGCCGCTCGACCAGCTCGATGCCCATCTGCGCGATGCGCTCGCGGTCGACCGTCAGCGCCTCCGCGCCCTCGGCGCGGTAGCGCTCCGCCAGCTCCGGCGGGATGGGAGAAGAATTGGCAAGGCACAGCTCCACCATGTCCGCCGTACCGTGGCGCAGCAGCGCCGCCAGATGGTCGGCGGCGGTGTAGCCCTCGGTCTCACCGTCCTGTGTCATGATGTTGCAGACATAGATCTTCTGCGCGTCGGACGCGGCGATGGCCTCCGCCACGCCGTCCACCAGCAGGTTCGGGATGATGCTCGTGTACAGGCTCCCCGGCCCGAGGAGGATGAGGTCCGCCGCCGCGATGGCGTCGAGCGCATCGGGGAGCGCCTTCGGGTGCGCCGGCAGAAGCTCGACGTGGTCGATGCGGCAGTCCTGCTGCTTTTTGAAGCCGAAGATATTGCTCTCGCCGACAACGTATGCCCCGTTTTCAAAGGTCGCCGTCAATCGCACGTCCGTCGTCGTGACCGGAATGACCGTGCCGCTGATGGCAAGCACCTGCCCCATGCTGCGCACCGCCTCGTCAAACGAGCCGGTGACGCCGTTGAGCGCCGCGAGCAGGAGATTGCCGAAGCACTGCCCGCGCAGCGTGCCGCTCTCAAAGCGATAGGTCAGGAGCTGCTGCATGACCGGCTCGGTGTTCGCGAGCGACTCCATGCAGTGGCGGATGTCGCCGGGCGGCAGCATCCCGATGTCCCGCCGCAGCATACCGCTGCCGCCGCCGTCGTCCGACACGGTGACGATGGCGGTCAGATTTTTCGTGTATTTTTTCAGCCCGCGCAGCATGGTGGAAAGGCCCGTGCCGCCGCCAATGGCGACGATATGCGGTCCCTGCGCCCACAGCTGACGGCTCGGAAGCATCGCGCTCATACGCAGTCCTCGTTTCCGCGCCGCCCACAGCGGACCGGCGCAAAAGACTTTTCGATTTTTAAGGCAGCACCGCGCAATTCGGCAAGCCGATCCAGCGAAGCGCGCAGATGCAATTGCGCGGCGATGCCTTAAGATTATACCACTTTCTTTAAGACTGCACAAGCACCCTTGTTTTTTTCACCGCCGCGTGCTACACTCAGGGCGTACTGTTCAGAAGTCGCAAAGAAAGGCAGATCGCTGTGCTATGACCTATTTCTGGGAAACCGTTGACACCATCGCGCCGGGCCTCGGCTGGCCGCATTTCGGCCCCTTTCATCTCGCCGTGCTCGCCGTTTTTCTTCTGCTCGGCGCCGTGCTCTGCCGCGGCTATTGCGGCATGGACACGGACAAGCGGCGCCGCTGGCGGCGCACGGTCGCGCTGCTGCTCGTCGCGGACGAGCTCTTCAAGGACTTCGGCCTTCTTTACGGCGGCAATTTCAGCCTCGATTACCTGCCGCTGCACCTGTGCTCCATCAATATCTTTCTCATCGCCCTGCACGCCTGGCGGCGGCCGAAGCTGCTCGACACCTTTTTGTATTTCGTCTGCCTGCCCGCCGCCTGCGCGGCCCTGCTCTTCCCGACGTGGGCCCCGCTGCCGCCGCTCAACTTCATGGTGATCCACAGCTTCACCGTGCATTTCCTGCTCGCGCTCTATCCCCTTGCGCTGACCCTCCGCGGCGACATGGACCCGCAGCCGCGCGCGTTTCCGCGCTGCTTTGCCCTGCTCGCGGCGATGGCCGTGCCGATCTGGTTTTTCAACCGTGCGTTCGGCACGAACTTCATGTTCCTCATGCGCGCCGGCGAGGGCAACCCCCTCAAGCTCTTCGAGCGCTTCGGCAGCCATCTGCTCGGCTACCCCGTGCTCCTCGCCGTGGTGTTCGCCGTGATGTATCTGCTCCTCCGCGTGCTGCGCCGACGCACCGCCGTGCCCGCCGGCAAATAAAGCTCTCCGCCGATTCGGCCCGTCCCGCAGGGGCGGGCCGTTTCATTTGTGAACTTTCTGTGTCATTTCATTTTCCCGCTTGACAAGAAAAAATGTTTCGGCTACAATACGCAGGTCAATAGGTCGTATACGACGTATTTTATTTTCGAGGTGAGAAAGAATGTGTAAGCACCCCATGCCGAAGGGACTGCGCTTTGCGATCCTGCAAAAAACCATACGCCGGCAGATGGATGAATACGTGCGTGAAACGGGCCTGACCGGCACGCAGGTCGGCGTGCTCGGCGAGCTTGGCCGTCTGGAGCGCGAGAGCGCGGGTGAGGTAACGCAGAAGGCGCTGGAGGCGGCGGCGCACGTCACGCATCCGACGATGACCGAGCTTCTGAAAAAGCTGGAGAAAAAGGGCTTTGTCACCTGCCGCACCAGCGAAAAGGACCACCGCTGCAAGGTCGTCTCCGCCACCGAGAGGGCGCACGAGCTGCATCATGCCATCGGTGTTTTCGACGATCGCGTGTTCACGGCGCTCTGCCGCGGACTGAGCGAGGGCGAGATCGCGGAATTTTTACGCATCACCGATGTGATGCTGGAAAACGCAAAAAATATGAACGACGCGCGGGAGCCATTCCCGTGCGGGAGAGGATGTGATGCCGAATGATCCGACAGCTCACAAAATGTATCCGCGAATACAAAGCCCCGACGATCTGGACGCTCGTGCTCATTTTAGCCGAGGTCGCCATCGACGTTATCATTCCCTTTGAGACCGCCAACCTCATCAACGAGGTCAAGGCCGGCGCGGAGCTCGGCGGCATCGTGCGCGTGGGTCTTGTGCTCGTGCTGCTGGCGATGATCTCGCTCGTGTGCGGCGGCGCGGCGGGCTTTACCGGCTCCAAGGCGGCGTCCGGCTTTGCCAAAAACGTGCGCCATGACCTCTTCACCAAGGTACAGAGCTTTTCGTTCGAGAACATTGACAAGTTCTCGTCCGCCTCGCTCGTCACGCGCATGACCACCGACATTCAGAATGTGCAGATGGCGTACATGATGTGCATCCGCATCGCGGTCCGCGCCCCGCTGATGATGATCTTCTCCATCATCATGGCGTTCATTATGGGCGGAAGGCTCGCGCTGACCTTTGTGGTCATCGTGCCGGTGCTGGTCATCGGGCTTCTCTTCATCGCGCGCGAGGCCATGCCCGCGTTCCGCGCGGTGTTCCGCAAATACGATAAGCTCAACGAGTCTGTGGAGGAAAACGTCCGCGCGATGCGCGTGGTGAAGGGCTTCGCGCGCGAGGGCTATGAAACGAAGAAGTTCACCGCCGCGAGCGACGATATCCGCGGCGACTTCACCCACGCCGAGCGCGTGGTCGCGCTCAACTCCCCGCTCATGCAGCTGTGCGTGTACTTCAATATGGTGTTTGTGCTCTTCGTCGGCTCGAAGCTCATCATCACGAACGGCGGCACGACCATCGACGTCGGCCAGCTCTCCGCCATGCTCACCTACGGCATTCAGGTGCTCATGTCGCTGATGATGGTCTCCATGATCTATGTGATGCTCACCATGTCCGCCGAATCCGTCAAGCGTATCTGCGAGGTCTTGAGCGAGGAGTCCGCGCTCACCGATCCCGCCGCGCCGGTCACGACCGTCGCGGACGGCTCCGTAGACTTTGACGGCGTGAGCTTCAAGTATTCCGCCGGCGCGGAGAAATACGCGCTGCGGGTCATCGACCTCCACATCGCCTCGGGCCAGACCGTCGGCATCCTCGGCGGCACCGGCTCGAGCAAATCGACCCTTGTGCAGCTCATCCCCCGCCTCTACGACGTGACGGAGGGCAGCGTGAAGGTCGGCGGCGTGGACGTGCGCGAGTACGACCTCGACGCGCTGCGCAGCGCCGTAAGCATGGTGCTGCAGAAGAACGAGCTGTTTTCCGGCAGCATCAAAGAAAATCTCCGCTGGGGCAATGAGAACGCCACAGACGCGGAGCTTGAGGAGGCCTGCCGCCTCGCGCAAGCGGACGACTTCATCCGCTCCTTCCCCGACGGCTACGACACCCACATCGAGCAGGGCGGCACGAACGTCTCCGGCGGACAGAAGCAGCGCCTGTGCATCGCCCGCGCGCTGCTCAAGAAGCCGAAGATCCTGATCCTCGACGACTCGACCTCCGCAGTCGATACGCGCACCGACGCGCTCATCCGCGAGGGCTTCAAGTCCTATATCCCCGAGACGACCAAGATCATCATTGCCCAGCGCGTCGCGTCCGTGCAGGACGCCGACCTCATCCTCGTGATGGACGGCGGCGCCATTGCCGCCTCAGGCACGCACGAGGAGCTGCTCAAGACCTCCGAGATTTACCGCGAGGTCTACGAATCCCAGACGAACGGAGGCGACAAGAATGCCTAAAGTGAATCCGCACGCCGATCCCACGCGGCGCGATCTCGGCCCCGCCGCCCTGGGGCGCACGGTGAAGAAGCTCTTTTCCTATTATCCCGTGCTCGCGCCCGTCACCTTCGTCTGCATCCTGTTCTCCTCCATCGTATCCTCCGTTCCCTCGCTCTTCACGCAGAACATCATTCAGATCATCGAAAAGTGGTACATCAGCCGCGACTGGGCCGCCGCCAAGGCGGAGATCGTGCCCTATCTCACGCTGCTCGTCGTGCTCTACGCGCTCTCCATCCTCTCCATGACGGTCTACACGCAGCTCATGGCGTATATGACGCAGGGCTTCCTGCATAAGCTGCGCTGCGAGATGTTCGGCGGGATGCAGAAGCTGCCCATCCGTTACTTTGACAGCCACCAGCACGGCGAAATCATGAGCCACTACACAAACGACATCGACACGCTCCGCCAGCTCGTCTCGCAGGCGCTGCCCGCGCTCATTCAGTCCGGCGCGATCGTGCTCGTGGTGTTCTCCATCATGCTCTACTTCAGCCTTTGGCTGACGCTGGTGCTCGTGCTCGGCATCATCGCCATGGTCGCGGTCACGAAGAAGATCGGCGGCGGCAGCGCGAAATACTTCGTCCGCCAGCAGAAGGCCGTCGCCTCCACCGAGGGCTTCATTCAGGAGATGATGGCGGGTCAGAAGGTCGTCAAGGTCTTCTGCCACGAGCAGAAGAGCATCGAGGACTTCGACCGGCTCAACGACGCTCTCTTTGAGGACAGCTTCCGCGCACAGGCCTATGCCAGCGTCCTCGGCCCCATCATCGGCAACATCGGCAACATCCTCTATGTGACGCTCGCGCTCGTCGGCGGCGTGTTCCTGCTCATCGGACTGCCGAACGTGTCGCTCTCCGGCAAGGCGCTGGACATCTCCATCCTTGTGCCCTTCCTCAACATGGCGCGCCAGTTCACCGGCAACGTCAACCAGCTCTCCCAGCAGATCAACGTGGTCGTCATGGCGGGCGCGGGCGCACAGCGCGTGTTCGCCCTCATCGACGAAAAGCCCGAGACAGACGATGGCTATGTGACGCTTGTGAACGCCGCGGTCGCGCCCGACGACACCGTGACCGAATCCGACCGCCGCACCGGTCATTGGGCGTGGAAGCACCCGCACGGCGACGGCACCCTCACCTACACCGAGCTGCGCGGCGACGTGCGCCTCACCGACGTGGACTTCGCCTACACCGAGGGCAAGGATGTGCTGCACGACGTATCCGTTTACGCCGAGCCGGGCCAGAAGGTCGCCTTTGTCGGCGCGACCGGCGCGGGTAAAACCACCATCACGAACCTCATCAACCGCTTTTACGACATTGCCGACGGCAAGATCCGCTACGACGGCATCAACATCAACAAGATCAAGAAGGCGGATCTGCGCCGCTCCCTCGGTCTTGTTTTGCAGGAGACGAACCTCTTCACCGGCACGGTGATGGAGAACATCCGCTACGGCCGTCTGGACGCGACGGACGAGGAGTGCCGCGCGGCGGCAAGGCTCGCCGGCGCGGATGACTTCATCACACGCCTGCCGCAGGGCTACGACACGCTGCTGACCAACAACGGCGCGAACCTCTCGCAGGGCCAGCGCCAGCTCATCGCCATTGCCCGCGCGGCGGTCGCCGACCCGCCGGTGATGATCCTCGACGAGGCGACCAGCTCCATCGACACGCGCACCGAGGCCATCGTGCAGCGCGGCATGGATCAGCTGATGGAGGGCCGCACGGTGTTCGTCATCGCGCACCGTCTGTCCACCGTCAAGAACTCCGACGTCATCATGGTCCTCGACCACGGCCGCATCATCGAGCGCGGAAGCCACGAAAAGCTCATCGCCGAAAGGGGCACCTACTATCAGCTCTACACCGGCGCATTCGAGCTGGAATAAGCAGAAAATCGGGGGGCGGCCCGTGTCGCCCCCGATTTTTCGTTTCTTTGCCCGAAAGGCTCTTGCTTTTTCACGCGGATACGCTATAATGACTTCTACGAACGTCCCGTCAGGCTCTCTGTCGGGGCGCTGCTTTCTCTCACGGAATAAGGAGCCTGCTACGCTTATGGAAAATAAAGTCACCGCTCGCAATCCCATCACGGAGGGCTGCATCTGGAAGGGGATGCTGCTCTTCGCGCTACCAATCATGCTCGGCTCGCTGCTCCAGCAGCTCTATAACACCGCCGACGCCGTCATCGTCGGCCGCGCGCTCGGCAAGGCCGCGCTCGCCTCGGTCGGCGGCTCGTCGGCCCGTATCTCCAACCTGCTCGTCAACGCTTTCGTTGCACTCTCGTCCGGCGCGAGCGTCATCGTCGCGCAGCACTTCGGCGCAAGGGACACGCAGCGCGTGCGCCGGAGCATCTGCACCGCCATGCTGCTCTCGGTGGTCTGCGGCATTCTTCTCACGGTCCTCGGCATTACCTCCGCACGGCAGCTGCTCGTGTGGATGCAGACCACCCCCGAGACACTCGACGCCTCTGCCTCCTATCTGCGCATCTTCTTCCTCGGCATGGTGCCGACCATGCTCTACAACATGGGCAGCGGCATCCTGCGCGCGATGGGAGACTCCAAGCGTCCGCTTTACTACCTCTTCGTCTGCGTCGTAGCCAACATTGCGCTCGACCTGCTCTTTGTGATCGTTTTCCAATGGGGCATCGAGGGAGCCGCCGCCGCGACCGCTCTCTCGCAGGTCGTGTGCGCGGCGCTGGTCGTGCGCGCCCTGCGGCGGCTGCCCGAGGAGCAGCGTCTGCTCTACGACCGTGAGGAGCTTGACCGCGGCATTCTCCGCCGGATGCTCCACGTCGGCATCCCCGCTGCCCTTCAAAGCTCGATGTACGGCATTGCCAACATCGTCCTGCAGGTCGGCATCAATATGCTCGGCACGGACTCCATGGCGGGCTGGACCGCCTTCAACAAGTTCGATGACTACTACTGGCCCATCTCCAACGCCATCGGCATCGCCGTCATGACCTACGTCGGGCAGAACTTCGGCGCGGGCGACCGCGAGCGCGTGCACGAGTCGATCCACAAGGGGCTGCTCATCCACCTGACGACCTCCGCGCTCTTCTCCGTCATCATCTTCTCGGGTCGCTACCCGATGATGCACCTCTTCGTCGGCGACGATCCGACGGTCATCGCCATCGGCGCGCAGGTGACGGCGCTCATCGCTCCCTGCTATGTGCTCTTCACGCTCGTCGAGGTCCTCTCCGCCACCATGCGCGGTGTCGGCGACGCGGTGGTCCCCGCCGCCATCACGATGGTCTTTACCTGCATCGTGCGTCTCATCTACCTCTGGGGCTACGCCTTCTCGCACAACTCCAACCTCACCATTGCCGTCATCTACCCCATCTCCTGGGTGCTCACCAGCATCGCCTTTCTCCTTTACTATAAGTCCCGCAAATGGATGCCCAAGGGCTTCCATTTCTGAAAAAACTGCGCGCAGAGCCGTTTTCGGCCCTGCGCGCAACCGTCGATTGACAAATTTCCTGCCCGTCTTTCTTGTCCGCAACCGCAAAAAGCGGTATGCTCTGCCCATCAAACAGGCGCCGTGCGCGCCGGAATCGGAGGACTTCCCTTATGATATTGGCTGATAAGATCGTGCAGATGAGCCGTCTGTTCGGCGTGACGACCGACTTCCTGCTCAAGGACGAGCTTTCCGAGGAGGAGCCCGCGCCCGAGGGCTGCGACTCGCCCCTGCGCCGCGTGACGATGGCGGAGGCGTCCGAATATCTCGCCCTGCGCCGCGCCGCTCTTCGCCGCCATGTGCGTCTCCGCCCCCGACCTCTTCTACATCGGCGCGGTCTGCCTGCTGCTCGCCATCGTCAGCGCCGGCTGCTTCGCCTTCGTGCTCGGCGGCGTGAACCACAGCGCCATGCAGGCCCTGCTCGAGGAGGAGGACTACACCCGTGAGAACAAGGCCAAGAGCCCCGTCATCGGCGCGGTCATGCTGGTGGTAAAGCTCATCGCAAGGAGAAAGTGACCGCCGCGCGGTACATAGAAAAATGTCCGTTCTCCGAGAGAACGGACATTTTTTGCGTTTTCGCCTACAGGCATTCGGCACAGTAGGCGCGGATGTCGAACGCGTCCAGCGGGCTGGTCGCCTTGAGGTAGAGCGGGTGGTGCGGGTGTCCCTTGACCGAGCGCCGCCCCGCCGTGTACCACTGCGCGCCGTGCCGCTCGCCGATGGCGATCATGTCGGCAAGGCAGTCCTTGAGATACGCGCGCTGCTCGATGATGTTCCCCCACGCCGCCCACACGGCGGGCTGCTCGGACAGCGAGAGGATGTAGTCGAACGCCTCCATGTTTGCGCGGTGGAGCGCCTCGTTGCACACGCGCTCCATGTCGTTCGGGCGCGTCGCGCGCTGGGCGTAGACGTTGAACATGAGGAAGCTGTCGTAGCCGTTGTTTTTCGCCACGCGCTCCACCGACTGAAGCGTAGGGTCGAGCCGATCCGGCTCGGCGGTCGAGGGATTGATGCCGATGCACACGAGCGGCTTTTCCCCGCGCGTGCCGAGAAGATATCGGTACTCCGTGTAAAAATCCGGCACATAGAGCCATTTCTCCGCGTCGTAGCCGCCGGACTGTCCGCTGCGCGCCATGGCGTCGGCAAAGGGCAGGATGGAAAGCTCCGCGGTCGGAGCGCTCGGGATGTGCGGCATGGTCGTTCCTCCGTTCTGCCGCGCCCGCGGGGCGGCAACCGTTTTTCGACATTTTACCCCATCCGGCGCCGTTCGGCAAGCCCGCATTTTGGGGGCTTGACTTTTTTCGTCTCCGTGGTATGATTTGTATAACAAATCATACTTTTGAGGTGAATAATATGAACGCTCCGAACGGCAGACACGCATGGACCGTAACGGTCGGCACCAAGGGTCAGATCGTCATCCCCAAGGAGGCGCGCGACCTTTTCCACATTCAGCCCGGCGATACGCTGCTTTTCCTCGCCGACGAGGCGCAGGGCATGGCGATCCCGCCAAAGGCCGACTTCGCCCGCCTGTTTGATCTCATTTTCGGAGGGAAAGCGGAATGAACATCGCCTTTTTCTGCATCCCCGCCCACGGGCACACGAACCCGACGCTCGCCGTCGTGCGCGAGCTGACCGCGCGCGGACACACCGTCCGCTACTACACGACCGAAGCCTTCCGCGCTAAGGTCGAGGCCGCAGGCGCGGTCTTTGTCCCCTTTGACACCGAGGCCGCACGCCCCGGCATAACCGCCGCCGACGGCGCGCGTCTGGGCAGCGACCTCGCCTTTTCCACCAGGCTCATCGTCGATCTCACGCTCGCCGCCGACGACTGGCTCAGCCGTGAGCTGACCGTCCACCGCCCCGACGTCATCGTGGGCGATTCGATGGCGTTCTGGGCGAAGCTCGCCGCGAAAAAGCACGGCATCCCCTTTGTCAGCTCCACCACGACCTTTGCCTTCAACCGCTTCAGCGCCAAAGTCATCGGGCAGAACGGCGCGGGCTTCCTGCAATTCCTGCTCGCGCAGCCGAGGATCAACCGTCAGCTCAAGCGCCTGCGCGCGGCGGGCTACGCGGTCGAGGGCGTGTTTGACATCATCGCCAACGACAACGAAACGGAAACTGTCGTCTACACCTCGCCGGAGTTTCAGCCCTGCGCCGACACCTTTTCGGAAAAATACCACTTCGTCGGTCCCCTCCTGCGCCCCGCGCAGTCGTCCTTTGAAAAGCTGCCGGGACGCTCCCTCATCTACATCTCGCTCGGCACGGTCAACAACGATGCGCTCCCCTTCTACCGTGCCTGCCTTGCCGCCTTCGGCGGCGATCCGCGCTTTCAGCTCGTGCTCTCCGCCGGCACGCAGACAGACCTCGCGGCGCTCGGCCCCATTCCGGAAAGCTGCACCGTCCGCGCGAGCGTGGACCAGATGGCGGTGCTCGACTGCGCCGACGTCTTTCTCACCCACTGCGGCATGAACAGCGCGAGCGAAGGATTGTGGCACGGTCTGCCGCTCGTCCTCTACCCGCAGACGCCGGAGCAGCACGGCGTGGCGAACCGCGTCGCCGCGCTCGGCGCGGGCGTTCCGCTCACGGACCCCTCCGCGGACGGCATCCGCCGCGCGGTCGAGACCGCGCTCACCGATCCCTCTTACCACGAAAACGCGCAGAAGCTCGCCGGCAGCTTCCGCCGCTGCGGCGGCGCGGCTGAGGCAGCCGACGCCATCGAGCACGCGGCGAACTAAGTGATTCCATGCAAAAACACGCTCCCGCCGACAGCGGGAGCGTGTTTTTATGTTATGTAAACTCTTACAGCTTCTTCTCGCGGTAGTCGTGCATGATGCCCGCGAACAGCTCGCCGGTGGTCGGCGGCGTGATGGTGATGGCGTTCGCACCCGCGCGGATGGTCTCTAAAATGCTCTCCTCCGTCGGCCCGCCGGTAGCGATGATGGCTGCGTGCGGGTACTGCTCGCGGATGTGGCGGACGATGCTCGCGGTCTCCGCCGCGCCGGAAACATTGAAGATATCCGTCCCCGCCTCGATGCGGCCCTTAATGTCCGACCGGTCGGACACGACCGTCGCGATGACCGGAATATCCACCACGGATTTGATCTCCGCGATGACCTCGTTCGGCATCGGCGCGTTGACGACCACGCCGTAGGCTCCCTGATGCTCGGCCTGCATGGCAAGACGCACGCTGCGGCTGCCGTTGGTGTACCCGCCGCCTACGCCGACGAACACCGGCACGTCGGCCACGTTGATGACCGCCTGCGAGATCGACGCCTGCGGCGTGAAGGGATAGACCGCGATGATGGCGTCGGCATTGATGTTTTTGATGATGGCAGCGTCCGTGGAAAAGGCGATCGACTTGATGCGCTTTCCGAAAATGCGGATGCCGCTGCACTCGCTGATGCAGTGCGGCAGCGTCAGCCCATGGCTGCGCAGCGTTCCGCTGTAGCTCGGCACATATTTTCTCATGCTGCACCTCCCATACCGTTCTTTGCTTTATGATAGGATTATATTATACAAAAATCCGTATGGGAGGCCGTGAATAAATTGTGAACTTTTGTTAAATCGTCGTCAAGAAACCTGCATCGTGCAGGTTCTCCGCGCGGACGGCGCGGGTGTGCGCGATGGGCTGCCAGCTCCGCGTGCGGCTGACGAGCGAAACGAGCTGCAGCGGCAGCCACGCCGCCATGAAGAGCGGGAAGCCCGCGACCGTCCGCACGATGCGGCGGTCGCGGTAGCCGCCGAGGTAGGCCAGCAGCGCGGCAAGCGCCATCAGGCCGAGCGTGCTCAGGGTCAGCGAGACCGCGCCGGTCAGCGCAAGAGTCCCCGCCGTCCCCTGCACGAGCGAAGAGAGAATTGTGAGCGTGAGCGGCAGGAGCGTCAGCGCCTGCAAAAACGGCGCGTTGACGATCAGCAGCGCGTCGAGCGCGCGCAGGGGCGCACTCCCCCGCAGCGCAGAGACAAGCGGCGCGTCCATCCTCACCGCCACGTCCATGATGCCGCTGCACCAGCGGCGGCGCTGGCGGAGCGATACGGCGAAGTCGTTCGGCGCTTCGTCGTAGGTCAGCGCGCCGGGGACAAAGCAGACGCGCACGCCGTTTGCCGCGCACTGCGCGGCAAACTCCGCGTCCTCGGCGATGGTCGAGGTGTTCCAGCCGCCGAAGCGCTCAAGCACCGCGCGGTGGACGGCAAAGCCCGTGCCGACCAGCTTGGAGGAAAGACCGCAGCTCATGCGGGCGCGGGAGAAGAAGGTGTCGAAGAGCGTGAAGTACAGCCCATAGCAGCCGGAAAGCCAGGAATCGTAGGGATTCTTCGCGCGCATCGCGCCCTTGCACACCTGCGCCCCCGCGCAGAAGGCGTCGTTCATGCGGGCGAGGAACTGCTCGTCCGCGATGTTGTCCGCGTCGAAGACGCAGAAGGCGTCATAGCGCTGCGGCAGCAGCCACGCGACCGCCTCGTGCAGCGCGTCGCCCTTGCAGCGCACCGGCTCAAAGCAGCGGAAGATCTTCGCACCCGCGCAGAGGGCCGCCGCCTCGGTGTCATCCGTGCAGTTGTTGGGGATCACAAAAATATCGTAGAGCGCGTCGGGATAGTCCTGCTTTTTCAGGCTCTCCACGAGCGCGCCGATGACAGCCTCCTCGTTGCGCGCAGCAACGAGGCAGGCAAAGCGCGTGCGCGGCGCGCACACCGCATAGCGCTTCGGCTTTCGCAGCGCAAAGAGCGCCACAACGAGAAACCACAGGCTCGCCGCCTTCAAAAGCAGCGTCAAAATCACGATCCACATATTAAGCATAAGAAAAGACCGCCTCTCTCTTGGGATGAGCCAAGCATAGCAGACGGTCTTTTGTTTTGTGCTTTGATTTTGTTTAAGCCTTTTTTAAGACTTTGTGTCGAAATCGTTACTCCGTGCGCGGCAGGACGAAGCCGACCTTGAACAGGTCGCCGTCGATGGCGATGGAGAACGTGCCCTTCTGCAGCTCCACAAGGCTCTTGGCAATGTTCAACCCCAGGCCGCTGCCCTCGGTCGTGCGCGAGCTGTCCCCGCGCACGAAGCGCTCCATCAGCTCGTCGGGGTCGATGTTGAGCGCGTCGCGCGAGATGTTCTTGAACGAGAACGCCACCGTCTCACCCTCGCGCCTCGCCGCGATGTAGAGCCGCGTGCCCGCGCAGGCATACTTGCAGGCGTTCGAGAGGAGATTGTCCAGCACGCGCCACATCAGCGCGCCGTCGCACAGGCAGTAAAGCTCCTCGTCCGGCAGCGTCACCACCGGCTCGAGTTGCGCGGCGGACAGCTTTTCGGCGTACTCGCCTACCGTCTGGTCGATCAGCTCGCGCACGCTCCGCCGCGCGATGTGACAGGGAATGTTGCCCGTCGACGCCTTGGACATTTCCACCAGGTCCACCGTCAGCTTCTTGAGCTTGTGCGCCTGCCGGTCGAGCACGGCGAGGTATTCCCTCTCCTGCTCCGGCGTGTGCTCGCGCTGAAGCAGATCGACGTAGTTCACGATGCTCGTGAGCGGCGTTTTGATATCGTGCGACACGTTGGTGATCAGCTCCGTCTTGAGCCGTTCGCTCTTGAGCTTCTGCTCCACCGCGATGCTCATGCCGCGGCTGATGGCATTGAGGTTTTCGCCGTGATGCTTGAGATCGAAGTACATATGCGAGGTATCGACCTGCGAGGTGAGGTCGCCCGCAGCGAGGGCTTCGCCGCCCTTCTGCAGCCGCCGCAGCTGCATGGAAAAGAGACAGGCGGCGACGGAGAGGACGAGCAGCGTCAGTAGCAGCGGCCCCGCCGCGTGGTTGCTCTCAAAGGCGATGAGCAGCACGCTCACCGCGCAGCAGCCCACCGCCGTGCGCCACACGAGCGGAATGCCGCGCACGAAGCCGGCCAGCGCTCCCCACGCGCGGCAGAGCACGCGCCAGCACCACCTCAAAACCCGTCGGCAGAGCCGGAGGAGCCAACAACAGACCGTATTCTCCCACCATTTTCCCAGTTTGATACGGGCGCAGAGCGTCGTCCAGAACGCAAGAAAAAGCGCATAGGCGAGCGCAGCAAAGGCAAGCAGAAGGGCGAGCGCGATCGGATCAAAGCGGTCAAGCCTCTGCTCCGCGCTCTCCACCGCGGCGACAACGAGCACACCGCCTCCGCCGAGAAGGAGCAGTGCATAGAGATCAAAGGGGAGCTTCTCCTGCCAGCCCGCAACCGCCTCCTCGCGCCCCGGCCTGCGGCCCGCGGCACGGGCGAGGAAGATGAAGAGGAACAGCTCCGCGGCTGCGCAGGCAATTACGACCGCCGCTGCGTGCGGCGCAAGGCGTGTCATCGTGTAGTAGAAGTCCCGCGCCCGGTAGACGCTGTCCTGCGCGGGATAGTCCACGGCGATGTAGCTGCGGAACACAACGCCGTCCTGCGCCATCTCACCCCACCAGCCCGTCACGGGAACGTCGCCTGTGCGGTGGTTATCGAAGAGGATGGTGCCCGCCTCGTCCTCGATCGAAAAACGGACGTTCGTGTAGCGGTCGTCGGCGGGATACCAGTCGTCATACTTCGCCAGCACCTCCGTCTGCCCGTTCTCTGCATAATAGTGGTAGCTGTCGTAAACATGGCTCATCTCGCGGTAGACCGCGCTCGAGCAGATGCTGCTTTCATAAAAGCCTCCGCGCAGCTCGCCGCTGTAGCTGAACGCGAGCGCCGTGCCGTAGCTCAAAAGCACCGGCACGAGCACTACGGCGAGCAGAAAGGCTGCCGCCTTGGCCCAGAAGCCGCCGGCCCAATCATTCCTTTTCATGTCGAAGGTCCTCCATTTTATACCCCAGGCCCCACACGACCTTCAGGTAGCGCGGCTCGGAGGGGTTGATCTCGATCTTCTGACGCAGGTGACGGATGTGTACCGCCACGCTCGTTTCGGCGCCGAGGGAATTTTCGTTCCACACCAGCTCGTAGATCTGACTGCTCGAATAGATGCGCCCGGGCGACCGGATAAGGAGCTGCAGGATGTTGAATTCCAGCGGCGTCAGCGAAACGCTCTCGCCGTCCACCGTCACGCTCTTGGCGTCCTCGTTGAGCGTCACGCCGCCGACGGTGTAGATGCCGCGCTCCGGCGCGGTCTCCGGCTTCGCGCCGAGCAGCGTATAGCGCCGAAGCTGCGATTTCACGCGAGCCAGCACCTCCACGGGGTCAAAGGGCTTGGTGATGTAATCGTCCGCGCCGACGTTCAGCCCGAGCACCTTGTCGCTGCTCTCACTCTTCGCCGTGAGCAGGATGATGGGCGCGTTGCTCTCGCGCCGGATCGCCGCCGTCGCGGCGATGCCGTCCAGTCCCGGCATCATGATGTCCATGAGGACAAGGTGGATGTCATTCTTCCGCACGGCCTCGACCGCCTCCGCGCCGTTGTAGGCTTCAAAGACGCGGTACTCTCCGCCGGATAAATAAATCTTCAGCGCGGCGACAATATCGCGGTCGTCGTCGCAGACTAAAATGTTGTGCATCGTTTTCCTTCCCTCCCTGCCCGACGCGGCGCCGCCTCTCGGGCTTTCCTGAGCTTACTCTACCACCGCAGCCTTAAAAGGGAAAGGGGGAAAGCCTTAATTTTTCTTTAATATCAGAAAATGCTTGCACTCCCCCGCCGCTTTCGCTATAATAGCAGAGTGCTTATCCGCACTCACGCGCATATCCGGGTATAGCGAAGCTGGTATCGCGCCTGGTTTGGGAGTGCCGTGGCGGTATCCGGGGCAGGGCAAGGTGAAACGCCGCAAAGCCTTGCGACGCCTTCGTTTGCGGGATTTCCCCCAGTCGTTGAAAACGGCATAAAAGCGGCTTTGACCACATAAATGACCACAGACAGAAAAATCTTTCAATCGCACAAATTTTGTGCTATAAT
>OGNF01000136.1_pt1 | contig 80287 bp, 56 predicted proteins | sample 1573321 | NCBI WGS metagenome assembly OGNF01 (sample SAMEA2581911, study PRJEB24529) | metagenome | biome: Human gut stool | place: China | collected 2011 | reverse complement strand
TACAAATATAGCGATTTCTCGTCATACCGCCATAATTGTGTCTGTCTGAAAATCGGGGAGTATTATATTATCCCCGCAAACCGTATTTCTGGGCCCCATTCGTAATGCTTGATTAGCATTGGTGGCTTAATTGCTATCTATAACGATGTAATTCCCAGTGAATTCCTATTTATTCTGACGTATACCATTTTTGTATCATCACGAAAATGGCATACGTCAGTTTTTGAGGAAGCATTCGGCTGTTTTGTAGTTGTAGATGGAGTGTAGAAATGTAATTTCGGTGGATAAGTTTTGTAAATCGTTGTGGAAATTTGAAATTATGCGAGTGAATTTTGTGTTTTGGGGAATTTTGGTTAACTTTGTGGGTGTTTAATACCTGAATTACCTTTTACGAAATATGAAAAGATTTTATTGTCTTTTGGCCGGTCTCGGTGTCGTCGCTTCTGCCGCGGCTTCGCAACCGGTCGACACCCGCAGTCAAGGGGGCGAAACCTCGAAACCGGTTACTTTACTGAGCTCCTCGCAATGTGCCGAGCCAGCGGTGCCGGAGGCGCGTGCCGAAGCGTCCGCACAAGCTCCGCGGCGCGTCACGCGGTTGCCGGATGTGCCGCCGGTGAAGGTCTCGCTCGGCGTGCTTAAGACGCATGACGAAACGTGGTCCGGTTCCACTACCGACGCCGGTTATTATACCGTGGACGGCAACGACGGCACGCTGGCGTTGCAGCAGCGCGTGTCGTCCTTCTCCAGCGTCGTCTCCGCCGTTAAGGTGGGCGAAACCGTCTACACCATCCAGGCCACCGCCGACGGACGCTTCTATTACCAGTCGTTCAACGCCTCGACGTGGGCGCAGCACGGTTCGCGCGAGGAAATCGACGATGTGAACGTCACCCAGGATTTCGCATACGATTCCTCCTCAAACACCGTCTACGGCTATTTCTACAAAGAGAGCGACAACAATTACGGCTATATCGACTTCGGCCGTTACAACGTGTCGATGGCCGAGAAAACCTCCATCGTGGAGCAGGAGCGCGACGTCTACACCTGCGCTTCCGACAACAACGGCCTCGTCTACTGGCTCTCCTCCACGCAGTTAGGATGGTCCGACCCCAAGAAGAAAACCTTCAGCTACATATACGGTCCGCAGGTGTACCCCGAGGACCACAGCACGATGACCTACGACCCGACGTCGGGCCTCCTCTACGCGCTGGTGCGCACCGAGGCGACCGGGCGCGTCTTCAAGACGTCGCTTTACTCCATCGACCCGGTGGCGAAGAGCAAGACGCTCATCAAGGATTACGGCAAGGACATGGGGTTCGCCGGTCTCTTCGTGTTGCCGCCCGACATCGCCCTTACCGCCCCGGGGCAGGCAACCGACATAACGGTGAACTTCGACGGCACCGACGCCACGCTGGGCACCGTCTCGCTGACGGTCCCGTCGCAGTCGCGTTCCGGCGCGCCGCTTACCTCCCCCCTCACCGTCATCATCGAGGTTGACGGCACCGAATATGCCGTGCGCGACGTAGCGCCGGGCAGCGCCGTCACCTCGCCGCAATACCGCTTCGCCGAGGGCGCGCAGAAGATTGTCGTGACTTGTGCCGACGCCACCGACCGCGGCGAGGCCGTGAGCATCGACGTCTTCGCCGGCTTCGACATCCCCGCGGCGCCGCAGGGCGTAGTCCTGACGGAAGCCGACGGCAAGCCGCAGCTCTCGTGGCAACCCGTAGCCATGGGTGCCAACGGCGGCAGCGTGGGCCGCGTGACGTACACCGTAACGCGTATGCCGGCGCAGCAGACCGTGGCGCAGGACATAGCCGCAACCACCTTCACCGACACGGCATACCTCCCCGACGGCCGCGCCGTCTATTACACCGTGACGGCCCGCAACAGTGCGGGGACAAGTGCCCCGGCGGCTTCCAACAAACTGGCCATAGGCGCCGAGTTCACGCTCCCCTTCACCGAGAGCTTCGACACCGAGGACGACTTCGACCTCTGGACCGTGCTCAACGCCAACGGCGGCTCCACCTGGAGCTACGAGGCCTCCTCGAAATCGGCAGTTTACACCTACGACGACAACCATCTGGAGGGGGATGACTGGCTCTTCTCGCCGGCCTTCTCGCTACAGAAAGGTAAGAAATACAAGCTCTCGTACTCCTTCCGCATCCGTCAGAAGAACTATGCCGAAAGCTTCTCCGTGCATCTCGGCAAAGCGCAGACCGCCGCCGCCATGACGCGCGAACTGGCCGCGCATCCCGGCATCCTCAACACGCAGGAGGAGACCAACACGCTGGTATTCAGTGCTGAAGAAGACGGTACGTTCCATCTCGGCTTCCACGAAACCTCCGACCCGTGGAAATATATGCTCCAGCTTGACAACATCTCCCTCTCGATGCTCGACAGCAACATTCCGGCCGAAGTCAGTGATTTCACCGTCACTCCCGGCGAACGGGGCGCACTGGGCGCCACTATTTCGCTTAAAGCCCCGGAGCGCGACAGCGACGGAAAGCCGCTCGCGGCCCTGAGCAGCATAACGGTGATGCGCAGCGACCGCCCCGAGGCCGTGGCTCGTTTTGAAAATCCGGCACCCGGCGCTGCGCTCACCGCGCAAGACACCTCCGTTACCACCGACGGCACGTACCAATATTACGCTTACGCCAGCAACGATGCCGGCGACGGCCCGGAAACGCGTCTCTCCGCCTTCATCGGCACCGACGTCCCGGACGCCGTCGTCAATCTGAAGCTCACCGAAACCGCCGACGGCCATCCGTCGCTGACATGGGAAGCCCCGGTCACAGGCCGCAACGGCGGATGGTTCGACGCCTCGAAGCTCACATACACCGTCTACCGCTACTTCGGAGAGATGGAAGCCATAGCCGAAGCCATCACCGAAACCTCGGCCGTCGACTCCTCGCTCTCCCTCCCCGCCGACTCGCAGACGCCGGTATCATACGCCGTCTTCCCCTACGCCGGCGGCAACGCCGGACGCGCCATAGAGTCGAACTACATCCTCATCGGCAAGCCCTACGCTGCGCCGCTGCGCGAGACCTTCCCCAACGCCGGAATGACGCTGTCGCCCTGGATGTCGGTCACCGACCGCCCGATAACCTCCGCATGGACGCTTGACGCCACAGGCCACAACCCCGCCGCCGCCGACTATAACGGTGACTCCGGCCTCGCCACCTTCCACAGCGCCGGCGAGAATATCGAAGGCGTCGGCTCCTGGATGATGTCGCCTAAGGTTTCCCTCGCCGGCCTACAGCATCCCACCGTGGCTTTCGCCCTATATCACAGCCATTTGGATGGAATCACCACACCCGAAACCATGCAGCTATACGTAGCCGCCGGGGACGGTGACTTCCTGCCTATATCACCGGTATATCAGCGCGACAACGGCACCACCGGCTGGGCCAAATACACCATCGCGCTCGAAGGGCTGCCGCAGGCCGACTGGTACCGCTTCGCCTTCAAGGGAGTGACCGCCGGGGGCGCAGACATCTACCTCGACGACTTCGAGATTTACCGCGGACGCACCGCGGACGCCGCCCTCGCCGCCCTCGCGGTGCCCCCCTTCGTGGCTAAGGGAGAGGAGATGCCCGTAGCCGTAACGGTGGTAAACTACGGCAACACACCGCTTTCCGGCGCCACCGTGGCGGTCAGCGGCAAGCAGCTCCCCGTACCCGCGCTCGAAGCCGGGCAGAAAGCAACCGTGGAAACTGCTGTAAGTTTCGCGGAAACAGGAACCTACGAAGTGAAGGCAACGGTAACGGCCCCGGATGACGAAGTTTCGGACAACAACACGTTGACAGCCTCCGTCCGGGCCGTCGAGCCGAAGTTTCCCGCCGTAGGGGCAATAACGGGTAAAGTCGGCGAGGACAACCGCCTGACGCTCTCCTGGACCGACGCCGCGCTCAACGGCGCCGTCACCGACGACTTCGAAAGCTACAAGGCATGGAGCATCTCCGGCATCGGCGACTGGCTCATGGCCGACCGCGACCACGACGTCACCTATTATATCTCCGGCGCTTCCGTGCCCGGAATCCTCGACAATTACCCCAACTGCTCCGACCCCAAGGCATGGCTCGTGATGGACGCCGACGAATTGGGCATCAACATTTGGCCCGAAGGCACCCCGCACTCCGGCAACAAGATGCTCATGGCCTCAGCCTCCATCAACTACGTCAACGCCGACTGGGCCATCTCGCCGATGCTCAACGGACGCCCGCAGACCGTCGCCTTCTGGGCAAAGGCCTTCACCGCACAGGGCACCGCCCCCGAGCGGATGCGCTTCCTCTGGTCCACCGGCTCCACCGTGCCCGAAGACTTCACCCCGCTCTCGCAGGAGCCCTACGTGGAGGTCGGTGAAAGCTGGACGCGCTACAGCTACTCGCTGCCCGAGGGCGCACGCCGTTTCGCCATCGAATGCGTCAGCGACAATGCCTTCGCTCTCTTCGTGGACGATGTCTGCTACAACGACATGAGCGTTCCCTCGCTCTCCGCCGCCCGATACAGCGTAAGCCGCGACGGACGCCCGATAGCCACCGTCACGGAACCCGCCTTCACCGAACCGGAACCGCTCCCCGCCGGAGATTACTCATACACCGTTACGGCAGTCTACGACAAAGGGGAAGCCGCTCCGTCGGCCCCCTACGAGTTCAAGAGCACCTCAATTCCCGACCTTGCCACCTCGCGGATAACCGTAACCGGCGGCCGGGGACAGTTGACCGTAACCGGCGGCGCCGGCCGGACACTGACCGTAGCGACCCCCGCCGGCGTCACGGTAACGGCGCGCCGCCTGGCGGCCGACCGGGAGACGCTCCCCCTCGCCCCCGGCCTATACCTCGTCACCATTGGCGCCCGAACCCACAAAACCATAGTAAAATAAAACTCCATCCCAATACCTGAAAGCAGCCGGGCCGAACACCCGGCTGCTTTTTTTGAGGACCTGCCATTTGGCGAAAATAAAGGTTTGAGTGAATATTTTGACGGGGAAGGGTGATTTATTTAGAAATTTTAGTTAACTTTGTCGGGCCTGTTGCTTTTTGGCAGCGGCTTAGGCTGTTTTGGCGGCTGGGCTAACTTAGCTATTTCAGGTGGCTTATCTGTCCGGGGAAGCCCGGCGCCCGCGGCTTAGGCCTTTTTTGATTCCGTTTCCTTCTAACCATTTAAATATATACTTACCATGAAAAAACTGATTACTGCGGCCATGACGCTGGCGCTCGCATTGAGCGCCGGGGCCACCGTCCGTTACGTTGCGCCTTCGGGCAGCGGCGACGGCTCTTCATGGCAGAACGCGGGCGGCGACCTCCAGGCCGCCATCGACGCCTCGCAGGCGGGCGACCAGATTTGGGTCAAGGCGGGCACATACGCCCCGACTTCGCTCATCAAATCCAACAAATCGACGTCTAAGGCTTTCATCCTCAAGGACGGCGTGTCGCTCTACGGCGGTTTCGCCGGCACGGAGTCGTCGCTCGCCGACCGCCAGAAGGGCGCCGAGGCTTACGACTTCGCCAACGCCACCATCCTTGACGCCGACGACGACACCCCGGACGTGTGGACACGCGCCTTCGCCGGAGGCACCTCCTACAGCTGGACGTGGGAACAAAGCTCCAACAATGTCACCGGCACGAAGAACAACTCCACTCACGTGCTGTATTGTGCGGCGCAGATGACGCAGCCCACCGTCATCGACGGCTTCACGCTACGCGGCGGCAACGCCAACATCCATCAGGCCAAGGCACACGGCGGCGCCGTCTACGCCCTCGGCACGGTGGACCTGCGCAATTGCCGCATCCTTGAGAATTCCAGCTACTTCCCCAACGAGTCAATGACTGACAGCAACTCGTACGGCGGCGCCGTCTACCTCGACGGCGGCACGATGACCGGGTGCTACATAGCCTCCACCTATTGCCATTCCTCCTACGGCAACGGCCAGGGAGGCGGCGTTTACGCCAAGAACGCCACCATTTCCGGTTGCACGTTCGTGGACTGTGTGGCCACAGACGACGGCGGAGGTGCATACATGAAGGGCGGCACTTTGACCGACTGCACCTTCGAGCGCTGCTATGCCGCAAATGGCGGTGCCGTCTTCAACGACGGAGCCACCGTGGAGGACATCCGCGTCTTCGACTGCCGCAGCATCCAGGGCGGCGGCGTATATAATAAAGGTACGTTGCGCCGTGCGTTGGTGCGTGGCTGCTATTCCGACGCCACTGAATACACCGATGAAAGCTACCGCTTGGGCGGCGGCGGTCTGTGGATTGAGAGCGGCGACGCCGTGAACTGCGCGCTGTTCAACAACACCGCCTTCAAGGGGGGCGGCGCTTACGTCGTCGGCGGACGCATCATCAACAGCACCATTGTCAACAACGCTTCGCGCCTCGAAGGCCAGGAGAACCTGACCACCGACGCAACGGGCCTCTATAACTGCATCAGCGACGCCGCTACGGCCGCCGACAACTTTATGTCGCTACCGTCGTTCGCCGGCTGCGCCACCACCGCAGCGCAGGAAACCCTTCTGCGCGCAGCCGACCTCTCGCTGGCACCCGGCAGCGCCTTCATCGACGGCGGCACGCCGCTTGAAGGATTCACCTCCGGCACCGACCTGGCCGGCAATCCCCGCGTCTCCGGGTCGGCAATTGATGCCGGCGCTTACGAATACCAGGGTGCGGCAGCAGTGCCCACCATCACGCTGACCTTCGCCCCCGGCACCGAGTCGGCACGCATCGGCATCGGCGGCGCCACCGGCTATGAGTTCACCATCGACTGGGGCGACGGCAACCCCGTTTCCTACACCGCGCAGGGTTACTACACCCACGCGCTGACCGGCAACACCGTGCGCGTCTACGGCGACGACGTGATAGTGCTTCAGGCGCCGTCGCAGAACATCATCGGCGCCGACCTTTCCCGCGCCTCGAAGCTCATCCGCGTGATGCTCGGCCAGAACGGCCTGTCGCAGCTCACGCTCGGAAACCATCCGTCGCTCACCGGTCTTTACGCCGAGCAGAACGCCCTGACATCGCTCGACGTTGCCGGCTGCCCGGCTCTCACCGTGCTCGACGTGCATGAGAACGCCATCGCTTCGGCCATCGACTGCTCCGCAATGTCCGCGCTCTCGAAAGTGGACGTGGCCGACAACCATATCGCCTCGCTCACCCTGCCTAAGCACTCCACCCTCTACGAAGTGGACGCCTCGAACAATGAGCTTACCGCCATCGACGTCACCGGCCTCGGCGGCGTGGAAGAGCTGAGCCTCTACGGCAACAAGCTGACCGCCATTGACCTTACGGGCATGACGGCGCTGACGGACCTCTCGCTCTACGAAAACGAGCTTACCGCCATTGACCTCTCCCCGTGCACCGCGCTCGAAACCTTCAGCGCGGCAGAAAACCGGATTGCCTCAATCGACGTGAGCACCGTGCCCACGCTCACCGGCCTCTACCTTCAGGACAACGAGCTCAGCGAGCTCAATATCTCGGCCAACCCGAACATCCGCTGGCTCAACGTCAACAACAATAACCTCTCGGCCCTCGACGTCACGGCACAGCGTTCGCTGAGCATCCTCAATGCCGGCGGCAACCATATCTCCTCTATCGACTTGTCCGGCAACAGCTCCGTAAGCTCGCTCGACCTTAGCGGCAACGGCCTCACCGAAGTCAACGTCTCGGCGATGAGCTACCTGAGCCAATGCCATTTGGAGAACAACGCGCTGACGGCCCTCGACCTCAGCCGGAACGCCTATCTCTACGGCCTCTTCGTGGGCAACAACCGTCTCTCGACGCTTGACATCTCGCACAACACCTACCTTCAGCGCCTCGAAGCGCAAGGCAACGCCCTGACGGCCCTCGACGTGACGGCCAACACCGGCCTGCAGGAACTCCTGCTCCAGAGCAACAAGCTTGACGCCGCGACCCTCAACTCGCTGCTCGCCGCCCTCCCCGACGTCAGCAACGTGACGCCCACCGAAACCACCGGGTTCCTGCGCCAGCTCAACGTCAGCTTCATGCCCGGCACCAAGGACGCCGACATCTCGGTGGCCGAGGGCAAGGGATGGTACGTTACCGCCGACTATGACCAAGAGCCGGAAACGTCGCTAACATCGCTCAACATCCAGATTAACCGCGCCGGCGACGCCATCTACGACACCGCCTCGACCTCCATAGAATGGACCAACGACCAGCAGACAGCCTTCCGCATAGTCGGTTTCAACGGCACGGGTGTCAACCTGGCCTGCTCGGTGGACGCCGACGGCAACGTCAAGGTTTTCCCGCAGGTTTGCGGCACCGACGAGGATTACAACTACCTGATGATTGTGAACGCCGACAACACCGACGGCAACCCTATGGCCATCAGCAACACATACGTGGCCGGAACCTACGACGGCACCACGCTGACGCTCCAGCCCTGGAACCTCATCCGCGTGCCCTACACCTTTACCGAAAACCTCGGCACCTATTACACTGAGAACATGACGAGCACCTTCGTGCCGGGCAACGCCACGATGACCTACGGCACGGGCACACGCGCCGACGAAACTACCGTCAACCTCTATGCCGAAGTGCAGCCGGACAACAGTGTGATGCTCTACAACTGGGCTGGTATCGCCGCCGTCAAGATGACGGCAATCCCCGGCGGATGGTCGCTCGACAAGGACTCCGCAGCCGCCCGCTATGACGGCAAATCCTACTACCTGCGCAACGCCGACGGGGAGGCTGTGACAACTACCTTCGTGGCCGACGCCCGCAACATCACCTTCGGCCCGTGGCGCCTCGCCGCAGCCACCGGCACCGGCTCGCTCGGCGCCGCCGACAACGCCGTGCTCTCTTTCACCTTCGACCTGCCTGTCACCGTCGGCATCGATTCCGTATTCGGCGAGACACCCGTCGAAGTGATCTACTACAACGCCGCCGGACAGAAGAGCCACGTGCCCTTCGAGGGCATAAACATCGTAGTAAGCCGCTACAGCGACGGACGCACCGCCACCACCAAGCGCCTTATCCGCCGCTAATCCCCAGTCCGGGCTTTAACGATAAGTTAACGCCGGAGGCTTGAACCTTATGATCCGAGAGGATGTTTCCCTTATCGAAGGGAGGCATCCTCTCCTTGACATTGCAGGGGTGTTTGTCTCTTTTTCAGAGCTTAATTTGAAATTTCGTAAGATTTATTTGGAATATTGGTCGAAAGGTTGTAACTTTGTGCCGCAAAAATGTCTGTCCGCAGGGTTCTTTCTGGGATTTTGCGGCCATAAAGTCCACATTATAACCTGAAGGTCAATAACTTAAATATATTGAAAAAGATGAAGTTTATTAAGAATTTGCTACCCTTCATGGGTATGGGAGCACTGTTGCTGACCGCCTCGTGCTCTTCTGAAGACGTACCCGAACAGCCCGTGGCAGGCGAAGGCGTTACCTTTACGGTAAATCTTCCCGCCGAGTTGCAGAGCCGTGCCGCTTTCGGCAGCGGTCTCGACGCAGTGAACCTGACTTGTGCCGTTTACGAACACGGCAAGAAAGAGCCGCTCATCATCAACGGTGAAAACAACACGCTTACAGCCACCTTCACAAATCTGAAGACAACCGTCACGATGAACCTTCCGCGCGGCAAGGCTTACGACATCGTATTCTGGGCACAGAACCCCGATGCTCCCTACACCTTCAGCGCTACTGACCACAATTTCAATATCAATTATGCTGCAGTCAACTCCTACGACGAGAAGTATGACGCTTTCTGCTGGATAGAGAAGAACTTCTCCATCACGACGGCTACTTCCAAAAAAATCACGCTTTACCGTCCGTTTGCACAGCTGAACGTCGGCACCATGGACACAGCTGATGCCAAGACATTCAAACTCGACTACTCCCAGTCGCAGATTACCGTCAATGGCATCTACTCGCAGTTCGACTTCCTCGAGGGAGCGGAAGATGTGCAGGGCACGGTTGTCGGCGAGCCCGCTGACGTTGCATTCCCAATGAGCAATATTCCCACCGGCGAAACCTTCCCCGTTCAGGTAGAAGGCAAGACCATTGACTATATGGCAATGCTCTATGTGCTCGTTCCGACCCAGAAGATGATTACTCAGGTAACATTCGGCGTTAAGGATCCGAGCTACAAAGCCTTCACATTCGAGAACGTTCCCTTCCAGCGCAACTACCGCACCAACATCTACGGTAACCTGCTGACCGCTCCCGCCGAGTTCAACGTAGTGATCGACCCGATCTTCAATACTCCCGACTACAACGTGGTAGTTAGCGACGTTGCTGCTCTCGACGCTGCTTTCAACGCAGAAGGTGAAACAGCAAACATCACACTTTCCGGTGACATTGCCAATGCAGGTGTGCTCGAGGTACCCGCAGGCAAGACTGTAACCCTCAACCTCAACGGCCACAACCTCGGCAACGTTTGCCTTAAAGCTATCAAAGCCGGTTCAAACCTCATCATCAACGGTGAAGGTATTCTCAGCGGTTCCAACGGTACAGATGAAAATCCCGTGGTTTGGGTAGGCGCAGGTAACGTTACCCTCAACGGTGGTAGCTATGTAGGCGGTACGGACATGAATAACGTTTGCAACTCCACAATCTACGTTAACGGTACAGGTAACGCCATCATCAACGGCGGTACTTACAGTGGCGTTAAATATACAAACGGCAAATACTATGTCCTCAATGTAAACGATAATACTAACGGTACCATCGAGCTCCGCGGCGGTCTTTACATCGACTTCAACCCGGCAGCCGACCTTACCGACGGCAGCAAGATTTACGTCGCTACCGGCTTCAAGAGCGTTAACGTAGCCGGCACAACCAACTACCAAGTAGTAGCCGAATAATTCCAAGAAAAGAAACCAACCCTCTATAAAAAGAGCCGGAGCATCCCGCCCCGGCTCTTTTGTTTCTTATGGGACGGAGACATTCCTGCCTGCGCCTCAAGCCGCAAAGCGGCTGACAACACAAGACCTCTGCAACAAACTCTTTCAGCAGCCGCCGGCGCGGCTTAAGGGAGGGGCAGGAATGCCCCCGTTTCATAACCCCGTTCCATAATCACGCACGTTTTTTTGCCTGCGTCCCGATTTTTTCGTAATTTTGTGGTTGATTTGCATCTTAGCGACCTTTTTTGGCAATTAGGGCGTTAAGATTCTGTATATCGTTGTTAATTATGGCTTATTCTGATAAAAATATTGATAAGGATGCCCGTGCCGCCGGCAAGGAGGATGACTCCCAACTGCTCAAAGACGCTACCCGCAGCGAGTATAAGTACGGTTTCGTGACAGACATCGACACTGACATCGTCCCTCCCGGCCTCAACGAGGAAGTTATCCGCCTCATCTCCAAGAAAAAGGGTGAGCCGGAATGGCTGCTCGACTTCCGCCTGAAGGCCTTCCGCTACTGGTTAACGCTCACTCCGCCGCACTGGGCGCATCTCGACATACCCGAAATCGACTTCCAGGCCATCAGCTACTATGCCGCTCCCAAACCCAAGGAGTTGAAAAAGAGCATGGACGAGGTGGACCCCGAACTGGTGAAGACCTTCAACAAACTGGGAATCTCGCTGGCCGAGCAGAAGCAACTGGCCGGCGTGGCCGTCGACGCCGTGATGGACTCCGTAAGCGTGCGCACCACACACCGCGAGAAACTCGCCGAGCTGGGCGTAATATTCTGCTCCTTCTCCGAGGCCGTGAAAGACTATCCCGACCTGGTGCGCAAATATCTCGGCAGCGTGGTGGGCTACCGTGACAACTTCTATGCGGCGTTGAACTCGGCAGTCTTCAGCGACGGCTCCTTCGTCTACATCCCGAAGGGAGTGCGTTGCCCGATGGAGCTCAGCACCTACTTCCGCATCAACGCGGCCGGCACGGGCCAGTTCGAGCGCACGCTCATCGTGGCCGACGACGACGCCTACGTCAGCTATCTGGAAGGGTGTACGGCGCCGATGCGCGACGAGAACCAGCTGCACGCCGCCATCGTGGAGATAATCTGCGAGGAACGCGCCGAGGTGAAATACAGCACCGTGCAGAACTGGTATGCCGGCGATGCCGAAGGGCGCGGCGGCATCTACAACTTCGTGACGAAACGTGCCCTTTGCCGCGGCGACCGCTCCAAGGTGTCGTGGACACAGGTGGAGACCGGCTCGGCCATCACCTGGAAATACCCCTCCTGCGTGCTCAAGGGTCGCGAATCGGTGGGAGAGTTCTATAGCGTGGCCGTCACCAACAACAAGCAGCAGGCCGACACGGGCACCAAGATGATACACATAGGGGAGGGGAGCCGTTCCACCATAGTGAGCAAGGGCATCTCCGCCGGCGAGTCGCAGAACAGCTACCGCGGCGAGGTGAAGATAGCCTCCAAGGCCAGGGGATGCCGCAACTTCACGCAATGCGACTCGCTGCTGATGGGCGACCGCTGCGGCGCGCACACATTCCCCTACATCGACGTGCAGAACGACTCCTCCACTGTGGAGCACGAAGCCACGACCTCGAAAATCAACGAAGAACAGATATTCTACTGCCGCCAGCGCGGCATCCCCACGGAGAAAGCCGTGGGCCTCATCGTAAACGGCTACGCCCAGGAGGTCATGAAGAAGCTCCCCATGGAGTTTGCCGTGGAGGCGCAGAAACTCCTCCAGATAACCCTCGAAGGCAGCGTAGGTTAAGCATATAAAACTTATAAGACTTATAAATCACATAAGTCTTATAAGCCGCCCCCCTCCTCGAAAAAATTGAAAAGGAATGAACGAACGCACTATAATAATCGACGGTGCTGACCCGCAAATCTTCTACGGCGTCAACAACAACAACATTTCGCTGATACGCAATCTCTTCCCGAAGCTGCGTATGGCGGCACGCGGAAACGTCATCAAGGTAATAGGGGAAGAGGGCGAGACGGCCGACTTCGAGCAGAAGATAAAGCAGCTCGAAGCCTACGCCTCGCAATACAACAAACTCCCCGAAGAGGTGATAATCGACGTCATCAAAGGCGACGCCCCGAAGCGCGTCGACCCCGAAGGTGCCATCATCTACACTACCACGGGACGCCCCGTCATCCCGCGCAACGCCAACCAGGCGCGTATGGTGAAGTCGTTCGCCGAAAACGACCTTACCTTCGCCCTCGGCCCCGCCGGTACGGGCAAGACATACATAGCCATAGCCCTGGCCGTGGCGGCGCTGAAGAACAAGGCGTGCAAGCGCATCATCCTGTCGCGTCCGGCAGTCGAGGCCGGGGAGAAACTCGGTTTCCTCCCCGGCGACATGAAAGACAAGATAGACCCATATCTGCGCCCTCTATATGACGCCCTGGAAGACATGCTGCCTGCCCTCAAACTCAAGGAATACATGGAGGCCGATACCATACAGATAGCGCCGCTGGCCTTCATGCGCGGCCGTACGCTAAACGACGCCGTCATAATCCTCGACGAGGCGCAGAACACCACCAAACATCAGATGAAGATGTTCCTTACGCGCCTCGGCGTAAACGGCAAGATGATAGTGACGGGGGACTGTTCGCAGATAGACCTTCCGCGCACGGTGCAGAGCGGCCTCTTGCAGGCGCTGAAAATCCTGCGCGGCGTCAAGGGCATCGGCATGATAGAATACGAGAAAAAAGACATTGTGCGCCACCCTCTGGTGCAGCGCATTGTGGACGCTTACGAGCACCGCGAGAAGAAGGTGGACGAGGAGTTCGCCGCGCGCCTCACGGACTCCGAGCCTAACGAAACAGAAATATAAGATGGGAAAGACAATACAACCCGGCGATACCGTAAGGTATCTCAGCGCCGTGGGCGGCGGCACGGTGACGCGTGTGGACGGCCGCATGGCATACGTGGACGACAACGGTTTCGAGACGCCGGTGCTCGTAAGCGACCTCGTCGTGGTGATGGCCGCCGGCCACCAGAAAGAGGCTATGGCCGCCAACCTGATGTTCGACCAGAGCGTGCGCGACGTGCAGGAGAAACGTCGCAAGGAAAAGGAGGTGCCAGCCGCGGGCGCCGAACCCGCTCCCGAGGAGCCGGTGGTGGAGACCGTGCACGGCGACCTGCTGACGCTCGTGCTCGCCTTCGAGCCGTCGCAGACGCGTGACCTCTCGAAAGCATCGTTCAACGCCGTCCTCGTCAACGACTCCAACTACTTCCTGAGCTTCAGCTTCGCGCGCCGCGGCAACGACGACCGCGAGTGGACGCAGGTCTTCACAGGCACAGTTGCCCCCAACGAGCTGATGGACCTGGCGCAGTACAGCCACGAGACGCTCCAGCAGATAGAGCGCGTCTCGCTCCAGGCTTTCGCTTATAAGAAAGATAAGGGCTACGAGATGAAGCCCGTGGTGAACATAACGCGCCGCCTCGACCTCACCAAGTTCCACAAGCTGCATTGCTTCCGTCCCGGTGTCTACTTCGACAACCCGGTGCTGGAACTGCCGCTGCTCAAGGACGACGTGGAGCCGCGGCGCACCATCACCGATACGGACCGCCGCGAGGACGCCGCCCTCAAGCTTGCCGAGAAATACAAGGTCACCGGCGGACCGGAACGCAAACCCGGGAAAAAGAAGAATCCGGAGGCCAACCCCACGGCCCTGCTGCCGCTCATAGAGGTAGACCTGCACATAGCCGAACTCACCGACACCACTGCCGGGATGTCGAACTCCGACATGCTGGGGATGCAACTCGATGCCGTGCGCTCCACCATGAAGAAGCACGCGCGCCGCACGGGTCAGAAGATAGTCTTCATCCACGGCAAGGGGGACGGCGTGCTGCGCCGCGCCGTGCTCGACCTCCTGAAGAAAGAATACCCGAAGGCCGGGACGCAGGACGCCTCGTTCCGCGAATACGGTTTCGGCGCAACCCTCGTAACCGTGCATTGAGATGAAAGCGGGTGACGAATGGTGGACCTCCCCCACCGAAAGCGGGAACGGGCGGCTGGTGATAGTGACCGGCCGCGACGGCGTGGACGCTCTGCGCCTCAGCGGCAAATACCCCTACCGCGTGGAGCTGACGTGGCGTTATCCCTGCGGCGACGACGGAATGCCATCCCGCGAGGAGTCCGAACTCATGGAGCAGGCCGACGAGGCGCTGAAAACCACCTTCCGTAAGGAACACAAGGCCGGCGTAATAACCGGCATCTATACCGGCGACGGACAGCGCGACTGGGTAATCTATACACCGAGCCTGAAACTTTTCGGCTCGGTGCTCAACCGCGCCCTGTCCGCCCTGCCTCAGCTTCCGCTCGAAATCTCCGCCGAGGAAGACCCGCAGTGGGAAGAATACGAAATGATGCGCGAAAACTCCTACATCGCGCCCGAAGATGACTGAAACAGGAACACACACACGAAAGAAACTTACTTAAATAAATTCTTATGATAAAAAAATTAACATTAATGATTACGGCATTCGTGCTGCTCTCTTCAGCGGCGCGGAGCCAATGCACGTCGCAGCCGCCCCTGATGCAGGAAGACACTCAGAACGTGGTCATCTACTATCACGCCGATCAGGGCAACCTGGGGCTGCTGAACCTTCCGTCCTCGACTCCGGTCTACGCCCATTCCGGCGTCATCACAAACCTCTCCACCTCCGGCTCCGACTGGAAATACGCCCCTACCTGGGGCGACAACAGCGAGAAATATAGGATGGAGTACGTGAGTCCCAACCTCTACCGTCTCAATATAGGCGACATCCGCACATTCTACGGTATCACCAATGCCTCCGAGGTGGTCAAGAAACTCGCCTTCGTGTTCCGCACCGGCGACAACACCAAGGAGGGAAAAGGGGAGAACGGCACAGACATCTTCCTTGACGTTCTGCCCGACGGCTTGCAGTCGCTACTGCTATCGTCGCACAGCGGCAACGTCATTGACGCCAATGACCCCACCGTCAGCTTCAACTACTATTGCACCGACCCGGGCGAGCTTACGCTTACCGTCAACGGCAACCGGATAGTCACCGCCAGCGGCACCACCGAACTCACCGGCAGCTATACATTCACCGAGACCGGCAACTATACCGTCACCGGCACCGCCAAGGTAGGAAGCGAAACTGTTTCCTCTTCGCTGAGCTACGTGGTTCCGAAACAGTCGCCGCAGGCCGACTATCCCGGCGGCGTGCCCAAGATGGGCGCGGTGCGCAACGGCGACGGTTCCGTCACCTTCTGCCTCGCGGCGCCCGAAAAATTCAGCGCCATCATAGTGGGCAACTGGAACGACTATACCGTCTCGGACGACTACACCATGTCCTACCAGGACTACCAGGGCGTGCGCTACTTCTGGATTACGGTCCCGGACCTCGCGAAAGGGGAGAACCACATCTACTATTACATCGTCGACGGAGAGAAGAGCGTGGGCGACCCCTATGCGCGCCTCGTGCTCGACCCCTACAACGACCGCTATATCTCCGCCGAAGTGTACCCCGACATGCCGCAGTATCCCTTCGACAAAGTTTCCACAGTGCCCCTGGCCGTCTTCAACGACAACCTCAACGAATATGACTGGCAGGTGAAAGACTTCAAGGGCGTTCCTTCGAGCCAACTCTTCATCTACGAACTGCTGCTGCGCGACTTCACGGGCACCGAAGGGAAGGCCGAGGGCAACGGCACCGTGCGCAAGGCCATGGAGAAGATTCCTTACCTGCGCCAGATGGGCGTCAACGCCGTGGAGCTCCTTCCCGTCAACGAGTTCAACGGCAACATCTCCTGGGGCTACAATCCCAACTTCTACTTCGCACCGGACAAAGCCTACGGCACGCCGGACGACTATAAGGCCTTCATCGACGAATGTCACCGCAACGGCATGGCCGTAATCCTCGACGTGGTATTCAACCAGAGCGACTGGCTACATCCCTGGTACCAGCTCTACCCGGCCGGCAAGAACCCCTTCTTCAACGCTACCGCCCCCCACGCCTACAGCGTGCTCAACGACTGGAACCAGGGCTACCCTCTCGTTCAGCAGCAGTGGAAAGACGTGCTGCGGTACTGGCTCACGGAGTATAATGTGGACGGTTTCCGCTTCGACCTGGTGAAGGGCCTGGGCAACAACGACTCCTACCCCAACAGCGGCGACTCGGGCACCAACCAGTACAACCAGAGCCGCATCAACAACATGCGCGCCCTGCAGCAGGCCATGGAGGAAGTGAAGCCCGGCGCCTACTTCATCAACGAGAACCTGGCCGGCGCCTCGGAAGAGAACGAGATGGCCAAGACCGGACAGCTCAACTGGGCCAACATCAACCACCAGGGAATGCAGTATGCCGAAGGGTATGAGTCAGACTCTTCGCTGAAACGCTTCTACGCTCCCGACGATGCCCGCACATGGGGCTCGACCGTATCTTACCTCGAATCGCACGACGAGCAGCGCCTGGCCTACGCCGTTGGGCAGTATGGCGCCACCGGCGTCAAGGGACGCCTGCAGCCCACTTGCGCCCGCTTGGGTTCCGCCGCCGCACAGATGATGATGGCCCCGGGCGCACACATGGTATGGATGTTCTCCGAACTCGCCAACGCCGAGAATACCAAGAATCCCACCGGCGGCAACAACGTAGACCCCAAGACGGTGCGCTGGAACTATCTCGACAACCAGTACCGCAAGGGACTCTACACCACCTACTCCGAACTGGGATGGCTGCGCGCCAAGAACCCCGAGATGTTCACCCAGGACGTCACCGTCACCAACAACACCGGCGCCAACGCCTGGAGCGGCGGCCGCACCATCGTACTCACAAAGGGGGACAAGCAGTTCATCCTGGCCGTCAACCCCAACACTTCGGGCGACCCGATAAACGTCAATGCCGCCTTCCTCGGCACCGATGACGGCGACTATAAGATATTCTCGAAGACCTACGGCACGGAGCCGTCCTTCAGCGCCCGATACGGCTACATCACCGTTCCGGCCAACAGCTATGCCATAGTGGGTTCCTCGACGCTCACCGGCATACACGAAATCACCGTTCCGGGAACCGGGGAAAGCACCGACTTCGGCGTATGGACCGAGCCGGGCCGCATCTTCGTTACCGGCGCACCTGCTGGCCTGACGCTCTACACGCTGAGCGGCATGGCGGTAAGCTCATATCCCGCCGGCGGCAACCTCACCATCGAGGCCGCGTCCGGCATCTATATCCTCCGCGGCGGAAACTCCGCACGGAAAATCATTGTGAAATAAACAAGACAACAACCATACGCGGGAGGGCGGCGCGGCTGCTCCGAAACGGCGTCGCACCGCCCTCTCCCAACTTTTTACTTTTTGAATTATGGCACTCAAATGCGGCATCGTGGGACTCCCCAACGTGGGGAAATCTACCCTCTTCAACTGCCTTAGCAACGCAAAAGCCCAATCGGCTAACTTCCCTTTCTGCACCATAGAGCCCAATGTGGGTGTAATCACCGTTCCCGACGGGCGGCTCAACCGCCTCGTGGAGATGTGCAACCCGCGAAGCACCGTCCCCGCCACGGTGGAGATAGTGGACATCGCCGGGCTGGTGAAAGGCGCCTCCAAGGGTGAGGGACTCGGCAACAAGTTCCTGGCCAACATCCGCGAGACGGACGCCATCCTGCACGTGCTGCGCTGCTTCGACGATGACAACATAACGCACGTCGACGCAACCGTGGACCCCGTGCGCGACATGGAAATCATCAACTACGAGCTGCAGCTGAAGGACCTCGAGACCGTGGATTCGCGCCTCGCCAAGACGCTGAAGGCCGCGCAGACCGGCGGCGACAAGACCGCCAAACTCCAGGCCGCCGTGCTTCAGGCATACAAGGAAGCGCTCGAAGCCGGAAAGCCCGCGCGCTCCGTGACGTTCGAGACGCAGGACGAGCAGCGCTTCGCCCGCGACCTCTTCCTGCTCACCAACAAGCCTGTGATGTACGTCTGCAACGTCGACGACGCATCGGCCGTCAGCGGCAACGCCTACGTTGAGGCGGTGCGCAAGGCCATCGAAGGGGAGGACGCCTCGGTGCTCGTCGTGGCCGCAAAGACCGAGAGCGAGATAGCCGAACTCGACACCTTCGAGGAGCGTCAGGAGTTCCTCCGGGAGATGGGACTCGAAGAGAGCGGCGTTTCGCGCCTCATACGCGCCGCATACGCCCTGCTCGGCCTCAAGACATACTTCACCGCCGGACCCGACGAGGTGCGCGCCTGGACCTTCCTCGAAGGCACCAAGGCACCGCAGGCCGCCGGCATCATACACACCGACTTCGAGAAAGGTTTCATCCGCGCCGAGGTCATAAAGTATGACGACTTCGTGACGCTCGGCTCCGAAACCGCCGTCAAGGAAGCCGGAAAGATGAACGTGGAAGGCAAGGAATATGTGGTGCAGGACGGCGACATAATGCACTTCCGCTTCAACGTCTGAGAAATAAAAACAGGTGATATAAAGCACGTGTCGGGAATGACGTCATCCCGACACGTGCTGATTTTTGGACCTATGGCCCTGGTCATTCAGATTGTTCCATTGCCTTCATGGGGCATTTCCTTACACATTTGCCACACTCTATGCAGAGGTTGTGGTCCACCACCGGGAATCCTTCCGAATCCTGGGAAATCGCTCCGACCGGACACACTTTTATCAGCGGGCAAACATGGTCATGTGGGCATCGTTTCTTGTTTACTTGTATCATGATTTACTAATTTTCTGCAAAATTACTCCAAGATTTTAATTCTACAAAATAGATTTTATCTAACTTTGTATCGAAAATAACGAACGTAAAAACCAGCGCATATGACACTTCAACAAATGGAATATATAGTGGCAGTGGACAAATACCGCCACTTCGCGAAAGCTGCCGAATCATGCGGTATCTCACAGTCTACATTGTCGGCTCTTGTACAAAAACTGGAGATTGAACTCGATGTGACCATATTTGACCGTAACAGGCATCCGGTGAGGCCCACGGCTGTAGGGGAAGAAATAATAGGCCGCGCAAGGGAGTTGCTGTTCAACGCCGCGCAACTGAAAGAGTTGGTAGCTACACGGAAGGGGGAATCGGTAGGGCGACTTTCACTCGGAATTACCTCTACTGTGGCGCCTTATTTATTGCCCAAATTAATCAGATGCCTTTCCGAAAACCATCCGGATATAGAGTTGCACATAGAAGAAGCACGTGTATCCACCCTTGTTTTACAACTCGAACGCGGCGAGATAGACATTGCGCTTCTGGCGACACCGCTCAATAATAGTGAATTGCTGGAAATACCCGTATATGAGGAACACCTCATGGCATACGTTTCTCCGCACGAGCCGATTTACAATGAACCTTCCATACAAACCGGGCGGCTGCCTCTGGAAAGCGTGTGGGTACTTCGCGAGGGGTATTGCCCGAACCGCGGGATTTTCCCTTTTTGCAATCACAGAAACGAGCGCCAGGCCGTTTACGAAGCGGGCAGTGTGGAGACACTGGTAAAGATTGTTGACGAAAACGGCGGGTATGCCATAATTCCGGAACTTCATGTGCCGCTCCTTGAGAATAGCCGGCAAGAAAATGTGCGTGTACTTACGAACCCGGAACCCGTTCGCGAGATAGCATTTGTGGTACACCGCAACTTCGTGCGCGAACGGCTCCTGAACATCCTGGCCGATGCTATTAAGACCATTATTCCCGAGAGTCTGGTCAACCGGCGGATTCAAAAGTTCCCGATTGTGCTGTGACTCCCGATTCGCAACTCTCGGATGATTGCCGTCGAAAATCGATATAATCAATCGTGTTATCTATTTCATCGTTTGTGTCGATGAAACGAATTGTGTAACTTTGCTGCCGTAATTAGAAATGAACAGTATGGCGCAAAAGCAATTTTTCCGTTCTCTGCCCCGAAAGGGCTTTCCCTTATACTGGATTCTGCTGGCATACCTTATTGTGGGCTACTTTTATCCGGTAATAGGTTTTCTCGCAGTAATTTGCATGATAGCACCGGTGGCATTTGCCGTTCGTAAAGGGCGCTGGTGGTGCGGGAATGCCTGTCCCCGCGGGAATTTTTATGACCGGTTATTAGCCAAATACTCGCCGCATAAACCTATACCGGCATTTGTGCGCTCCAAAGGATTCCGTATCTTCATGGTGATGTTTATCTTCACTATGTTCGGCGTGCAGATGTATCTCGCATGGGGCGACTGGGCTGCTATGGGACGTGTATTTTGGACCATTATTCTGATAACAACGGTTGTAGGGGTGACTTTGTCCTTTATTTACGCTCCGCGTACATGGTGTTCTTTCTGTCCGATGGGAACACTCTCAGCGTGGGTCACGCCGCGCAGCGGCAAGCTCCCGGACGGCTATCGACGCATTTATGTCGGCGAAAATTGCACCACTAAGTGCAAACTATGTTCCGCGGTATGTCCCATGCAGCTCAAACCATACGAGAGCAGAAATAACGCTGAGGGTTTCATTCATCCTGATTGTATCAAATGCGGGCGTTGCACCGCAGGTTGCCCCCTTAAAGTCCCTGAAATGAGGCCTCTGCTCAAACAGGCCGAGTAAGCGCAAGGTACGCCGGTCCATAAAAAAAGGAGTAGACAACTTCCCCGGGAAGGGAAGCTCTCTACTCCACATCAAGGTTATGAAAAGGTGTTTTTGCCAATACTTAGCGTATCTGCATAGCTTTCATCCTTTTTTACCTTATATGCCGCACACTGTGTGCGGACTCTTGATTTGATTTTATCTACTTTCAAAGAAAAAATGCGTCCCATATATTCTGAAAAATCTCCACACCTCAATTGATAAACCAGAATGAGACGCATTTATAAAAATAACTGATTTCAGGGACTGAAAGTTTACTCCTTAGCCGTTTTTAAGGTTACGTCCGATTTCCCGCTGAAAGTTTGTGTAATTCAGATAATCTGAGTAAATTTGCAGTATAAAGTTTTAACCTTGTAATTCCACTTATGAAAAGATTCCTTAAACCCTTACTTGGCATTCTTGCTATGGGCGCGGCGCTGCAACCGGCTTCGGCCACCGATTATTACCTCTGCGGCCAGCGCTCCTACTCCGTGAGCGATTCGGAGACCTTCGGCATTTTCCGCTTTGACACCACCTCCGGCAACTCCTCCATGACACAGGTGAAAGAACTGCTGTCCGACCCCACGGCCGGAGGCGTGAAAACCGACGACCGCTACTATGCCTTTTCCGTGACGCCGGGCGACTATGGCGACGACTACTATATGTATGTCTATGACGCCGCCGACAATTACACACTCATAACCCGCGCCGCGGCCAGCTCCTATTTCATGTCGGAAGGTCAGGTCCCGGCATATAATCCAGCCGACGGCAAGATATATGTGGCTTATGCCGGCTCCAATTACGGCATGCAGTTCGGCACACTCGACCTTTCGGACCGCTGGCGCTCCAAAATAGCTGACCTTGATACCGACGTGCTCGTGATGGCTTTCGATAATACGGGCAACCTCTACGCCGTGACCACCACGGGATACCTTTACGGCATAAACCCGGCTAACGGGGATATGACCTACATAGGTTCCACCGGGGTGAGCCCGGACGAATACAGCCAGGCGGCCTGTATGTCGCCCGACGGCCGCACGCTTTACTGGGCGGCTTATGCCGGAGGGAACGGCGCCCTTTACAGTGTGGACGTCACCACCGGCCGTGCAGCTAAAATCAAGGATATGCCCGACGGCGAACTCTTCGCCTCGCTGTGGATAGACGGCACGGTGGTACTTCCCGGTTGCCCCGGTCCCGCCACCGCGCTCACGGTGGATTTCCCCGGAGGAGCCCTCTCCGGTAACGTCACCTTCACCCTCCCCACAGTGCGCCACGACGGCGCCGCGCTCACCGGCAACCTCGATTATGAGGTCTTCATCGACGGCATCCCGGTCAGCACCGGCAGCGGGGCACCCGGAACGCAGCAATCCGTGGCCTGCTCGGCTACCAACGGCAAACATGACATAAAGGTGGTTTGCAGCAACAGCGACGGCGAAGGTGATTCCGCCGAACTCAAAGGCGTCTTTATAGGCAAAGATACCCCCGGTTATGCTACCGACATACATCTTGCCGTTGATGCATCCGGCAACGTTACCCTCACCTGGGAAGCCCCGGCCGAGGGCGTGAACGGCGGTTACTTCAATCCCTCGGAAGTCAAGTATAAGGTTGTACGCATGGCCGATGACGCCGTGGTCAGCGCCGATGCTGTCTCGCCCTTCGCCGACACCTTCGCTTCCGAACGTCCCGCCAAGCTCTTCTATACGGTGACGCCTTATATTACCGACGAGATTTACGGCCTCCCGATGCCCTCCAACAAGGTGATGGTCGGCGAGCCGCTCGGCATTCCCTACAGCGAGGATTTCACCTCCTACGACGATGCCTTCACCATAGAGATGCGCGACGATCCCGGCCACAGTTGGGAATGGCAGTATGACTTCGGCTACTACCGCATCTACAACAACGATACGGTCAAGGACGACTGGCTCATAACCCCTTACATGGCGCTTGAAGCCGGCTATCAGTACAATGTGGCGTTCGACACGCGTTCTCTGGCCAAGGAGAACATGCGTGTCTGCCTCGGCACGGCTCCCGAATCGCAGGCCATGACGCAGGTGATAGCCGACACCTTCCCGGTAGACACCGACAATGACTGGCAGACGCTGAACTACACATTCACCGTGCCCGTAAGCGGCAATTACCATATCGGCTTCCACGCCAATTCCGATGATCCCACGAGCAACCTCGCCCTCTACCTTGACAACCTGCACGTCACCAACCAGGGACTTACCTCGGTGGCAAGTATCCTGGCTGACGCACAGATAGCAGTAAACGGCCGCGACCTTACCGTAACGCCCTCCGGCCTCGCCCGCATAGCGGTCTACACCGCCGACGGCCGCACGCTCTACAACACCGCCACCGCCGCGCCGCTAAGCGTGCATCTAACCCCCGGTGTCTACGTGGTCACCGTAAACGACGCTCCCCGCAAGGTAATAGTGAAATAAACGGCTCATCAGAGCGTCAAAACCGTAAATAGCCCCCCAAACGGCGGCAGGAAGACTCGGCTTCCCGCCGCCGTTTCCTTTTTTTATGACCGGCTTGCAAGACACGGCTTAGGGCCACAGGACTAAAGCGGACGGGTTGGATGGGGAGGAGGCGGCATTTACAAAAACTGCCAATATTGGCGGGTTTTGCATTGTGGGGAATCAGCGGAGGGGGATGGCGCGCCAGTTGCGGGAAAGGGTCGGGGAGACTTGCAGCGTGGGTTGCTGGCCGGAGAGGTTCAGGCGGTTCGTGGTCGTGTAGTCCACGTATTGCGCCAGGTGCTCCTGGAGTTCGCCGAGGGTCACCTCCCCTTCCGTCTCTTTCAGTTTGCGCAGCAGCCAGTAGGTGAACAGGCCGTGTTTCCCCTCTTTGAATATATGTGCCGTTTGGCTGCCCGAGTAGGCCGGGAGCACCACCATATTGCCCGTGGGAGCGGCTTTCTTTGGTTCAAGCGCCACCCCTTTCACATCGGCCAGCATCGCGCCGGTGCGCCCCGCGCCGGAGAAGCAGGCATCGAGGAGCACGGTGACGCATTGCGCCTCCAGTGCCCCGAGGCGGCGGTACAGTTCGTCGAGCGAGAAGCCGTACCGCTTCAGGTTCTTGGGGGAGACGTCCACCGGCAGCAGAAAGGCGTCGGAGGTCCCTTCTGCCGGCACGCCGTGGCCCGAATAATAGAAGATTACATTGAAAGCTTTCCCCAAGGCTGCGGCTGAGCGGGTCTTCGTTTCAAGCGTGCTGAGCGCTTCGTCCATCATCGCCGCGGAAGCGTTTTCGCAGTAAATGACGTTGTTTTCGGGGATTCCAAGTGTCTGGGTGAGATATTGATGCAGCACATTGCCGTCGTTCGCAGCGTTGCCGACATCTGCGACGCTGCGGTAATTCTCGTTGGCGATAACTACGGCGTATGTGCCGAAATTTGCGCCCTTGGCCTGCGGGATTCCGCTGTCAACGTCCACCACACGGTCGGCATAACCTGCGTCGGGAGCGGATTGAACTGTTTCCGCTTTCCCTCCGCTGCGTGGCGTAGTAGCTTGCATTGCCTCTTGGGCCAGAAATTCCCTTCCCTCGGCTTCGGTAAAATGTCGGCGCCCCTGTTTGTCGATGAAGAACCATCCGCTGTAAATGTTGTCCTCCTGCTCCACGAAAGCTAGCCCCTTGTCGAAAAAGAATGCATCATCAAATCCGGCAGGGATCACCAGATTGCCGGCTTGGTCTATTGCTCCCCACTTGTCGTCTATTTCCACGGCTGCCAAACCTTCGGAAAACGACACTACACAGGTATATTGTGCGGGGATAGTCAGCTCACCTTTAATGTCTATGAATCCCCATTTACCATTCACTTCGACAGCAGCCATACCTTCGTTAAAACCGTAGCATTGCTCAAATCTTGCTGGAATTAGGATATTGCCGGTTTTGTCCATATAACCGTATTTACCATCTTTTTTGAAAGATACCAAATCTTCCGAAGTAACTTCAATCATATCATATTCAGCAGGAATGACAAATTTTCCGGTTTTGTTTATTAAACCATGTTTGCCGTTGAGGCTCACACAGGCTAAGCCGCCGGAAAATTTATCTGTCGAATCAAACTGTGGTGTAATTACCACATTACCCTTTCTATCTATGAATCCCCATTTGCCGTTTTGCTTCACCTCAGCCATATCTTCAGGGAAATAAGATGAACACCCATATAACGTGAAATCTGTTATGTCGTCGAACTGCGCGGGGATAACCAACTTTCCGGTAGTGTCGATAAAACCGTATTTATCGTTTTGCCTTACCAAGGCTAAACCTTCAGCGAAAACGCTCGCATATTCAAAGGTAGCGGGGATTATCATCCGACCTTTCTTGTCGATAAATCCATATTTGTCATTCAGCAAAGCACTGGCCATATTCTCTGTGAACCGAAGCCCACTGTCATAAAGGCAGGGAATTATTATTTTACCGTTTCGGTCAAGAACACCCCATTTGCCGTTTTGTTCCATTGTAGTTATGTCATTTTTAAAGGGGCTTAGCCAATCATATTGCGCAGGAATTATAATTTGGCCGGTTCTGTCCACAGCACCATATTTCCCGTCTTTTTTGACTATAGCCAAGCCGTCTTTGAAATATTCAAAGAAAAATTCTCCTTCCTTCAAATTCATTATGTCATCGTAAATAATGGGAATTACGGCTTTGCCTGTTTTGTCGATGAAACCACATTTGCCGTTCTTCATTATGAATGCAAGTCCGTTCTCAAAGTAATTTACCTTATCATATTGGGCCGGGATAACGATTCTGTCTGTTTCGTCTACGAATCCATATTTTCCGGAGGATTCGTAGGGTTTCAGTTTTTGGGCGGCCAAGGGAAGGATGAGGAGGAGAGCCAGCAACGCGGTCAGTATTCTTCGGTACGAGCGGTTCATGTTTGTGTTGTATAGGTTGTTTTTATGCTGCATAAGTACGGAATTTTGTTTGCATCGGGAAATTTATCCTTGCTTATTTGATGAAAACGGTCGGTTTCGTGACGAACCGGCTTTATGGGGCGGAGGCATTCCTGCCTCCGTATCGAGCCGCGCCAGCGGCTTGCGGCCGATTTATGGGGTGAAGGTTGGTCAGCCGCTGGCGCGGCTTTGGGCGGAGGCAGGAATGCCTCCGTTCCATAATTGCTGTGAAAGGGGCGTCCGGCTTCGAGGCTCGTGGTAGGATAAACGAAAACGGGCTCCCGGCGAGGGGAACCCGTTTTTTTGCGGAGGAGAGGTTATTTCTTTTTTTTGCCCGACTTCTTTGTGCTTGCGGCTTTGTCGGCTTTCTTGCCGGACTGTTTGGTATTGTTTTTCTTTGTGTCGGCTTTTTGGGTCTGCTTGCTTTGCTTTGACTGCCGGGTTTGCTGCTTGCCCTGCTTGTCGGCTTTCTTGCCGGGGATGTTCACCTTGTCGCCCGGGTTGATGCGGTCGCCCTTGATGTTTTTGTTGGCTTTGCGCAGTTCGTCTACGCTTACGCCGTTCTGCTTGGCTATGCGTTCCAGGCTTTCACCCTTGCGCACCTCGTGGGTCTGGGGTTTGGGCGGTTGCTGCTGTGCCTGCTGTTTGTTCTTCTTGCGGCTGTTTTTCTTGCCGTTTTTGGTGTTTTGCTGTGCTGCCTGCTGCTGTTGCTGCTGTTCGGCCTGGCGCTGCTTGCGGGTCTTCTTGGTGGATTTCTGCTGGGCGGCCTGTTGCTGTGCCTGCTGTTCGGCTTTCTGCTGGCGGCGTGACTTTTTGCCGGTTTTCTGCTGTGCCGGCTGTTGTGCCTGCTGAGCCTGCTCCTGGGCTTTCTGCTGTGCGCGCTGGCGCGAGGGAGTCTGCCGGTCGGGCTGGGTAGCGGGCTTCTGCTGTTGTTGCTGCGTGCGCCGGTTGTTCTGGCGGTTGCTTTGGCGTGCCGGCTGCGCGGGTTGTGCCGGCTGTGCCGTTTCCATATCTTCGGTGGCAGCGGCGGCGTGGTGTTGCTGGCGCTGTGTCTGTTGCTGGCGGCGGTTTTCCTGCCGCGATGCGGGCGTGGTGCCGGCGCCCTTGCTTACGATGAGCTCCTGACCTACGCGTACGCTGTTGCGCGGAAGGTTGTTCCAGATTTTCAACTGTTCCTGAGTCACCTTATATTTTCCGGCTATCGAGGCGAGGTCATCCCCTTCGGCGACTTTGTGAATGGTCTGGCCGGCGTTGTTGACATAGGTGGAACGTGCGCGCACGTGGCCCTCCCGGGCAGGTTCGTCGTCGGGGTTCTCCCGGCCGCGTTTACGCGCCGAGTCGCGCACCATGCGGTAGTCTTCGTTGGCTTCGGCGGGAACGGCTTCCTGCGCCACATAGAGGTCTTCCTCGGAGACGATGTCGCCTCCCGGGCCAGTGGTTTCGGTGACGGCCACGAGTTCGCCGGGTTTCTGTCCGGGCTCGGCGGTCTGGCGCTGGGCGTATTTGGCGGCGTCATAATCACGGATGGCATCCTCGTTCATGATGTAAGCAGAAATCTGCTGCTGGGGGAGTATGAGCATGTAGGGACGCTTGGCGCTGCCGGGGATGACGTCGCTGCGGTATTGCGGGTTGAGGAGGCGCAATTCGTCGAGCGGAATGTTCATCACCTTTGAAATCTGGTTGAGGTTGACCCTCTGATGCACGGCCACGGTGTCGGTGACGAGCGGCTTGGTGGGAACTACGGGACTGATGTTGTGGTCGGGGTAGTAGTTCATTATGTAGTTTGCGGCCACGAAAGTGGGGAAGTAGCCGCGTGTCTCGCGTGGCAGGTAGTTGTATATGGACCAGAAGTCGAGCGTCGATGAGTCGCCACCGGCACGGCGCAGGGCTTTGTTCACGTTGCCGGGACCGCAGTTATATGCCGCGATGGCAAGATCCCAGCGGCCGTAGGTGTTGTAGAGGTCCTTGAGCATCTTTGCGGCCTTGCGCGACGACTCGTAGGGGTCACGGCGTTCGTCGACAAGGGAAGATACCTCCATGTCGTAGCCCTTTGCGGCCACAAGCATGAACTGCCACAGACCGGTGGCACCGGCCGGCGACACGGCGTTGGGGTTGTAGGCCGACTCTATCATCGGGAGATATTTGAGTTCGTTGGGCAGCCCTTCGGCCTCCAGTGCCTGCTCGATGATGGGTATATAGTAGTTGCCCAGGCCCAGGCAGGCGGTCACCAGGCTGCGGCCGTTCTTGGCGTAGCGGTCTATGCACTTACGCACTATGGAGTTGTATGGCATGTCGATGACTGTGCCCATGTTGCTGAGTCGCTCTATGATTACGGCGTCGGAGGGGTTGGGGTCCTGTGCCGTCTTGTAGCGCGAGTCGGTGGCGGTATAGTTCTTCATGTACCAGCCGTCGAGCAGGTCCTGGGTGTTGGTCTCGAAGGAGGCGGGGAACACCAAATCGTTGTCCTGGACAGATGTCTTGACATCGAGGACATTACCTTTTTTCTTTTGGGCGAAGTCGGCGGGAGCGAGGAGCAGTGCTGCCGCGGCTGCGAGTAATAAGATTCGATTTTTCATGTCAGTCACAAGTCGTTTTGGGGCGTCCCGTGCAGTGCGGGGGCGCTGAATTAAAATGTCAGGGCCCAGTTGAGGCCGAGAGCGGGCCTGCGGTTCACCGGCGAGACGAACATGGCAGGCTGGAGGTCCATCGACAGCGAGGGGGAGATGTCGAAGTGGGCCAGCGAGGCGTCGACGTAGGAGTCGACCATACAGAGGAGATATAGGGCAACCATGCAGATGATGCACAGGTCGCGGTTCCGTCGGTAGTAATTTCTCCGGCTCTTCATGGTGTTCTGGAGCCAGGTCTTGTCAAGGTCGCTTTCCGACGTGTTTGGCGGAAAGAAGTTCATGTAGCTGTTCGTCGAGGGATCCGAGTCCATGAGGTCGCGGAATCCCTGCGAATAGTCCTGGTACTGGGTGTTGTTCCAGGAGGTGGCGTAGCCGAGTCCCATGAAGCCCCCTATGATGATTGGCAGCTTCCAGTAGCGGCGGTTGTATATCTCGCCCAGGCCGGGGAAGAGGGCCGAGAGCCACACCGCCCGGTTGGGGTCGGGGTTGAACTCCCGTTTCCCTTCCAGGCCGTAGGGATGCTTCTCGTCCGTCACTTCGGTGACAATCGAGTCGTTGACGGCCACTTCGGCGTCGAGGTACACCGTACCGTCGTCGCCGTTTCCCTCCTGCCCTCCGGGGGGAGTGAGGTCCGTGTATTCCTCTTCCTCTCGGGTGGAGGTTGTTTCCTGTTTTTGCGGAGTGGTTTCCTCCGTGTGTCTTACGCGCCGGCGCGAGGGTATCTGCCCGGTGTCGGCGGGGTTGTCGTGCAGCGAGGCGGTGACGGCCGCCGGCAGTGACAGGGGACACATCAGCACGAGGCAGACGAGTGCCAGAAGCCCCTTTTCGAGGCGGGTCAGTGGCGTGATGCCGTGCGTCTGTGTAGAGTTCCCGTTGTTCATTTCAGTTTCTCGAAAAGCTGCACGAGTGTCTGCAGCTGGTCGTCGTTGTCGAATTTAAGTGTTATGGAGCCTTTCCCGTCGGCTTTGCGCCGGAACTTCACCGGTGTTGGGAATACCTTTTCGAGTTCGCGGCGGAAGAAGTCGTAGTGGGAGTTGTCGGCCGCGGGAGCCGCCTTGCGCGGGATTTTCGGTTTCTCGCCGCGCTGCAGCTGTTCGTTCACCTGCTTGGCCATCTCCTCCACGCGGCGCACCGAGAGCCCCTGGTCCAGGATTAGCTGGTAAAGCTTGAGCTGCACCTTGGGGTCGGCCACGGCCAGCAGTGCGCGGGCGTGCCCCATGTCGAGGCGGCGGTCCACCAGGCCGAGCTGTATCTCGGCGGGGAGCTTGAGCAGGCGCAGGTGGTTGGCTATGGTGGCGCGTTTCTTGCCGAGGCGTTCCGAGAGGCGTTCCTGCGTCAGGCGGTAGGTCTCTATGAGCTTGTTGAAGGCCAATGCCACCTCTATGGCGTTGAGGTCTTCGCGCTGGATGTTCTCGATGAGGGCCATCTCTGTGATTTCGCAGTCGGAGGCGGTGCGCACGTAAGCGGGCACGGAGCGGAGGCCGGCCATCTTGGCTGCACGCCAGCGGCGTTCGCCGGCTATTATCTGGTAGAGTCCGTCGTCGGTCTTGCGCAGAGACAAGGGCTGTATGATGCCCAGCTCGGCTATGGAGGCGGAGAGCTCGCGCAGCGTTTCCGGGTCGAAGCTGGTGCGCGGCTGCTCAGGGTTGGGGCTGATGTCGTCCACGGAGATTTCGCTGATGGCCGAGGAGCCGTCGGTGCGTATCTCGGACATGGAAATCAGCGAGTCGAGGCCGCGTCCGAGTGCGTTGCGTTTGGGTGCGTTCATGCTTCTGCCGGTTTTTTAGTGTTCTTGCGGTTGCGTGAGATGAGCTCCTTGGCGAGCTGCGTGTATGCTATGGCGCCGCGGCTGTCCGGGTCGTAGAGAATCACGGGGAGGCCGTGCGAGGGTGACTCCGAAAGCTTGATGTTGCGCGGTATCACGGTGGTGAAGACCATCGGGCCGAAGTGGTTTTTCAGCTCCTCGAAAATCTGGTTGGCGAGGCGCAGGCGTGCGTCGTACATGGTGAGGAGGAAACCTTCGATTTCGAGTTTGGGACTTAGTCGGCTTTTGATGATTCGTATGGTGTTGAGGAGCTGGGAGATTCCTTCGAGGGCGAAGTATTCCGCCTGCACGGGGATAATCACGGAGTCTGCGGCGGTGAGGGCGTTTACGGTGATGAGTCCGAGCGAGGGGCTGCAGTCTATCAGGATGTAGTCATAACCGGCGGCTACGGGGGCGAGGACGCGTGCCAGGATTCGTTCGCGGTTCTGGCGCTGCATGAGCTCTACCTCGGCGCCCACAAGGTCGATGCGCGAGGCTACTATCCTGAGGCCTTCGATTTCGGTGTCCTGTGTTGAGGCGCTGACGGGATAGTCGTCCACGAGGCATTCGTAGACGGAGGCTTCCACCGTAGCCGGGTCGATGCCGAGGCCGGAGGTGGCGTTGGCCTGCGGGTCCGCGTCCACGAGCAGCACCTTCTTGCCGGCCAGTGCCAGACACGCGCCGAGGTTGAAGGCCGTGGTGGTCTTCCCGACGCCACCTTTCTGGTTGGCTATTGCGATGATTTTACCCATTGTTTTCTGATAAATTTTGGTGGCGGCGGCGCGTCCGTTGCGGGGCTGTTGCCGCCTGTTCACAATTAACCTTTCGCAAGCTAACCTTGCGAAGCCAATTTAAGAATGCAAAGTAACAGCTTTTTGGCGAGAACTCACAATTTTTAATCTTAAACTATCTTAAAAAGGAGGAAAAAGCCCGTTTCCGGCCAATTGCAGCTGCCCGCGTACTTCGTATCAGGAGAAAGCCGGCATTATCCATATTCAGATTTAGAATAATCCAAACTGCTGGAAATCCGGTAAAAATGATTAACTTTGCAACTGGAATGACAAAGGAAGAACTTGTAGCACGTCTACGTGACATAGAATGGGACGATTTCGAGGTCAAGGCCGCGAAGTCTGACCTGCCGAAAAACATTTGGTAGACTGTCAGTGCTTTCTCAAATTGCTCCGGTGGTTGGATTGTGCTTGGCGTGAAACAATCCGGGCGTTTGTTTGAGATTGTCGGTGTCGATGACATCGAGAAACTTGAGCAGGACTTTTTCGGCACGCTGCGCTCCAAAAAGTTCAATGTTCCTCTCTTTGCACGCTCCATCGCTACGAGATTGACGGCAAGAATGTCATCGCCTTCTATATTCCGTCATCAGAGGTCAAACCTGTTTATTTCGGATCACTCGAAAACACCTTTATCCGTATGGGTAGCGGTGACCAACGTGCCACTCAGCAGGAAATAATGTCAATGATTCGCGACCAGTCATTTGGCATCCAGTCACAGAAATCCATTCCTGATACCAACATAGATATGCTTAATCGTGATGCGCTGGCCGACTTCCGGGGCGAAGTGCGTCATTGGAGCTTGGTTTCGCATCTTGACAGCGTGAGTGATGAGGAGTTTTGTAAAGGTGTCGGAATCACTGACCATTCCGGTCAACTGACCTACGGAGGATTGATAATGCTTGGCAAAAGTCCTTACACCTTCAACTTTGTCCCTACATTCTGTGCCGATTACGTCGAGATACCGGGCACCGGCATGGAGGCAATGACGAACAATTATAACTATCGCATCCCGGAACAACAGAATCTTTGGGAAGCGAGCCGTGTTATTCTCCGCCGCCTCCGCACACTCGTCAACACTCCGATGGTTGGTATCAACGAGCGGGGACAGTCGGTAGAAGATTTCTCCGAGTACGACATACTACGTGAGGCAATGGCAAACCAGATGGCGCACGCCGACCATTTCAGCCCTCGACGCAGTTGCATCCATGTATTTGACGATCGCATCGAGTTTCTTAATCCCGGTGGCATGCCAATGCCATTGGATGTAATGGAAAACTCGTTTGAATCGCAACCTCGCAATCCGGTAATCGCCAAACTGTTCCGTCTTGCACACCTGTCAGAGAATCTCGGCTACGGACTCCGTAAACTCAAACGTTGGCAAGAAATAACAGGGCGTCCTATGCACATTGAGACAACTGTCAATTCCGTAAAAGTAACATTTGACCTACAGACCCGTGAAACTGAAAAAAATGATGTCGGTGTAAATGTCGCTAAAAATGTCGCTAAAAATGTCGCTAAAAACTTAACCGAGCGACAACTGCGAATCATGGCTCTCATCAGAGAAAACCCGCAAACCACAAGAGCAGAGATAGCCATTGCAATAGGTGTTGCCACTAAAACAGTAGAACGTGAACTTGCCGCACTCTCCGAGATGGTTCGCTATGTTGGCTCAAAGAAAGGCGGCCATTGGGAATTGCAGTAAGCACAATAAGTATTTGTGCATTTTACTCTTGACATTTTACTCCAGAAGATTTGGTTTTCTAAAATGCCCGAATACAAACTGCGGCTCCTTTAAGGACACGGCGTTCGCTATCAGCGCGTGCTCAGCGCTTGGTCATTCAAGTTTCGGATTTTAACTGGAAAATCCGGTTCTATGCGTCAGCTTATGCGTCCGGTCTGCTCGTTCCGCAAGAGTCGCAACTTGCGCAGCGAAGCCGGTTCAGTGATGACCCGGCTATAGTTTTCAGAATAAATTTCTGTGCGGTTTTGCGGGAAACAAGCGAAGTGACGCGCCATAAAGTTCTGGGTTATAGAATTTTAATTTATATTAAAGCGTTCTGCCAGTGCCCGGCGCAGCGTGCGGCGGAAGCTGGCGCGCAGCAGCACGGCAGCCGCCAGGAGTGCCACGCAGAAGCTGTAATAGACGCCCGTGTTGCCCATGCCCGAGGCCTTGGCCAGCAACAGCGATGCCGGGATGCCGATGCCCAGATAGCTGATGAAGGCGGCCCACATCAGCGGACGCACCTGCGACGTGCCGCGCTGCGCGTTGGCGTAGGTAATCTGTACCGAGTCGCAGAACTGGTAGAGCACCAGCGGCAGGAGCAGCCCCAGGCCGGAGTCTATCACTGCCGGGTCGTCATTGAAAAGCCGCAGCATGTGGCTGCCCGCAAGGATGAAAGCCAGCGAGGCCAGCGCCGCCATCACGGTGGTGATGTGGAGGGTGGCCAGCGTGGCGCGGCGTGCGCCGAGATAGTCGCCCACGCCCCAGCAGTTGGCCACGCGCACCGAAACGGCCACGCCCACGCTCATGTAGATCATGAACCCGAGCTGTCCAATGGTATTCACCACCTGGTAGGCGGCGAGTTGCACCGTCCCGAACCATCCGCACACCACGGCGCCGAAGCTCCACAGCAGGCACTCGATGCCGCTCTGTAGCATCACGGGGTAGGATGTGTTCCAGATATGGAGGTAATCCTTGCGCGCGGGCCGCGCCGCGGCGTATCCGGGGCGGTAGGGGCGGTAACGGCGGCCGCGGCGCACGAACAGCAGCATCAGCACGGCGCAGAGGATGCGCGCCGCCAGTGTGCTGATGCCGGCGCCCAGCAGTCCCATCTCCGGCAACCCCCACTCCCCGAAAATCAGGGCATAGTTGCCGGCGATGTTCAGCGCGTTGCCGCCCAGCATTATCCACATCGGCGCGGCGGTGTCGGTGACGCCGTTGGCCACCTGCTGGCAACAGGCGTAGAGCGCCGCCATCGGCACCGTGCATAGTATCACCAGATAATAAGGGCGTATAAGCGGCAGCAGTTCAGGGGGTTGCCCCATCTTGTCGATGAAGAAGTAGAGCGCTCCCATAATCAGGGTGAAGAGGGTGCCGAGGCCCAGGTTCAGGCGTATGGCGGTGCGCATGGTGGCACCGATTTTGCCGTCTTCCTTGCGGCTGAAGAGCGCGCCGATGAGCGGCGTGACGCCGCCGGCAAACCCCATCAGCATCACAATGGCCACCAGGAACATGGAATTGACGAAAGCCGCCGCCGCCAGCTCCTGCACACCGTAAGCGCCCACCATCAGAGTGTCGGCGAAACTCACCGTGATGACGCACAGCTGCGTCACCAGCACCGGCGCCCCGAGTTTCAGCAGGCGCGTGTATTCGCTCTTATAATCCTTCCAGCTCATAAACAGCTACGTAATGGTTTTTGAAAGAATTTCACACCAGCTCGCCGTGGAGCGTGGCGGAAGTGGCCGAGACGATGCGCACGCGCACCAGGTCGCCCTTCTTGTGGTCGCCGCGCGGGAAGACCACGGCCTTGTTCTGCGACGTGCGCCCCACGAGCTGCTCCTCGCTGCGTTTGGAACGCCCTTCGGCCAGCACCTCGAACTCCTTGCCCACGTCGCGAAGGTTCGACTCCAGCGACAGCTCGTTCTGTAGCGCTATCATACGGTTGAGGCGCTCTATCTTCACCTCCTCCGGGACGTTGTCGGGCAGGTTCCTGGAGGCGAAAGTGCCGGGGCGCTCGCTGTATTTGAACATGAAAGCGGCATCGAATCCGGCCTCGCGCATCAGCGAGAGCGTCTCGGCAAAATCCTCCTCCGTCTCGCCGTGGAATCCGGTGAACATGTCGGTGGTGAGGCCGGCGTCGGGCAGTATGCGGCGTATGGCGGCCACGCGGTCGAGGTACCACTCCCGGGTATATTTGCGGTTCATGGCCTTTAGCACAGAGTCGCTGCCGCTCTGCACCGGCAGGTGGATGTGGCGCGCCAGGTTGGGGTGGCACGCTATGACGCGGAGCGTCTCGTCGCTCATGTCCTTGGGGTGGGAGGTGGTGAAGCGGATGCGCATGTCGGGGGCTGCCTCGGCCACCGTTTCGAGAAGCGCGGGGAAGTCGATTACGGTACCGTCGCCGGAGGTGAAGCGGTAGCTGTTTACGTTCTGTCCCAGCAGAGTTGCCTCGCGGAAGCCGCGGTCGCGCAGGTCGCGGAGTTCACGCAGTATGCTCTGTGGCTCGCGGGAGCGTTCGCGCCCGCGGGTGTAAGGCACTATGCAATAGGTGCAGAAATTGTTGCAGCCGCGCATTATGGAGATGAAACCGGATACGCCGCCGGCCTCGCGCCGCGGCATTATGTCGCGGTAAGTCTCGGTGGTGGAAAGCTCCACGTTGACGGCGGGTTCCCCCAGCTCTGCGGCGGCTACGAGCGCCGGCAGCTCGGCGTAGGCGTCGGGTCCGGCCACCAGATCCACACCATATTCCTCCACGAGGCGGTGTTTCATGCGCTCGGCCATGCAGCCCACCACGCCGATGATGATGTTGCGGCCGGATTTGCGGCGCATGGAGTTCCAGTAGCTCAGGCGCGAGAAGATTTTCTGCTCGGCATTGTCACGTATGGAGCATGTGTTGAGCAGCACCGCGGAGGCTTCGGCGTCGCTCTTCGCCAGCTCGTAACCGGCCGTCATCATTTGTGCAGCAATGACTTCGGAATCGGCCACATTCATCTGGCAACCATAGGTCTCAATGCGCACTTTCGGGGTGTCTGTGCGGTTTTTATCGTTTTTCGGTAAAAAAAATGTCTTCATATCGTGGTTAATTCAGAGAGAATTACTAATTTTGTGCAAAATTACACTTAAAATCTAAACGTTACAAATGAGTATCCCTTTTATTACAGCAGAAGAAGCTGCAAGTTACATTAAAAATGGCGACACAGTGGGCTTTTCCGGGTTCACGGCTTCAGGAACGCCTAAAGTTGTAACCGTAGCCCTGGCCAAGCGCGCCAAGGAACTCCATGAGAAAGGCGAACCATTCAAAATCAACCTGTTCACGGGAGCGTCGACCAACGACCATGTGGACGGCGAGCTGGCCCGCGCCGACGCCATCAACATGCGCACTCCGTACCAGAGCCACAAGGATTCGCGCAACCTTGCCAACAACAACGGGATGCACTACTTCGACGTGCACTTGAGCCACATGTCGCAAGACCTCCGTTACGGTTTCTACGGCCCCATCGACGTAGCCGTAATCGAAGTTACAGAGATGTCGCCCAACGGCGAGCTTATCCTCGGCGCCGGCATAGGCATGACCCCCACACTCGCGCAGATGGCCAAAAAAGTCATCATCGAGTACAGCTCCTATTATAAAACATCGTTCCGCGGGTTCCACGACAACTACGTGAGCCTCGACCCGCCGCACCGCCGCGAAATACCCATCTACAAACCCTCCGACCGCATCGGCAGCACCGTAGTGAAAATCGACCCGGCGAAGATTATCGGCGTGGTGCCCTCCAACGCTTCGGAGAGCATCAAGCCCTTCACCGCCCCCGACGAAACCTCGCAGCGCATCGGCGACCATATCTCACACTTCCTGGCAGAAGAACTCAAGAAAGGCAAACTCCCCAAAGAGTTCCTCCCCATCCAGAGCGGTGTCGGCAACGTGGCCAACGCCGTGCTCTACGGCCTGGGCGAAAACCCCGAAGTACCAGTCTTCGAAATGTACACCGAGGTTATCCAGGACGCCGTGATGCACCTCATGGAAGAGGGCAAATGTAAGTTCGCCTCCACCTGCGCACTCACATTCTCCGACGACGCCATGACCCACTTCATGGAGAACATCGACTTCTTCCGCGACAAGATACTGATGCGCCCGGGCGAAGTCTCCAACCATCCCGAAGTGGTTCGCCGTCTCGGCCTCATAGCCATGAACACCGCCCTCGAGTTCGACATCTACGGCAACGTCAACTCCACACACGTGCTCGGCACCAAGATGATGAACGGTATCGGCGGCTCGGCCGACTTCTCGCGCAACGCCTACCTCAGCATCTTCTCCTGCCCCTCCATCCAGAAAGGCGGCAAGATTTCGGCCATCGTCCCCATGGCGTCGCACATCGACCATTCCGAGCATTCCGTCAAGATACTCGCCACCGAGCAGGGTGTGGCCGACCTCCGCGGCCTCGACCCCGTGCAGCGCGCACAGACCATCATCGAGAACTGCGTACACCCCATGTACAAGGACCTCATGTGGGATTACCTGAAGCTGGCGCAGAAAGGCGGCGGCCACACACCGCACAACCTCGGCGCTGCCTTCGCCATGCACCAGACCTTCCAGCAGACCGGCGACATGGCACAGACCGACTTCGCCAAATTCGTATAACGAACAGATCCCAAGAAATATTATGCGGAGATGGCCCACAAGCCATCCCCGCATTTTTGATATTCCCATCTCCGGGCGCATTCGCTCAGGGCTTTTTCAGGGGCGTGGAACGGAATGGAATGTATTGGAAGCGTGAGGTTTGGCTGTGTCGGCAATTATGGCTATATTTGTGCCAAAGTTATATAGATGATGAATAAGGATGGATTGCAGACGTTGAAAGCGCTGATGCGCGGCGAGATAGAGAGAAAAGTTGGTTACCCCTTGCAGTCCGGGCCCGACCTGGCGCGTCTGGCCGAGATGATTCTGGCCTAAACACGCGAATATGTCAGCGCCACTACCTTGAAGAGATTCTGGGATCTTTACGAGGGGCACCATACGCCGCGCCCGAGCATCTGGAATGCGCTGGCAAAGTTTGTCGGCGATGCCAATTTCGCCGCTTTCTGCCGCCGTATGAAAGCTTCCGGCGCCGAAATTTCCGGCGAGGTGGGCGGCCGCAAGATTGAAAGCAGTACTTTAGAGCCGGGCGTGGAGTTCGACATCACATGGGCGCCCGACCGCACGCTCTCCGTCCGCTATCTCGGCGACGGCAATTTCGAGATTCTACGCTCGGTGAACTCCAAACTCGTGGCCGGCCGCACTTTCCGCGCACCTTATATAATAGAAGGGATGCCGATGCTGCTTGAAGATTACCGCCCCACGGCGGACGCCGACCCCATTATCTACGAAATAGGCCGCAGCGGCGGCGTAACCCTCTCACTATAAGAATATTCAGAAAGGCAATGCCGGTGGATTGCCGCTGTTGAAGGGAAGCGATTTCACTTCGTTGTAATGGCATTGGCGCAGCAATTCCTGCTTTTCGCGCTCGCCCCATTTATCCTTGTTGCGGTGGCGTGTGTAGATGTTGGTGATATCGCACAAGTAGCACTTTTTCAGATAGTTGAACGTCGCTTCGTCCCATGTCGGGAGCATGAAGTGCATGGCCGTCTGTTGGCGGAAACTGTCGCGCAGCGACCGCGCTTCCTGTGCCACTGTTGCTTCCGGGATGTCTTCGCCGTAATAAGTGATGGATTTCAGTCCGTTAGTGGGATGCATGCGTGCATAAGCGGGCATTTTGGGATGCGGGGGTGCCGGGTACTGCGCCACGTCATAGTGCGGGTCTATGCCGCTCTTTTTAGCCGAAGCGGTTGTCGGCGACGGTGTTTCGGACGTGCCGGTGACTGGTACCGGGGCATCGTTTGCGGCAGGTTGGTTAACGGCGGGATTTATATCTGCCGCGTCCATATCGGGCGCTTCGGTCGCGTTTCCGTCAGGTAAAACGGTGGCGGGATAATCGGCCGCGGGATTACCGGAGTCGGTGACTTCGGGTGTTATGACCCGGCTCGTTTCCGGCGATGTTTACACATCGTTCCTTTGAGGATAGAAGGCAAGCGCAACTGACGCGGCCAGCGCAACGGTAATAAGCCCCCAGAGTGCGATGCGCCAGCGTTTCAGCGCTTTCTTCAGCGCACCGGCGTCGGCATAGCGTCTTTCGGGCCGTCCGCAGCAACGCCTTGCGGCGATAAGGGTCGCGACGCCGTCGGGAGTAACCTTTGGCAACCGTATCATATTGAGGATGATGCCGAGCGAGTAGACGTCGGCACGCGTGTCCCCTTCCTGTCCGGAAAGCTGCTCCGGCGCCGAATAACCCGGCGTTCCGCCACCGGGCATTTCGAGCGCCGACCACCGCGCGTCGCTCAGTCCGAAGTCTATTATCTTCACGGTGCCGTCGTTCTCTACGAGGATGTTTTGCGGCTTCAGGTCGCGGTGCACTATCCCGCGCGAATGAAGGTAAACCACGGCCGAAAGTATGGCGGCAAACACCTTGCGGCGGCGCCGCGCCGACGGACCGGCTTCAAGCCATGCGTCGAAGGTCACGCCCGGCGAATACTCCATCAGGATGGCGGGGCCGAGGTCAGGGATGTCGCGGAAATCGGCCGCGCGGATTATCCCCGGATGGTCGAGGCCGATCATGATGTCGAACTCCTTGCGCAGGATGCGGCGGTACTGCTCCGAACCGCGATATTGCGGCACGAGCGCCTTGAAATACCACCAGCGGTCGAAACGGCGAATCCTTCCGAGGCGGAAAGTGCCGTGGTCCGCCTCAACTACGCAACAGCTCCACTCGTCGCGCAGCGGAGAGGCGGCGGGTAGCACTGCACCGGATATGTCATCGTCGAAAGCCTTCATTTCTTTTGCAAAATTACTACTTTTCGGGAGATTAGGAAAGTATTGGAGCATTTTGGAACGTATTGGAACGATATGCGGCGATTTGGAGTTTGCAGTTTAAATAAATACCGTTAACTTTGCCAAACGGAAATATTATTCCCATAATACAAAAAACTCATAACATGAAAATCAAGAAACTTATACTTCTTGCCGCAGTAGCGGGACTCGTTACGGCTTGCGGCAACTCGTCGAAGAAAGCCGATAGCACCAACTCCGGCGAACAGGCCGTCGACTCCGCCGAAATCCTCCGCAACGACTCCATCCAAAAGGCGCAGGCCGACTCCGTAGCCAAAGCCGACTCGATAGCGAAAGCCGACGCCGCCTTCGCCGAATACCAGAAATCCGGCGTAAATATCACTATCGGTAAATTCGTCGTGACAAAAGATATGGAACATGCCATGGATGTAGGATCCGGATATTACACTTTGACAAATAATTCTGACAGAGATGTCGAAGCCTCCGACTATACCATAACCGTAAAAGATTTTATATATCAATCAATGTCAGAAGATCCATACGAATATTCCACTGTGCCGGGTATCGCCATAAAGGCTCATGGCACAGCAAAATATAAAGTAGACTTCACCAATCACGGACAGAGAGAACTCGTAAAGATCAACGCGAAACCCAAGACGCGCAAACAGTTCGACGCGCAGTACAAACCCGCGTCCTCACAAGCCGACTAAACCAAAAAACCAATAAGAATATGAAGAGTGGCGATGCTCGTAGGCATGGCGGCAGGCACCGAGGCATACGCAGCCTCGAAAAAGAGAGCTAAGGCACGTACAACAGCCACCACAAAGAAATCGGGCCTGAAAGGGCAAATAAAGGCCTCTAACGGCGTCGTGTACTCACTGAAGAGCAACGGCCGCTGGACATCCAGCAGACGCTCAGGAACGTGGCAAAAGGTAGGTAAGATAGTCCGCATAGGCTACGACGACGCTGACGGCGGAATGTTCTACTACAACGGTGCCATTTATGATACCGGCAGCGACTGCGGCGTAGACCCCTACACCCTGCGTATAGAGTCATACTCCGGCGACGACCCCGGCCGCCTCTCCGACTACAAACAGTGCTCCGCCAAACTAACCTGGTTCAAGTAACCGGCCCAGTCGCTTGAAGTAAAAAGTCAGAAAACCCTACTGCGCAAGGGTCGTCTCGGACCTTTCAAATGAAGAAGTACATAGTATTGCCTTGCAAAACAGCCTCCGTTCTTGGGAGGCTGTTTTTGTGTCGTGGCAGTTGGGCCGTGCCATGTAGTTTGGACGAAAATCGGCCTCCTCCGGAGGCGTTTTGTGTTTTGTGGCATTCCGGATGTGCTATGGCGTGTCCGGAATGTGTTGGTTGCCAGGTATTTGGCAGACGCGCCATGGCGCGTCCCTACTTTCTTTATGCTGGGCGGTTACTTCACTTCCGGGCGGTAGCGGTATTCTTTGCGGAGGCGGTCGAAGTCGGCCGGCGCCTGGCGCAGTTCGGCCATGATGGGTGCCGGGTCGAAGCTGGCGGTTATTGCTTCGGCGGTTAGGTTGGCCGGCTCGGTGTAGTCGGGGGCGAGGCCGCTGAGGTCTACGTCTATCTTGAAATGCCCGGCTATGGCGCGCAGGGCCATTCTCGTGGCGCGCTGTTTCCCTTCGGTGCTGTAACCGGCTATGTGGTAGGTTGCGATGTCGGCCAGGGAGAGCAGTTCGCGGTTGATCTGCGGCTCCCCTTCCCAGGTGTCGACTACGGCGCGGTGCGTCCCTTTCTTCAGGGCTTCCACCCACGCGGCGTTGTCCACCACCGGTCCACGCGCGGCGTTGACGAGGATGGCGCCCGGTTTCAGCAGCGCCAGTTCGCGCGCGCCGATAAGATGGTGGGTCGGGTGTTTGCCATCCTTTGTCATGGGGACGTGCAGCGTCACGGCGTCGCAGGTGCCGAGCAGCTCGTCGAGCGGCGTGTCTTTATAGCTCAAAACGCCCTCTTCGGCCTTCGGCGGGTCGGAGACTATCACTTCGGCGCCGAGAAGATGCCCCCATTGGGCCACAATTGACCCTACGTTGCCGCAACCGACCACGCCGATACGTTTACCCTCCGGCGAGAAACCGAGGCGCAGGAGCGAGCTCCAGACGTACTGTGCCACGCCGGGCGCGTTGCAGCCGGGTGCGTTGCGCGTCACGATGCCGTTGGCGTGGCACCACGGCAGGTCGAACTGGTCCATGCCGATGGTCGCGGTGGCGATGATTTCGACGTCGGAGCCGGCCAGCAACTCGGCGTTGCAGCGCGTGCGCGTGCGTATCACCATGGCGTGTGCGTGGCGTACGAGTTCCGGCGTGAAGCCGAACTGATCCACGTATACAACGCGGAAAAAGGGTTCCAGACGCCCCTGGATGAAGGGAATGTCGGCGTCTACTACGATAAGTGGTTTCTCGTTCATAAGGCGAAGCAGAAGAGGATGATGTAGAGTGTAATGAGGACGAAGATGAGCAGCCCCGAGGAGGAGAAGCGGCGGTCGCCGGCTATTCCGGAGATCACGAATCCGGCGAGCATGTTGACGGCCGGGAGGTATAGCTGTATGTTGCAGCAGTCCACCGCCATGGAGGCCATCATCACCAGCAGGAGGACGTTGACGCCGCGGTTGAGGGCGGCGGAGTGCGAGCTCTGGTTGTTGGGCACCACGGCCTGGCGCATGAGCAGCATCAGGGACGTCAGCGTGGTGACGGCGGCACAGGCCACCGTGGGCCACGGATAGTCGAAGCCGCGGGCGTAGGGGTTGGTGAAGGTGAAGTCTGAGAAATCCGTGGCGCCGAAGCCCAGCAGTATCACCAGCGGCGTGAGCAGCCCGAAGATGTAGGCGCAAGCGCTCTTGACGTTAAGCTCGCGCAACGTGGCGGCCGCCAGCGCCATTCCCACGGCGGGGAATATGAAGGCGTAGTCGAAGGGGAATCCCCATCCCATCAGTGTTCCGGTGATGAACAAGGGCCGCGCAGTGTCGGTGCGCTCGTAATTGCGGAAGAGGTAGAACAGGCCTGCGATGATGGCGAAAGCCATGAACATGCCGCCGGACAGCCCCTGCGTGAGCGCGGGAATCGCCGCCGTGGCCACGAGGAAGAAGGAGGCGCCGAGCGCCGAAGTGCCTTGCTCGAGGTTGAACTGGCGGTTGACGATGGTCATCGCGCTACCGATGACGAGCAGCAGCGCGAAGTTGAGGATGCAGGCCACGGGAGGGTAGAGCGGCCACGCGTGCGGCGCCGGGAGGCAGACGGCGGGGTCGGGCAGGGGATTGGCGCTGCCGAAAAGGTACGCCACGCCGGCGAGCACCGCCGCGCCCGCGGCTGCAAGTATAAATCCGGGTAGATCGTCTACTCTCGCCATTTCCTGAGTGTGCGATAGATGGTTATTTACCCTCCTGTTCGGCGGCGAAGCGGAGCACGTCGTCGGCGATGTCGCGGCGGTAATATTTGCCATCGAAGTCCACTGTGGCAGCGGCTTCCTTGGCACGGCGCGCGGCCTCTTCGATGGTCGGTGCCATGGTCGTGAGGGCCATAACGCGGCCTCCGGAGGTGATGACGTTGCCCTCGGCATCGCGCACGGCGCCGGCCGGGAACTTGATGATGTCCGGAGCCACCTTGTCGAGCCCTGTGATTACTTTCCCTTTCTGGTAAGCGCCGGGGTATCCGCCCGAGACGAGCATCACCGTAACGGCCGCTTCGGGCGTCACCGTGAGCTTCTTGAGACCCAGGGTAGAGTCGGCTATGCCTTCGAGGATTTCTACGAAATCGGAGGAAATGCGTGGCATCACGACCTCGGTCTCCGGGTCGCCCATGCGCACGTTATACTCTATGACATACGGCTCGCCGGCCACTTCCATGAGTCCCAGGAAGATGAATCCCTTGTAGGGGATACCCTCCTGCTGCAGGCCGCGCAACGTGGGTTCCACGATGCGTTTCTCCACCTTCTCCATGAAGTCGGCGTCGGCGAAGCAGACGGGGGATACGGCGCCCATTCCGCCGGTATTGGGGCCGGTATCGCCCTCCCCTATCCGTTTGTAGTCTTTGGCCACGGGGAGGATTTTGTAGTCTTCGCCGTCGGTGGCCACGAATACGGAGCACTCACGGCCCGAGAGGTATTGCTCTATTACGACGGTGTTTGAGGCGTCTCCGAAGAGCCCTTCGAGCATGTCGCGCAGGGCGGTGCGGGCCTCGTCGAGGTTGCCGAGGATGAGGACACCCTTACCGGCGGCCAGCCCGTCGGCTTTCAGGACGTAGGGCGGCTCCATGGATTCGAGGAAGGAAATGCCCTCGTCGAGGGTTTCGCCGGTAACCGTCATGAAACGCGCCGTGGGGATTAGGTTGCGGAACATGAACTCTTTTGCAAATTCCTTGCTGCCTTCGAGGCGCGCGCCCTCCTTGCCGGGGCCGATTACCTTCACGGGGAGGTCGGCCAGGCGATCGGCGATGCCGTTGACGAGCGGGAGTTCGGGGCCTACCACCACCATGTCGATGTCGTTGGCGGTGATGAAGAGCTCTATTTTGCCGAAGTCGGTGGGGTTGAACGGCACGTTCTGTCCCCAGTTGGCGGCGTTGCCGGGAGCACAGAAAAGCTTTCTGCAACGGGGTGAAGCAGCTATGCTACGGGCCAGGGCGGCTTCACGGCCTCCGGAGCCCAGGAGAAGTATGTTCAAATTCTCTTTCATGGTGCTAATTTTCTATCTCTTTGGGAGAATGGGTTAAATCAATCGGATGAGGAGTCAGCCGCGGTATCGGCGGCGGGATTTTCGGCGTCTGGTTTCTTATACCATCCTTTACGTGAGCGCATCTTGAGGCCGGAACCAACCTGAATGGCGCTGTCAGCCGGGAGGCGCGGCGCACGGTCGGGCACGACGGCGGCCTCGCGCGGACGGTACTGGCGGTTCTCTACCTTGCTGCGGCGCTGTTCGCGGCGCTCGTCGCGCTCGCCGTCGCGGCGTTTGAAGTCTTTCTTGGAGGGTCGCTCCCCTTTTCTGTCGTCGCGGTCGTCGCGGCGCTTGAAATCCTTCTTGAAGGGACGGTCGCCATCACGCTTGAAGTCGCGTCTGCGTTCCCTGTCGGCGCGGCGTTCCTTGTCGGCGCGGAACTCTTTGCGCTCCTTACGGTCGCGTTTGCGGTCGCCGTATCGGCGCGTCTCTTCCTGCCACTCGCCGTCGTTGATGTGGCTTAGGCGCGGTTTCACCTCGCGGTTGAACTCCTCGTTGCGCACCGAGCCGCCGGAGGCGCGGAAACCGTTGTAGGAGCCGTCGAAGAGCACATACTCGTTGAGGCGGCATTCCAGGTCGCCGTTGAGCACCGGGAATTTCACCGACGGTTTCAGGCCGATGCACTTCATGGTCTCCTCCTTGTAGCCGAGAATCCAGGCGTGGTAGCCGGAGAACCGGGCCTTCAGCGTGTCGCCGATGCTGCGGTAGAGGTCGTTGATGTCGTCGGGGCGGAGGCGTTCGCCGTAGGGGGGATTGGTGATGAGAATGCCGGGCTTCGGGGCGTCGGCCCACTCCACGATGTCGCAGCAGCGCAGGTCGATGCAGCGTTCCAGCGAGGCGTTGCGGATGTTCTTGCGCGCCACGGCAATGGCTTCCGGGTCCTTGTCGCCGCCGTAGATTTTAAACTCGAACTCGCGCTCGGCCGAGTCGTCGGCGGCTATTTCGGCCAGCAGACCGGCGTCGAAGTCGGGCCATTTCTCGAAGGCGAAGCCCTTGCGGTAGATGCCGGGCCATGTGTTGGTGGCGATAAGCGCCGCCTCTATGAGGAAGGTTCCGGAGCCGCACATGGGGTCCACGAAGTTGGTGTCGCCGCGCCAGCCGGTCTTGAGGATGATGCCGGCGGCCAGCACCTCGTTGAGCGGGGCGTCGAGGGTTTCCGTGCGGTAGCCGCGCTGGTTGAGCGGCGCGCCGGAGGAGTCGAGCGAGATGGTGACGCGGGTGTCGGAGATGTGGACGTTCAGCAGCACGTCGGCACCCTGGATGCGGATGGAGGGGCGGCGGCGGAACTTGTCGGTGAAGTGGTCCACGATGGCGTCTTTGACGCGGTATGTGACGTAGCGCGAATGAGAGAACTCAGCGCTGTTGACGGTAGCGTCGATGGCGAAGGTGCCGTCAGGGGAGATGTAGTCTTCCCAGGGGAGGTCGCGCACGCGGTCGTAAAGCTCGTCGGTGTCCCGGGCGGTGAATTTCACCACCGGTTTGAGCACCCTGAGGGCTGTGCGCGTGCAGAAGTTGGCCATGTACATCATGCGCTTGTCACCGCGGAACGAGACCATACGGTTGCCCATTTCCACATCGCGGGCGCCAAGGGCCACGAGTTCGTCGCGCAACACGTCTTCGAGGCCGCGCATCGTCTTGGCTACCAGTTCAAAGTCTTGCCGGACATCTTCCGGCTGTATCTTCTGTTCTTCCATTTAATGTCAGAAAATGATTTTTTCGGCAGAATCGTTGGCACCGGATTTGGGCACATAGTTCTGGGCGGCAATCCGGAGGTTGTGGATTTCGTCGTTTGCGCGGGAGTCGCGGCTCACGGTGGGGCGTTTCTCGAGGTGGGAGATGACGTCGTCGTCGTCAAACTCCTCCGGGGTGAGCACGAGGCAGCGCATCTTGAGGCGGTCCATCTGCAGGCCCTTGGTGATGTCTGAGCCGTAGAAGTCGGCCATCACCTGGCTGGCGGTCTTCTCCGGGGTGTCCTGTTCCGGCTCGGTGAAGACGAAGTCCGGGGCGTCGTCGCCGAGGTTTTCGGCGTCATCGGCTCCCGAACGCAGCTTGATGGTCTGCGACTCCGGCTCGTCGCGCAGCGTCACGTCGAAGCCCGACGCCAGGATTGTAACTTTCACGGCGTTGCCCAGCTCGGGGTTGTCGGCGATACCCCACTTCACGTCGATGGTGGAAGGGAGCTTGGAGGTGAACTTGCGTATCTCCCCTATCTCGCGCGCCACTATGGGGGTCTCGCTGTTTTTGGAGCAGGAGAACTTCAGCAGCAGGCGCTTCGACGTCTTGATGTCATGGGTCTTGAGCAGCGGCGAGTGCAGGGCGTTCTGAATGGCGTCGGAGATGCGGTGCTCACCCTCGCCCGTGGCGGTGGAGATGATGGCCGTGCCGGAGTCTTTCAGCGTAGTCTTCACGTCCTGGAAGTCCACGTTGATGTAGCAACGCTCGGAGATAATCTCCGAGATGGAGCGCGCGGCGTTGGCCAGCGTCTCGTCGGCGCGCGCGAAGCACTGGAAAAAGTCGGTGTCCGGGTAGATTTCCAGCAGGTTCTCGTTGTTGATAACCAGCAGGGCGTCCACATGCTTCTGCATTTCACGTGCGCCTTCCAGGGCCTTGAGGATTTTCTTCTCGCCTTCGAAGAGGAAGGGGACGGTTACTATGCCGATAGTGAGCACGCCGGCTTCCTTGGCGAGGCGTGCCACCACCGGGGCGGCTCCGGTGCCGGTACCGCCGCCCATTCCGGCTGTGATGAACACCATTTCGGTGTCTTCGTCGAAGAGGGCGCGTATCTCGTCCACCGAGGCTTCGGCGCACTTGCGACCCACCTCGGGGTTGTTGCCGGCGCCCCGGCCGTGGGTCACCTCGTATCCCAGGATGACGCGTTCCGGTACCGACATCTCCTTGAGGTGCTGTTTGTCGGTGTTGCACACCACATAGTTGATGAGCGGGATTTCCTGCTTGAACATGTAGTTTACGGCGTTGCCGCCGCCGCCGCCCACGCCTATGACCTTGATGATAGAACGCTCCGCGAAGCGCTCGTCGTCGGTAGGATTGAAGTCGGAGGCGTCCTGAATATCCTCTTGTATGTTGTAGTCTTCTGCCATTTCTTAAAGTTTTTGAGAGAGTGTTATTCCATGAGGTCGGAGCTTTCCTCGTCTTCCGGTTCGGGGGTGAGGGCTTTGGAGAGCCGCTTCATGAAGATGGAGAGTTTGGAGGGTTGTTTGGGTTTCTTCTCCTTCCCCTTCTCCCCGGGTGTCTGTGGCTCCTCCCCGGGGTTGTCGGGGATTGTACCGGTAGGTGGGACCATCTCGGCGCGCGGCATGGAGAGGCACTCGGCGTCGGAGTGCGTGGCGCCGGCGTAGAGCACCGAGATCACCTCGTAGGCTTCGGGCGACGGTGTCTTGCCGCTGAAGGAGATGTAGTTGGAGGGGAGCTGGCCGGGATGCACGGGGAGTTTGCATGTGCGGCGCATGAGTTCGGCCATGTTATTGAGCTGGGCGCCGCCGCCTATCAGGATTATGCCGCCGGGGAGGTCGCTGTCCTTGAAGCCGGCGTAGGCGACCTGCTCCATGATGTTGACCACTATCTCTTCGGCGCGTGCAACGATGATGTTGGAGATTTCCTGCAGGTCCACGCCGTGGATGTTGAGGGCAGCGTTCGAGTTGCCGGCAATGGCGTTGCCGCTCTGTATCTTGATGTCTTCGGCACTCTCTTCCAGGAGGTTGAGCGAGGTGATGTCTCGCGTGATGTTGCGCGAACCCAGCGGGAGGGTGGCGAAGTATTGCAGGTTGCCGTCCTTGTAGATGGTTACCGTTGTGGTTTCGGCCCCCATATCCACGAGCATGCAGCCGAGCCGTTTCTCCGAGTCGTTGGGGATGAGGGCACCTGTGGCCAGGGCGGTCACTATGTAGCCCTTGATGTGTATTCCGAAGCGGTCGGTGATGCCCGCGCGGCCGAGGTTGCGCTTCAGTTGCGGCCGGCAGGCTATGAGGTCGTATGTGGCCTTGATGGAGCTTCCCACGTTGCCGGTCGGCTCTTTGGTGACGTTCTTTCCTATGGTGTAGGAACGGGGCACGGCGTCGATGACCTCCAGCGAGGAGTCTATGGCTTTGCTGACGGCCTTGTCGCGGAGTTCCTCCACGATGCGTGCGTCAATGACTGTTTCCTCGGGGAGCGTGAGGGAGACTTCGGCCGAGATGGAGCGCATGGAGCGTCCGGAAAGGCCTATGAATACGCCGGTAATCCGGCGCGGCTCCACCTCGTGGTTGCGTTCCAGTTGGCTGATGATGCGCGCGATGCGCGTGGCGGTCTCTTCTACGTTCTGCACTATGCCGAAGCGCACGCATTCCACACACTTCTCCTCGGCGGTGGCGATGACGTTGAGCTTGCCGTCGGGGAATATCTTGCCGACGGCTCCTATCACTTTGGAGCTGCTGACCTCTATGGCGGCTACATATCGTGGGTTTGTCATAATTTTGTCTTATGTTATGGGGACGGGCACCCGGTGATCAGGTGGCCTGTTTGGTTTCTTTTTTCTTCGGTTCCTCCTTTCGGGATTGCTCTTTCGGGGCTTCCGGTTTCTTTTCGTCGGGTTTGGCTTCGGGCTTGCTTCCGGGCTCGTCGGCTCGTCGGAAGTTGCGCGGGATGTCGCCGCGGCTCTGTTTTGCCACTCCGCTTTCGGGGGTGGAGTTCTCGCCTCCGTAGGCCGAATTGGCGTCTTCGTCGAAGTCGATGCTCTCCTCGAACTCCGGTGTATGGCTGAGGATGGTCTTGTCGCGGCGCGTGGCCACGATTCGGCTCAGGAACTTCACCGAGATGGTATCGTAGGTCTGCCAGCCTTTATAGGGCATGATTCCGCGGTAGGCCAGCAGCAGGTTGCTGAACTTGCGGGGAAGGTTCCCTGTGTCGCCTATGTTGATGACATGCCCCGTGATACGCGGGATGAGTATGATGTCATGGGGGGAATCCACTTTTATCATCATCACCAGGGAACGCAGCGTCGGGTCGTTCTGTATGTAATGGACCAGCGGCACGAGGCGCGAGGCGGGGAACTTCTCGGTGAAGTGTCCCGCCACGATGGGGACATCGGTGAAGAACTTGGCGTTGGCCTCTATGCGCTTGCCGTCTTTGTTGATGTAGTAGCTGGAACCGCCGTCGAAGACGCGCAACTCCGGCACCATGGGGACTACGCTGATGCGCAGCCGCCCCGTGGAGGTGATGGCACACTGCACGCTCTCGAAGTTGGAGAAACGTCCCAGGAAATTCTCTATGCTGCGCGTGTTGATTTCGTCGAGCCGCTTGTTCATGATGTTTTTGTCGAAGCGTGCCAGTTCGGAGATGATGCCCACGCGCGTAATTGAGTCGCCGAGGAAACGCTGCCCCTCTATGGAGACCTCTATACCAGTGCAACGTGAGTCGGCGACACGGCGGTTAGCCCACACCGCCATGACGGCGAGGTAGGCCAATAACGCTATGAGTATCACCCACTTAAATATCTTGTTGCGCATCTTGGTCAGTCACATTTCTCACTGTCGCACCCGGTGAGCGCGGCGTGTATTTCGGGCAGCAACACATCGAGGTTCGCCGCCCCTAAGGTCATTAAGATTTCAAAGTTACTATTTTTTATGTAATTTACCAAATCTTCACGCTCTATTAACACCCTTTTTTTACATTTCAGGCGGTCGTAGATGATTTTCGAGGTCACTCCCTCGATGGGTTTTTCGCGTGCCGGGTAGATTTGGAGCAGCACCACGCGGTCTGCGGCGGAGAGCGCTTCGGCAAACTCCGGGGCGAAATCGCGCGTGCGGGTATAGAGGTGCGGCTGGAAAACGACGGTGAGTTCGCGTCCCGGGAAGAGCTTCTTCACCGAGCGGATGGAGGCCTCCACCTCGTGGGGTGAATGGGCGTAGTCGTCGATGAGGGCCACGCCGCGCGGGTTCTGGTCCGGGAGTTCCCATATCTCGAAGCGGCGTTTGGCGCCGAGGAAGGTCTTCAGGCCCAGCCGTATGTCGTCGTCGTTGGCGCCGGCAATGCGTGAGGCGCATGCCGCCGCCACGGCATTGGTGATGTTGATTTCAATGGGGACACCCAGTTCCACATCGGCGATGCGTCCCTCGGGATGAACGATGTCGAAGAAGAGGTGGCCGTCGTCGTAGCGCACGTTTTCGGCGTGCCACTCCCCTTCCGCTTCCGGCCCGGAATAGGTGATGAGTCTGACTCCCTCGGCCAGGCGCGGACGCAGCTTCAGGCCCGTGTGGGCTATGAGGCAGCCGCCCGGCTGTATGAGCGACGTGAAGTGTGCGAACCCTTCCAGATACCCCTCCTCGTCGCCATAGATGTCCAGGTGGTCCGGGTCGGTGGATGTCACCACGGCGATGCGCGGCAGCAGTTGGTGGAACGAGCGGTCATACTCGTCGGCCTCTATCACCGACCACGGGGAGCGGAGGTTGAGCAGAAGGTTGGAGTTGTAGTTGCGGGCTATTCCTCCCAGGAAGGCGTTGCACTTCACCTCCGAGCCTTCCAGGATATGCGCTATCATGGTTGAGACGGTGGTCTTGCCGTGAGAGCCGGCCACGCAGATGGACTGCGAGTGGCGGGTGATGCGTCCCAAAAGTGCGGCACGCTTCACCACCTCGAAACCGCCGTTGCGGAAATAGGTGAGGATATGGTTGTCGGCGGGCACCGCGGGAGTGTATACGACGAGCGTCTCCGTCTGGTTGCGGAACTCCTCGGGGATGGTGGCCGCGTCGTCGGCATATGTTATCCGTGCGCCTTCTTTTTCGAGGGCGCGTGTGAGGTCGGAAGGAGTGAGGTCATAACCGGCCACGCGGGCGCCGCGCGCCAGGAAGTAGCGCACCAGGTTGGCCATGCCTATGCCGCCGGCGCCTACGAAGTAGAGTGATTTGGGGTCGCTGAACATAGCGGTATCAAGATTTCCGGTTTAGTTTGATCACTTCTTGTTGATAATTTCGAGGATATGGTCCACGATTTTCTCGTCGGCGTCTCGGAGGGCCATTTTTGCAATTCCGGAGCGCATGGAGGAGAGTTTCTTCTCGTCTGCAAGGGTCTCGAGGGCTGTGTCGGCTAGTTTATCGCGGGCTTCGGCATCGGTCACCAGTATTGCGGCGCCACGGTCGGAGAGTGCCCGGGCGTTCTTGGTCTGGTGGTCTTCGGCCACGTTGGGGGAGGGGACCAGGATGGCGGCTTTGCCCAGGAGCTGGAGCTCGGAGATGGAACCGGCACCGGCGCGCGACACCACGAGGTCGGCGGCGGCGTAGGCCGAGGCCATGTCGGAGATGAACTTGGTGACGACTATCCCCTTTCGTCCGGCTGCGGCTTTCTCGCCGCGGTCGCCGAAGTATTTTCCGGTCTGCCAGATTACTTGGAGCCCGGCGTCGGCCAGGCGCTGCACGTCCTTCTCCATGGCTTCGTTGAGGGTGCGGGCGCCGAGGCTTCCTCCCACGACGAGCAGGGTGGACTTTTCGCCGTTGAGGCCGAAGGCGCGGCGTGCCTCGACCGGGCTGAGATGCTTGCTGAGCAGGTCCTTGCGTACGGGGTTGCCGGTGAGCACTATCTTGTCGGCGGGGAAGAAGCGGTCCATCCCCTCGTAGGCCACGCAGATGCAGTCTGCCCCCTTGGCCAGCATCTTGTTGGTGACCCCGGCGTAGGAGTTCTGTTCCTGGAGCAGTGTGGGGACGCCGAGTTTCTGCGCGCTCTTGAGCGTGGGGCCGGAGGCATAGCCCCCCACGCCGATGGCTATGTCCGGCTTGAAGTCGCGCACCACTTTCTTGGCCATGCGGACGCTCTTGGCCAGTTTCAGCAACACCGCGAAGTTCTTGAAGAGGTTCTTGCGGTTGAAGCCTGCCACGGGGAGGCCTACGATCTTGTATCCGGCTGCGGGGACGCGTTCCATCTCCATGCGGTCTTCCGCCCCCACGAAGAGGATTTCGGCGCCCGTGCGGGCTTTAAGCGCGTTGGCAATGGAGACGGCGGGGAAGATGTGCCCTCCCGTGCCGCCGCCCGATACTATCACTCGGAGTTGTTTGTCGTCTTTTTTCATGTCCTTCAGTTTTGTTTCTGCGGCAGCATGGCGGGGTTGTCTGCCTGCAGGTCTTCAGGCAGTGTGTTGAGCTCTGCCTTTATGTCCTTCTTGTTGTTGTTGGTTACGGCGAACCGGCTGACGCTGAGCATCATGCCGATGGCCATCGACATGGTGAGTATTGAGGTTCCACCCTTTGAGATGAGGGGCAAAGGCTGGCCGGAGACCGGGCCGATGCCCACCACAATGACCATGTGTACCAGCGCCTGGAGCACTATCATCACCGCGCACCCCATGATGAGGATTGCAGGGAATGCGCGGCGGCACTTGGAGGCCACCCTTCCGGCCCGCGCCACCAGGCACAGGTATAGGAGCTGCAATATCACGCCGCCCACAAAGCCGGTGTCCTCCACTATGATGGAGTAGATATAGTCGGAGTTGGCGAGCGGCAGGCGCACGCTTTCGCGCGAGTTGCCGGGGCCGTTGCCTATGACGTTGCCGTGTGCCAGCGCAAAGCGCGAGTACATGGTCTGGCGGTTCTCGTCGTTGATGGTGTCGCCCGGCGACACGCCTTTCAGGTAATTGGCCATGCGGTTTTCGTGTACTTCTACGCGTGTGCCGGTGGTGTCGGAATCTTTGCTGTACTTGTGCACGAAAACTACTCCCGCTATCATGGCGAAGACGGCTACCACTATTCCGAATTTCTTCCATTCGATGCCGCCGATGAGCATCATGGCTATGGAGACGAACATAAGCATAAGCGCGTTGGTGAGGCCGTTGATCCACAGCAGCCCGGAAACCACCAGCACCATTACGGTGGAGATGATGATGCCGCGGTTGTTGACGCCGCCCGGTTTCTGGTTGGTGCCCAACACTTTTGCCAGGAAGAGCACCATGGCGAGCTTCATGAGTTCCGGCGGCTGTATGTTGATGGGGCCGTAGATGTGAATCCACCGGTTGGCGCCGTTGATGCTGGTGCCGGCGACGGTGGTGTAGATGAGCATTCCGAGCGTCAGCATCATCACGGGCGTGGCGTATTTCTTGAACCACTTGTAGTGTAGCTTCTGTAGGCCGATGACAATGGCGAGGCCGCCGAGCAGGAAGATGGCCTGCTCGATGAGGGGCTTGTAGATGTTCTCGGAGGTGACGCGCGTGGCGGAGGCGCTGAAGACCTCGATGCAAGACACTATCATCAGCACGATGTACACGCCCCAGATGTATTTGTCGGGTTTGGAGACACCGGGCCCGGACGCCTGCCGTTTCTTCCCGGGCGCCTTTCCGGAGCCGTCGGCCGTAGTGGCCACAGGCTCCCCGTCTACTGTCTCTTTTATCCGGATTTTTTCCGCTGTCGTTACGTTGTCCATTTATGAGGTTTGAGGTTGGAGATTTGATTCGGTGAATAATCGGGAGCTGCCGTCTTTCCGGCCGTCAAAAAAAGGTCACTTATTTCTAACGGCCGGAATGACGGTTTATTTTTCGAGTGCGCGTACTTGCTGCTTGAACTGCTCTCCGCGGTCTTCGTAGCTCTTGAAGAGGTCGAAGCTGGCGCAGCAGGGCGAGAGCAGCACGGTGTCCCCCTTCTCGGCCAGACGTCGGCAGGCGGCCACGGCATCCCCGATGCTGTGGGTGTCCACTATCGCCGGCACTTGGCCCGAGAAGAAGTCGAGCAATTTCCGGTTGTCGGCACCCATGCAGACTATGGCCTTCACCTTCTCCTTGACGAAGGGGAGAATCTCGTTGTAGTCGTTCCCTTTGTCCTTTCCGCCGAGGATGAGCACTGTTGGCTTCACCATCGATTCCAGCGCATACCATGTGGAGTTGACGTTGGTGGCCTTGGAGTCGTTGATGTAGCGGACGCCGTCTATTTCGGCCACGAACTCGAGTCGGTGTTCCACGGCCTCGAAGTCTTCGAGCGCGGCCTTCACCACATCGTTGCGCACGTGGAAGAGGGATGCGCTGAGGCCGGCCGCCATCGAGTTGTAGAGGTTGTGGAGTCCCTGGAGGGCGAGTCGGTCGCGTGGTATCTCGAAGACATCTTCGGGCAACTGGAAGTGAATGATTCCGCGCTCGTCCACCCATGCGGCGTTGTCTTCGAGCTTATGCTCGCCGAAGGGGAGCATAAGGGCCTCTATCTGCATGGCGCGTATCTGAGCCGTGACTATGGGGTCGTCCTGCCAGTAGATGAAGTAGTCCTCCTTGGTCTGGTTCCGGAGGATGCGGAACTTGGCGGCCACGTAGTTTTCCATCTTGTGGTCGTAGCGGTCCATGTGGTCGGGGGTGATGTTCATGATTACGGCTATGTGCGCCTTGAAGTCGTACATATTTTCGAGCTGGAAGCTGGAAAGCTCTATGACGTATATGTCATGCGGGTCTTCGGCCACCTGCAGGGCCATGCTCTTGCCCACGTTTCCGGCCAGTCCCACGTCGAGGCCGGCTTTCTTCAGTATATGGTAGATGAGCATGGTGGTAGTGGTCTTGCCGTTGGAACCTGTTATGCAGACGGTCCTGGCGTCGGTGTATCGGCCGGCGAACTCAATTTCGGAGATGATGGGAGTCCCTTTTTCGGCGAACCGGCGGACGAGCGGTGCCGTGGGGGGGATGCCGGGGCTTTTCACCACGGTGTCGGCGTCCAGCAGGCGTTCCGGGGTGTGGCCTCCCTCTTCGAAGGGGATTCCGCGGCTCTCCAGCATTTCCTTATATTTGGGGGCGAGGCGTCCGGAGTCGCTGAGGAACACTTCCCAGCCGCGGGCTTTGCCCAGCACGGCGGCGCCGCAGCCGCTCTCGCCGCCTCCCAGTATCACTAATTTCTTCATTATGTCGTAAAAAAGTTGTTATGTCGTGGCGCCCGGGGGCGCTTGAGGTGTTATCTGATTTTAAGTGTCACGAAGGTGAGGGCCGCCAGCAGGATGCCCACGATCCAGAAACGGATTACGATTTTAGGCTCGGGGATGGCGTGCTTGGGATAAGGCCAGAGCACGGCCGCGCCGGGTTCCGCCTCCTTCTGGAAGTGGTGGTGCAGCGGTGTCATCTTGAAGATGCGCCGCCCTTCGCCATAGCGCCGTTTCGTAACCTTGAAGTAAACCACCTGCATGAGTACCGAGAGGTCTTCGAGGAAGAAGGTGAGGCACAGCAGGGGTATGAGGAGCTCCTTGCGTATGAGGATGGCGAAGACCGCCAGGATACCGCCGAGCGTCAGCGAGCCGGTGTCGCCCATGAATACCTGCGCCGGGAAGGCGTTGTACCACAGGAATCCCACCAGTGCGCCGATGAAGGCCCCGGCATATACCACGAGCTCCTCGCTGCCGGGGATATACATTATGTTGAGGTATCCCGAGTAGATGATGTTGCCGCCCAGATAGCCCATGATGGCCAGCGCCAGGCCTATCACCGCGGACGTCCCCGCGCAGAGTCCGTCGAGGCCGTCGGTGAGGTTGGCGCCGTTGCTCACGGCCGTAACCACCAGGATTACCACAAGCACGAACACGAGCCACCCGAGCGTATTTGCCGCATCGGGGTTGTCGACCCACGACGTCAGCCATTCATAGTTGAAGTTGTTGTTCTTGACGAAGGGGATGGTGGTCTGCGGCGACTTGATGTCATTGCTTCCCATGACCACTTCCACCTCGTGGGTAGTCTCGTTCATTACCTCGGTGTTTTCACGCATCACGATGGCGGGGGAGAGCCACATGGTGATTCCCACGAGCAGGCCGAGGCCCACCTGGCCCGTTATCTTGTATTTCCCTTTGAGGCCGTCTTTGTTGTGGTATTTGAGCTTGCGGTAGTCGTCGAGGAAGCCGATTGCTCCCATCCACACTGTGGCCACCAGCATCAGTATCATGTAGATGTTTCCGAGGTTTCCGAGCAGCAGGCAGGGCACCAGGATGGCCATAATGATGATGACGCCACCCATGGTGGGGGTGCCTTTCTTCTGCATCTGTCCTTCAAGCCCGAGGTTGCGCACCACCTCGCCGATCTGCATTTTCTGCAGCTTGCGGATGATGACGTTGCCCAGCGTGAGTCCCAGCAGGAGCGCGAGCGCGAAGCTAATGCCCGCGCGGAACGTGATGTAGTCCATCAGCCGGTGGCCCGGGAAGTTGAAGTCCTCCAAGTATTTGAAAAGTGAGTAAAGCATGAGGTGCGGTCTTTGGTACGGTTACTGTTCTTTGAAAGTGTCGCGCACCTCTTCGCGGTCGTCGAAGTGGTGACGCACACCTTCCACTTCCTGGTATGTCTCGTGTCCCTTGCCGGCTATGAGCACCACGTCGCCGGGCTTTCCGGAGCGGAGGGCGTGGCGTATGGCCTCGCGGCGGTCCGCTATCACCTCGGTGCGTTCCAGTTGGTAGGGGTCGAGGCCGGCCTTCATGTCTTCGATGATGGCGGCGGGGTCCTCGAAGCGGGGATTGTCGGAGGTGAGGACGAGGCGTTCGGAGCGTTCGGCGGCGGCCTGCGCCATCTGCGGGCGCTTGCCGTGGTCGCGGTTGCCGCCGGCGCCTGTAACGGTTATGACGGTTCCCTCCTCACCCACTATGCCGCGGATGGTGTCGAGCACGTTGATGAGCGCATCTGGGGTGTGGGCGTAGTCCACTATGGCGGTCACGCCGTTGGGGCAGTGTATGGTCTGGAAACGTCCGGCCACCGGGACGAGGCGGCTCATGTTGACGAGCACTTCCTCGGGGTTGAAGCCGCTGAGGATGGCGGCGCCGTAGACGGCGGTGAGGTTATAGGCGTTGAAGCGGCCGGTGAAGGCCACCTCCACTTCGTGGCCGTTGAGGGAGAGCAGTGTGCCGTCGAGTCGCGACTCCAGCACGCGGCAGCGGAAGTCGGCGTCGCCGCGCAGTGAATATGTGTACACGCGAGCGCGGGTGTTCTGCACCATATAGCGGCCGTGGCTGTCGTCGGTGTTTATGAGCGCGAAAGCGTCCTCGGGCAGCATGTCGAAGAATTTCTTCTTCGCGTTCATGTAGTTTTCCACCGTGAGGTGGTAGTCCAGGTGGTCGCGCGTCAGGTTTGAGAATACGCCTCCGGCGAAGCGGAGGCCGGAGATGCGGTGCTGCTCGGCGGCATGGGACGATACCTCCATGAAGGCGTATTCGCATCCGGCGTCAACCATCTCGGCCAGCAGGGCGTTGAGCGTCAGCGGGTCGGGGGTGGTGTGGGTGGTGGGGATGGCGCGGTCCAGCACGTAGTTGCAGACTGTGGATAGGAGGCCGGCGCGGCATCCCTCGAACTTGGCCATCTCGTATAGCAGCGTGGCTGTGGTTGTCTTGCCGTTGGTGCCGGTGACGCCCACGAGCTTGAGTTGATCCGAAGGGTGCCCGTACCATGCGGAGGCCAGGTGGCCCAGGGCGTCGGCCGAGTCGGCGACGCGGATGTAGGTGATGCCTTTCTCTATGGAGGAGGGGAGGTCCTCGCAGACAATGGCCCCGACGTGGTTGCTGGCCACGACGGGGATATATTTATGGCCGTCGGTGGTGGTGCCGCGCACCGCCACGAACATGCCACCCTTTTCCACCTTGCGCGAGTCGCTTTCAAGGCTGGTGATGTTCTTGTCGGTGTCGCCGATTACCTCGAGCGGCTTTATCTCCTTGAGGAGTTGTGAAAGTTTGATTATCATAATTTAAATTTTGAGTTTCAGTATAACGGAGGCGCCCCTTGCGACAGGCGTGCCGGGGGGGACGGACTGTTCCGCCACATAGCCGGCTCCGGAGAGCTTGACGTTTAGGCCGAGCTTCTCGAGTGTGGCGACGGCTGTCTTGGGGTCATATCCGCGCAGGTCGGGGACGCAGCCCGGCTTCACGGGATTTCCTTGGCGGAACCGGCTGACGGCGCCCATTTCGAGCGAGGAACGCAGCTGGCCGTAGTTGGCGCTTTCCGAGGCAACCAACACCGGTTTGCTGTCGGAACGCTCGGCGGTGAAGGTGGATACGTTGTCAAGCTTGCCGCGCGAGTAGAGGCGGAGCGCCATATTCTTGAGCACCATTCCGGAGGTCCGCGCCGCGGAGTTGCCCGCCGGCGCCAGGATGAGCACCATCATGGTGTATTTGGGGTTGTCGTAGGGGAAGAAACCGGCGAAGGCGAAGCGGCGGAACGAGAGGTCGTAGGCGCCGTGTGAGATGGGGTAGGCCGTGCCGGTCTTCCCGGCTATGGCCACACGGTCGTCTTCCAGCATGTGGCCGGTGCCGTGCTTGCTGAGCACCACTTCGCGGATACATTCGCGCACCTTGCGTGCCGTCTCTTCGGAGCAGATGCGCTTGCGCCTGGCGGGACGGGGGGTGTAGTGCCCCTGCTCGTCGCGCAGTCCCTGGATGAGGCGCGGGTGCACCAGTTCGCCGCCGTTGGCTATGGCGTTGTAGTAGGCCAGGGTGTAGAGGGGCGGTATCATGGTGTTGTAGCCGTAGGTCTGGCGGGCCAGGGACAGGAGGCGCGCCGTCATGGTCTGCTTCACCCCGTTGCGTTCAGGTCCCAGCTCGGGGACGAATGGTACGCGCTCCTGGTGTATGCCGGTGTGGAAACGCTCGAAGAAGCCTATCTCCTCCAGACGTTTGTGCCATGCCTCGGGGTTGTCCTTGTATCCGCGGAAGATGACGCGTGCGATGCCGGTGTTAGACGACATCTCTATGACCTGTTTCATGGTCTTGACCGTGGGTGCGTGACGGTCGGTGGTGCCCTGGAAGGGGCTTGTGTCCACGGCGTCGTTGACGCTGCTTACAAGACCGTCCTCGAAGGCTATCATCATGGAGATGGGTTTCATGACGGAGCCGGGTTCGTAGGCCAGGACAGCGCGGTTCAGGGCTTCGCCGTAGCTACCGTCTTTGAGTTTCTCGAGGTTGGATATAGCCTTTATGTCTCCGGTCCTGGTCTCCATGATGATGGCTGTCCCCCAGATGGCGTTGGCGCCGACGCAGGCTTTCTTGAGCTCCTCTTCGAGCATGTCCTGCATGTCGATGCTGATGGTGGTGTGCACGTCGTAGCCGCGCACCGGCGCTTCTATGGGCCAGCTCGTCATGCCGGTGGTAAGAGGCACTTTCTTGGATTTTCCTATCTTGCCGTAGAGCAGTGAGTCGAGGTCGTTTTCAAGCCCGGAATAGCCGTGCTTCTGTCCCTTCTTGTCGTGGTTGACGCGTCCGATACTGAGCTCGGCCATCTTGCCGAAGGGGTAGACGCGCACGTGGTTTTCGGTGTAATAGAGGGGGTTGTAGTATCCATTGCGTTTGGCGAACTGCTTGAAGACGGGAAAGGTCTTGAGGCGCTCGAAGTCGTCGAGCGTGCCGGCCTTCACCAGATAGACGGCGCGGTTGCGCTTCTCCACCTTGTTGGCCCGCAGTCGCGCCAGGCGCGTGCGCCACGACTTCTCTTTGCGCTTCTCGGCGCTGAGTTTCTCTAAACCTTCCACCATGGGATAGTATCGGTCCAGCGAATCGGCCAGCGAGTCCCAGCTCTTCGACTTGATTTTAACCTTTTTCTTGACGAAGACCTCGTGGGCCATATCGAACTTCACGTCGTAGGCCAGGATGTTGCAGGCCAGGATGTTGCCGTTGTCGGAGAGGATATTTCCGCGTTCGGGATAAATGGGGTCGGTTTTTGCCATTTCCCCTTTGGCGGCGGCGTTCCACTCCGCGGCGTCGATTACCGTGGTGTAGAAGAGTTTGGCCGTCACCACCATTGAGATGGCGATGATGAGACCGATTATCGATCCGTAGCGGGCCAGGATATGCTGTTTATTCTTTTGTTTCATTGGAATCTGTTTTGGTGGAATTGCTGATGCTGTCCGGGGCAGACACTGTTCCGTAGCCGTCTATCTCGTAGGGTGGCTGTTCCTGGTGTATGAGGTTGAGGCGGTTGGCCCTGACGAGCTCGTTCATCTTGGTCTGCCGTATGAGGGTCATGTACTGTTTTTTCTCGAAAAGTTTCTCGCTTTGGGCGCGTTCCAGCTGCTGGTTGAGGCGCTTTATCTCCACCATGCGTGTCTGGGTCTTGTAGCGCAGACCCATCAGCGACAGCACCACTACCAGCAAAATGGACAGCAGCCATCCGTGGCGGCGGAAGAACTCGATGGAGACGCCGCGGCCGCCGCGCAGGTTCTGGTAGCGCGCTTTCAGCTCCCGGCGTATCGTTTCTTTCGTCTTTTGCTTTTTGGTTTCTTTTTCGGTTGCCATTATAATGTCAGGTGTGGTGTGGAGTATTATTGAGGTTATTGACCCGGTTTATCTATCAGCTCGGCGATGCGTAGTTTGGCGCTTCGCGAGCGCGGATTGCGTTCCACTTCCTCTTCGGAGGGTTCTATCGGCTGTCGTGTAATCATGCGCCAGGGTGAGCGCGTCACCCCGAAGAAGTCTTTCTGCGCCTCGCCGGCGACGTTGCCGGTGCGCATGAAGTTCTTGACCATACGGTCTTCCAGCGAGTGGTAGGTGATGATGCACAGCCGTCCGCCGGGGCGTAGCACTGAGGCGGTCTGCTCCAGGAACAGTCGCAGGGCGTCCATTTCGCCGTTCACTTCTATGCGGAGGGCCTGGAACACCTGTGCGAGTTCCTTCTTCTCGCGCCGCGGGTTGAGCGTGGGGCGCACGGCGTCGGCGAGCGCTCCGGTGGTCAGCAGCGGGCCGTCGGCACGGGCACGCTCTATGGCGGCAACCACGGGGCGCGGGTTCTTAAGGTCGCCGAAGTTGCGGAGCATGAGCCACAGCTGCCCGGCGTCGTATGTGTTCACTATGTCGGCGGCTGTTCGGGAGGCGTTGCGGTTCATGCGCATGTCGAGCGGCGCGTCGGCGCGGAACGAGAATCCGCGTTCGGCGCTGTCGAAGTGGTGGAAGGAGACCCCGAGGTCGGCCAGGATGCCGTCCGCGGGGAGGGCTCCCTCGAAGCGCAACTGGTTGCGGAGGTACCGGAAGTTGGAGTGTATGAAGATGAAGCGCGGGTCGTCGGGGACGTTTGCGCGGGCGTCGAGGTCCTGGTCGAATCCGAGCAGACGGGCGGTGTCGTCGAGTTGCTTCAGGATGGCGCGCGAATGGCCGCCGCCGCCGAAAGTGGCGTCAACGTAGACTCCGCCGGGCCGCAGGTTCAGCCCTTCGAGACATTCCGGCAGCAATGCCGGCACATGATATACTTCCTCGCTCATCTTCAAATCATGGTTGTTGTGTATCTGCCGTGCCTAAAGGGCTTCAGGAGATACTTATACGTATCAATGGCCCGTTAAGGCCACAGATTCCGGCACGCGGAACGGTGGAAATTACGGGCTGCTGAAATTTGAGGCTGTAAAGTTAGCACATTTCTACATGATAATCGATAAATAAACCCAAAAAAATTGCTAAAATGAGGAAAAACTTATCTACAACCATCCCCGAGAGAGCGGAAATAATCGTGCAAAAGGGGATTAACCGGGAGAGGCTGCGGGCCGATGGGCCTAATAAGCCGAATAAGTCCGATAAGGCGCCTGTATGGAGAGGAGGCGGGTACATGAGAAAAGCCGACGCTGTGGTGGCGCCGGCTTCCGTGTTTTATTTGCTTTTATAAGTAAAGTAAACCGGTAACTTGGGTTACTTATGCCGATGGACTTTTACTTCTTGACGACACTCAGCACATAGTCGCGTCCCTGATAGGAGATGGCGGGATTGTTGGTGACGTACTGATAGCCGGTGGCCGGCTGGTAGATGGAACCGGCGCCGGTGGTGTTGTAAGGCTTGCCGCTGAGGTTGCAGGTGTTGAGGATGAATGTGCCGTCGGGCAGATTCGCGTCGTTGTTGCCGGAAACCAGGCAGCTGGTGCCTTCAATGTCGAGAGAGGTGCGCTTGTTCGGGGAGTAGAAGTATCCTCCGTTGACGGTCACCGTGGAGTTGGATGTGGCGTAAACTGCGTAGAAGGCGTCTGTCTGGCCTTCGGTGTTATAGGTATAGTAGTTGCCGCCGTTGATTGTGCACTGCACTCCGCTGTCGGTGGAGAGGGCGCCCTGGATTCCGTAGACGGTACAATTGTCAAGCACGGCTGTCTTGCCGAAGAGACGCACTGCATAGGCCCAGTTTACACCATTGTCGTGCACGGAGGATGTCGACGATAAGGTGGAGTTCTTGATGTTCACCACTGCATTGTTGGCGCCGCGGTTCATGCCGCAGAGGGCGAACATTCCTGACGAGACGTTGGCATCGGTGATGGTCACGGAGTCAACTTCCCCGTAATATGTTATGGCGGAGGAGTTGCGCTGGTTGCCGTGGTAGTGGTAGTCGGGGTTGTTGACGATGGTTGTACCGTCGATTTTCAGGCTTCCTTTATGGATATTTATGAGGCTTAGGGAGCCGTCGTCGGCAGCAGCGGCCGAACTTCCGGTGGTGTTTTTGAGTGTGCCGCCCTGGAGCGTAAGGCTTGCGTTGGCCTCGATGGTGGCGTTGGCCGGGAGGGTAAGCACTGCGCCGTCGGCCATTTTAAGGGTCTTGGGCGCGTTGAAGGTCAGCTGTTCTTTGGTAAGGGAGGAAGCGTCGATGGATTGCGGTATTTCGATGACGGCAGCCGCGGGCGACTGCAATGCACTTGCCAGGTCGGATGCTGTCTCGGCTTTTATTTCGGTGGTGAAAGTGCCTTCGAAGGCCGGGTTTATCGTTACGTTGAAGACTTCGGGATTGGTCAGCAGCGAGCCGTAGATGTTGGTGCGGAAGTTGCGCTGTGCCGGTATGTTGGAATAGTTGGCGAAAGGCTTCGTGTCGTCGTTGAGCGTCAGCGCTATGTCGGAAATCGAAGCCTTGTCGCCGGTTCCGTACCCGACCAGGACGTATGCCATGGCCAGATAGTCGTAACCGGCCACGGGGAAGGGGTAATCGGCCGATGCCGGAAGCGGGGTTACGGGGAACGTCACATTTTCATCGGATCCGGATGCTTGGGATGTGGCAAGGTTGAAGGTGTTGTCCAGCTGTGAGAAGGTGAGCCCGGCTTTGGTGACAGCCTTTCCGGCTGCCGCCGCCTGTTGCAGGTCGGCCGTGCCTACGTTTATTTGCGCGAAGGGCCGCGTCAGCGTTACGTTGTGCACGGTTCCGGCCGATTTGATGCTCACCTGTGCGTAGAAGGCATCGGCCTCTTCGCTGTCGAGGGGCATTTTGGAGTAATCCACCTTTATGCTGCGCGAGGCCGAGTCGAAGGAATAGGGGTCGTCAGCGGCGCCGTCGGTGTAGGATTCAGCCCAGAACACTACGTCGTATTCCATATCCTTTACCAAGGGTATAGTAACGGTTGTGCTCAGCGAAGAGCCGTTGAATCCTTGTGTTTTCACGGCCGTGGGGTTGGCGCCGTCCTTGAAGTTTGAGATGATGGCGGCATCGGTGGAGCCTTGCGGATAGACGGCCACGTAAAGGTTTGTGGCCTTCAGTCCGGAGTCAAAGGCACGCGAGCCGAGTTCGGAGGGCATTGTGATAGTGAAAGTTTCCACATCGCCGGTGGCAGGAACGTCCGGGATGTCTTCGCTGGAGCAGGAAGCCAGCGACGCGAGAGCGGCGACAGCCAGCAGTGACAGATAAGTTGTGTTCTTCATCTTGATATGTTTATAATAAGTAAAAAAATCATTTGAAAGCGGCAGGGGACGCAAGCACGCGCCGCAAGTGAAAAGTAAACGCCCGGGCGTGCCTCCCGTTTCGTTAAAAGAGAATAAAAAACCTTAAATCGGCAATATTGGTTTTATAATTCGGCTGTGTAATACAAAGTAAGCCGCAACTCCCGAATGGAGTCGCGGCTTTGTATCTGAGGGATAGCCGGAGGGCTATCCTGTTTGTGCTGATGTATATTTTACTTACGGAAGTAGGATTGTCATTTCCGGCGAAGTGAGGGTGTGGGTGCCGTTGACAGTGATGGTGTTGTGGCGGGAATTCTTGTCGAATTTCCAGTTGATGTCATATTTCTTGTCGTACTGCGGCAGTTCGAGTGTGAAGTTGATGTCGAAGTTGCTGCCCATGTTCCAGAAACCGGTCTGGAGGTGGTTGTCACTGCCGACATGTGTTTCATACCAAATGCCGTAGAAGTTGCCGGAAGTAGTTCCGTAAGGGAACTTGCAGGCACCGTAATTTTCGGCTGATTCTTCCCAGTTTACGTTATAAGCAGTACCGTTGTAGGTAAGGTTTGCCTCGAGTTTGCCAACGAGGTTGTCCGGAGTAGAGGGATTCAGGAGGTTGAGTCCTTCTTCGTTCTGGAAATAGAACTCGAACCAAGTGTTCAGGGGCTGGTCGTCGGGATCGTCGTCGTTGCATGACGTGAAAGCAAGTGAGAACGATGCCAATACCACTGTAAGAAGCAGTGATACATAGAGATAGGGTCTTTTCATAATTTATGATTTAAAGTTATTGTTATTTAATTTTTTGGGAAACACGCCTGCGTTCCCGTGTTCGACATCCTGATAGGTTAGCTGGCGTACTCGCGTTGCGGGGCGTTTCAAAGGTTGATACAGATTTTCGGCAAAGGTAATATATGTTTTTTAATTGAGCAAATTATTTTTTAACTTTTTTTGAGAAAGCGGGCCGAAAATGGTGTCGTCGGATGGTTTGCTGATGTCAAAGTGACGGTGAAGTGCCGGCCAGCACCGTTCAGGGAGGGCCGACAGGCGGCATATTGACCATGCAAAAGTTAAAATGCTTGCAAATTTCAACATAACCGGTGGTCGCGGAGAGTTATTCATTTTGCTGCCAGAGGTACAGACGGTCGCCGGGGCGTATTTTTTCCGGGACTGGCATGGAGAAGAGATCTCCCTTGCGCACTTCCGGCACAGGGTCCACGTCGAGGCGCAACTGCTCGATGTTGAAAATCAGCGTGCCGGTGGTCTTGCCTATGAGCACCACCTCGTCGCCGGGATGCAGCTCTCCGGCCTCGAGGCGGAACTCCCCTACCCCCAGGCGCGGGAAATAGCGCGTGGCCTTGGCCACATACCGCTTGGTGCGTGTGGCCGACGAGCCGTAGTGCGGGCTCCATTCACCGAGCCGCTGCCCCAGGTAGTAGCCGTCCCAGAAACCGCGGTTGAAGATTTTGGCCAGCCGCGCCTCCCATTCCGCAACCAGGGCATCGGAATAAGTGCCATCGCAGATGGCACGCAATGCCCGGTCGTAGCAGTCCACTACCTCCTTGACGTATTCCGGACCGCGGGCGCGTCCCTCTATCTTGAAGATGGAGACGCCGGCATCCACCATCTTGTTGAGGAAATGGATGGTCTTCAGGTCTTTGGGCGACATGATGTATTGGTTTTCTATGGCCAGCTCATCTCCGGTCTCGCGGTCGGTGACGGTGTAAGAGCGGCGGCAAATCTGGTTACAGGCTCCGCGGTTGGCGCTGGAGTTCATCTGGTGGAGCGAGAGGTAGCACTTGCCGCTGACGGCCATGCAGAGGGCGCCGTGGCAGAACATCTCGATGCGCACCTGCCGCCCCGACGGACCGCAGATGTTCTCCTCGCGGATGGCGCGGGCGATGCGTGCCACCTGCCCGAGGTTCACCTCGCGTGCCAGCACCATGACGTCGGCGAACTGCGCGTACCAGCGCACGGTCTCGATATTGGTGACGTTGACCTGCGTGGAGATGTGCACCTCCACGCCGATGGAGCGGGCGTAGAGGATGGCGGCCATGTCGGCGGCTATGATAGCGGTGACGCCTGCCTGCCGCGCACGGTCTATGATGGTGTGCATCAGGTCGGTGTCCTCGTCGTAGATGATAGTGTTGACGGTGAGGTAGGTCTTGACGCCGGCCTCTTGGCAACGCGCCACTATTTCAGCCATGTCATCGGCGGTGAAGTTTGCGCTCGAGCGTGAGCGCATGTTCAGGCCTTCGATGCCGAAATACACGGCGTCGGCGCCCGACTGCAGGGCGGTAGAGAGCGACTCCCAGCTACCCACGGGAGCCATGATTTCAAAATCCTCGCGTTTCATAACCGCAAAATTAACAAAAAATCCCGTCACGGCCAAAAACGCGTTTTGCAGTGTAAGGATTATTGTGTAATTTTGCAGATATGAGCGAGAGCGACAACGGCAGGATTGCCAAAAATACGCTGTATCTCTATATCCGCATGGCGGTGATGATGGTGGTGCGGCTGTACACGGTACGCGTGGTGCTGGAGACCCTCGGGGTCTCCGACTACGGTATCTGGACGGCCGTGACGGCACTCGTCTCCGCCTTCACGGTGGTGAACCCCACGCTGGTGTCGGCCACGCAACGTTTCCTGACCTACGACATGGGGCGCGGCTCGCGGCGTCTGACGGAGATTTTCAGCATCGCCTTCTTCTTCTTCCTGGTCATGGGGCTGGTGGTGACGCTGGCGCTCGAAAGCGGCGGCCTCTGGTTCCTGAAGTGCCGTATGCAGGTGCCTCAGGGGATGGAGGGACAGGCTGCAGTCGTCTTCCAGTTCTGCATCGCCACACTGCTGGTGGACATGGTGAGGATGCCCTACGAGTCGGCCATCGTTGCGGCCGAGAAGATGCGGTTCTACGCCGTGGTGTGCCTTTTGGAGGCGTTCGTACTCTTAGGGATAGTGTTCCTGCTGCCGCTCTTCGGGTCGGGGCGGCTGGCGGCCTACGGCGCGCTGACGTTCGGAGCGCAGGGGGTCATCTGCCTGGCGTATGTGCTCTACAGCCGGCGGAAATTCGTCTTCGCTCGGATTCACCGGCCGCACGACCGGCAGTTGGCGCGAGAGATGGCCTCTTTTTGCGGCTGGAACGTGTTCGGCTCCCTGGCTTCGATGACGGCTATCCAGGGGCTTAACCTGCTGATGAACGTCTACTTCGGCGTGGACGTCAACGCCGCTTACGGCATCTCGCTGCAGGCGCACGCCGCGCTGTGGATTATGGTGGTGAACCTCTCGAAAGCCGCCACGCCGCGTATCACCAAGGACTATGCATCCGGGCAACTGGAGGAGATGCGTGCCTTGGTGACCGGAATGTCGAAGGCCTCGTACTTCCTGATGTTGCTCATGGCGGTACCGATGGTGCTGAATATAAACGAATTGCTGCGGCTGTGGCTCGGGGCTAAACTGCCGCCGCTGGCGCCTCTTTTCTGCGTGCTGACGGTGGTGCAGACGCTCATCGCCGCGCTTAGCATCATCCCCGATTCGGTGAACATGGCCACGGGGCGAATCCGCAACTACCAGTTTGCCGTCAGCGCGCTGGTATTCCTGACTATCGGTGTCAGTTGGGTGCTGTTTGCGTGCGGCCTGGCACCGATGTGGGCGCTGATAGTGAAGTGCGGCGTGGAAATTCTGATACTGCTTGCGCGAATGTGGTACCAGCAGCGGCTTGCCGGCGTCCGAGCCGGAATGTTCACGATGCAGACGCTGCTCCCGTCGCTGACAGTGACTGTTATAGCCGTCGGTGCCACGTCGGCGGTAACCTCCCGGCTGCCCGTCGAAGGCGCTCTGGCGCGCCTCTTCGCCACCACAGGGATATGGATACTCTTCTACCTTCCCTCCGTATGGTTCATAGGCCTGACTGCACCGCAACGCAGCGCCCTGCTCGCCAAGCTGAAACACTGACGTATGTCTCCATAGGCCGAATAGGCCCAATAAACCTCCCGATAGCCTGCGGGCTTATAGGGCATATTAGGCTTATCAGGCTTGTAAGAGTTATAAAAATTATAAGACTTATAAGATTTATTGCGGGGAGACAGATTACTTTCCGGAGCGGATTTGGCGCAGGATTTCGCTGTTTGCGCGTTTGCGCTCGGAGTCGAAGAGCCAGCCCCATTTGTTGAAGTATTTCACTATGCTGACGGCGTGGTAGACCATCAGCTTGAAGTTGTGCGTGCTCTCGCGCGCGAAGGTGTGGTAGACCGTCACTCCGGGATAGAAGATGGTTTCCCAGCGGCTGCGTATGCGCCGGCAGAGGTCCATGTCTTCGGCGTACATGAAGTAGCGCTGGTCGAAGATTCCGACGTCGCGCAGTGTCTCGCAGCGCAGGAACATGAAGCTGCCGGGAAGCACAGGGATGTTCATGAGGGTGTCGTAGTCGAACTCGCGGAGTTCGTATCGGTCGCAGATGCGTCGCTGCAGCTTCTTGATGGGCACGAACCGGCGTATCAGCAGGTCGACGGGGCGCGGCAGCAGCCGGCAGACATACTGTATGCTGCCGTTGGGGTAGCGTACCTTGGGGGTGACCATCCCGCACTGCGGGCGGCTGTCCATGAAGCTCGCCAGCGCGCCGGGGACGTCGCCGTCCCACTTTACGTCGGCGTTGACCACGAGGTGGTAGTCGGCCTCCTCTTCGAGCGAGCGGCGGATGGCCCGGTTGTGGCCGGTGCCGTAGCCGAGGTTGGGAGCTTTCTCGTAGACGGCCTTGGGGTATTCTTCCGCTACGGGGCGCAACGCATCGGTGGGGGAATGGTCCACCACATAGACCGTCCGGACGGAGCTTTCGGCGAGGTCGCCGAGGATTGTGCGCAGCTCGTCGGGGTCGGTAAGGTATGTCACTATCGAAGCGTTGATCATTGTGTGTCGAAAAGCAAGGGGAGAGATGAGGGGTTCCCCGCAGCGGTGTCGGCAGGTCAGTGCCGCGGTGCCTGAGGTGTGAAGAGAGAAAACTCCGTGCAAAATTAGCAAATTAAATTGAAACAACCAAATAAAACAAGCGGGAGCGGTCATTCTGCCGGTTCCTTTTGCCGCAAAGCGCGCAGGCAACGGCTGTTGGCGGCGCGGCGACGACGGTCGAAAAACCATCCCCATTTGTTGAAGTATTTCACCAAGCTGGCTATGTGTATGCGCAGCAACCGGCGGTCGTGATAGCTGCCTGCGGCATAGTCGTGGCAGGCTTCCACGTCGGGGAAGAATATGGTGTCCCAGTGTTCCCCTATGCGTCGGCAGAGGTCAAGGTCTTCGGCGTACATGAAATATCGCTCGTCGAAAATTCCCACCTGGCGCAGGGCGTCGCAGCGCATCAACATGAAGCAGCCGGAGAGGAACGGGACGTTCATCACGTGGTCATAGCCCGAATCGCGCAGCTCGAAGCGGTGTGCGGCTCTGGCGCGGAATTTTTGCGAGGGTATGAAACGGCGAATGAAGAGGTCGGCCGGCGTGGGGAGCAGCTTGCAGAGGTATTGCAGGCGGCCGTCGGGATACAGGATTTTGGGCATCACCAGTCCGCAGCGGGCATGGTTTTCCATGAAAGCTACGGCGCGGGCTATGATGTCGCCTTCCCAGAAGACATCGGGGTTCACCACGAGGTGGAAGTCGGCACCCTCTTCGAGCGAACGGCGCAGGGCGCGGTTGTGGCCCGTGCCATAGCCCTGGTTCGGCGCCTTGAGATATTCCGTGGAGGGGAAGGAGAGTACTATTTCCTTAAGCGAATCCGTGGGGGAGTGGTCCACCACCAGCACGTGGTCGATGCTGCTCTGTGAGAGGCACCGGAGCAGATGGCTGAGCTCGCCGGCGTCAGTAAGATATGTCACTACCGAGGCGTTGGTCATTTTCTGAAGAATTGCGGGCATAGCGTGGCGGCGAGCATTGCCCGGTATTTTAACTTTCGGAACAGTGAGAGCCGACTTTTGCAGCCGGCCGAGGAGGCGGAGGAATCGTTGCGGCGGAAGAGGATGAGCGGCTCGGTGATGGCCGCGACGGTTCCGTGGCGCAGTGCCACGAGTCCGAGCCATTGGTCGTGGTAGAAGCCTCCGGCGGATGGTATCGGTGTGGCATGGCGGAGCAGTTCGGCGCGGAAGGCCATGCAGCAGCCGGTGAAACTGTTGCGCATTATGTTGCGCCACACTCCGGGGTGTGGCGTTCCGGTCACGGAAAAGAGCGTTGCGCCGCTCATCTGCAGGTTGCCGTCGGTGATGAAGGCGTCGTGCACCACGCAGATATGCTCCTGTAGTTCGCGCAGACAGCGCGACACTTTACCGGGGAGCCACACGTCGTCCTGGTCGGCGAGGAAGATATAGTCGCCCTTGGCGTGGCGCAGGGCGTTGTCGAAGTTGGCGTTTACGCCGCGTTTCCCATTGTTGTGCAGGATGCGCAGGCGCGGGTCGGCCAGCGATTCGAGCAGCGCGGGGGTGCCGTCCGTCGAGCCGTCGTCGGAGACTATCAGCTCGTCGACGTCGGCAAGTTGCGAGAGTATCGACTCTACCTGCCGCCGCAGGTAGCGCTCGCCGTTGTATGTTGCCATGCAGACGCTTATCATCTCGTTCTCTCAGTATTTTAGCAAGTGTCTAAGTTTCAAGGTTAAGAACTCGCGCAGCGGCATTCCGAGGAAAGAATGCACCGTTTGGTAATACTTCCGGTTTTCACGCCAAACTGTGGCGAGCGATGCCAGTTTGCGGCGCACGTACCCTTTCGAGGCTGCGGTGCCGATGGCATTGCCGTCGTGCTGCCGGTAAAGGATTGTGGCCTGCGGCAGCGGGATGATGCTTCCGCCGGCTTTCAGGACGGAGAGGGAAACCGCCTGGTCGTGGATCATGCCGGGGAAACGGTCGTTCTCCAGCACGGCGTCGCGTGCGGCGCGGTTGAAGAGCATTGTGCAGCCGGGATACATCGCCGCCACGCGCAGGAACTCCGGTCGCAGGGCAATGTCGGCGGTATGGTTGGCGCGCCACATAGACTCTTCTGTCACGTTCAGGTCTTGATCTGTGACTTTCAAGTCGGTGCAGACGAGCGCCGGAGTTTCCTCGTCGGGGGGGAGCGCGACGAGGCTGACGGCTATCTTTTCGGGAAGCCAGACATCGTCCTGGTCGCAGAACATGTAGCGGTCTTCCTCGACGTGGCGGAGCAACCAGAGGAAGCTGTCGCGCACTCCGCGGTGCGGCTTGGGATCGTCGCAGAGCAGGATGCGCGGGTCGCGCGCGGCGTAACGGCGCAAGATGGCGAGAGTGCCGTCCGTAGAACCGTCGTCGCGGATATAGAGCCGCCAGCGGACGTGGGTCTGCGCGAGCAGCGACTCAATCTGCTCGGCAAGGAACCGCTCCCCGTTGTACGTGGACATCAATATGGCGACTTCCTTGTTCATTTTAATCTTTATTCTCCTATTTCAGTTATAGCGATGCGTTCTTTGAGCAGCGTCAGCCATCGCTGTATGGAATAATCATGAACCGTGCATTTCAGTTCGTGGAGTTCGAAACGGCCCGCCATTAATTTGATAGGATTACTTGCGGCTGCATTTGCTGAACCGCGTTGTTTGTCTTTATAGAGATACCATTCGCGGCTTCTGCAGAAATAGTGGTTGAGGTATGCCCGTTTCCCTATCCCGCAATTTCTCCAAAGGGTAGGAGCGTAAGGCACAGGGAGTTTGTTATCAGAAACGGGATACAGTCGTATAGGTCCCCATTTGGCCCAATGTTCGTGTATCCACACGCGCATGAAGTTGTAATCGTTATTAAGGAAACCCTTCCCCATGTGGCAGAGATAAGGCCATGCCGCCACGTAGCGTTCGGTGCAGAGACCCTCTTCCTTGAGATGACCGGATGTCCCGAAGTCGCGCCAATGGAGGTTTACCGAGGGGTAATGGCGGAAATGTCGTAAGAAATCCTTGATATTGTTTTCCTTATGCAAGTTCACGAACTCGTCGGCGTCTATATATCCCATCCAGTGTACGCTGTGCTTGGTGCGTCGGTGGCAGTCGCGGTAGGCGGCTTGCTGTGCGAATTTTTGCGGCCAGTCTATTAGAGTGACAATGCCGCGCGATATATACGGCTCCAGCACCTCACGAAAGTTGTCTTCGGAGTTGTTGTCGTAAAGCCAAAAATGGTCTATCCCTATCATAAGGTAGTACTCTATCCATTCTTTCAGGAATCTCGCTTCGTTTCTGAAAATAAGACAGATACCTACTTCATGTTCATAATGTTTGCGGGATCTGCACAACAGTGAATGAAGCATTACTACCGGCCACTGGTATGCACATACAAACAATGTGAACAGATTATGTTCGAGGTTTTTAAGCCACGGGGTCTTTTCTCCGGGTATTCCCTGATAAAATTTAAGCTTCATCTAAGTCCGTTTTTTATTTTACCATAGTAATTTCAGTCGAAATTCACAATCCATTTGTAGGGTATGAGCGTAGGGTCGGATAATTCCAGCTTTATGGGATTATAAAGATATGTGACGAGCACCATACCCAATAATATGTATCCTAAAGTTTTGCGGTTGGAAGTGTGTTTTATGCTTTCACCGAACAATGTTGCCAAAGATACGAGATAGACGGGCATCGGATAATTCGTAAAACGCACAAACACTTCTTCGAATACCGGAATTCCGGCTCCGCAAAGTATGTATATGCAAAATATGGATTCGTATGGAATCTTTCTTTTCAGGATAAATTTATATATCACCAGTATTGTAAACGGTAAGATGAACATTTGAATGACACGTAATATCATCCAGTTCATGTTCTTGCGGCCGAGAGCTGTGGTGGTGGCGTAAATCACCAGTTTGTCCGCATACGTTCCCCCTAATGAAGTGGAAATTTGATAAACATAATTATGAGCTATGGAGAGTGCTAAAAAAATACATACTGTTGTTATTATAAATGTTCTGTTAAGACGAAGGTTCAAAACTGTGGCTAACGGGAACAGGAATAAAATGCCTGCCGAGAAGTGGAACATGAACGCGCAAAAGCATCCGATGAAGTATTGTATCCATTTGCGCTTCATCAGTGCGTCGAATACCAGAAGGAAAAAACAGATGGATATACTTTCGCGCAATATCTCGGTACAGAAATACCAGCAATAACACAGCGCGAACAACAATAACCCTACGAAGTGATAACGTGTGCGCTTACGGATAAACCACATAGGGACAATCACCACGAAAGTGCATTGCACAATCTGAAAAAACCAAAACTCGGGGGTGATTTCCTTACATATCAACCATAGGTACTGGAATCCGGGCTGCATAAACTGGAAATGGACCAATGCTCCGTCGTAATTGTCCCGGAAAGAGGGGAACCAATCCCAAAATCCGGTATACATTCTCGTGTCCCACCCAATATTGTCGCGCAGGCCGAAGAGCAGTATCAGATATAGTCCGATGAACCAGTAGAGGTAGCGGCTGTTGACGCTCCTCTGCTGCACATCATAGCGGTAAATGCCTATGATAATCAGGATGACCGGTATCAGATAGGGTATCATACTGCTGTCGGAAGAACGGTTAAATTGCAGGCACTATTTCTGCTCGTCGCGCGGGCGGAAACGTGAATCGTCCTCGCGGTCGATGTCGGTCGGCGGATTGCCTTCATGCAGGCACCGCGCTATATCCTCTTCGGGGATATAGGGGGAGTCGGAGTGCGTATCTTCGATTATGATTTCCTCCACGGCAGGAGTTTCCTCCCTCTCTTCCCCTTTTCCCTTGCGACGCCGCAGCATTTTTTCACGCAACTTGCGCCGTGCTTTGCGTTGTAGCGCGGCCTCGCGCTCCACTTTGCGCTTGAAGCGGCTGGTGAAAATCAGCGAACGGCAACTAATCAACGAACCTAATACGAAGAAGGCCAAGGTCCACATCAGGGCGATGAGCTTCTTCTTGGGGCCTGAGGGAGCGACGGGCACCGTTGCCGGGTCTACGACTGCGAATACAGGCGTAACGTCCTGTACCTTGGCCTCGGCCGCCTGCAGTTTCTGCGATGTCTGGTTGAAGAGGTTGAAGGCCAACTGCATATCGTTTTCGAGGCGGTCCCGTTCCGATTGCGCCTCGTATGTGGCGAGGGCCTGGTTGCGATCCATCCATTCGGCGTAACGCGTCTGGGCGTCATAATACTGCTCTTTGGCTTCCTCGTTTATGGAGATGGCATAGTCAAGGTCCTGACGGGCCTTGGCTGTGCGATAGTCGGTGATATATTCCTGGAGGCGTGCCGCTATTGTGTCGGTGAGTTGCGCCGCTACCAGCGGATCCTGCATGGTTACGGACACCTCCACTGCACGTGTTTTGTTATTGATGAGTACGTGTACCTGCCCTTTGATGTCGTTGTAGAGCGCAGTCTCTGACTTAGTGAGCTTGAAGGGGTCTATCAGCTCGCGGGCACTCTTGTCGGCCGCTTCAGTCTCGGAATTGCCCAGAAGTTTTCCTATCGGGCCCGGCTTGGTGTGTGTCTCGACATATTGCCGTAGCGTGAAAGTGGAATCGGACGAGGAGGTCTGCACCTCTACGTCGAGTAGCTCCATTATGAAAGGGATGGAGGAAACTATGTCGGGATAAATGGTGGGGGAGTAAGCGTCTTCAGTAGCAATCGGTGCGGCGATGCCGAAAGCCGCGAGGGTGGCGTTGGCCTTGTTGCCGCCCTCGTTGCTTTCCGGAACCATCGACATCTTGGCGGTGTAGACGTCCGGCAGCTGCATGGCGTAGTAGATTCCGCCTGCGGCGCCTATGAGCGTGAAGATGATGACGGTCAGTTTCCTTACCCAGAGGCATGCCGCTATGTCGCTCAGCGTTATCTCGCGGTGCCCTCTTCTTTCGCGCTTCTCTTCTGTTTCTTTTTCGTGTGCCATGGCGGTTTACTTTTTAAGAAGTGAAGCTATCGAGGCGGCCATCACGGCCAGCGACGCGAACGACTGTATGTAGCCCATCACTTCGCCGAGCTTGTTGGCCCCCTCCTTTATCTCCTTGGTGGGCACAATAACGGTGGCGCCTGGCTCCAGGCGGTCCCTCCCTTTGGCTTTGCGGACGGTGCCGTTCATGTAGACTATGTAGACGCGTTTCTTGTTGGCGAGGTCGGTGTATCCGCCGGCCAGATCGATGTAGTCTTTTACACGGCGTCCGGCGGCGTAGGTGGTGGTGGTGGGGCTCATCACCTCGCCGGCTATGTTGACGGTGGTGGTGGTTTCCGGCACATAGATGCGGTCGCCGTCGCGCACCACCACGTCGAATTCGCTACCGGGGTTGTCCAGGGCCTTCTGCAGGTCCACGCCCACGTTGAAGAACTCGTTGACCTCGATGGCTTCGATGGTTATGGAGTCGTTGCCGGCGGCGCGCTGCGCGTTGAGCAGGGCGTTGCGGCGGGTGGTAATCTGCTCGGCGGTGAGGCGGCGTATCAGGGAAGCCCCTTTAAGGTAAGCCTCGGGGGTGAGGCCACCGGCGCGCGAGAGGATGTCGCTGACGCGCTCGTCGCGCTTGGCTATGGCATACGGGCCTGTGAACATCACCTGTCCCGAGACCTCCACGAACTCCTGCACGGTGTAGCCCGGGCTGCGGCGTATGGTCACCACGTCGTAGGGCTTTAGCTCGAAGTCGGTGCCGCTGCCGACCACCAGGCCGTTCTCGATGGAGAGGGAGAAGATTTCAGAAATCTGGCCGGAGGTTTCGGTGGCCGAGGGGTCGATGATTCGGCGCGCCACGTCCACGCGGGCCGTGGAGGCGCCGGGCAGCAGGCCGCCGGCCTGCATTATGAGGTCTTCCACGGTAGAGCCCTGTGCATACGGGAAGGTTCCGGGTCGCGATACTTCACCCTGGATGGTGAGGTCTCCGCGGTCTTCGAGTTCACCGACGCTGGAGATGACGATCATGTCGTTGCGTCGCAGTTCGATGTCGGGGGCGGCGCCGGCGAGGATGGCGCCCAGGTCGAGGGCCTCGACCTCAAGGGAGAGGTCGGGTTTCTCGCGGTACAGCATCACGCGCCCGGTATATGCGTCGTCCTGGAGGCCGTCGGCCTTGTTGATAAGGTCGCGGATGGTGAAAATGTCGGTGCCTATGGCGTAGAGGCCGGGGCGCTCCACGGCGCCGCGCAGTTCCACGCGGTTGGCGTATTTGTCCTGGATGGTGCCCACGTTCACGGCATCGCCGTCCTTGAGGCGGTAGCTGCCATACTGTCCGCGTTCCACGTTGACCAGCTCATTGTCGCGGCCCGTGTGGCGCGTGATGCGCACCATCTCGGAATAGGCGTCGCCGGTGAAGCCGCCGGCGTAGTTGATGACGTCCTGCAGCGTCTCGCCCGGCTTTATCTCGTAGTACATAGGGCGCTTCACGTTGCCTTCCACCTGAACCAGCTCCTTGTACGGCGAGACGCGCACCATGTCGCCCTCCTGCAGGCGGATGTTGCCCGTCTGCTTGCCGCGGAACAGGTAATCGTAGATGTCGACCGTAGCCACGCGTTTGCCGTTGCGGAGTACCTCTATGTTGCGCAGCGTACCGATGTCGTTGATGCCGCCGGCGTTGTAGAGGGCGTTGAAGACCGTGGCAAAGGGAGAGAGGGTGAAAGTTCCCGGCGAGGCCACCTCGCCCATGACGTCCACCTGTATGGAGCGCATCTGCCCCAACTGCAGCGAAGCGTCGGAACGCGAGTCGGCCAGGCCTCCGTATTTGCGCGAGAATTTGTCCTTGATTATCTTATCGGCCTGCTGTATGGTGTGGCCGCTGAGGTAGACGGGGCCGAGCTGCGCCACCATTATGGAGCCTTCGGGGGAGATGGTCTGGCGTATGTGCTCCTCATTCTGTCCCCAGATGTCGATGACGACCTCGTCGCCGGGGCCGAGGCGGTAGTCCTGCGGGGTGGCGATGTTCACCCCCGGGGCGAAGGTCAGGGAGTTCTCGTTGAAGACGTTGTGGCCGTATATTCGACGTTCGGGAGCCGTTTCGTCTTCGATGTAGACTGGTTGCCGGTCGTTGTCGTCGGAATAGTAATACTCCTGGTATTCCTGTGGGTCGGCGGTGCGGGCAGTGCGGGGTTGTACCGTGGGTTCCCGGCGCCGGTCGCGGTCGGACCGTTGGTCGTAAGGGGTACGCTGTCCGCGTGTGTTGTTGATGTCGGACTGCCGGGTTCCGGTAGCGGAGGTGGCGTGGCGGTCCTGCTGGCTTTCATATTGGCGCTTCACGCGCTCCACCTGCTCGGGAGTGACGCCGCGCGCCACCAACTCGCGGCCTATCACTTGCTCGCTCTTGCCTGCGCCCGAAGCCGTCTTGATGTAGGTAAGAACCTCCATGTCGGTCATCCGGGCCTGAAGGCCCAGCGACATCATTACGGCCACCAAGGCCAGAAGTCCCTTATATCTCATAGATTCGATACTTAGTCAGTTAAAAAAGTATGATTGCCCACCGGGCAAATGGTTCCAATATGCAAAGTTAACTATAAAAAATCCAACTCCCAAATAATTGCCAAATAATTGCCAAAAAAACTGATGCCTCGGAGCCGGGAGCAGCTGCCTCTTCCGCGCTTTCCGAGAAACCCGAGAACCGCGAGAACCGCGAGGATCCGGGGGAAATCCGGGATTCTCGGCCCCCTCATTGTCCTCCCCCCAAAAAAACACGCCCGGCCAGAAAACTGAGGCCGGGCGCTGATGATTCAGGTATAGGTTGTACTAAGGTCAGAGGGCGTTGAGGTTATAGCGCGCGAACTCAAGGTCGTTTCTGGCGCGGCCAAGCAGCGAGGAGTCGAGGCGTATGGCCTGGCGCAGGTTGGTGATCACCATGTTCTCCGAGCCGGTGCGGGCGCCCAGCACGGCCGCCAGATAGTAAGTGGTGGCGTCGGGCTCGGCGATGGCCGAGAGGGTGGTGCGTGCCGTGGCGTAATCCTTGGCAAGTATCTGTGCCAGGGCGGCATTGTTGGTCTTGGCGCCGCCGAAGGAGGTGAGCGCCTTCGAGAGGTCGCCGCGCTGCAGGTAGTACACGCCGAGTGCGTCGCCGGCTTCCGGGATGCCGGCGGCGGCCCCGAGCTGCTCGTTGGCCTGCTGCATGTTGCCTTCCAGCATCGACAGCAGGCCCAGGTTCATCTGTGGCTCCTTGGCCGCCGGGTTCAGGCTCAGGGCCTTGTTGAAGTTGGCACGGGCCGACGAGTAGTCGCCGCGTTCATACTGCACCATGCCCAGGTCGTTGAATCCGCGGTAGTCCGCGGGGAACTGCTCGGTCACCTTGCGGTAGATGTCCATCTTCTTCATATTGTCGTTGGTCAGCGTGGCCAGGTACAGCATCTCGTCGACAGTCAGTTTCTTCGGGTCGGTGTTGTAGAGGTTGATCATCTCCTCGTCGCTCTTGCCGATGACGTTGATGGAAGCCACGATGCGCGAATAGCGCAGCTGCGGCAGAATCTGGTCGGCCAGCTCGTTGAAGACTGCCGAGAGGTTGCGTATCTCACGCTCGCGCTCCTCGGGGTCTTTGTACATCTTCAGGACGCTTAGAATAAGTTCCTTGTCCTGGATGTTACTCTTCTCCACCAGCTGCTGGAAACCTTCCCAGTCTTCGGGGGTGAAGGAGGATGTCAGCTCGCCGAACTCGGTGATTTTGTCCTTCTTCATGGTAGACTCTATCATGGAGGTTGTGTTCTGCTCGCGCTTCTGTGCCAGCTGCTCGTTGAACTTGTAGGAACCCTCCGGGGAGGCGAACGAGTTTACCGTAACGCCGGCAATCTCGCGGTTCGGGGCCTTGGCAGCTTCCTGGAGCTGCTTGTTGAGGTCCACGAACTGTCCCGTCTGCAGCTCAGAGGCGCGGACATTGGCCTGGTTGATGAGGAAGTGGATGTTGGCGGAGTATTGCTCGGTAATAACTTTCTGGAAATTGTCGGCGGCGATGGCCGGGGTCACGGTCTTGGCCGATGCCAGTGTGGAAGTGGCCACCACGCCGCTGCCAACCTTCACCTGCGGCAGGGCATAGAGCTTACCGTTCTGGTCCACCTCGAACTCGAGCCACAGGTCGCTCTTCTCCATGCCCGGTTGGTAAGCGGCCTCGAAGGGAATCAGCACCGTGCCCCCCTCCTTGTAGGAAACCACCTGACCGTTGGCACGGACGTTCTCGCCCTGGAGCGTCGACGGCTCCCCTTTCACCTCGCCGTCGGCCCATTTCAGGACCGGAGTGGCGGTGACGCGCGCGTTCTTAACCATAAATTTAGCCGGGATATGGCCCGTAACCTTTGCCGGGACTTCGGTGCCGACACTCTCGATTGGCGTCGGTGTAGTGGTGAAAAAATCGCTGTTGAAACGGGACAGCTTCTTATTGCAACCCGTAAAGAACAGCACCGCCACAGCCGGCGCAACAAAAATAACTTTCCTATTCATAGTCTAAAAAATATATGTCCGGCCCTTACGGACCGTAAAAATCAGTTAAACCGACCGCTGCGGGCCGCGCAGTTCGCGTGGTTAAAACAGCTGCCTTAGCTAAGCGGGATCATCATAGAGCTATAAGCGCGCATAGCTCCCCTATAACTCCTTAAGAGCTTTAGCCAAAAGCCGCCACTCCGCAAATCGGCGCGTAAAGGTAATCAAAAAAAACGACCCGCCAAAATTTCCTCCGAAAAATCCCCGAAAAACCGCAAGGACTCCCCGAAAACCGTAATCACCGCCACCGAGAAACACAAAAAATCCATCCGTAGGCCAAAAAAATATCAAAAAAATTTGGCAGAACGAAAAAAAGGCAGTAACTTTGCACTGTCAAACCCGAAACCCCTCGGGCGTGACCGAAAAAAAGACTCCGTAGCTCAGTTGGTAGAGCAAATGACTCTTAATCATTGGGTCGAGGGTT
>OGNF01000126.1_pt1 | contig 83077 bp, 68 predicted proteins | sample 1573321 | NCBI WGS metagenome assembly OGNF01 (sample SAMEA2581911, study PRJEB24529) | metagenome | biome: Human gut stool | place: China | collected 2011 | reverse complement strand
CTGCATCAAAAATCGGTCGCCCCTGCATTAACATTTTTTATGGGATGGGGTCTAAATTGAATTGAATCGTTATGACTTATCAGGAAAGTATAGATTTTTTATTCGCGCAGTTGCCGATGTTTTCCCGCGTAGGGCCGGCAGCCTATAAGCCGGGACTTGAGCGCAGCCACGCGCTTGCAGCATATTTCGGCAATCCCGAGCAACGCCTTCGCTGTATCCATGTGGCTGGCACCAACGGCAAGGGAAGCACCTCCCATCTGATTGCATCCGTGCTTCAGGAGGCAGGCTACAAGGTGGCGCTTTACACATCGCCACATCTCGTGGATTTCCGCGAGCGCATGCGCATCAATGGCGAGATGATACCCCGGGAGGGGGTAATCGATTTTGTGGAAAGATGGCAGGCCAGCAATTATCCCGGCGACCGGCCCAGTTTCTTCGAGCTGACCATGATGATGGCTTTCGACTGGTTTGCCTCGCAAAATGTGGATTACGCCGTGATTGAAGTCGGGATGGGAGGACGCCTCGATTCCACCAACATCATCACCCCGCTGCTGAGCGTGATTACCAATATTTCGCCCGACCATATGCAGTTTCTTGGCGACACTCTTCCCAAGATTGCCTTTGAAAAGGCCGGCATCATCAAGGAGGGTGTGCCTGTGGTGATTGGTGAGGCCGAAGGGGAAATCGAGGCTGTGTTCCGCGCCAAGGCAAAAGAGATGGATGCTCCCATCAGGGAGGCTTACAGGGAAATAGACGCTGCGGCCAATGAAGCGCTCCATTGCCAGCTTGCCGGCGACTATCAGAAAAAGAATGTCAATACAGCCCGCGTGGCCATCGACGAATTAAGACGCACAGGAGTGAATATACCGGAAGAGGCCACAGAGAAGGGATTCCGCAATGTGGAGGCCAACACCGGACTGCGCGGCCGCTGGAACATTATCTCCCGCCAGCCCCTCTCCATCTGCGACACCGGCCACAATGAAGCCGGACTAAGATACAATATGGGGCAGCTGGCAAGGATGCTGTCGGAGCGTCCGGGCGCCACGTTGAGGATGGTGATAGGATTTGTGGCCGACAAGGATGTGGAGCATATCCTTTCACTTCTACCTCGCAAAGAGCACCTTGATGTGGAATATTACGTAAGCCAGGCTCCCATTCCACGCGCTTTGCCGGCAGATCAGCTAAAAGAGAAAATGGAAGCGGCAGGCTTCACGGTGCGCGCCTTCCCGACCGTGGCAAACGCCTATGAAACGGCTCGCGCAGAGGCCGGATCCGACGATATAATCTTTATCGGAGGGAGCACTTTCATTGTGGCCGACCTGCTCGCAAATATCTGAATCGCTTGCCGCCAAACTCCTATTTTTGCGCTGGTCCGGGATTTAATCTGATTTCAGCAATGCGAATTAGCAAATTTTTCTTATCTTTGCCATTGACATATAAAATAATGGAAGATAATGGAAGACCTTCGAGCGCTTCAGTTTGCTGAATTGGACTTGCTTAAGGAACTGCTTAGGGTATGTGCCGAGCACAACCTCAAGATATGGGTGGAAGGTGGCACTATGCTTGGAGCGGTGCGTCATAAGGGATTTATACCCTGGGATGACGATATTGACATGCAGATGCCACGCCATGACTATGACATCCTCCTTCAGCATGGCCACGAATGGTTCAGATATCCATATTTTCTTCAGAGCGCATACTCGGAACCAGGATATTTCCGCGGACACGCCCAATTGCGCAACGACAACACCGCTGCCATTCGCCCATCCGAGGGATACCGCAAATTCAATCAGGGAATATTCATCGACATATTCGTGCTCGACGCTTGTCCCGACGACCCGGAGGAATTGAATTTCTTATGCCACGACGTCAGCCACACGTTGCGCTGCCTTAAGGCCGTGGACCTGGATATCCTTTATTCCGGTCGTCTGCTTCAGGTGTTCCGCAAAATCTGGATGCGCCGAAAAGTGAAAAAAACAGGCTTCATAAATATCTATAAGTCTCTGGAAAATCGTCTAAGAGCCACTGAAATGGATGCAGTGAAATTCTGGACGCACATCACATTTTCGGGCAGCAAGTACCCCTTTGACCGTCATATTTTCGACCATACGGAATGGATGGAATTCGAGGACATCAAGGTGCCTGTCCCGGCTGGCTACCACAACTATCTTCTCACCGTCTACGGTGACAATTACATGACTCCCATCAAAAGTCCTACGGCACATGGCGACCTTGTAGTGTCCACCACCCGGTCCTGGCGTGAAGTGGCTCCGGAGGTACGCCGCGACTGGGAAAAAGGTCAACTTAAACGGCTCGCCCGCAAACTTGCAAAAAAACTCAAGAAATGAATTGTTATCTGGCACGCGATTACAAGGGAACTCTCAGCGCCGGCAACAAAGCCCGCACCGATATTGAATCCATTATGACCGATATGGGATACCGCAACCTGGGTCTCAGTCAGTCGGTATCGAAAGGTGGCTTGAAACACTTCTTTCGCAATCTTGCAGGAGTAATAAAGGAGTGCGCCATGATTCGCAAGGGCGATGTCGTGGTGGTTCAATACCCTCTGAAAAAATATTTTTCCTTTGTGTGCAGGATGGCACATTTGCGCAGAGCGAAGGTGGTGGCGCTGATTCACGACTTGGGAAGCTTCCGGCGCAAGGCTTTGACCGAGGAACAGGAAATAAAACGACTATCCAACGCTGATGTCGTGATTGCCCATAATGCCTCGATGCGCAGATGGATCGAGGAGCGCGGATGCAGTGCTAAAATCACCGAACTTGGAATATTCGATTTCCTCAGCCCGGCACGCCCTCAACCTGAGCATTCTACGGATGAATGTTATCGCGTGGTATATGCCGGCAATCTACAGCGACGGAAAAACAGTTTCCTTTACACAGTGAATCCCCAAAACTGGAAAATGGTGCTCTATGGCAACGGATTCGAGGCGGCAGAGGCAGCCGGCAACCACAGCATCGACTATCGGGGATTTGCATCTCCGGCCGACTTGATTGCCAACGCAGGAGGAGACTTTGGACTGGTGTGGGACGGAGATTCCACCGATACCTGCAGCGGCAATTACGGCGAATATCTGCGCCTCAACAATCCTCACAAGACCTCGCTTTATATCCGGTGCGGACTCCCCGTGATTATATGGAAAGAGGCCGCATTGGCACCTTTTATCGTAAAAGAGGGTCTGGGAATCGCCATCGGCTCGATGGAGGAACTGAACAGCCTGCTTCCCACCATAACTCCTGACCAATACGCTCAGATGCGAAATAATGTCATAGCAATGGCCGAAAGGCTTGCGTCAGGGAAATTTGCCGGAGCTGCCATCAGCGGCGCCACAGCCTCCCTCTCCATCCGTTAATTCCTCTCCTTTCTCAATTCAGAACAAGCCTATGTCTCAAGCCCAATATGATTATCTGATAGTTGGAGCCGGCCTTTTCGGCGCCACCTTCGCCCATGTAGCCACAGCACACGGATTGCGATGCCTCGTGATTGATCGTCGCCACCATGCCGGCGGTAATGTATATTGCGAAAGCACCGAGGGTATCAATGTCCATAAATATGGCGCCCATATTTTCCATACATCCGACCCCGAAATATGGCGATTCGTCACCGACATTGTCCCATTCAACCGCTTCACAAATTCACCCCTCGCTCTCGCCCCCGACGGAAGATTATACAATCTTCCCTTCAATATGAACACGTTCTATCAGCTTTGGGGAGAGCGCGACCCTAATAAGGTGAAACTTATAATCGAATCCCAACGCCGCGAAGCTCTCGACAAAATGAAGGCCGAGGGGGTCGACGAACCTCGCAATCTCGAGGAACAGGCTCTCGTTCTCGCAGGAAAAGATATCTATCGGCTTCTTATCAAGGAATACACTGAAAAGCAATGGGGTCGCAAATGCGCCGACCTCCCTGCTTTCATCATCCGCAGGCTTCCCCTCAGATTCACATTCGACAATAATTATTTCAACGACTCTTTCCAGGGGATTCCAATCGGCGGATATAATCCTCTGATTGAAGGATTGCTGCTGAAATCTGACGTAATTCTCGACACAGATTTCTTTGCCTCCAGAAAGAAATGGCAGGGAATGGCACATAAGTTTTTATTCACTGGAAGAATTGATGAATTTTACAATTACCGTTTCGGCAAACTTGCTTATCGCACAGTGAGATTCGAGACAGAAGTGCTCGACACGCCCAATTATCAGGGGAACGCTGTAATCAATCACACGTCTGCCGATGTGCCCTATACACGCGTGATTGAACACAAGCACTTCGAGATGTTTGGTGACCGCGTCTACGACATTCCCCGCACCGTGGTGTCGCGAGAATACTCCACGGAATGGGAGGAGGGAATGGAACCATTCTATCCGGTGAACGACACCCAAAACCAAGAACGATACACCCAATATCGCAACCTTGCACAAAAGGAGAAAAACGTGCTGTTCGGAGGTCGCCTTGCCGAATATAAATATTACGACATGGCACCCCTGATAGCCAATGCAAGAAGCCTCTTCGCATCCACTTTAAAGGAATAGAGGGTTTATTTGCAAAAAAAATTGTAAATTTGCATTTAATTACGTTTTAATATCTGAGAGCGGAGCTATTCTTTTTCCCACACATAGAGACATCCGCCATATTCCATATATCTAAGATCTACTGAAAATGAGTAAAGAAACATCAAATAGAGTGCAGACTTCGCTGCTCAATGCAGCCGAGAAGAAACTTCTCGTGAAGCTTGCCAACCATCAGCCCAAATGGGTCACATCGGATTTCCTTACATATTTCGGAGTGGTGGCCGCAGTGGCTTATGCAGCATTCTGCTGGCTCGCCAACATCAATGTAAATTATCTCTGGGGAGCCGCCGGATGTCTGGTGCTCAACTGGTATGGCGACAGCCTTGACGGCACGCTTGCCCGCGTGCGCAACACTCAGCGTCCAAAATATGGCTTCTTCATTGACCACTCTCTCGACGCCCTCACCACATGCCTCTTCTGCATCGGTCTGGGCCTCGCTCCGGTGATGAGGCTCGACATCTCCCTCTTTATCCTCGCCGGATATCTCTGCATGTCGATATACACATATCTCTCTACAATCATCCTCGACAGTTTCCGCCTCACATACGCCAACATGGGTCCCACCGAGGCCCGCCTCATCATAATAGCCGTGTTCATTCTCTACATCTTCAACCCCTGGCCCGAAACACACGTCGCAATGTTCGGAGAGGAATGGACTGTATATGATTGCGTAGGCGCCATCGTGGCTGTGATTATCTTCCTGATTTACATCACATCAATGGCAAAGGACCTCCGCAAACTCGCCAAAATCGATCCGCCGAAGCCCTTTGACAAGAAAGCAAACGATAAATAATACAAGAAGGAGACCCTTAACAATCTGTAAATCCCGACCAAACCTGCACAATGGCAAGACCTCGATGGGGAACGCTTAAAGACAAATTCCTTCATAACGACGGATTTTTGTATACGCTGCTCCGCTCCGGAGCATCGGCTCAGCTTTGCGGCTGGATCGACATGCTGTCCGCCTTCGTGCTCTTCGCCTTCTGCAATCTAACGCCCTGGCTCTCCACCGCACTTGGCGCCCTGATTGGCGGAGTGTGCAACTATACAATCAATTATCGCTTCACATTCCATGCCGTGGAAGTGGAATGGCGTGCAGCTTTCACGAAATTCCTGCTGGTTTGGCTTGGCTCGATGCTGCTCAATAGTTTCGGCACTCAATGGTGCTATTATCTCATCGGCCGTTGGAAATGGCTGCTGGAGTCGATAGGAATGAGCGATGACCTGATATTCCTTGTGGCGCGCCTCACGGTCTCGCTCGTGGTGTCGCTTGCCTGGAACTTCCTGCTGCAGCGCAGTTTTGTGTTCAAGGCCACGCGCATCGACCCCTATATCATCAAAGTGCTCGACAAAATCGGACTGCGCAAAAAGGCACGTCCAGAAAACGTTTGAAATGAATACATCTAAGAATCAATACGGGGAAACAATCTACACTTTTGATGAGTATCCCGGAATCGAGGTGCGCCCAGATGTGATCAACCTGCGCGATGTGGCGAAGGTGGCTCCGGGACTCGCCAAGCACAAGCGTCTGGTGAAATGGCTGCTGCATCTTTTCCAGATAGATGAGGTGAACAGCGTGCACGGCTATTTCAGCAAGGAACCGGGCCCGAAATTTGTGCAGCATCTCATCGAGGATGAATTCAAGGTAAAACTCCGGGTAGACAATGAAGAGGTGCTCAACCGCTTTCCCGAAGGGGCATTCATCACGGTGAGCAATCATCCATTCGGCTCCATGGATGGCATCGCACTGATATATATCATCACGCGTCGACGCCCGAAATTCAAGGTGATGGTGAATATGATTCTCAACCAACTGTCGGCAATGCGGCCCAACTTCATAGCTGTGGACCAGGCCGCATCGAGCGACCCTGACAAGAGGGCTGTCTCAGTGGCCGGAATCAAGGAGGCATTCTCAATGCTGCGCTCCGGCGAACCGGTGGGATTCTTCCCGGCCGGAGCCATTGGAAAGACCGACAAGGAGGGGATTATCGTCGACCGCCAGTGGCAGCCTGCCGTGCTGCAGATTATCCAGAAGGCCAAGGTGCCGGTGATTCCAATATATTTCCACGGCCACAACCGGAAATATTTCGACTGGCTCGGGCATCACAGCATCCTTCTGCGCACAGCATGTCTTGCCCGAGAACTCTTCGCCAAGCGCAACAAGCTGCTGCACGTCACCATCGGCGAGCCGATTAGCGTGGAGAAGCAGGCAGAATTCGGCAAAGACTATGAGGCACTCGGCGCCTATCTGCGCCATGCCACATATTCCCTCTCCGGCCGAGAAATCACCTCCGTAGCCGACTAAAAAAATCGGAAGCCCTGAAAAAAAGACTTCCGATTTTTTAAGAGTTTTATGGGTCAATTTTCTTCTTTATCTCTGTTTTTCACTTTTACGCGATTTTTGCTCTGACTCGAGTTGATGTCGCTTTCCTCTTTTAGGTCAATCTCCTTGCCGTCGGCATCCTCCACCTTGTATTGGAGATAGGCAAGGCTCTCATCGGCCACCACTTTGAATCCGCGGCCAAAACGTCTCTTCCATTTGCCGAAGAGCGAGAACACTCCTTTCTTCACATAAGCCTCCACATAGGGATGGATATACATTGTGAATTTCTTGATCTTGAGATGTTCCACAAGGTATTCGATTTTTTCCTCGAGTTTGTCGGTGAAAAGAATCGAGGCCTGCACTTCCCCTTTTCCGAAGCAAGATGGGCAGGATTCGCTTGTGGTGATATCAAGGGCGGGGCGCACACGCTGGCGCGTGATCTGCATGAGGCCGAACTTTGAGAGAGGCAGGATGTTATGGCGGGCGCGGTCGTTGGCCATCACCTCGCGCATATGCTCATAGAGCTGCTGCCGGTGCTCGGGTTTGCTCATGTCAATGAAGTCTACCACGATGATGCCTCCCATATCGCGGAGCAGCAACTGGCGGGCTATCTCATCGGCGGCCTTGAGGTTTACGTCGAGCGCATTGCTCTCCTGGTCGCTCGATGCCTTGCTGCGGTTGCCCGAATTCACATCTATCACATGCAGAGCCTCTGTGCTCTCTATAATCAGATATGCTCCGCTGCGGAACGATACCGTCTTTCCGAAACTGCTCTTGATCTGACGGGTGATGTTGAAATTGTCGAAAATCGGCGTATCCTTCGCATAAAGCTTTACGATGTCCTTGTTCTCGGGAGCAATCAGCGCCACATAATTCTGTATCTGCGTGAATGTCTCCGGATCGTTGACATAGATGTTTTCAAAATTGGGGGTAAACATGTCGCGGATCATGCTTACAGTGCGGGAATCCTCCTGGAAAATCAGGGAAGGGGCCTTGCTGCGCTGCATCTTGGCGATAGATTCCTCCCAGCATTTCACGAGGGTTCGCATCTCGTGGTTGAGTTCGGCCACACGCTTGTTTTCGGCCGAAGTCCTTACAATCACGCTGAACCCTTTTGGCTTGATGCTGCTGATGAGCTGGCGGAGACGGATTTTCTCCTCGGTGCTCTTGATTTTTTGCGAAATGGATATGCGGTCGCCGAATGGCATCAACACCATGAAGCGTCCGGTAAAGGAGATCTCTGTGGTGAGGCGGGGACCCTTCGAGGAGATTGGCTCCTTGGCAATCTGCACGAGCAGCAGCTGTCCGGGCTGCAACACATTCTGGATTGTGCCCTGCTTGGGGATGTCCGGCTCCGCTTTAAGCCTGGAGATGGCCGGCACCTTTTTCTTGTCCTTCTGCGCCTCCCCGATGAATTTGGAGTAGGTGCTGAACTGGGGTCCGAGGTCGAGATAATGAAGAAAAGCGTCTTTTTCATACCCCACATCGAGGAATGCCGCGTTGAGTCCGGGCATGATTTTCTTCACCTTCGCCAGGTAGAGGTCGCCCACGGCATAGGCTATGTTGCGGCTCTCTTTCTGGAGCGAAACGAGGCGAGAATCCTCAAGAAGCGCTATCGACACTTCCTCCCGATTGACGTCTACTACTAATTCGCTTTTCATCACATTTCCTGGAAGCTTAGGGCTTCCCTTCTAAAAAACAAATCACCAAAGCCTCGCACCTCCGCCACCATTGGCGGAGGAAGCGGGCATATGGTGTTAGCGCAAGAATCTTATTTCTTCTTATGACGATTCTTTCTCAGTCTTTTTTTGCGCTTGTGAGTGGCCATCTTGTGACCTTTTCTCTTCTTTCCGCTTGGCATAATTTAAAATTTTACGTTTAATAATATTTCTTGGATGCTCTGCTTATCATTTAAATATCAAGACGCATCCTTGTCTTGCTTACAAAAGCCTGATTATTTCACCTGGGCAAGGAATGCCTTGGAGGGCTTGAATGTGGGCACCTTGTGCTCCGGAATCTTGATGGCAGTGTTGCGCGAAATGTTGCGGGCGGTTTTCTCTTTGCGGGTCTTTACCACAAAGCTGCCGAAGCCGCGGAGATACACGTTGTTGCCATCGGCCATGGAGTCCTTTACAACTTCCATGAATTTCTCCACTGTGGCGAGCACGGCGGCTCTTTCTATGCCTGTGCTGCGCGAAATCTCGTTTACGATATCTGCTTTTGTCATTGCTATTGTATCTTTAGTTTGCAATTATTTGTTTCTTTCACGACTTAATGACGCCAAAATATTAGCAGTCAGCAACTTACGCAATCACCAACAGCTCATCAGGGCCTCATCCCCGATTTTGGCACTGCAAATATCGGAATTTTTTTTCAATTGGCCATCGCAAAACGTCATAAAATGCAAAATTTCCGCTTTTTACACTCTCTTGAAGCCCGATTCCATTCTTCTGGTTGAAGCCGGTTTTGTGGCAACTTTCCATCCAATTATCCCCTTTCACCTATTCGCTTATGATTTTCTTGAAGGAGGGTGAACTCCACATTGTGGAATCCGTAAGCACGAGCATCGCGGCCAGATTCATCCTGTCGATTATCTTGCGGCTCTCATCGAATCCAAGTGCCATAAAAGAAGTGGCCAGCGCGTCAGCCTCCATGGCCGTGGAAGCCACCACTGTGGCGCTGATCACATCCGTCAGCACCGGGCGTCCGGTCCGTGCCGAGATTGTGTGGCCGATAAGCCGGCCGTTCTCCTCGCGGAAGTTGCGGTAATTGCCCGATGTGGCCACCCCCATATCCTTCAGCTGCACCACAGCTTCCGTTTTTTTTGAATCGGCAGCTGCTCCGAGTTCAGGAGCATCCACTCCCACTCGCCAGGCAATTCCGGAAGGGGACACTCCGCGGGCCGCAATCTCGCCCCCTATCTCCACAAGATAATTCTTCACCCCTTCGCGCTGAAGCATCTCCCCGATACAGTCGCAGGCATAGCCCTTCGCTATGGCCGAGAAATTAAACCGTATCCTCGCATCATCCTTCACTATGCAGTCGTACTTGATATGAGTCTTTCCGATGCCCACAAACTGCATTATCGAGTCGATGCGCGCCGTATCGGCGCTGGCCACATGGCCGCGGCCAAAGCCCCATGCGTCAATCAATGGACCGAGCGTCGGGTCGAAAGCTCCACCGGTGATCTTGTTGGTCTTTACCGATGCCATATAGACTTTGATGAAGTCGGTGTTCACAACCACAGAGTCGCCCATATTCACTCGGCTCACAAGCGAGGCGGTGTCGAATACATTAAGCGATTGCCCGATGCGGTCGAACTCCTTGATGATGGAATCGCGCAGCGACTCCGGCCCTTGGAACGTGATATGATAGGACGTGTTCCATACCATTCCCTCTGCCACGGAATATTCTCCTGTGGCGCTTCCGCCGCCTCGGCGGCCTGTGCAACTTGCCGCTTCCACCATGGCTGCAATCAATATCAGAGTTATATACGTAAGTTTCTTCATTTTATATTCTAAATGTATCCTTTATCTATCGTCACTTAGACCCCAATCCCACAAAAAATGTTAACGCAGGGGTCGCAGATGTGCCTCATATTCGGTCTTGCAGGCGAAGGAGCATAGCGGGCTATGCGACTGAGACAAAAGGCCGAAGATGAGGTGCAGTTGCGAGGCAGGCGTAATTTCAAGATGGGGCATAAATTAAAAGTTTTAACATGAGCCTTCTGAATTATTTTTACAAAAACTCCCTGCAAAATTATGAAAAATCAACAAAAATAACTAAATTTGACGATGAACAATCTAAACACAAATTTCATTTAAGAAATAACGGAACTAAAAAAGTCACCCCTCTCCTCCCCTCTTCTCAATGATATAAACACGCAACAAACACACAATCAACTAATTCACCTTATTATGAATCAATCATTCGTATTTTTAGCAGAGGGCTTTGAGGAGGTAGAGGCCCTGACAGCAGTAGATGTGCTCCGCAGAGCAGGCATGGAAGTGAAGACAGTATCAATCACATCCTCGCTTCAGGTGAAGGGAGCCCATGGCATCACCGTGACTGCCGACCTGCTCTATGACAACACTCTTTTCCGTAACCCCGCATGGCTGATCTGCCCCGGAGGACTTCCCGGAGCACAGAATCTTCACGATTTCGCGCCGCTGCAAGGCCTTTTGCGCCGCCAGCTTGAATCGCCCACAGGCAGAATCGCCGCTATCTGCGCAGCTCCTGCTCTCGTGCTCGGCGAAGAGGGTCTGCTCAAAGGTCACAAGGCCACTTGCTATCCTGGCTTTGAATCGCATCTCAAAAGCGCCGCATATGTCGACGCGCCGGTGGTGACTGACGATAAGTTCGTACTTGGCAACGGACCCGCCAACGCCATGATATGGGCGCTCCACATCGTGGCGGCAGAACTTGGCGGACAAAAGGCCGAAAGCGTAGGCGCAGGACTCCTGCTCTATCAGCCCCGCGACTGCGATGAATACTTCGGATAAAAGATAAAGGGCTAATCCCCCCTCTTTCATAAAGGAATCATAATCCTCAGAAAAATCATTCTTAGAAAGCATGTGTTCTGACACATACAAGACATTAGCATCCACCGGCTCCTCGAAATTCACAGATCGCAGGAGCCGGTTTCTTGGCTTCGCCTCATCCGCATGCTCTGCCGATGAGGCACGTGCCATTCTGAAGCGTTACCGCGCAGAATATGCCGACGCACGCCATGTGTGCTGGGCTTATATGATAGGACCGCAAAGGCAGGAGTGGCAGCAGAGCGATGACGGCGAACCATCCGGCACCGGCGGCAAACCGATCTTAGGACAAATCAATTCAGCCGGAATCACTAATGTGGTGGTGGCCGTGGCCCGATATTTCGGTGGCATCAAATTAGGTGTGCCGGGCCTTATCGCCGCCTACCGTGAAGCCGCTGCGCTCGCCATCGAGGCGGCCGGAATCGAGGAACTCCACCAGATGCGGCGAATCGATATCACATTCCAGTATGAGAATGCCGACAAAGTGATGCGAATAATTAAGGGCGATGATGTAAAAATCCTCGAAAAAAGTTTCGACAATATGTGTCACGCCCGCGTGGAGTACCGCCTCGACCTCGCGCAGGAAATCGAAGGACGCATCTCAGCCATCGAGGGCACATGCATTGAAGATGCCTGACACAATCAGACATCAGCCTCTCTAATCAGCGGAGCAGTTTCGGCGCCTGGATGAGCATTCCGAAACTCAGGCCGAAATTCCAGTTGTGGGCCGGCGAGGTGAGATAATTGGCATAGGCTGACAGAGAGGCAAACTTGAAGTTATACACTACAGCCACCTCCCCGATGAATTCCATCCGTCCGAACCATCTGCCATACGTGGCATTCATCAATCCATTATTCTCGAGATCGCGCACGGGCGCATAAGCATAGAAATCACCCCTCACCTGAAGGTTGCGGATAGGTTTCCACATCGGAATCACGCCTGCGGCCACATAGCTCGGTGCCCTGAATCCGGCATTGAAATAATTGCGGGTGGCGGGAGTCGGGGCGAAAGCCGGCGCATGTATGAGGGTGGCGGTGTAGTTCTGATTCAGTTTCATAAGGGTTCCCAGTCCATTAAACATTACGCCTACGGCAGCTTGCCTACCGGTCTGGAAAAAGCGTTTCCACTCTATCTCCACCTGCCCGGCCGGCTGCCAGTCATAGCTGTTGCCGCTTCCACCCCGGGGACGGTAGCGCGAACCCTGATATGTGACCTGAAGGTCGGCATGTATCTTTTCTCCCGCACCGGGATACATATCATTATCCAGGGAATTGCGTTCCACTCCTACGCTGAGAAGCCCCACCAGATGCTCCGTGCGGTCTCGCTCCGTGCTGGCTACGTCGATGCCGCTGCCGGGGAAATAATTGTCGGAAGTGTATCCGAATCCGAGACGTGAATATCCCTTCATCTTTCTTCCCATAGCCCATATGAAACTTGCACGCGCCATAAAATTCGTCTCGCGGATGAAACTCGGTTCATTGGTCTTATAGAAGAGCACCTCCGAGTCGTAATATTTCTGCTGGCTGCCCACGATGTCGAGTTGCACCAGCGACGGGATGCGCGACCGGAGTGTGAATCGCGCCTGGAACAGGCCTGCATAGTACGACTGGCCAATCCAGCCATTGAGCGAAAGGTCGAGGGAGTTGAAGCTCAGGGTGTGATGGCCTATCGACACATAGAGCATACTCAGATTTGAAGTGGTGAGGAATCCGCCGATGCCGAGCGACCAGGGGCGGCGTGGCGTGGCTTCCAGTTTGAGGATATTGTGGCCACCTTTGCCGAATATGGCCTGCGGCACAAGATTGCTCAATGTGCCGTCGGTCACTGCGCGGTAATAGGCGTTCTGCGCGTGTTTCAGACCGAACGGCTGCTTATCCGGACCCTCGAAAAGGAATTGCAGATATCGCGCCTGATTCGGCCGCACTCCACTTACCTGCACCGAGTCGAACATCACCACCGGCGTGGCATCCGCAAATTCCTTGCGCCGCGCCTGAACCTCCACGAGCGGCACTCGCGCAGAAAGACGGCTCTTGATGGAGTCCACCATCGCAAGTCCTGTCTTATAGCCTATATCATATATCGTGCGCGCCTTGTCAAACTGCAGCACGCCGAAGTTGGTCACAGGCACCTGTATCTTCACACCCTCGTCGGCCGGCAGGGAATAGTCATTATTCTGAATGATCATATCCTCCAGCTGGCTATACATGTCGCCCCGGTTGGGCTTTGTATCGGCGCCCGACACAGAGACTCCGATTATGAAGTCGGGCTTGAAGTCCTCACGCATCACATCCACCGGGAAATTGTCGTAGATGCCGCCATCGTATACAAGCACGCCATCAAGTTTTATCGGACGGAACACCATCGGAAAACTCATCGACGCCCTCACCGCATCGCCCAGGGAACCGCTCCCAAGCACTATCTTGTGCTTATGATATACATCGCTGGCAACACAGCGGAATGGCACAAAGAGATTATTGAAATTGCCGTGACACTGGTCGGTATATGGTGAATAGAGCTTCAGATACTCGATATTCATCGGTATCGGATTCACAAGACTTGTGGGAATTATCTGATTGGTGATGGACTGTTTGGTGCGGAAATTCACATTGATTCCCACCCATTTGGGCGTCGGGTCGGGAGCGGAAAAATAATAAGTGTTGTCCTTACTGATTGTGCCTGTGCTCCAGTCGGTAAATCCGGAAGAGGTAAAGAGGTCCATCATCTGCTCCGGAGTCCAGCCGCAGGAATAAAAACTTCCCACGATGGCCCCCATCGAGGTGCCTGCCACATAATCAATCGGAATATCATTGTCTTCCAGCGCCTTTATCACGCCCACATGGGCGATTCCCTTGGCGCCTCCGCCACTCAGCACAAGTCCGACACGTTGTCGCAGTGTGTCGCCGCTCTCCGCTCCCTGCATCGCCGGCACTATGCCAAGCACAGCCATCAAAGAGATAAGCAAATTTCTCTTCAGTCCTTTCATCATCGGGTACAAAACAAATATGGATAATTCAGAACCCCGATTCATCCCCCCCTCTGAAATTATAACAACCGGAAAGGGATTATTTCCTGTGACGCCGACCCGATTTGCCTTTACCCTTATGCGATGATTTCTTATTTGACTGACTTTTCACTGATGTATTCTTCTTGGCGGCAGTGCTTTTTGATGCGGCCACACTTCTTTTCGGAGTATGCATGCGCACGCCTCTTGCCTCGAGGAGTCTTGTCTGCTCTGAGGCATCCTTATAACCTGCGGCGGCTGCCTGCCGGAAATATTTCAGCGCCCGGGGTAGGTCAACGCCTACTCCGGTGCCGTTACGCAGGGCGAATGCGAACTTATACGCGCCCTCGGCATTGCCGCGTTCCGCAGCACGCCAATAGTTTTCTGCCGCTATCCTGTTGTCGGCCAGCACTCCCCGACCCTCGGCAAAACAATTTCCCAACTCCACCAATGCAAGCGGATGACCATTGAAGGCCGCCTTGCGAAACCAATAAGCGGCTTCTGTGTCATTCTTCTTGAGCACTGTGCCTGTACTGAAAAAGGTGCCCACCATATATTGCGACTCGGAGTCGCCCTTGGAGGCGGCACGCATGTACCAGCGCATGGCCTCCTCATTATTTTTCGCTGTCCCTATGCCGGACTGATAACATTCAGCCACTATGCGCATCGCATTAGCATCGCCTTGCTTGGCTGCGGCGATATTGTCACGATAATCTTTGGCGGTAAGGAATCCGGAGGATGCAAGCGACTCAACTTCACTTTTCTCAGGCCTGACAGCCCCTGCTCTGAATGCGGGAACACTGATGGCCATCGCAAAAAGCGACATGGCGATGATGCCCTTCCACAATCCTCGCGCTTTAGTCATAGCAATATTCAATATATTACGAGTGTATATCAGAAAATTTACATTCACGGATGCGCACTGCAAATGTGCACCCGTGAATGCAATGTGAATTTCTATTATATCCTTTCCACAAACGGGAGAAGGGAAAATGATTATCAATCGTTCTTCTCGGTTTCCTTCTCGAGAAGGGCAACTTTCTCTTCGAGTTCGGCGATGTCGGCCTTCAGGCGCTCGATGCGCTTCTCCATATCTTTCAGCATCGAATTCCCCGCGCTGCTCTTGATGTTGAAGAAACCGAGATTGTTCTCATATGTCTTCAGGTCGTTGCGGCGGGCCTCCAGCTGGCGCATCACGCGGTCGCGTTCACGGGTGGTTTTCTGTCCGTCGCCGCCCATCTCTGCCACGCGATTGTGGAAGCGGTTCATTCGCTCGTCGCGGGCACGATTGCCATATGCATTATAGATGGCGTCGCAAACCTCGCGATATTCTGCAAACACTTTGTCTTTCAACTTGAAGGGTACAAACCCGATCTCATTCCATTCAGCCTGGAGTTCCTTGGTGCGGCCAATCACCTCGCTGCGGTCGCCGTCAAGGGGCAACTCCCTGAGTTTCTCGATGATGGCGCGTTTGGCCTCGAGATTGGCATTCTCATCGCGACGACGCTCCTTGTTCTGTTTCTTGCGCTCGTTGAAGAAGAAATTGCAGGCTGTGGTGAAACGCTGCCAGATGGCGTCGCTCTGCTTGCGGGGCACGCTGCCTACCTCTTTCCATTCAGCCTGGAGTTTTACGACCTCGGCTGCGGCCTTGTTGATGTCGCCAAGATCCTTGAGGGCCTCGGCGCGTTCGCATAGGGCTGTTTTCTTGGCAAGATTCTCTTCGAATTCCTGGCGGGTCTTGGTGAAATATGCTGTCTTGGCAGCAAAGAAATCGTCGCAGGCCTTGCGGAAACGCGTATAAAGGAGAGTGTTGGATTTCTTTGACGCATAGCCGTATTCACGCCATTTCTTCTGAAGTGCGATAATCTTGTCGGTAGCGGCGTTCCATTCGCTGAAGGAATTGATCTTGCTCAGGTCGATAGCCTCTATCTCCTCGCAAATCTTGGTCTTGGCCTCCTCATTGGCCTGCTCCTCCTGCTTGCGGCGCTCGAAATATTCCTGGTGACGCTTGTTGACCACTGTGGAAGCCTCCTTGAATTCCTCCCAGAGCGACTCGCGGATATCCTTCGCCACCGGACCGATGTTGCGCCATTCATCATGCAGGCCCTGAAGCTTGCGGAAGGCGGCAATCACATCGTTCTCATCCTTGAGAGCCTGTGCGGCCTCGATAAGTTTGCGCTTGGCCTCGAGGTTTTTCTTGAAGTCGAGGTCGCGGAGCTCCTTGTTCATCTTGAGATGATCATAGAATTCCTCGCTCACTGTCTGGAATGTCTTCCAGATTTCGGTCTCGGCCGTGGGGGGGACCTCCTTGATATCCTTGAAATCCTGCTGGAGCTGCTGGAAATCTGAGAATTTCACATTCACAGTGTCGATGTCGCAGGCAATGGCGCGCATCTTCTCGATGATTTCGAGTTTCTTGGCGAGATTAGCCTGGCGCATCTCCTCGTCGGCCTGAAGGAATGCCTGACGACGCTCCTTGAATTCGGCATAGAGGGTCTTGAACTCATTCTCAAGTTCGTCGGGGGTGGAGGAGAAAGCTGCCGGATCATTGCCGGCCTCTATGAACGCATTGAGCTCATCAAGATTTTCCTTGCTCTTGATGTTGAAGAAGGCCTGCTTGAGGGAAGCGACCTCTTTATGGGCTGCCATATTGTTCTCCTCAAGAATCTTCTTGAGGGTGTCGAGGAGTTCCTCTTTCGACATGGCATGGAAATTCTTAAATGCCTTGTCGTCGGCGGCCTCCATCTCTTCGGCCTCGGTTTCTGCATCTGCAGCGGCGGCTATATCCTCCGCGGGCGATGTCTCATTTGCACACTCTGTCTCAGGTTCCGCTGCCACGGGGGCTGCGGGGGTCGTCTGTGTGGATTCCTCAAGTGAGTTCACTTTTTCAATCTCGTTCATAGTTATTATTTTTCAATCGTCGCCTTCAGTATGCGCACATCCTCCAAAGGACGATCGGCGCGGCCTGTGGCCACATTCTGTATCTTTTCTACGGTGTCCATGCCATCCACCACCTCGCCAAACACGGTATACTGTCCGTCGAGATGCGGGGTTCCCCCCTTGGTGGCATATGTCTCAAGCATTTCTGCGGTAAGCTCGGGAGCCTTCACATTGCTTTCAGTCTCATCTATCAGCTGGAGACGCAGTTTCTCAAGCGCGTCCTTGTCGCCAGCCTTCTGCAGAGTCTGGATCTCTTCGCGGTGTTTCTCACAGAGATTGCGGAAATAGGCCTGACGCTGGGAATCCACGCCGCGGAGCGACATCTGCCTTACCATTGCGGAGTCGGCCTTCTGTCCTGTCACGATGTAGAACTGCGAAGCGCTGCTCTTGCGCTCGGGATTCACATTATCTCCCGTGCGGGCTGCTGCCAGAGCGCCATATTTATGATAGTGCTGGGGATAGCGGATTTCGGCATCAATCTCATATCCGAGATCGCCGCTGCCGAGCATTGCTGTGCTGTCGGCCGTGCGGGAGTCGGGATCGCCTGCCTGCACCATAAAATCCTTTATAACCCTATGGAATAACACACCATTATATATTCCCTCGCGCACATTCTTCAGGAAATTGTCGCGGTGAAGGGGCGTGTCGTTGTATAATTTCATCTTGATGGTGCCAAGAGTGGTCTCGAAGTCTACCACTGGCTCCTTCTCTTTGGCGGCCGGTGTGGCTGCCGATGCTGTTGCTGCCATTATAATAGCTATTAAGGCAATTATCGTTCTTTTCATTTTCTACATGGCTTCCCCTTCGGGATGTATCCGCTTGAAGATGCGGCGGAAATTATTGTCGGTAATACGAAGTTCGGCGGCATGCTCCATATAATCCGCTCCCCAGATGCTCTGGAGAAGTGAACCGATATAGCGACGCTCGCGGTCCTTGTCGATTGCCGCCTCGATGAGCGGCGCAAGCCAGGGCTCGAACTGCTCGCGGTCCACCGCCGAAAGATAGCGCGCCGTGCTCGCTAAAAATTGCCCGGTGGTGTCCACCTTCACAAGTTTTTCTATCAGCTCGGGCATCTCGGATGAACAGGTGTCGGCATGATCCACAATGTATTCATACACCGCCATTCCCTGATGCTCCGGCATTTCTTTATTCTCAAATTCCATTTCTTAATGTTATCGCATTGTGAATCAATAGGTTAGTTCTCGACAGCAAGGATATTGCCGATACCGGCCGATACCATCTGCAATGCAATTAGGTCGCAAATTTAAAAATTTTTCATTAATTTTGCGATGAAAGAGGTGATTTTTTTGATTTTAACGTTAAGAAATACCTCTGAAAACATATCGACATCATTCAATGAAGGCTGGAGAGAAAGTAGACAAAGACAATATGGAGGATAAGGAGAATAAGCGGTTTGTGATAGTGGTCGGGCGTCAGTTTGGCAGCGGTGGCCACGATATGGCCGTAAAACTTGCCGAAAGACTCGGCGTGCAATTCTACGACAACCGTCTTATCTCGGAGGCTGCCGGAAAGATGGGCTATTCGCCGGAGATTTTCCGGCGCATCGATGAGAAGCGCCCCTCCTTCCTGCGCTCGCTTCTTTCCTTCACTTACGGCACACAGAGCGCCCCTCCTGAAACCGCCATGAGCGGCGAGCACCTTTATGGGGCACAGGCAGCCGCCATCAAGGAGATTGCTGCCCGTGAGAGTTGCGTTATCGTAGGCCGGACGGCCGACTATGTGCTCCGCGACCATCCCGGCCTCCTCAGCATCTTTGTCAACGCGCCAATGGATTTCAGGATTAAGAATGTGATGAGCCGCGAGAATTGCGATGCCGAGGCTGCCGAATCCCTCATCCGCAAGAAAGACCGCGACCGCGAGGCCTTCTATAATTATTATACCAATCGCTCCTGGGGACACGCCGACAATTATCATCTCTGCTTCGACGCCTCCCGCATCGACGCCGACCGGATTCTCCCCCTCATCCGCCAGCTCCTCCATCTCAACTGAGAAGACTAACTTACCCTCCATCCCACAAAAAGTGCGGACACCGGGACCTCAGATATTTCCAAACCGCTTCCCGAAGCAAATTTAATTGCGGGGGCGGGATTTTTTTTGTAATTTTGTAGTCAAGGCAGAGTTCCGGTCTGTCGCTGCGCCGCTTTTTGCGGCGTTGAGGAAAGTCCGGGCAACGCAGAGCAGCGCACTTTCTAACGGAAAGTCGACGGCGACGTTGAGGGAAATGTGACAGAAAATTACCGCCGCTTACATTTTTCAATAGTGGTAAGGGTGAAAAGGTGGGGTAAGAGCCCACCGGCGGATGTGGCGACACGTCCGGCCGCACATCCTGCGCGTTGCAAGGTCAAATACACCGGCAATCAAGGGTGGCTCGCCCGTTGCCGGGGGGTAGACTGCTTTAGCGCGCCGGGCAACCGGCCGCACAGATAAATGACAGACACGGCAGCTTCGGCTGGCCGCACATAACCCGGCTTACAGGACCTCTGCCTTCCCCATCACGGCGCCCTCCCCGGGGCGCCGATCCATTTAATTCCACTTTAACGCCTCCCGAGGCCTTTAAAAGCGAACTTTTATCTAATCCATAGAGTTTATTTTCTAAGAGCATAAACTGCCTCTTTTAAATATAACCCTCTCCTAAATATAACCCTCTCCCGCCATACCGATGAGCAAGAACGAAACATCTATGTCAGAGAAGCCCGGCCTGATAAGCAAAATCAAAGCCTTTGTGAAATACTGCATAAGCGGCGTCTGGAGCGACCCGCGCAATAACTGGCAAACACGCACCATCAAGACGCTCAACCTCACCGTGAGCTCTTTCTTCGACCGCGACCTGCAGAACAAGTCGATGGCGCTAACCTACAGCACCGTGCTTTCCCTCGTGCCGGCCCTCGCAATGCTTGTGGCCATCGGCAGGGGCTTCGGAATGTCGGAGGTGTTCCAGAACGAGCTATACAGCCTCTTCCCCTCCCAGCATAAGGCTATTTCGGTGGCACTCAAATTCTGCGACTCTTATCTCACGAATGCCACTCAGGGAATGTTTGTCGGCATAGGCCTGCTTTTCCTGCTCTGGACGGTGATTTCGCTGCTCTTCCAGATTGAGGACACCTTCAACGCCATCTGGGGCATCCGTCAGGGTCGCACCATCTGGCAGAAAGTAACGGACTATATTGCCATCTGCCTTATTATCCCCGTGCTTCTCGTATGCTCCGCCGGTATCTCGCTATTTATGACCGACACCATCCAGGACAATATTTTCCTGCCGGTGCTCACGCCGATGCTGAATTTCTTTCTCGAATTGATTCCCTTCGTGCTCTCCTGGCTGGCGTTCACCCTCACCTACTGTCTGATTCCCAATACTAAAGTACAGTTTAAATACGCGGCGATGGGTGGTCTCGTGGCATCAATCGGGTTCACAATCCTTCAGTTTATTTTCCTGAATTCGCAGATGTATCTCTCCAACTATAATGCCATCTACGGCTCCTTCGCGTTCCTGCCCCTGATGCTTCTCTGGCTGCAGTTTTCCTGGCTCCTGCTCCTCAGCGGCGCATTGCTCACATATTCAGTGCAGAATGTGATGACTTTCAACCCCGTGGGCAACTCGGGCAACGCCACTATCGCCGAATATCAGAACCTTGCCCTTATTATGATGGGAATCATCGCCCAGCGCTTCGTCAACAAACAGCCACCCCTCACGGAAAACCAGATAGCCATCGAGTATTACCTGCCCCTCAAGATTGTGAGCGATGTGGCGCAGCGGCTCCGGACCACAGGGCTCATCTATGATGTAGATGTGGAGGGGGAATCCGACAAGGGGCTTTCGCCCGCTTTGGGGATGGATGATTTCAGCGTGGAACAGTTCCTTCTCGTCTTCGACGGAGTGGGCAAAATCGAGGCCGACCCCGCCGCCAACAACATCTTCCCCGAGTTTATGGGAACAATGAGGCCAAAATGGGAAAACGTCTATTCCAAATTCAAGACGATGCTCGTAAAAGACCTGCCTCTCCCCTCGGCTCAGCAGGTGAAAGAGGCAAGAATCAGGATGAACAGCCAGGATTTGGGGACAAAATAAGCCCTTACGTGACAATAATCGCTCATAAAATGAGCGTTTAACGGCAACTCTGCAAAATATGCTGCATAACATTTTGCCGCTCACGAATTTTTATGTATCTTTGTAGAGGAATTCTGGTACATATCTAACACAAATCTTAAGGTAATCGCTCCCGGGATTGCAAACACACATTTTCTCCCCCCGGAATCCAATCCTTTACTCCAACATTTAACGTTAGATATCCTAAATTGAAAATTCAAACATCGATAAATAATCAACCCAAATCATGAGTTATCTTAAATTCGACAAGGCCCTTATGATCAACCTGGAGCAGTCGCTTCCCAAGGAGATGCTGCGCACCAACAAGAGCGGCGCGTATCATTGCACCTCCATCGTGGGTTGCAACACGCGCAAGCAGCACGGCTTGCTCGTGATTCCGATCCCCGAGATGGACGATCAGGCCCATGTGTTGCTCTCCAGCCTCGACGAGTCGGTGATTCAGCATGGCGCCTCCTTCAATCTCGGCCTGCACCAGTATGGCTACAATGTGTTCAGTCCAAACGGTCACAAATATATCCGCGAGTTCAATTGCGAGACAGTCCCCACGCTTACATTCCGTGTGGGAGGTGTGATCCTTACTAAAGAGAAGGTATTCATCTCTCACGAGAACCGCATCCTTATCAAATACACTTTGCAGGAGGCACACTCGCCCACAACGCTCCGCTTCCGCCCCTTCCTGGCTTTCCGCAACGCCAACAGCCTCGTGGTGGAGAACGGCGCCATCAACCGTGACATACAGCATGTGCCCAATGGAATCGCCACATGCCTCTACGACGGATACCCCTCCCTTTACATGCAATTCAACAATGAGGCCAAATGGGTCGACGACCCGCATTGGTACAAGGGCATCGAATATTACAAAGACAAGGTGCGCGGAATCCCCTACAAGGAGGATCTCTGGGTGCCCGGATATTTCGAACTCCCCATCAAGAAGGGTGAGACAATCATCTTCTCGGCTTCCACATTCGAGACCGACCCCGCACTTTTCGAGCAGACATACACTGAAGAACTAAAAACCCGCACGTCGCGCACAAGCTTCTATAATTGCCTCAAGAATGCGGCGATGCAGTTCTACCTCAAGAATGAATACGGCACATATATTATGGCCGGCTATCCCTGGTACAATGTGCGCGGCCGCGACGAACTCATCGGCCTGCCGGGCTGCACGCTCGCCATCAATCACGACCAGGAATATCATGTGATTCTGGATACATTCATCAAGGCTCTCCGCCATAATATCAAGACCGGCGAGAAGGACCGAGTGATTCATGAAATCGACCTTCCCGACATCCCCCTCTGGCTCATCTGGGCCATCCAGCAATACCGCCGCTATGTGAGCATCGACGACTGCCGCAAGCGCTATGCCGACACGGTGCGCTGGCTTGTGGAGACTATCCGCAAAGGCGGCATCAAGAATCTGCGTCTCGACCCCAACGGACTGCTTCACAGCGAAGGCCGCGAAACGCCCGTAACCTGGCTCTCCGCTTCCATCGGCGGACGCCCGATTATTCCACGCACAGGATATATTCTTGAATTCAACGCTCTCTGGTATAATGCCGTGCGCTTCCTTGCCTATCTCCTTGGCGAGTCGAAGAAGGACGCCGAATATGTGGCTGAACTGAATGCTCTGGCCGAAACCATCGGCGACAGTTTCATCAAGACTTTCCTCAATGGATATGGCTATCTCTATGATTATGTCGACGGTGCGTACACCGACCTTGAGGTGCGTCCCAACATGGCGATTGCCGTCGGTCTGGAATATTCGCCGCTCGACCGCCGTCAGCGCAAGCGCGTTCTGGATTTCTGCACCCGCGAACTTCTCACGCCCAAGGGCCTGCGCTCGCTGAGCCCGAAAAGCCAGGCTTACCGGCCCGTATATGTAGGCAACCCCACAGAGCGCGAATATGCCGTGCATCAGGGTCCCGCCCGCCCATGGCTCTTCGGATTCTATTCCGATGCCTATTTCAAGGTGTTCGGCCTCAGCGGCCTCTCTTTCATCGAAAGAATGCTCATCGGCTATGAGGACGAAATGTCGGAAGGCTGCATCGGCTCGCTCTCCGAACTCTACGATGGCAATCCCCCTTACACGGGACGTGGCGCCGTGAGCACCGCCAAGAATGTGGGCCAGATCCTCTGCACCATCAAGACCGTGAACCAGATGACAAAACTCCTCGACGCTCAGGAAAGCGCAAACTCAACCCTTTAACCCTTAACTCTCAAGATTATGAAAGCTTTAATGTTCGGCTGGGAATTTCCTCCCCATATCCTGGGAGGACTCGGCACCGCCAGCTACGGACTCACAAAAGGAATGTTCAATAACGGCGACATGGATATCACATTCGTGATTCCCAAACCCTGGGGGGATGAGGAGAAGGGTTTCGCACATATCGTTGGCGCCAACTGCACTCCGGTGGCCTGGCGCGATGTAAGCCGCGATTATGTGGAAAGCCGCATCGGCAAGGTGATGAGCCCAGACCTCTATTTCGCCCTTCGCGACCATATCTATGCCGATTTCAATTATATGCGCCTCAACGACCTCGGTTGCATTGAGTTCTCAGGCAGATATCCTGACAATCTCGTGGATGAAATCAACAATTATTCCATCGTGGCCGGCGTGATTGCCCGCACCATCCCCTGCGACATCATCCATTCCCACGACTGGCTCACATATCCTGCCGGCATCCACGCGAAGAACGTCACCGGTAAACCCCTTGTGCTCCACGTGCACGCCACCGATTTCGACCGCTCGCGTGGAAACGTGAACCCCACCGTGTTCGGCATCGAAAAGGATGGCTTCAACAATGCCGACCATATCATCACGGTGTCAAATCTTACACGCCGCACCGTGATTGACAAATATGGCGTTGACCCCGCAAAGGTGACCACAGTGCATAATGCCGTGATTCCACTTAGCGATGAACTTCTCAGCATCCCGCGCCGTGAACACAAGAAGGACAAAGTGATTACCTTTCTCGGACGAATCACGATGCAGAAGGGTCCCGAATATTTCGTGGAGGCTGCCGCCAAGGTGCTTTCCAAAAACCGCAACGTGCGCTTCGTGATGGCGGGCGGCGGCGATATGGAACACGATATGATCCGTCTCGCTGCAAAACGCGGCATCGCCGACCGTTTCCATTTCACCGGATTCCTCCGTGGCAAGGAGGTTTACGAGATGCTCGCCGACAGCGATGTATATGTGATGCCATCCGTGTCGGAACCTTTCGGAATCTCACCCCTCGAGGCTATGGAGATGGGAACCCCCTCAATCATTTCCAAGCAGAGCGGCTGCGCCGAAATCCTGCACAATGTGATCAAGACCGACTACTGGGACATCGACGCCATGGCCGACGCCATGCACGCCCTCGTGTCTTATCCCGCGCTTCATAACACACTCCGCGACCGCGGTATCGAGGAGATTCACGGAATCACCTGGGAGAAGGCCGGAAAAAAGGTAATCGACATCTATAAAAAGGTGCTCGGATGGAGCTGATCAAAGCTCTTTCAACTCCCTGCCATATCAGCACTCAAAACATTAATCAACCAACGCATCAACGTATAAACACGAAAATATGAAATCCATTTGTTTCTATTTCAAGATACATCAGCCAAACCGTCTGAAACGATACCGCTTCTTCGATATCGGTAACGACCACTATTATTTCGACGACTTCGCCAATGATGAGATCATCACCCGCCTCGCCGAGCATTCCTATATGCCTATGGCAGATACTCTCCTCGAGATGATCCGCCAGAGCAACGGCGCTTTCAAATGCGCCATCTCCATCTCCGGCACAGCCATCGAACAGCTTCAGGTTTACGTGCCCGAATGCATCGACAAACTCAAGGAACTTGCCGCCACAGGCTGCGTGGAATTCCTCGCAGGTCCCTACGCCCATTCCCTCGCTTCGCTCGAAGACCCCGAGGAATTCATGCGTGAGGTAAAGAAACAGGAAAACATGATTTTCAGCACTTTCGGCATCAAGGCCAAAAGTTTCTGCAATACCGAGCTTATCTACGACGATGACATCGCCATGCTTATCAACTCGATGGGCTATGACACCTGCATCACCGAAGGCGCCAAGCATGTGCTCGGCTGGAAGTCGCCCAATTACGTGTATAATGCCGCCACGGCTCCTAATCTCAAGCTTCTGCTCACCAACGACAAGCTTGCCGATGACGTGGCTCGCAATTTCAACAACACCTCCTGGGACGAGTATCCCCTCACAGCCGACAAATATATGTCGTGGATTGCAGCCCTGCCCGAGGAGCAACAGGTGGTGAACCTCTTCTTCAGCATGGACACTTTCGGCTCTTTCCTGCCCGAATACACCGGCATCTTCCAGTTTATGAAGGCACTTCCCCGCTTCGCAGCCGAGATGGGAGTCACATTCGCCACTCCTTCGGAGGTGACCTCCAAACTCAAACCTGTCGACGAACTCTCAGTGCCCTATCCTATCTCCGACATCGACGAGGCCCGCGACGTGTCAGCCTGGAAGGGTAACGAACTGCAGCGTGAGGCTCTTGCCAAACTTTATGGAGTGGCAGAACGCGTGAGCCTCTGCAGCGACCGTCGCCTCAAGCAGGACTGGGAGTATCTCCAGAACAGCGACCATTTCTATTATATGAGCACGAAGAATCTCGCCGATGGCGCCGAGCACGCAGCCTTCAGCCCATATGAGTCGCCTTTCGGCGCGTTCACCAATTATATGAACGTGCTGGCCGACTTCCTCGTGCGCGTGCAGGAACAGTATCCTGAAAGCATCGACAATGAGGAACTCAACTCGCTGCTTCTCACAATCCGCAATCAGGCCGGCGAAATTACATCCCTCAAGAAGGAGGTGAAGTCGCTCCGCACCACTATCGAGAATGTGGAAGAGGGCACAGACAAAGACCAGTTCCCCACAATCGAGGTTGATCTGGAGAATGTGAAATCTGATTCAGAATCCGCTCCCAAGGCTGCCGCAAAGAAAACTCCCGGCAGGAAGAGGGCAGCAGCTAAAAAGGATTCCACAGCTAAGAAATAAATTTCTACGGCAAAGAGATTATCAGGAGATGATAGGAAGATTTGCGCCTTCGCCCACGGGAAGAATGCATCTTGGCAATGTGTTCTCGGCGCTTGTTTCCTGGCTCTCGGCAAAAAGTGAGGGCGACCGCTGGATTCTTCGCATAGAGGATCTTGACCCGCAACGTTCCCGCCTTGAATATGCCCGTCAGATTGAGGATGACCTGCATTGGCTCGGTCTTGACTGGGACGAGGGGGGAATCGACGGAACCGGTTCTCACGGACCATATATGCAAAGCCTCCGCTGCGACATCTATCAGGATGCCCTGCGGAGGCTTTCCGCTACCGGCCTTACCTATCCCTGCTACTGCACCCGCGCCGACATCATGGCCACGCAGGCGCCGCATGAGAGCGACGGAAGAGTAGTATATGCCGGCACTTGCCGGCCAGCGCGCCTCGGGGGTTGTTCTCCTGATTCTTCTGATAATCAGAAGCCGGTTCGGGGCACAAGGCTGTTCGTCCCCGACAAGGATATCTATTTTACCGACCGCTATTATGGTCCTCAATGCGTCAACCTCCAGAAGCATTGCGGAGATTTCATACTTCAGCGAGCCGACGGAGCATGGGCCTATCAGCTCGCAGTTGTGGTGGATGATGCTTTGATGGGCGTTGAAGAGGTGGTACGCGGCGCTGACCTCCTACTATCATCGGCGCAACAGATATATCTCCATGAACTTCTTGGTTTCAAGCCTCCCCGGTTCGCTCATTTTCCTCTTATATGCAATGAATCCGGCCAGCGGTTGTCGAAGCGCGACCGTTCATTAGCGATGGATATCCTCCGCGAGAATCAATCCCCGCAAGAGATTATCGGCAGCCTCGCATTTGCAGCCGGCATAATCGACCGCAACGAGCCTGCCTCCCCGATAGATATATTACCCTGTTTCAATTGGAATTTCGCCCCGCAATCCTCCACCCTCCATCCCCGGAAGATTATCATCCCAGAGCTGTCTCTTGGTTCTGTGAGCCATTAGTTTACGCAAGCATTACCTGAAAATGGCTCGCAGAAGCTTCTTAATCTTCTTTTCGCGTTTGCGGTTGAGGATATGCCTGCCAACATAACTCTGGTCAGGGTCTTCATCAAGGCGCAGCGCCTCCTCATTTATATTATTGCCTCTTTCCACGAGGGCCACTATCGATGCGGGCAATTCAGGCGCATCATCCGGCACCATAATGTCGATTTCATCCGATTTGAATTCGATATGCTCTCGCTTCTTGGCTTCCCCCACACTCACATATTCCTTATCAATCACATATACTTCGGCATAGGTGTCTGCGTATACCGGTTCATTGCTCCGGAATATTTTATCCTGATCCTCTCCGCGCCCTTTCGACTGCACACTCATAGAGTATCTCACAAGATTGTCTGCGCGTACCTCTGTAGCGCTTACATCTGCAAAGAGATATTGCAGATTCATCCTCGTAAACTCAACGCCATTATAAATGAAATTGTAAAGCGGCGGCGCCCACACTTTGCCCACGCTGTCGGCAAGCATATCGACGTCTACTCTGACAGTCTCTCCGCGTCTTTTCCATATCTCGCGGGGACTGTATTTGCCCCGGAGGGTATCCGTAGCAGTCGGTTCATCGCCGAGAAGCGCTGCCGGTAACGACTGTGGTTTAGCCACGCCCACCCAATCGCTCCAGGAGAAATGATGGGGGAAACGCCGACTCACACTGTCCAATCCCTCATAATTGGTGAAATGGTAATATGAGCGCGAGGTCAGCACACGCGGGCGCATCCAACCGGCATATCGCCTTACCTTCTTAGAAGGCACCATAAAGTCAACCAGTTTCTCACGGAAGAGAGCCACCGTGTCATAGCTCACAGAGATGGTGGAATATTCCCGCACGTAAGCAAGGATATGAAGCACCTCGTGGTTCTTAGACCCTACAGTAACTTCCGGCAGTTCAAGCGAGGCTTCACGCATCTTCACGTCTGAGTCAGGCATCTTATCCAGTACTTCATTTTCATATCCTACCACACGGATTGTTACCGGGAACAGCCATCTGGAGACGGCGGGAAGCGCACCCTGGTCGCTGCAGACACCAATCATGTTCCCCTTATTGTCGAACACAGAGGCCCGGGCGATAGGTTCACCGGTGGCTGAATCCACCACACGAGCCCGTTTCTCTACTTTAGAGCCGATCACCTTTGTATTATCTACAGATGAATCTAAGATAAAATCAGAGCCGGATACAATCACTGCCGTCACCGCTATAGCGGCAACTAACAGCATTCCTCTATATTTAATCGAAATGTTCAAAGCAATATTTGAAATCAGCTCAAAAATTAATTAGCCCTGAAGCCATTATGGTCTGCACGCAAAATTAACAAATTTCATCCCAATGTCACCAATGCAAAATCCTAAATACAATCAATCTTTGCAAAAAAATCTAAAAGGGCCGGACTCAGAAGTCCGGCCCGATACAAAGGGATTTAGTATGATATAGTTTAGTAACTTCCGATTAGAGAAGTGAGAGCAGGCTCTCTTCCGCGCTTGTAACGCAGAACTGGTAGATGCAGGAAACAAGACCTACGAAAACGATACCGCCAACACAGATCCAGAGAGCAATGCGCTCGCCGATGCCGCTGCGGAATCTTTCCACCTGAGCCTCGCCCGGTGCAATCCATATTGCTTTCACCACAAGCAGATAGTAGTAAAGCGATATGATTGTATTGATCAATGCGATAAGCACAAGCATATAGAGTGCCATCGAACCGCTTGCCGTAACCGAAGTGAAGATAAGGAACTTGCTGAAGAATCCTGCGAAGGGAGGAATACCGGCAAGGGAGAACATTGCAAGCGTCATCGCGAAGGAGAGCCAGGGATTGGTCTTATGAAGGCCATTGTAGTCGTCCATGCTAAGTTTGCCTGTCTTGTTCTCGATGGTCTGTATCACTGCAAATGCGCCAAGGTTGCTGACCACATATACAAGGATGTAGAACATCATCGAAGCCAGTCCGAGAGCGCTTTCCGTCATCACGCCAAGCATAATATAACCTGCCTGCGAGATTGAGGAGAAGGCCATGAATCGCTTCATGTTCTTCTGACGGATTGCGAAGAGGTTGCCCACAGTGATTGTGGCAATAATCACGGCATACATCATCCATTCCCACATCTCGCTGTAGAGTTCTCCGAATGCGTCCACAAAGATTACGAAGAATGCGAATGCGGCAGCGCCTTTCGACACTACGGAAAGATAACTTGTGATAGCCGTAGGAGCGCCCTGATATACATCGGCCGTCCAGAGATGGAAGGGAACGAGCGAGAGTTTGAAACCGATGCCTGCAATCACGAAAGCGATGGCGGCAATGAGGAGCCCTGCATGTTCACCGGCTGTAACAGCGGTGCGGATGTCGCTGAAATAGAGCGAGCCGCCTGAGAATGCATATACAAAGGAGAGGCCCATGAGCAGGATTGCCGAAGAGAACACAGCCGTCAGAATGTATTTCACGGCAGCCTCGTGGCTCTCATAGTGCTTCTTGTTGAATGCCACCAGAGCGGCAAGGGGAAGCGATGCGGCTTCAAGACCGATTATGAAGAGCAGGAAGTGACGCGCCGAAATCATCAGATACATTCCGAAGAGCGTTACGAGCATCAGTTCATAGAATTCACCCTTGCGCACGGCCACTTCGTCGCTTTCTGTCCAGCTTGCCGACTGGAGCATCACGATGAATACGCCGATATTGAGAATGGCCTTCATGGCCTTGCAAGCCGGAGAGTCGATATACATTCCGCCGAACACCATTTCATTTCCGGCAGGAATAATCCAGATGGCCACGGTGGCCAGTCCGAAGAGCACTGTGGTCACCGGTGTGAGCCACGCCTTCTTAGAGCCGTCGGCCGTGAAGGTGTCCAGCAGGAACACTATCAGGAACAGACCGAGAATTATAAGTTCGGGCACCATAGCCCCAAATTGTGAATAATCCATTGTGTATTGTTGTTCTGAATTTCTAATGAAGGGTGGCTATCAGATCACACTCTGAAGAGCGCTGATCACAGGCACAAAGCTTTCGCGGATGGTGTCGGCAATCCAGTTGGGGAAGAAGCCGATTCCGGCGAGACAAACGATAAGAGTCACTGTGGAGAGTCTTTCCCACCAGGATGCATCAGTGAGCTGGAGGTGATGTTCATCCTGCACGGGACCAAGGATAAGCTTGCCCACAACGCGGAGGATATACACAGCCGTAATCACGATGGAACATGTGGCGGCAATTACAAACACTCTGTGGAACATGTCGGCATGTTCGAACGATCCGAAGAAGATTGTCATCTCAGCCACAAAGCCGGAGAGGCCGGGAAGACCGAGCGATGCGAAACCGGCAATCATATAGCAGACGCCGAGGTAAGGCATCACTTTCATGAGGCCGCCCATCTGACGCACGTCGCGGGTGTGGGTACGTCCGTAAATCATACCGATGAGTGCAAAGAAGAGGGCTGTCATCAGACCATGGGAGAGCATCTGGAGGATACCGCCCGTCATTGCTGTCTCGTTAAGCATCAGGATGGCGAAGAGCACCATGCCGCAGTGCGACACTGATGAATATGCATTGATATATTTGAGGTCGGTCTGAACACATGCGGAGAACGCACCATATACAATGCTGATACCGGTAAGGATGATGAATATCCAGGCGAGTTCATTAGCGGCGGCGGGAAGCAGATAGATGGCGATGCGGAAGCATCCGTAACCACCAAGCTTCATGAGCACGCCTGCATGAAGCATCGACACAGCCGTCGGCGCACATGCGTGACCATCGGGGCTCCATGTGTGGAAGGGGAACATCGCACCCAGCACACCGAAACCTACGAAGGTGAACACGAAGAGCATGTTCTGCCAGCCATGGTCGATGCAGTTGTTGGCTGCAATCTCAAGGATATTCCATGTGTGAGGTTCGCCAGCAGGAGTGCCGTGCCAGTAGATGCCGAGAAGACCGAGCATCAGGAAGGCCGAGCCGCCCATCAGCATAAGGGTAAGTTTCATTGCCGAATATTCCTTGCGGCCTGTGCCCCACACTCCGATGAGGAGATACATAGGAATCAGCGCAACCTCATAGAACATGAACATTGTGAACATGTCGATTGAGATGAAGAAGCCGAACACGCCGGTGGAAAGCAATGCAAACCAGAGGAAGAAATTCTTGGGAAGCGGGTCGATTTTCCAGGATGCGAATGTGCCGGCGAATACGATGATTGCCGAAAGCAGAAGCATCAGGACGGAAATGCCGTCAACACCTACAGCGAGGTGGATATTGAGAGGCTCATACCACATCCAGCTGCCTGTGAAAAGCATCGGGTCGGTGGCGCCGGCGGCACGCTGGGCCAGGAAGTCAACAACGAGCCAGATGGCCATGCCGAGAAGCACGGTGCTGCATGTCACCATCACCGCACGGATGGCCTTCATATTGCTATTGCCGCAACATGCAAGCCCCGCCATCATTATGATGGGGACTATTACAAACCATATTAAGATATTTCCAAACATAATCTATATTTCTTTATGCGACAATTATTATCAGATGAGACAAATCCATGTGATTGCAGCCAGAAGAACGGCTCCAAGGAAATACCAGATAACGTAGGTCTGGACACTTCCGCTCTGCATTCCGCGGATTTTGAAGGAGCACCACTGTGTGAGTGCTGCGAGGCCGTTCATTGCGCCGTCAATCACATGGCGGTCGAACCATGCTATCGGGCGGCTGATGTGGGCGAAGATGATTCTATGAGTAATGTACTGATAGATCTCATCCCAGTAGAAGCGGCGGTTGGCAGCAGTCCAGAGAGCCGGCCAGATGTTCTTGACACGTGTGGGCCAGGGATTCTCTTTGTGATACATCACATATGCCAGTCCGATTGCGAGCAGTGCGATCACGATAGAGGTGACAGCCACCGAAGCCTCGAGATGGATATGATAGGGCTCGCCATTATACGTTACGAGTTCACCGAATGGAATGAAGCCGGCCACACAGGTGATGGCGGAGAGGATAATCAGAGGCACTGACATCTGCCAGGGTGCATCGTGGGGTTTGTGACCCTCGTGCTTGTACTCGGGATTCTCTTTCCACCAGAACACGAGGAAATACATACGGAACATATAGAATGCCGTGAGGGCAGCCACCATTGTCATCCAGGCTCCATAGAACCAGTGACGGTTCCACATTGCTGCGAGCATCTCGTCTTTGGAGAAGAATCCGGAGAAGGGAGGAATACCTGCGATTGCCACACATCCGATAAGGAATGTCCAATGGGTGATAGGCATATATTTGCGCAGGCCGCCCATCGCTGTGTAATTGTTGGAGTGAACCGCATGAATCAGAGCGCCGGCTCCGAGGAAGAGGAGCGCCTTGAACATGGCGTGTGTGAAGAGGTGGAACATACCGGCCATATATCCGAGACCGCTGTAATGCACACCCTCAACAGGCATATTGTAGGCACATCCGAGCGAAACCATCATAAACGCTATCTGCGAAATGGTGGAGAAGGCAAGGATACGCTTTATGTCGATTTGAGCGCAGGCCACCACTGCTGCGTAGAATGCCGTGATAGCACCCACGATGCAAATGAATGTAAGCGAGTCGGGCACCACGCAGAAGAGGGGGAAGAAGCGGGCTACAAGGTAGACACCGGCAACAACCATTGTGGCTGCGTGGATAAGGGCCGATACAGGGGTCGGGCCCTCCATAGCATCGGGTAGCCAGATATGGAGCGGCATCATTGCCGATTTACCCATACCTCCGACAAATATCAGAATCATGGCCCAAGTGAGCACGCTGCCGCTCATGAATGTGGCTCCGAGCGTGGAGGCAAGCACATTGGTAGGCTGCGAATTCAGCATAAGGAAATTGAATGCCGATGCACCGCCGAGAGGTCCGTCGGCCGGAGTGTGCGCCACATAATATGAGAGCACCAGAATACCGATGAGCATGAACAGGTCAGCGAAACGGGTCACGATGAATGCCTTCTTTGAAGCAGCCACTGCCGAGGGGAGCTTATAGAAGAATCCGATCAACAGGTAGGAGGAAACACCCACGAGCTCCCAGAAGATATACATCTGGAAAATGTTGGTGGCCACCACAAGACCGAGCATCGAGAACGTGAAGAGCGAAAGGAAAGCGTAATAACGCTGGAATCCGGGCTCATGCTCCATGTATCCCCAGCTGTAGAGATGCACCATAAATGAGATTGTGGTGATCACCACGAGCATCATTGCAGCAATCGGGTCGAGAAGGAAGCCGATGTTCACCACCATGCGGTCGGTAAACGCGAGCCAGGTGTAATCGAATAGTTCCACCTGCTGGCGCACGCCGTCGACGATGAAAGCAGGGTCGCCACTGAAGAAATAAGTGAAGGCCACCCAATAAGCCATGACGAGAAGGACGCCATTGGCCACGATGCCAAGCGATCCCGCCAATTTGCGGCTCATTTTTACTCCGCCGATGCCCAGAATGAGGAACATCGTGAAGGGGAGCGCAAGAATTAATATCGGAAGTGTAATATCCATAACTGCTTAGAATCGCATTTGTTTAACAGAAGTGATATCGGTGTTGCCAACCTCGCGGTATACATTGATGATGATTGCGATGGCGATGGCTGTTTCGGCGGCTGCGATGGCTATGGCGAAGAGAGTGAACACCATGCCCTCCATCTGGCCGGGGAAAAGGAAACGATTGAACACCACGAAATTCAAATCGGCCGCATTGAGCATAAGCTCCAGGGAGAGGAGCAGCGCGATCATGTTTTTACGGGTCACAAACCCGTAGACGCCTGCTGCGAACATCACCACAGCCGGCACGAGATACCATAACATTGAAAGGTCCATATCCGTCGGGTTTATCTTTTACGGGCAACAGTGACGCCGCCGATTATACATGCGAGAAGAAGCACTGAGATGGCCTCGAAGGGGAGCAGATACTGGAAACGGTCGGTTCCGGTAAATGCATGGCCGATATCAGCCATTGTGATCTGCGAACCGTCAGCGAGACATTGCGTCAGCGACAGGCCATTGATCAGAGGCATTGTGAAGAGCGCTGCCACGAGAAGAGCAGTGCCGAGCACGGCTACAGTGATGCCTGTGGCGCGACGGTGCGAGTCGAGGAAGGGCACCTGCTCATTGGGTTTGTGCGTAAGGAGAATCGAGAACACAAACAGCACCATGATGCCTCCGGCATATACCGCAATCTGCACGGCACCAAGGAACTGATATCCGAGCTGGAAATAGAACACGGATGTGCCCAGGAGCACGAACAGCAAATATGTGGCCGCACGCAATATCTTTCGCGAAGTGACTGTCATCACGGAGAAGACCACGATGATCGCCGCTACCACGAAATATAAAATAATATTGGCTACTGAATCCATTATGTTAAGTTGTTTTAATCATCTGTAAAATGAGCCTTTTCTCAGGCTTTGGGTGCATCGCTGCCCTCTTCGGCTGCTTTTTTTGCAGCCTCAGCCTCCTTGGCGGCCTTGAAAGCGAGAGCCTTCTTCTTGGCCTCCTCTATCTTTGCAAGCTGCTCGGGGGAAAGCTGCGGCTTCGGTGGTGCCACTTCCCCTTCCGGCTCGGGACGATAGTTGAGCTGCTTCACAAGTTTGTCACGCTCGAACACTGCCTGCTCGAAATCATTGGAGAATTCCAGCGCGTTCTGCGGACAGGTGGTGACGCAAAGCATGCAGAATGTGCAACTTCCAAGGTCGTACATATATTTGTCGAGCTTACGCTTCTTCTTGCCGTCGGGAAGTTCCACCATCTTGGTGTCGATATGAATCGTGCCGTTAGGACAATTCATCTGGCAAATTCCACAGGCTATACAGCGGTGGCGCCCTTCGGCGTCATATTTCAGTGTCAGCTCGGCACGGAATCTGTCGGCAATCTGGAGAGTGGCCCTGTTCTCGGGATACTGCTCCGTGATTTTGGGCGTGACAAACTCACGTCCGGTGACACCCATGCCCGTAAGCAGGCTGCCAATTCCTTTACCCACAGATTTGAAATAATCTAAAATATTGCCCATCAGTGATATTCTGTTTATGTGCTATTGTTATCTCATTATCATCGTTCCACCTGGCCGCCCAAAATGTCGAGCAACTCGGTGGTGATACTTTGCTGACGCAACTTATTATATTCGAGGTGCAGCTGTTCGAGAAGTTTCTGAGCGTTGTCGTTGGCGCTCTGCATTGCCATCACACGGGCTGCCTGCTCCGAAGAGCGGTTCTCGATTGTGATCTCCTGCATCGACGACAATACGAACATCGGCAGAACCTCATTGAAGATGCTGTTGGGATCTGGCTCAAATATATAGAGTTGATTGTCGGCCTCGACCTTCTTGGAAGCGTCGCCCTTTATGGCCTCCTCGGTCACGGGGAAGAGCTGGTCGGTGGTGAGACGCTGGCGGCTCATTGAGATATACCTCATATATACCACCTCCACCAGGTCCATCTCGCCGCGAAGGAATCCCTCACGCAGCGATCCGGTGAAGGCATTCACCTTGTCGCCCTTCATTTTGGAATCGACACCCTCCGTCATTACTACATTGAGATTCGGGTCGTCGAGTTTTTTCACCGCACGCGCTATCTTCTGACCCACAGGGAAGATGGTGACCTCCAGGTGCTGGCCATAGATCTCGCGCAGACGGTCGATGCGGATGAGGAGTCCTTTGAGGATATTGATATTGTAAGCGCCGCAGAGGCCGTCGTCGGAGCCATACACCACGATTCCGGCACGCTTCACCTCCCTTTCCTCAATCAGGGGCGAATGGAATTCCATCCCCGTGGAAAGGATATGTCCCATGATCTGCTTGATCTTCTCCTTGAAGGGCTGCAGCTTGCGCAATGCCTGCTCATTCTGATGCACCTTCGCCGAAGATATCATCTTCATGGCACCGGTGATCTTCTCGGTGGAGGCCACCGATCCGATGCGGGTCTTTAATTCTCTTAGAGTTGCCATTGGCGATATTGTGAATTGTTGTTAAAGGTGTGTGGAGGCCGCTTTATTTAGCGTGGCTTATGCGGGATGCCACATCACGCGCGCATGCCGTGAGTTTCTCCTCCACCTCGGGTGTGAGCTTGCCCTGACGGAGTGTGTCAAGCACCACCTTGTTGTCACCAAGCTGGAGCTGCTGCATGAGCTGGGTCTCGAATTCCTTCACCTTCTCAATAGGAACATTCTCGAGAAGTCCATTTACACCGCAATAGATCACAGCCACCTCATTCTCCACAGGCCAGGGGTGATACTGGGGCTGTACAAGAATCTGCTGGTTCTTGCGCCCGCGGTCGATCACGGCGGCTGTCACGGGGTCGATGTCGCCGCCGAATTTGGTGAACGATTCAAGCTCGCGGAACTGTGCCTGCGCAATCTTCAGCGTACCGGCCACCTTCTTCATACACTTGATCTGAGCGTTACCACCCACACGCGATACGGAGATACCCACATTGATGGCAGGACGGATACCCTGGTTGAAGAGACCGGTCTCAAGGAAGATCTGACCGTCGGTAATGGAAATCACGTTGGTCGGGATATAAGCCGACACGTCGCCTGCCTGAGTTTCGATGATAGGAAGCGCCGTTAGGGAGCCGCCACCTTTCACCAGAGGTTTCATCACCTCCGGGAGGTCGTTCATGGCCTCGGCCACCTTCTGGTCGTTGATAATCTTGGCAGCGCGTTCCAGCAGACGTGAATGGAGATAGAAGATATCGCCGGGATAAGCCTCTCGTCCGGAGGGGCGCTTAAGGATCAGCGAAATCTCACGGTAAGCCACAGCCTGCTTGGAGAGGTCATCATAGATGATGAGAGCGTCGCGGCCTGAGTCGCGGAAATATTCGCCGATGGCCACGCCCGAGAAGGGAGCGTAGTATCTTGCCGTAGCGGAGTCGGAAGCATTCGCAGCAACCACCACCGTGTAAGGAAGCGCGCCATATTTCTCGAGGGTGTTGACGATTGAAGCCACGGTAGAAGCCTTCTGTCCGATGGCTACATATATACAGTAAACAGGTTTGCCCTGATCATAATTTTCTTTCTGATTGATGATGGTGTCGATCGCGATAGCGGTCTTTCCCACCTGACGGTCGCCGATAATCAGCTCGCGCTGGCCGCGACCGATAGGAATCATTGCGTCTACGGCCTTGATGCCGGTCTGCAATGGCTGGTTTACAGGCTGACGGAAGATAACTCCGGGGGCCTTGCGCTCGAGCGGCATGCGGATGCGGTCGCCCTGAATGGGACCGCGGCCGTCGACTGGCTCGCCGAGCATGTTGATAACGCGGCCGAGAAGGCCCTCGCCAACGGGGATAGATGCCACCTCGCCTGTGCGGCGCACCGACATGTTCTCCGTCACCGAGTTCACCTTGTCAAGGAGCACTACTCCGACGTTGCTCTCCTCAAGGTTGAGAGCCACGCCCTTGGCGCCGTTCTCAAACTCCACGAGCTCGTTGCTCCTTACATTGTCAAGTCCATAGACGTGTGCCACGCCGTCGCCGACATTGAGCACAGTTCCGACTTCCTCGAACTTCACTTTCGAATTGATGTTTTCAAGCTCCTGCTTCAGGACATCAGATATTTCGCTGGGATTAAGCATCTTCTTTAATGATCCGTTTGGTGCGACAGGCCTGTTGGTATCTTTTCAGCCCGCGCTAATGTTTTTTGAGTGTTTGAATTAAAAAAGGAACCAGTGTTGACTTCGCCTCCCTCAATGCGGGGTCGCTTCTCAAACACTCTCCAATAAGTTAAGACGTAACTGTTCGAGCTCGTTGCTGAGCGATGCATCCATCCTTGTGGAATCGACATCGATCACGAACCCGCCGATCAGACCGGGCTCCACATCATAGGAATACTCGAATGTGTATCCCTTGAAGGCATTTTCCACCACTTTCCGAAGTTTATGCATCTCTTCGTCGCCGAACTTGGCGGCAGTGGTGATCTTCACTTCTGAGATTTTGTTTTCGCGGCGGTAGATATCGCGATAGGCATAGGCCATAAGCATGGCGAAGTCCTCACGGTGATGGTCAAGGATAAGAGTCACAAACCGTGCGAAGTCGTCGCTGGCTTCGGGGCCGGCTGCCGTAAGCAGAAGTTTGCGCTTATCTTCGACACTGGCAAAGGGATTCTGCATCACCTTTTCCATGTCGGGATTCTGAGTGAAGGCCGTAATTACGCTTTTCATCTCCTTATAAACCCTTTCAGTGCTGTTCGACTCAAGGGCAAACTTGTAAAGAGCCTTAGCGTAGCGGTGTGGTATCAGTCCGGAAATCATCAGCTATCAGTTTTTCTCAATTTCGTCTAAGAGTTTGTCGACAAGTTGTTTCTGGGCGGGTTCGCTCTTCATCTGGGTGCGGAGCATCTTCTCGGCGATTTCGATCGAGAAGCGACCCACCTCATTGCGGAATTGCGACTCAGCCTCTTTTCTGGCTTGTTCGATGGCCACCTTTGCAGCCTCCATTTCTCTGCGGGCTGCGGCCTGAGCCTCCTCGCGAGCCGAGTCGATGATCTCTGTCTTCATCTTGGCGGCCTCACGAAGCATGTCCGATTGCTTCTGCTGTGCCTCGAGAACAAACTTCTGAGCCTCCTCACGGGCATTGGCAAGCTGTTCGCTGGCTTTGCGGGCATCTTCCACACCCTGGTCGATCGTGGCGGCTCGCTTGTCCATCATCTTGATTATAACGGGCCATCCCCACTTAGCAAGAATGAGGAAAAGCAGGATGAACGCTACGAACATCCAGAAAACCAGGCCGGTATCGGGCGTGAATAATTCCATTTCGTTTCTTTTTTGGAAGGTTTCACGCTCCCCGGCACAATGGCCGGGGGGCATGTGAGAAGATTATTACATGAAGATAGCGAGTGCCGAAACAATCACTGCGAAGAGGGCAACACCCTCGATAAGGGCTGCGATCACAATCATGTTGCTTCGGATGTCACCAGCACTTTCGGGCTGACGTGCGATTGCTTCCATGGCAGAAGATCCAATCTTGCCGATGCCGATGCCTGCTCCGATTGCGGAAAGTGCTGCTCCAAGAGCGCCGCCAAACGACGCGAGAGGCGCTGCTGCTAATAATGTCGATAACATAATTCTCTGTTTTTAGTGTTATTTGTTTTTAATTTATTCTTTCTAAGTCCTATCCAGTGGGGTTAGACCGCGTCAATCTTGACGCGCTCATTGCGGAGTGCTTCTTTCTCCTCAGCGAGTTCCTTCTTGTCCTCAGCCTCGAGCACGGGGTTGTTGGCATCCTCCTTTACCTTATGTTCCTCCTCACGCACCTGCGACATAGCTATGAAGAGGGCCGAGAGAAGCGTGAACACATAGGCCTGGATGAAACTGACAAGCACATCGAGAAGAAGCATGAAGATCGAGAAGAGCACGCTTATCACCGAGGCCGCGCCGGCAGCTGCCGCGCCGAATGCCGCGAAGATGAAGATAAGAAGCGTAAGCGTGATCACAATCATATGACCGCCCATCATGTTGGCGAAGAGACGCACGCAGAGTGCGGCCGGCTTTGTGAAGATACCGAAGATTTCGATGAGCTGCATGATGGGCAGTGGGCATTTCAGCCAGATGGGCACATCGGGCCAAAGGATCTCTTTCCAGTAATGCTTCGTGCCAAGCACATTTGTAATCACGAATGTGCAGAGCGCAAGCACGAGTGTCACAGCGATATTGCCGGTAAGGTTGGCTCCGCCGGGGAAGATTACCACCAGACCCACAAGGTTCATCGTCAGGATGAAGAAGAAAGCCGTGAGCAGGTAAGGTGCGAATCTCTTCGCATTGTCGCCGAGGGCAGCCTTGATGGTGTCGTAATATACAAACTGAACCACAAGCTCGAAGAATCCCATTCCCTTTCTTGGGGCGCGGAGTCCGCGGCGCTTGTAATAGTTCTTGAGGCCCATCACCATCCAGATCACGAGGCAGACGGTGATGAAGAGCGCGAGCACATTCTTGGTGATTGAGAAATCCCAGGGACGATACTCCTGGCCATTATCGAGCAGCTGCACCACCTTGTCCTTGTGGCTGCCTTCTGTGGCAATCTGGAACCGGTAGGTCTTTCCGTCGCGCTCGATGGTCTTTACCATGGGCACGGCGTGCTCAATCTCTTTGCCATTCTCGTCCACATGTGTCTGGATGGTGCGGAGGTCGGCCGAGGAGAAGGTGAACCATTTGCCGTCCTGAGCGCGCACGATCACCGGCAGAGGAATACGGCGTGTATGGCTGAAAGGCACCTCCCAGCCGTAGCCGTCGCCAAGGTGCTCGAATATCACCTCCTTCACATCTAGGTCGTTGCCCTTTTTCTCCTCCTTTGCTCCGGAGGCGAATGCAGGCACCGCCATCAGGAGGCAGAGCAGCATGGTCAATATGGATATTCTTTTCGGCATCATTATAATCGTTAATAGACGCATACGGAAATACGGTTGTGGCACACGTCGGCCAGTCCACCCTCTATCGGCAACAGGTGTTCTTCGCCATCGGAGGTGACATATTTCACATTGCCCTTCACAAGCACCGATATGATGGGCGCGTGATTCTTGAGCACTGTAAAGCGACCCAGTTTTCCGGGGAGCATCACCGAAGAGGCCTCACCCTGGAAAGTGATCTCATGTGCCGATATAATTTCGAGTGTCATTTTTAATGTGTATTTAATCCCGTATGTTCTTATTTCACATTCTGGAGGAGTTTCTCACCCTTGGCAATAGCCTCGTCGATTGTGCCGACATTGAGGAATGCCTGTTCGGGAAGATGGTCAAGCTCGCCGCTGAGAATCATCTTGAAGCCGCGGATTGTCTCTGCGAGGGGCACCAGCACGCCGGGAAGACCGGTGAACTGCTCAGCCACATGGAACGGCTGCGAGAGATAACGCTGTGCACGACGTGCACGGGCCACTACCTGCTTGTCCTCGTCGGAGAGCTCGTCGACGCCGAGGATGGCGATGATATCCTGAAGCTCGTTATATTTCTGCAGAAGCTGCTTCACAGCCTGTGCGGTGTTGTAATGGTCCTCACCTACGATATTCGGGTCGAGGATTCGCGATGTGGAGTCGAGCGGGTCAACTGCGGGGTAGATACCGAGCTCGGAAATCTTACGCGAGAGCACCGTGGTGGCGTCAAGGAAGCTGAACGTGGTGGCAGGTGCCGGGTCGGTAAGGTCGTCGGCAGGCACGTAGATGGCCTGCACTGATGTGATACTACCCTGCTTTGTGGATGTGATTCGTTCCTGAAGCGCACCCATCTCCGATGAAAGTGTAGGCTGGTAACCTACGGCCGAAGGCATACGGCCGAGAAGCGCGGACACCTCAGAACCGGCCTGTGTGAAACGGAAGATGTTGTCGATAAAGAGGAGGATATCCTTACCGCCGCCGTCGATGTCGCGGAACTGCTCAGCCACCGTAAGGCCGGAGAGCGCCACACGAAGACGTGCGCCCGGCGGCTCATTCATCTGGCCGAACACAAGTGTTCCCTTCGATTCGCCCAGCGCCTTGTGGTCAACGTCGTCAAGGTTCCACTCCCCTTTCTCCATGCCCTCTTCGAATTTCTCGCCGTATTTGATAACGCCGCTCTCGATCATCTCGCGGAGCAGGTCGTTACCCTCACGGGTGCGTTCTCCTACGCCGGTGAACACAGAGAAACCATTGTGGCCTTTGGCAATATTGTTGATGAGCTCCATGATAAGCACGGTCTTACCTACGCCGGCACCGCCGAAGAGGCCGATCTTACCACCCTTTGAATAGGGTTCGAGAAGGTCAATCACCTTGATACCGGTGGTAAGCACCTCCTGAGAGATAGCCAGGTCGTTGAAAGCCGGGGCCGGCTGATGGATCGGGCGGAGATTCTCACGGTTGAGGTCGCCAAGCATATCGATCGGTTCGCCAATCACATTGAGGAGGCGTCCCTTTACCTGGTCGCCGGTGGGCACCGAGATCGGGTGACCGAGATTGCGCACTTTCACGCCGCGGCGCACTCCATCGGTGCTTTCCATGGCCACACAGCGAACGATATCCTCGCCGATGTGCTGTTCCACCTCGAGGATCAACTCCTCGCCATTGTCGCGCTCCACCTTCAGAGCGGCATAGATGGGCGGTATGTTTTCCTTGCCGCCCTCAAACGAGACATCGATCACGGGGCCAATCACCTGGGTCACCGTACCTAAAATTTCGCTCATATCAATTAAGTCTTGTTATGCTGTTTGCAATTTATTTTCAGATATTAGAAATGCCATCCCAGAGCCACAAACACTGTCATAAGAAGCAGGTTGGCGAGGGCGAAAGGCATGAGGTATTTCCATTCGAAGCTGAGCATCTGGTCGATTCGCACGCGGGGGAATGTCCACTTGAACCAGATGATCACAAAGGAGATGAAGAACGCCTTGAGCAGGAACCATACCGGGGAGGGGATATAATTCATCACTGCGTTGAATCCATCCCAGCCGGGCACGTGGAGGGGCATCCAGCCACCGAGGAACATCAGCGATGCGATGCCCGACACGATGAAGAGGTTGAGATACTCGGCCAGATAGAAGAAGCCGAAATGGATGCCGGAATACTCTGTGTGATAACCTGCGGTAAGCTCATGCTCGGCCTCGGGGAGGTCGAAGGGGCCGCGGTTGGTCTCCGCAGTGGCGGCGATGATATAGATGATGAATGCTATGATGGCGGGGATATGGCCCTTGAAAAGGAACCACGCATCCTCCTGGGCCCAGACTATCTCGCTGATGTCCATTGTGCCGCCAAGCACGATGATTGTCATCAGCGCCAGACCGAGCGAAAGCTCGTAGCTCACCATCTGCGCGCCGCTTCGCATCGCACCGATAAGGGTATATTTATTGTTCGAACTCCATCCTGCAAGAAGGATACCGAGCACACCCACCGACGAAACCGCCAGCACGAAGAAGATGCCGATGTTCCAGTCGATGATCTGAAGTCCGTTGCCCCAGGGGAGACATGCCAGCATCGTCACCGAACTTGTGATCACCAGATAAGGAGCAAGCTTGAAGAGGAAGCGGTCGGTGCCTTTAAGACAGATAAGCTCCTTGATAAGGATCTTGAACATATCCGCGAACACCTGCAGCAAACCCCATTTACCCACACGCATCGGGCCGAGGCGGCACTGGAACCAGGCGCAAAGCTTACGCTCGTAAAGGATGTAGAACAGCGCCAACACGGTATAGACGCCCAGAATCAGAACCCCGATTATTACGCACTCGATGAGGATTGCGAGCCAATCGGCCATGCCGCATCCCAGCAGCCAGGCGTTGAACTCAGAGGTCCATTTTCCGAAATCAAACATGATGTTGTCTTGTTATTTCTTGTATGATACTTAGGTATGTTCTGTAAAGGATATCGTCCGCATCAACGGTCGATATCGGGAATCACGAAGTCGAGAGCGGCTCCGATTGTGATGAGGTCGGCAATCATATAGCCTGTGCAGCAGATGTCCATCACGCCCACAAGGTTGAAGCAGGGGCTCTGGAAGTGCATGCGGTAAGGGGTCTTCTCGCCGGTCGACTCAATGTAGACGCCAAATGTGCCGCGGCTTGCCTCCACCTGCTGATACCAGCGGCCGGCAGGAAGTTTGACGATCTTGGGCACCTGTGCGCGAATCTCGCCCTCGGGGATATTGTCCACGAGCTGGGCAAGAATCTTGCAGCTCTGCTCGATTTCTTTCATGCGCACCATATAGCGGGCAAACGAATCGCAACCGTCGAGGAGCACCTCGTCGAAGTCGAGCTCCGAATAAATGGAATATGGATGCATCTTGCGGCAGTCGCAGCTCCAGCCGGATCCACGTCCGCTCGGGCCTGTGATGTCGTAATTGATGGCATCCTCCTTGCTGAGATGGCCCACTTTCTCAAGACGATTGCGGGCAATCAGGTTGTTGCTGAATACATCGTGATATTCCTTCAGGCGCTTGGGCATGATTTCAATCAGGGCTTTCACGTCTTTCTGGAAATCGGGATGAACGTCGGCAATCACGCCGCCGATCACGTTATAGTTCATCGACATGCGGGCGCCGCAAGTTTTCTCAAAGATATCGAGCACCATCTCGCGCTCGCGGAATCCATAGAAGAAGGCGGTGGTGGCGCCAAGGTCCATGGCCGTACATCCAAATGAAAGGAGGTGCGAGGAGATACGCATCAACTCATCCATCATCACGCGGATGACCTCAGCACGTCGGGGCACCTCGATGCCGAGAGCCTTCTCGATGCACATGCAGAGACAGTGGCGGTTCTGATGGGCCGACATATAGTCCATGCGGTCGGTGAAATGCAGCGTCTGCGGATATCCTACGCCCTCGGTGAGTTTCTCGATGCCTCGATGGATATAGCCCGACACCACATCGACATGCTTCACGGTCTCGCCGTCGATGGAAGCGCGGAAACGCATCACGCCGTGGGTGGAAGGATGCTGCGGGCCAATGTTTACCACATATTCATTCTCATCGAACACCTTGCCCGGCTTTTCTACCAGTTTGCCGTTCTCGTCAAGGTGGTAAGAGCGTGTGTCGTCCTCATTCTTCTCGTCATCGAGACGGATGGGGTTGATTTTCGGGTCGGCGTCATAATCCTTGCGGAGAGGATGACCCACCCAGTCGTTGCGCAAGAAGAAGCGGCGCATGTCGGGATGGTCCACAAACTTGATGCCGAACATATCGTAAGCCTCGCGTTCCTGGAAATTGGCCACCTTCCAGAGGTCGCTCACCGTGTGGATGTAAGGATTCTCACGGTCATCGGCAAGCACCTTCACGCAGAGCATCTCCCAATTGCGGGAAGTGCAGGTGAGGTAATATATCACTCCGAAGGCATCTTTCCAGTCCATGCCCACAAGGGCGGTAAGCACGTCGAATCCGAGCTTCTCCTTGAGTGCCTTGGCTGTGGAATGCCAGTCTTTTTCGGCAACGTTTACGAGCAGGACGTCCCCCTCCTCGAAAGTGGCTGCCGGATATATCTTCAATATTGATTCTTTGATATCGCTCATGATTGATAAGGTTGGATGTGGGTTATCCTATTTCTCCCTTCTCTTCGGGATGTTCTGCGAAGAATTCCTCGATTTTCTCCTTTCTGTTGGCGCCGCCGAAGAATTTCTGCACCTTGATTTTTCTCTGGAGCTGCATGAGGCCATAGAACATGGCTTCGGGGCGGGGAGGACAACCGGGGATATACACATCGACGGGGAGAATCTGGTCGACGCCGGGCAACACGCAATAAGAATTCTTGAACGGGCCGCCTGAAACTGCGCAACCACCGCATGCGATCACATATTTGGGTTCGGCGAGCTGCTCATAGAGACGGCGCAAAGCGGGAGCCATTCTATGGACTATTGTGCCCTGCACCATTATGTAGTCGGCCTGACGGGGGGAGTTACGTGCCACCTCGAAACCGAAGCGTGCCATATCATAGCGGGCAGCGCCCAGACACATGAATTCGATAGCGCAGCAGCTTGTGCCGAAACAGAGAGGCCAAAGCGAATTGGCGCGACCCCAGTTGATAAGCTCATCAAATTTGCCAACCATCACGTTGGCACCGGTAGCGTTGAGTTCCTCTACGAGTTTGTCGATATACTCGTTGTTCTTGAAGTCCTCACGCTTCATGCATTTAATACTGTCTAATCCCATTTCAACGCTCCTTTCCGCCAAGCATAAGCAAGGCCCATAATGAGGACGAACATGAAGATGCCGATGCACAGGAGACCCTGCAGGCCCATCGACTTCATCACTACCGACCAAGGATAGAGAAACACCACCTCGACGTCGAAAAGCAGGAAGAGAATGGCGAAAATATAATAGCCGGCCTTGAACTGAATCATCGACTCGCCACGCGTGGGGATGCCGCATTCATAAGGCTCGGCTTTCTTCACCGAGAACGACCTCGGGGAAATCAATTTCGCTATAAGCAGGGCGGCAAACACGAGCGCTATACCCGTGACCACGGCTGTGATTGAAAGCACACCATTGCTTATCTCGCACAATAAGTTCATATCGTGTTAATATTTAAACAGTTAGTTTAGTTCATCAGAATCATCGGGCTTGTATAATCCCATTCTTATTCGCAAAAGTAGTCAAAAAATCTTAAAGAACAATAAAAAAAGCACACATTTTGCACAGTACTATCGTGGCTGCGCAAAATGCGTGCTGAATTTTTGAAAGGGATATTCCCTATTTCTTGGGCAGAATGTAGGAGCCTGTGAAATTAAAGGCGCCCTTGTCGGCAATGCGGCAATTAAGTGCCGAACTTGTAAGATTGCCCGATGAGGAGATGCGGAGCGACTCGATCTTATAGACGTCTTTCTCGATCTTGTCGGTGCCGTTGGCGTCTCTTATGTACTCATCGGCCTTAAGATCGGAGGCATTGATTTTCCATCCGTCGGCATCAAATGTCAGGGGAACGTCACGGATAATCAAGGTATGGAGATCCTTCTTATCATCGTTCTGGCGGAAGTCCACGCTATAAAGGATGATGTTTGCCTTATAGTCGGCGCGGTCCTTTAGGTTCATCTGCACGCGCACCACAGCCTTGGGGTCTTTCATCGGTTCGCCGCCTCCTGCCGGTGTGAAGGAGCCCGGGCCGGTGAAGAGTACATCGTTCCAGAATGTGCGCACCTTATAATTGTTCTCCAGCGTATAGCTCATCACGGTGAAGAAATTAATCGGGAGGGAAACCGGATAGTCGCGGATCACGCTGAAATCGGGCAGATACTGCGCGTAGAGCTCGCAGTTGAGGTTTGAAATCTTGGCGCCGCTTGTGGAAGTTGGGTTGGCCGAGACGAATTTGTAGGACTGCACGTATTTCTCTTCAAAATTAGTCTCATACGCGCTAAAAGCATAGGCCATCGGCTCGAGATTGAAGGTAACGTCGGTGCGGTCGGCAGAGAGGTCCACGTCAAGGGCACTCAGCGCCACAGTGGCCGCCGGATCCTCAAATGCATACTGATATTTGCCGGGAGACACATATACCGATCCGTCGGCTGCCACGATATGGTTCACCGTAAGGTCGGTCAATGTGGTGGATGATGTGTTTTCGCTCTTATTGCAAGATGCGAGGGCGAAGGCCATTGCGCCCAGCGCCAGGATTGTCATTTTTTTCATACGATATTAACGCTTCCCCGGCATCATTATTATATAATGACGCCGAGCAATTCGCAATAAACGCGGGGTGGATTCCGATATAAATATATGTCGACATTCAAGATTCATAACTTAGGGTGCGGATCGGCGAAACCCACGCCACGCCATCTTCCATCCTGCACGGTGGTGGAGCACCGTGGCAACCTATTCATGGTGGACTGCGGCGAGGGCGCCCAACTCAGTTTCATGCGTCATCATCTCAAATTCTCACGCTTGGCGCACATCTTCCTCACCCATCTTCACGGCGACCACGTGCTCGGGCTGCCGGGGCTCATCTCCACGCTCGGACTCGGGGAGGTGGGCGGCACACTCACAATCCACACCTTCGCAGAAGGGAAGAAAATCCTTACCGACATCTTTAAATTCTTCGCGCCGCAATTGAGTTTCGAACTGCAATTCGACGTGATAGAACCGGCCGAGGGGATTGTGCTCGACACTCCGGCGCTCACTGTCCGCACAGTGCCCTTGAAGCACAGGATTCCCACCGTAGGCTATGTTTTCGAAGAGAAGCCGAAACAGCGGCATATCATTTCCGACATGATAGCATATCACGGGGTGCCCGTGGCGCAGATACGCGATGTGAAGGCCGGTGCCGACTTCGTAAAACCCGACGGCAGCGTGATACCCAATTCCTGGCTCACGCGCGATGCCGCCCCCTCCCTTGCCTACGCCCACATCTCCGACACTCTCTATATGCCTGCACTGGCGGAGAAGATCGGACCTGTGGATCTTCTCTTCCATGAAACCACCTATCTCGACGAGCATGCCCAGCAGGCGCGCGAACGCTTCCATTCCACCGCACGCCAGGCCGCGCAGGTGGCCCGCGACGCCGGTGCCAAATGCCTGCTCACCGGCCATTACTCCAGCCGCTATGACGACGAGACCCCCTTCGCCACGCAGGCAAAGGAGGTCTTCCCGAATGTGATTCTTGGAAAGGAGGGAATCGTCACTCCTCTTGACTAAAGCGACTCATCCCCCACGATTAAGACCCCATCCCACAAAAAATGTTAACGCAGGGGCGGCGTATTTTCGAGGAATTTTTGCAAGCTGAAGAGGGAGCATAGCGAGCTATGTGACCGATGAGGCTTGGCGAAAATTACCGAAAAGACGCCGCACTAGAAGTAATTTTATTCCAGACTGTCCGAATGATGGAGGTATGGGTATGATGTGTACGCTCCACCACCCATCTGCATTGAATGGGAATGAAATGTGGAGAGCCGAAATTAGATTTGACGCATTCCAGCACCGGCATGTCTGTACTCTCAAGCGCGGGCCTTAAGAAAGCATATCCGAAATCTGCCTTTATCTGGTGAATATCCCTATGGTTGACAGCGAGTTGTGCTGTCAATGGAATCGCGCCCTTTGAATCACGGACATTTGCCGTAGTGACCGACACGCCAATCACATAGCCGTTGGAATCAACGGGTACCTGACGCTTTATTCCCTTTATCCTCTTGTTGCCATCAACTCCTTTCTCTGAATGGGGAAGTGCAGACCTTACACTCCGGCTGTCCATGACACCTGTTTCCGGTTCGGGGGCTGCCCCATCGAGGCACGCTTTGCCTCAACCAGTGCGCTCAGAAATGACTTGAACCAGCCCCGGTCGCTCAAAGAGCGGAAATGGTGATACACTGTCTTCCATCTCGGAAATCCCGATGGAAGCATCGACCACTGGCAGCCGCTTCTGACCACATATGCGATGGCGTTCAGTATGTCAACCGCCTTATATTTGCGCAGTCGCGACAGATGCCCTTCAAGGCAGGCCTTGACAAGGACGCCCTGCATGGCGGAAAGGTCTGTCGCATAGGTCCTGTTCTCAAAATTAAATTCCTGCAATCTTTTTTAACATACAATCCTGGCAATTGCCATGCCGCAAGCAATTGGCAGATGCAGTTTTGTGAAACAATGCAAATCCCAGAACGCGCACTGCCTCCTTTAAAATTACCTATGCATCGCAGCTGCACCTCATCTTCGGCCTTTTGGCTCAGTCACATAGCCCGCTATGCTCCTTCGCCTGCAAGCCCGAATATGAGGCACAGCTGCGACCCTGCGTTAACATTTTTTGTGGGATGGGGTCTAATTACTTCACGATGATCACTGTGCCCTTGCTGTGGGCCGAGATCACCGGTGCATACTGCGACTGCGCCTGTGAGATTCCGAGGGAATATTCTCCGGCGCGGTCCACGAAGCATTCATAGTTTATCACATGCGTACCCTTCGTGAGATAGGGTATGAAGATATTGGTGGCATTTCCGCGAACCTCGCGATAGAACCATGTTCCGTCGCTCTCGGCATAACCGGAGATCTGCTCGGCCGGTTCGAGACAGGCGGCACGCGAATCAAGCACTGCCACATAGTCGAGGTCGCGGTCGGCCTTGATGGTCAGAGTCACCTTCACACGGTCGCCCACATTGAAGGGACCCGTTGTGGCCACATTCTCCTTGCCGCTCATCGTCACGGCGTACACATTCTTCTCTATAGACAACTGAGGCACCGAAGCAGATTTCACATCCTTAATAGGAGCGACATACTGAGTGACTACCCCACCCCACGACGGACCTGCCGCATTCTTGCTTACCGAGAGTGTCTTGCCGGATGCCTCCGAGGCGTCAAGATTTACCGTGAACGAACCGGTAAGCGCCGCAATGCGTCCCGGGTTGACAGATTTACCGGCGAGTGTGATTACCGGAGTCTCTGAAGCGGAGGTCCACTTGGTGCCGGTGGTGAGAATTGCATGCACCACTTCGCATGTGTTTCGCTCATCACCCCAGTTCTGCACTTGCTTCTGCAGCAGCAGCCACTGACGCAGACCATCCACTGCCGGGCTCTTAGGTTCAATCTCGGCATATGCCTCGAGCACCTGAGCCGTGGTGATCAGATTATTGAACGAACTGAATGAGGATTCATTCAGATTGTCATACCACATTCCTTTCGTCTCCGACTTCGAGGCGAACTGGCGGAGCGATTCGAGAATCAATGTTGCATCCTTGCCGAATCCGCGTCGGCTCATAAGCGTGGCGGCAGTGGCCTTGTTGTAGATATCGAAGTCTCTCCATCCGCTGCGTATCTTTGAGATGGCGAGTTTTTCGAGGGCGCCGAAACCGTTCGTTGCCTTTACGTCGGGGAAGGAACTCTTCACATAAAGATAATTGAGGAGTTGCGACACGCTGAAATAGCGCGGCGTGGTCCGCTGCCAGTCCTCCACGAGTTTGCGGTCGCAGAATGCGAAAGCCTTTATGGCCATGGCATCGCACTCCTTGGGGAGATAGCCCATACCGCGGAGCATACCGAAATAGAGAAGCACGCGACCTGTGATATACTGCGACGACTCGCGCATGTCGGGACACCAGCTCCAGCCGCCGTCGGCACGCTGAGTATCCTTAAGCGTCTTGACAATCGAGGCCACGCTCTTCCCGGCAGCCTCTTTGTCGGCATATTTCACGAGCTGCGACATACGCTCCGTCTCAGCCTCCGCATCATTCACCCAGGGGGTATTGTTCAGCGTCACGGCCTTGAGGTCGGCGTTTTTCTGAAGGTTCGAAACCAGAGTGCTGTCAGCGGCATTTTCCTTGCTCGCAAGCAGAAGGATTCCCTTCATAAGTTCGGGATAATCGCGGCAGAGTCCGGCGGCCACGGCATTGCCGTAAAGCGCTTCAATCTGCGCAAGCGCGTTGACCGACTTGGGCTCGAGCAGCGAGGGAAGCGCTGTGACGCACTCCCACACAGGATTGTCGCAATATGTGAGGGTCACCTTGGAATTCTTGCCATACTTGGGCAACTTCACATCGAGCGTAGCCGAGCCCGGGTGCAGATAGAATGTAGTGGATTCCGTCACAGGTGTCGATGAAGGATAGAGCGGAATGATGGTCTGCTCACCGTCGGAATTCGAGCCGGAGTATGCGTAGGCCCGGATGCCGAGTTGCGAGAGCATCATGTCGGTTGCAAAACTCATTGTCACGGTTCGCGAACCATCGGCAGCAACATTCTCCGCAGCAAAATCCTCTGATGCGAGCACCATGCCGGTAGTGGGGTCGAACACCTCGATGCGGCTTGACAAGGCAGCCTGCTTGTCGGTATTATTAAAGAGGGTTGCGGAGATCTGCGCATTGTCGCCATAGCGTAGGAAACGGGGCGCATTCATCTGCGCCATCACGCTCTTTGCGGCCACAGCGTCATATATGACAGCCGTGCCGAGCATATCGGGGGTATAACCCGCTATCTGGAATTGCCAGGTGCCCACGAATAGCGGTGCATCAAAGTCGACCGTGGCCACTCCATTGCCATCGGTGTGGAGGTCGGGCTTGAAGAATGCCAACGGGCATTCCACCTGACGGAGCTGTACCTCCTCTTTTTCGCTGCTTCCGTTACCACCATCGGCATTTGCCGAACCAGCCTCTGCAACTTCTTCATCAAAAGCACTCTCTTCTTTAGCTGCATAATCCATCGCACTTTCAACCGTAGCCGCGCGCTTCATCACTCGGCGGGAGCCACGGATATGTATATTGCCCATGGGTGCAGCCGGCATAGCCGCAGACATCTCATTCATCACCATATAATCGGCGCCACCATAATATCTTCCATAGAGGCTCTGGCCATAAGTGTCGAAATCCGGGACATTAAACTGCGGCATACGGCAGCGCACATTGGCCAAGTCTCCCATGCCGGAAATGGTCATCGTGGTGGGATTGCTGAAATCAATGCGGGTGGGATTGTTCCAATAGAGGCCTAACACGGGATTGAAACTCCAGCTGAAGGGATTCAACGCATTGAGCGCCTTATTGGTCATCACGGCCATCACAGGGATATTGGCCATCGGTTTCCCTTTGACACTGAAACGGAATTTCCAGCTTTCACTGGCACCGGGTTCGATGCGGTCGCGGAATGTCTCCACTCCTACCTCAAGGCTGCGGGCCTGCTCGGCGGGAATCACTGTCACGGTCTCCTCACTGCTCGTAAGGTCGCGCGTGGCGGAGACTGTCACATAGATTCGGGAATTGTCAGCCGGTGCGGGAACATCTATGGTGATATTCTCACCTTTGGGCTGCACCCAGCGCCGGTCGATTATATGTTTTGTATCAGCAGTCTCTACAAGCAACCAACTGTCCTTATAACTTGAGCCGACTGTAATTTTCACCTTGCCTCCGGCCTTTACATCTGTCACGATGCTCTTTACCGGCACCCATAATGCAGTTTCCACCGGTGGACGGCGCTCGCCAACCCGATATATCACAATCTTACGCTCCACATTGGGCATATCGCTGCTCTCTTCAAACTCCTTGCTGAATGAAAACAACACATTATATCCCCCTGCATCGAATGATTCAAGAACCGGCTTAAAAAGTGGCGACTCAAACGAGCCCTCCTCCACAATTTCCTCCTTACTATTCTTTATCCTATAATAGATTGTTTTCTTGGCCGGATGACCCATGGCGTCTACTGCCGACACCTTCCAACCCTTGAATGTCTCGGAGGCATCCACGCGCTCCGGCATCTCGGGATTTATGGCATAGGCCACCACGGTAGAGAACCAGGCACTCGGCGACTGGCGGGTTTCACCTGCAGCATCAGTCACATCCGCCTGCACCGTGAAGCATCCGCGTTCATAAGGAGAGTCCTTCAGGTCGGCTGTGGCAAGCACAATCTTAAATTCACCTTTTTCGTCTGTCACTGTTTTGCCGCCATACTTAGCCTCCGGGCTACGGAAGCGCCACCACCAGGGCATGCTGCTGCTCACTGTGTACTTCACTTCGGCTCCGGCCACCGGCATACCCGAATATGTCCGGGCCTTTCCAAGAAGCGTCACCGTGTCGCCCAACCTGACATTGCCGTCGGCACCGGTTAGTTCCACATAGAAGGTCGGCGACTTATAGTCGGCCACCTCGACAGAGGTAGAGGTGATATTATACCATCTGTCATTCCTCAAAATGGCGGGATAATTAAGGGCCACGGAATATGTGCCGAGCAAGCCATCACGCGGCACCGTGAATTCTCCATGGAAGCGGCCGTCGGCGTCGGTAGTCAACTTCACGCTGTCCACCATTTTGTCATTGGCATCATAAAGCATCGCCTTAAAATCATGATTGGCCACAGGAGAGAGCGTATTGCTCCGGTTCTTCCAGACCACCGCCGTAAAACCGATTTTCTCGCCCGGCTTATATATCGAACGGTCAGTAAGGATTTTTGCAAGAGTATCGGTTTTCTCTTTATTATCATATTCATTGCCAAGCCACATGCTGGAGGAACAGATATTGCCATCCTTTTCTGCCGTAAATTTCAGCCACCTGTCTCCCGACGGAATCTGACAATATCCATCAGCATCCGTAACCGCAGATTTCACAAGGACCGGTTTATTGTGTGATTCATTGTAAAATTTCACGGTGGCTCCTGCCACGGGAGCGCCATTTACGCCATCCACGATATAGAGTCTCTCTTTCCCATCGCGACGGTATGTGATTCCACTCACATTGAAAATCTGCCAGCGCACATAGTCATCACGGTTGATCACCCCTGCCGAAGAGGAATTCCGAGAGATTACGGCAAGATATCGGCCCTGTTTGAGGGCGGGCATCCCAATCTCACCTTTCGCGATATCAGGCACTACGCTATCCGCCTGCACACGCACAGAAGCCACAGGCATGCGTCCATTTACAAACTGCGACACCTTGGTCTGTGAATAGCGTTCGCTATCCACATTTCCCGGACACTCATAGATAAGCACATGAAAATCATAGATATTACGAGCCTCGTAATTCGCCTTTGCTCCTTTGCCCGGCAGAATCTGATTTTTGAAAGTGAGGCTCACCGACTCCTGGAGGAGTTCGGCACGCACATTCTTCACCTCGCAGACGCCGGGGGCTTCCGGGAATCGTTTCAGATAGTCGTCATAGAGCGAGAGACGTTCGCGGCGCGCACTGTTAGGATTCTTATCATTTTCAATGGTATTGGCATACAATACCAGGAGGTGACTGCAATTGGGAGTATCCTTCAGACTGTCTACACACTGTTTCAGGAATTCTTCACGCCGGGAATCGGGAAGGTAACCATATTTCAGGAGATAAAGAAACGCGAGCCCATTGGCATTGGCATCATTGATATGACGGGAAATGGCATTGCCAATCAGATGCAGGCACATTGAGTTGGCCGACTTGTCAGCTATGCCGCTGTTAGAATTATTTCCTTTTGATGTGAAGGGAAGCATATTTGCTGACTGTTTTGAAAAGGCACTCACAATCTGGGCTCCCCGGATATCTATGAAGTCGGCCACACTGAATCCGGCCTTGACAGCATCTTTATAATTTTGCAGAATGGGAACTACGTTGGCCAGCGGAATCTTTGCAAGGCCGTCGCCGGCCGCAGCCTCTGCCACAAGCCTGCGCACTGTGATCGAAAACATATCGCCACTCCATTCCGTGACATCTGCCGGGAAAGTGTCGAGAGGCAGCGTGCGTCGGTCGTACTGCCATTGGTCATCCTGATAAATCTGATTGTAGAATTCCGCTTCAAGGAGTTTGGCGAGGGAGGCATAGGGTTCGCCACACTCCGAAGAGATTCGCCGGAAACATTCCAGCGACTTCGCATAATTGGAATGGCTGATCCGGTCGCGGGCCACAGTAAGTTGGATGGCCGCACGGATTGCCTTGTCTCCGTCGCGCGCAGCTATCGCATCGTCGAATATCGGCAATGCATGTTTTTCCACCGTCTCCGGAAAAGCGAAATCCGGTTTTTCAAATGTATTTTTCACTGATTGTGGTTTTGCGCCCCATGCCGCCACTAAGGCAAGCAATGCGGCAATAATTGTGATTATCCTTCTCATATCTCCTTAATTTTAAAAAGGGAGTTGCGAAATATTAAAAGGGAGCGGCGAAAAAATTCCACGCTCCCTTTTTTAATATCTTTTATGACGATATTGTTCACTTAGGTCTTTTCTTATGACGCATCTGGTGCATTTTCTCGCGGAATTTCTCTTCAGCAGCCTTCATTTTGAATATCTGCTTCGGAGAGAGAAACTCCGCAAACTGCGCATCATATTTCTTATCTATTTCAGCATCGCGTTCCTTCACCAGGGTGAGCTGCTTGCTCATGGCGGCATAGTCCTCGTCGGTGGCCTCCTTATTGCTTTTGAGTTTACGCTCAAGCTTGCGGGTTTCGCGGAAAAGAGCACCCTTTTCCTCCGACATCTTCATGTATACATCAGAAAACTGTTTGATCTGATTATCCTTCAGTTCCATCTCCTGGGAGAGAAACTTTATCTTGAACTCCTGCATCTCCTTCCACATCTCGGCTCTGCCCTTCTTCTGCTGGGCTGCCATAGGTGCGGCGAAAATCAGGAGCATTCCTAACAATATGGCGAATAATCTTTTCATAGGTCTATCTTATCATACTTGGGTTCTATCTCATAGCCGAAATCCTTTTCGAATTCCTCGATGCTTGAATATGCCTCGCTCACCTCCTGCTCCACCTCCATATCGGAGATAGTGGTCACCGGTGCTACATAATAGTCTGCCACCGAGGGCTCCTGCATAAGCTGTGCAATCTGTTCCGGGGGATTTTCAAGGTTGTTGTTGCCAACGCCCGACACATTATGGAACATCTGCATCATCAGCCATATGCCTGCAAACATTGCGGCAAGATACACATAGGGACGCACCAGATGCCACTTGCTGAGTTTCTCCGGTTCGGGTGCGGCCACATAAGGTGGCAGTTTTTTCTCTATCTCGTCGGCAACGGAATCAAAATAACCCACGGGCACGCGCCAGCCTCCATCGGTGCCGAATGTCGCCTTGATCTTATCCTCTTCCTTCATATATGCCTTATTACCAAATTAACAATTTGACTATCAATGGATAAGATGCAGCGATACTGCAGCCAGTCCATTAGCGATAGTCTCGGAATATTTATGTGACATATTTATAGCCGATTAGTTTAATCCCTATGGCAAAAAATATCCTCTTCCGCGTACAGCCCTTCGCTTCGCTCAGGCCTGTACGCGGTTAATATGAATTATAGTCGTTCCGCGACTATAATTCAAAATTCAAAATTCTCCATTCAACATTACCTTGGTTGTTTCCTCTCCGACTGCCACTACATAGATGCCGGCAGGGAGATTCCGGATTTCCGGCTCAACAGTCTCTGCCACTTGTATTCCCTGCATATTGTAAACACGGATTACAGCATTGGCAGGCGCATTCTCAACTACGATTGTGCCATCCCTGCATATCACCGAGATATTCTGCACAGCATCCGTTGCGATATCCTCGACACCTATGTAGTCGGGAAGATTGTCTGAGATGTGGTCAAAGTAATATCTCCATCTGTCAGCATTCTTATAGGCTTTTACTGAGCCCTTTGGTACAAACAGATATGGGATTCTCGGATAATTGAACATCTCGGAGTCGCTATCACTGCATCCTATGGGTACGGCAGCCCCACAGATTATTGTGCATAGGTTCTGTACGGAATAGAATGCCCTTCTACCGAGCCTTTTTACTGTGTCGGGAATCCTCAACTCTGTAAGGCCAACATTTGACTCGAATGCTGATTCATCTACTAATGTTACAGAAGCAGGAATTGTGTAATCATATCTCTTACGGCATCCTCCGGGATATACCATCAGTTTGTCTCTTCTTTTATTGAAAAGCACACCGTCGAGCGATGAATACTTCGTGTTGTTGGGGTCGACATCAATCGCGGAAAGATTCTCGCAGCAGGTTAAAGCCCTCTTTCCGATATATCTCACGCTTGCCGGAATAATTACCGACGTAATGCCCGAATTCCTGAATGCGTTTGAATATATGCTGTCAAGGGAAGCCGGAAGACCATTGATTTTCAGATTGGGGCAGTTGTTGAATTCGCCAATCCTTTTCACTGAATCTGGAACATAGACATATCCCAACTTCGGGCAGTCGGAGAATCCCTGCAGCACTTCCACTGAATTCGGAATCGTTACCTCCTTGAGATATTTACATCCGGCAAATGCCTCGTAACCTATCTCTCTGACCGTACCGGGAATATTCACCGACTCAATCGAGCATCCCTCGAATGCATTGTCGCTGATTTTTGTAAGGTGAGAAAGATTAGGAAGTGCCGTAATGCATTCGCAACCGGCAAATGCCGATTCCCCGATTTTGGTAACATTGCCGTTTATTTGCAGGGTGCTCAATGCCTTGCAGTTATAGAAAGTCTGTTTCTCAATCTCGGTAACGCCCTCCGGAATTACAAGAGATGTGATGTATACACAATCATAAAAAGCGGATTTTCCAATAGTCTTTATAGTATTGGGCAATGTGATTGAGGTTACAGGGGGCTGTGGATACTGTTCAGTTTCGACAGGCCGAAATGCAGATGCTCCAACGGCAACCACATCGTAAGTAACGTCCTTATATTTCACCGTAGGTGGCACCACAACGTCTCCCTTGTATTGAAAATCTACAAATTGACTATGACTCGTATTTATACGCGTTCCATGAGTCACTTCAACAGTTTTATTCTCTTCAGAAAGGATATTATAGGCAACTCCGTCTACATCGAAATCATAAGTTTCCGTATCATAGAGTGTGCGAGCCGATGCTATATTTGTTACGGCGAAACATGCCGCGAGAATTCCGTATTTGAATATTGTTTTCATGATTTTCCTCCTATCTGAATATTTTTTTGCCATTGTAGATATATATTCCTCTCTCAAGATTGTTCAGGTCAGCCTCTGAGGCTTCCTGCATCACGACCCTTCCGTAGAGATCGTATACAGGATACAATTCTTCAGAATCTTCCGATGAATTGTCGGCTTCGATACCTTCAATACCCACATATTCAATCGGTATGATCTCATATGCCGCCCATTGCTCGCTGGCCTTGAACGCCTCGATTGCCTCCTTGCGGGCATAGAGCCGTGCGCCTTCCTGAATGTCGGTGCCGGGGAAGAAGGCAGGTTCCGGCATTTCCGGGGGTACGTCGCCCTCGAAGATGATGTCGCCACCCCCGATGCCGGTGAGTGAATATTTGCCTAAATATGTCACCGATTCCGGGATGTAGATTCTTGACACTCCGCCGTTGAGCCTCCAAGTCCAATAAGCCGAGGGATAGTAGAGCTGTCCGGTGAATGCGTAATCCTCAATCCGCGTCACGGTGGAAGGCACATGATATTCCACCGAGATGCTGTCGGGGTTGAGGTTGAGCGTTCCGTTCATATACTTTATCCTGTTGGCGAGCATCAGTTGTAGGCTGGTCCTTTCCTTGTCAAACAGAGCATAGAGTTTCATCGGTTTGCCCTGGGCCACTGTAAGGATTGAGTCAAGGGAATATGTGCCGTTCTCCGGTGAAAGCGTAATGAATTCCGCAATATTCCCGGTGAATGCCGCTTTACCTATATGTGCAAGGCCGCTTCCAATCTGTATACCATCCGACATTTCAGACATCTTATCTGAAAAGCCGTCGGAAAGGCAATTGTTCATAAAAGCGTTGTCGCCTAATTCCTCTAATGAAACAGGCAAAATGCAACCTTTTGTGAATGAATTCTCGAAAGCGCATCTGCCTATTTTCTTCAAGGTTTTGGGAAATTCTACCCTTTTGACAGTGGTGCCTGCAAATGCCTCGTCACCGATGGACTCGAGTTTAATGGGGAAGATAATTCTCTCAATTTTCGACCTTTTATCGATGGCATCCTTATCCTTAAAAGCGCCTTTGCCGATTTCAGTAATGGTGTAAGACTTCTTGTTTGTATCGTAATAGACCTTCGTAGGCAAATCTATCCATTGATCGTCGCCACCATCGATGCTGTCGAGCGCCGTGCCGCCTACGATTGCGCAGGTGGCAATGCTGTCATCCAGTATCTTGAAGATGTAACCATCCTGCTCGAAGGTGTCATGTCCCTGCGCCTCCACGCCTACTGCCTCGCTTTTCAGCCCGATTGATTCCATCGGATAAATCAATACATACAAGGGATTATTGAAGCCCTGAGTGGTTTTGTATGTATTTAGCACCTTGGCAGGGACATATATCATCAGTTTGTTATAGTCGCATCCGTATGGGGGTTCGAACACGCTCCCCGATGCTACTGTGGGTGGGTCAAGACGGTCGATTACCACCATCCCGTTCGCTGTAACGCCATTCAGTGAGTTGGTGCCAAGGGTCGACACGTTCGCCCCGATATGCAGTTTTCGGAAGCAGCAGTTGCCTTTGAGAGCATAGTCGGCGATGGATTTCACATTTTCCGGCACATTGAAATCCCAGGCGAAGTCATCGGGTGAGATAAATCCATCGGGCGCGGTGGGAGTATTGATATCCAGGTTGGGGCGGTTGCTGAACATGGAGATGAGTGTCTCCTTCGTGGAATCATAGAGAATATATGTCTTGAATTCAAAGAGAAACAGATCGTTGGCCTCTGTGATGCTGTCGAGCGTGAAATTTTTGTTTTCCTCGGAAATCGACACGTTAGAGAATCTTGTGTTCCCGAAAGCATTTGCGCCTATTTTGCGTAGGTTCTTTCCGATGTAGAGCGATTTCAAGGGGAAATACATCCCTACCGACTCCTCGCCGGGACGTTGGCCGGTATATTTCTTCGACTGCGAGAGGAAACATCCGTCGCCAACCTCCTCTAAGCTTTCGGGAAGCACTATGTCGGTATAACTATATGTGTCCCTGAAGACATTCTTTCCAATCTTTTTAATGTTTGACGGCCATACGATCTCGCTGAGGTCCTCAAACTGAGCTACGCTCATCTGATGGCTGCAAAAGGCATTGTCGCCGATTTCTGTGATGGTGTTGGGCATCACAATCTTGGCGACTCCATTTTCGGCCAATGGAGGATAACTGAAAGCGTTGTCACCGACCTTCACCACAGTGTATGTCACATCGTTGTAGACAGCGGTTTCGGGTATAGTCATCACGCTGTCTTTGGCGTAAGAGTATCTCCAGTCGGTCACCTGACAAGTGCGTGCGCTATCATCAATCACATTGTAAGAGAAAGCGTCGTCATAGAAGAACGCGCCCAACGTCGCCGGCGAATCAGCGAAAGCGCCACCGCAAGAGGCGGCCGTCATGAGCGCGAAAACGTAAAGTTTCTTCATAATCCTGTGTTTAGTTCATGTTAGTAGTAGCAGAACAGTAAAACTCTTGATTTGATAGACATATTAAATTTTACAAAAATATATAATTATAAGTCAATTACAAATTTTTTTGCTAAAAAAATAATTTGGTAAAAAAATAAATTTGACCATACAGAAATTAAATTCCATATGGCCAATATTTTAAAGAGATACTTTATTTGGTATTAGCACCATTTGAATATGAGGTAACCACCTGGTTCCATAGTGCGGCTAACGCTTCTTGACCCATCAGAATTAACCACTGTATTTGACGCGCTGTCAAGATTAAGTACAGTTAATTCTTCTACGAATCGGTTGGATGCGAATTTAAGGGTAACCTGTTGCTGCTTTTCAATATCATGATTGACTACAATCAAGTAATCTTGTTCTTGATTTGCAAAATGGGAAACAAGCACGCCGGCATTGCCACTTGAGATAGACAGACAAGGGCCGATTTCACCAATCAGAGCATTAGTTCCGGGATATGTAGTTGTTCCGGTATGCCTTATCATTAACGGAATTCCACCCAAAAAGACCTCTGTGTAACGTTTTATCTCCGATATCACTTGCTGCACGAGATACCATGTGTCACTTTTCTGACCATTGGCATTAATGGGAGAATGTGAATACTGATTCCCCATAGATACTGGCGGATTGGAATATGTATTGAACACGATTCCCTGAGACCCATAAGCAAGAGCCGAAAAAACTTCAAATCTCATTGAGGCAAGAGTTGGAGCCGGCATATCGGATAAAACCGAACTTGTCTTTATACATCTGCACGATGTCCACATCACTTGACCTGTTGCTTGCGCAGCCAGGTTGAATTGCTCCAGTTTGGTAAAGAACATCCCATAGTCGACTGAAAGTGCCGAACTCCCATTTTTATATGAAACAAAATTAAGGCTGTATGACCAGATAGGGGGTGCTATCTTTTGTTGTACAAACTCAAGATATTCTCCATAAGTAGAGAATTTATCTACCGTCGTTGTCCCATCAGAAGTATTTTGTAACTTGTTTACAAAAGAAAGAAGAGGGCTTATCTCTGTATACAACAATGGCGAACCGCTATTGGCATATATTGCATTGATCCTGTCAGCTCTTTCTTCGATTTTAGACGTGGTAGGATTTTGAAGCATACCTAACCCGGCTACCACATCATATGACAAGACATTGCTTACAAATTCCTTCCAATCCGTATTACTGCTATCATCTTGAGTAGCGCCTGACATGATAGACGCACTTTCCTCATCACCTTTGGCAGATGCTTCCAATTTGGTACTTGAAGCAAGACCGGAAAAGTATGTGCTATTGAACGGGATAACTTTTACCCCGGTTTCTCTGAACATATTTAATGTTTTAGCCAAAACTTCTGTGGGAACAGTCGCAATTGCAAGATTAAACCCGCACTCTGCTAATGAATCGACAATAGTCTGACTTGGCTTTGATGTATCAGTGAATATCCGGTTTGCAATTATGGGGAATTGACCGGGAACCGGATTTTCATAATATTGCTGGGGTGCTTTTGTCTCTTTTATTCCTGCGGAGAAAGTGTTAAGTTTTTCCGCATTCTCATTCATTATATTATGTTCTTTCATAGTGATCTATTTTTATTGTTAAACGCTTATTTAAAGACCGCTGTATGGGTTTCATCTTTGATGATAACGGAATATCAGATATGAACCCGGAGAAAGAGTTCTTTGCAATGTCCGATTCGGACCTGTTTGAGGCAAGAATCCTACAGGATCTCCAAACGTCACGTTGACCGGTGTTATTTCTTCAATTACAAATGCGCTTTTGAAAGAGATGTTTACCCTGACAGTCGATTCGGGATCCCGGCTTACGACAACCAAAAAATTCGATTCCCCTGCAGGAGATGCAGGGTATCCGATTTTGCTGTTTTTCAGATGGGTAGCCAGAACACCACGTCCTCCCGTTACACTGACTGATGATACACAGGTATTGGAAATGAAAACCGACTCATCACTAATGACGCCTGCTTGTTTCGGAAACATTCCAAAATCAACAAACTGAGCATTCAGAAAAACACTGGAATATCTTTGAATCTCATTATTGAGTTGGCGCAACGTATACCATATGGCAGTTTTCTTCGCCTGCTTATTGACAGGGGCGGTGAGGAAAATTGTATTATGGGTTTGATTGCTTCGTTTAGCATATACCCAATGTCTTATGCCCTGTGCACCAAAAGCCAAGGCGGTGAATGCTTCCAACCTCAATTGACCGATTGTCGGAACGGGGAACATAACATTGATTGTATCATTCTCTGTATCATATAGAATATGACCAGATGTCATGCAGAATGCCCAGAATGGTCGGGTCAGATATCCGGATGCCGGATGAAATGATTGCAACGCGTGATAGTACATGACATTATACAGATTTGCCAATTTGTTTTCCAAATTGTTGAATGTTCCTGAGAACCATCCGGTTTTCCCCTCTCCATCTTGAATATTATAATCAAATTTATAATTGAATGGATAAAAATCAAATGACCAAACCTGCGGATGAAGTTCATCCCATACTGTCTTTAAATATGCGGGATAAGAAAGATTCCCCTGCAATGATTTCTCAGAATCTGAAGCAAGATGAGTAGCGTCTACTCGGTTTGCAATTGTTCCAGCCAAATTGACATATAGCATGGTCTCCTTAGACGTGATGGAGTTTAACAAGTTTTGAATTGTTAATATTTTCTGTCCTAAGGTTGTTAATTCTTCGAATGCAGGTTCATCTCTTATGGAAAACCCCTTTGTCTCAGGATACTTGAGTGCTGCTGTGAGAAATTGAGTCCTCAAGTTGTTGTCAGGGCCAAGCGAATCTCCTGCGGTGAGAAGACCTGCAGTCAAATAGAGATTGATTCCAGTCTTTGATGCAGTCGAAAGAATTTTTTCGATATAGCTCGTATTCAAGACTGGATTCAAACTGCCTGCTCCGGAATATGGAGTTGGCACTCCTGTAATGCCGGTGTTTACACCAGCGTCAATAGCTTCGACATAATTCTCTCTTACCGGGAACTTATGATAGTCCTCAGGAAAAACCGTGGATACCACGATTGGGAATTGTCCAGGAGATGGACTGACGTAAGGCCATGAAGCTGGCGCAAGTTTTGCTGAAATGTCCTTTTTCATAGTTGAATATATTTATATTTTTAAATTGAAAGTCAATTACAGAATTAAGCATCTGCTAAATCATGTAATATTTACTCGATATAACAATTAAGGACAATAATCGTTTATTAAGCAATGTTGAGATTTAATGAAAAATGTTATATATCGACACTTTTCATTCAAAGTGAATCAGAACAATTTTAACCATACTTCATAAAGCATACAGAGATGAAAAAATTTAACGACAGACGCTTAAGGAAAGTATTAAGCAATAGGATTGCAACCATGATTGCTTTGGCAATTACTTTTGCAATATCGGGTTTCCATGCAAATGCCGGAATCCCGGAAAAATATGGAGAGAAATGCACTTCTTCCAACGGGAAGGAATGCCTTAGGGTAAAATGCTATGTTAAATGCGATTACGTTAAAAGTGAAGGCTTTACTTTCCCGGCATTAACTTATCTCGAGTATTTTTCTGACAATTCGGTTCGATGGATCCTGAATAGTTGGGGTGACTGGATTGCAGAAGGTGTGCGAACTGATGATGCAGGTTCCTTCAAAGTAGATGCCGGGAGCATTATTGGGCAAACATTCTTGCATGGAAATTCCACAAATGAAAGTGCAAGCATCTGCATTTATCCAATGACGCAGATTGAAGGACGAAACATTCTTCTCCCAGATAAGCGAGAGATGGTTTTCAAAGTGGCTCATGATAATACATTCCGTATGGAATATGATGGTTTCCCATCTAAGGCGATAGGGGGATTCGGATACTGCTACAGAAACTACTACTATCACTATCATGATGACAATCTTCATAATATTATAGGTCGCTATAAGAAAACCACATATCCGTTTGGTCCGAATTGGCAGATGTTTCTGAACTTCATTTTAGCACCCGAAGGTGTTACTCCCGGTTCCGTGAATGAAATATTTTCTGATGAATCGGAAACTGATTCTCCGATCTTCGATATTCTGGGCAAGCGAGTTGAAAGAAACTCTCTCTCTCCCGGAATCTACATATACAAAGGGAAAAAGTTTTTGGTAAAATAGCCCTTGCAAATTGAATAAGTTAACGATACTAAACAGAAAAAGATAAAACAGATATGAAAACATATATATTACGACTGGCATCAATCTCATTGCTCGTCATGGGGACTTCGTTATCAGTTTCCGCACAATCAACCGCTGCAGAAATAAGCGATTTCTTCCAACAGGGAGAAACCACAAATATCGGCGACAGTATCAAAGGAAAAATGATTACATTCAATGTAGAGGGGACTCTGAACGCATTGGAAATCGAAAATCCTACTCTTCCCCAAAAATGCCGCGTAGTGCTTCAAGATAACAAAGTCGCATGGTTTGAGAACCTGTTTCCTGCTCGTTCAAAAGTCCATTATCACAAATGGTTAAGGGGAGCTCTCGTCAATGATGCAAACGTGTATAATCCGGACACTAAAAAATTCGAAGAACGAGACGCATTAGTTATCTTTCCATTCTCCAATATCGACTACATGGATTGGGTAAAAGATGATACTAAATATAATTGCAATCTCAACATACGTCGCGTATTTCCAGGCGCTCTACCCAACATATCATTCGATGATCAATATCAGGATATGGGCTTACAAGATTTTTACATTGTATTTCTAATGGATGATAAAAATACCTTAACATGTGAAAGTACATTTGGAGAGATTAGGACCGATTATGCCACAACTTATAATTATAATGTCACAGACCCATATGGCATAGACCTCGACAAACTTGAATACACGGAAATCAAGGGTCTCAACGGCGGAGTGGCCTACATCACCGGACTCATTCTTACTCCCGCAACAGGGAAGTGAGGACATTACCACCCGCCTTGCAGAATCCCTCTTAATAGTGCAGTCGCTCCGCGACTGAAGGTTGTTGATTATGAACTTACCGCGCACAGCCCTTCGCTAACGCTCAGGTCTGTACGCAGTTAATATGCAGGGAAGTCGCTCCGCGACTTTGGGGCTCAATCTGGCTTGTACCTGTTAATATGCAGGGTAGTCGCTCCGCGACTATATTTGTGCAGATATGCACGAAAAAAAGCAGCTGATTTCACAATCAGCTGCTTTTTGGTGTTTCCCATAATACATTTTTTCGAACTAACCTAACATCATGAAACGATTTCTTATACCTTTAAAACATTTCCTATTCATAAAAGTTCTCAACTATGAAAAATTTTTTCAACTTTTTATTATTACTTTTGCTAACTCTCTCATTATCTGAGTCCCACACCCCAAAAATATTTTTATCTCTTCCTCATTTTTTCGTCACCATTCAAAGGCTATATTCACTCCGAAACCATTGATGGCAGCATTATATTGCCACTGACTCCAGTAATCGCTGGTGAGAAGCCTGTAATGCAGCCCTACGTCGATTGCCTGCCGCGGGTTTTCATTGTTCACCGGTATACGCATTCCTATAGCCGGCTGCAGATAGAAATAATTCTTGTTGGTTAGATAGCCGTTGCGGATCTGCACGTAGGAGTCGGAACAGAGGAAGCTCGCCCCGACCCGCAAGTTCACAAAAAATGAGGTGGAATACTGACTGCCGATTATAAACCGGAAGTCAGTGAACACAGGTATCATTACGGCGGAAGATGTCTTCTCATGGGCATACCAGTCAGGATTCGAAGCGGCCCAGTCGTCGCCCCAGCCGGTATTAACCGTGCTCCAGAGAACATCCACGCCGATGCCTGCTCCCCAGTAAAACCAGTCGGTAAACTTATATCCCTGCGATGTGGCAACGGTCAGGAAGTTTGTCCGGTATTTCCCGAAGCCCTGAGTATAATCGGCCTCCACATATCCCTTATAACTGGAACCACCTACAAGAGCGGGGCGTATCACATTGCTGATACCATTCACGATATCTGAATATTGCGCTGCAGCTGGCAGCGATACCGCCGCTGCCAACGCCATACCTAATATTATCCGTTTAGTTTTCATAGTTCAAATAGCTTGACGAACTCAATTCACATTTTACATCTATCAGACTGACTGTAATTTATGAATTATCAACAAGGTAGGCAGATGATTCACAGTCGCGCCTTTACTTTATAACAAACGGCGGCGTCACATTCAGTTTCGAATATGTTAAAATTAGTTATCAAAGGATAAGTCAAGGCGAAATCGGGATTTTTTTGTTAATTTTGCAAAACTGCATCCGATTGCGTCATCGCATCGACTGCCCATAGGCATCAGACCACTAAAACCCAAAGCATTGGCATACACCGCGCCCATCGACGAAAAGCAACTGGTGAAAGACCTTCAGACCCCCAGGGTGGCCAAGGAGGCTTTCAACACTCTGATGCGCACCTACAGCGAACCCGTCTATTGGCAGATCCGCCGTATGGTCGGGAACCATGAGGATTCTAACGACCTACTGCAGAACTGTTTCCTGAAAGCCTGGAGCAATCTCCATAATTTCCGGGGCGACGCCAAACTTTCCACCTGGCTTTACAAGATTGCCGTCAACGAGACAATAAATTTCCTCAACAAAGAGCGTCAGCGTGCCCAGATCCAGGGCGACGAACATGACGATGAGATTCTCCTCTCGCGTCTCACAAGCGATGAATATTTCGACGGCAATGCTCTCCTGGTCACTTTCCAGAAAGCCGTGATGGCTTTGCCTGAAAAACAGCGCCTTGTGTTCAACATGCGCTATTACGACGAAAAAAAATATGAGGAGATTTCCGAAATCTTAGGCACATCCGTAGGAGCGCTCAAAGCCTCCTACCATCACGCCGTAAAAAAAATCTCCGCGGCCATAAAAGCCTCGGAGATCTCTTAAATCTTCAATCATCAATCATTTCAGTCTTTTTCCTTGCTGAAGATGTGGCGCAGGCGTGAGAAGATGCGCTGCGACGTCTGCTTCGTGGGCACCACATTCGGGCTGTCCTTGATGCTTTCGAGCGCCGCTTTCTCAGCGTCGGTAAGGTTCTCGGGCACATAGACCATCACATTCACGAGCAGGTCGCCCTTCGTGGAACTGTCATATTGCGGCAGACCTTTGCCACGGAGGCGGAGCACCTTGCCGGGTTGCGTGCCGGGGGCAATCTTCAGTCGTGCGCGCCCGTCGATGGTAGGCACCTCGGCTGTTCCGCCCATTGCGGCTGTCGGGAAGTCGAGCATCAGATTATAGATAAGGTCGTTGCCATCACGGATGAGGTCGGGATCCTTCTCCTCCAGAATCTTCACAAGCAAGTCGCCGTTGACGCCTCCCCCACGCGGAGCGTTGCCCTGTCCGCGGAGAGTCAGTGTCATGCCATCCTCCACGCCGGCAGGTATGCAGAAGGAGATAATCTCATCCTTCTTCTCCACGCCCTGGCCGTTGCAATATGTACACTGTTCCGTGATCACCTTCCCCTCACCGTTACATTCAGGGCATACCGACTGGCTCTGCACCTGTCCGATGAAAGTGTTCTGCACTGTGGTGACATATCCTGTGCCATGGCATCGGTTGCACGTGTGGAATGCGGTGCCATCCTTGGCGCCGGTGCCGTTGCAATGCGAGCAGGCCACAAGTTTGGGAATCTTGAGTTTCTTGTCCACGCCCTCAGCGATATCCTTGAGCGTCACCTTGACAGTGATTCGCAGGTCGGTGCCACGGTTTACATGCTTACGCGGCGGACGACCTGTAGCGCCCTCGAAACCGCCTCCGAAGCCACCACGGCCACCGAAAATGTCGCCGAACTGCTCGAAGATATCCTCCATAGAGAATCCGCCTCCGAATCCGCCAAAGCCGCCGAAACCACCCTGGCCGCCGCCTCCGCCGAAGCCCTGAGGGCCCATGGAGTGGCCGAACTGGTCGTAGCGGGCACGCTTGTCGGCATTGCTCAATACGTCATAAGCCTCCGCCGCCTCCTTGAATTTCTCCTCGGCGTCCTTGCGCACAGCCTCCGACTCATTGGCATATTTATCGGGGTGCCACTTGATGGCCATCTTGCGATAAGCCTTCTTTATTTCGTCGGCACTCGCGTTTTTCGCAACCCCAAGCACCTCGTAGTAATCTCTTTTCTCTGCCATAGCTTTCTATATCACTGTGCCACTACCACTTTGGCATGACGCAGCACTTTATCATTGATAGTATAGCCCTTCTCCACAGTGTCGAGAATCTTTCCCTTCATTTCGGGCGACGGTGCCGGCACTGCCGATATGGCCTCATGGCGGTCGGCGTCGAACTCACGATCCTCAGGATCCATCTCCTTCACGCCGTTCTGCTCCATGTATTTCTTAAGTTTCTTGTAAATAAGTTCCATACCCTCTCTCACGGCGGCTCCATCCTCACTGCCTTCCGTGGCCTTCAGTGCACGCTCGAAATCGTCGACTATCGGAAGCAGACCCTTGAAAGCCGATTCAGCGGCATTCTTGATAAGTTCCGATTTCTCACGCAAGGTACGTTTGCGGAAATTGTCAAACTCGGCCATGAGGAACATGTATTCCTTCTTCTCCTTGCCAAGTTCCTCCTTTAGCTGGTCGCGCTCCTTTATAAGAGCATCCTTTTCGGAAGCCTCCTCCACAGCGGCATCCGCCACCGCATTGTCGGCGCCCTCGTCAGCTCCGGGAGTTGTGTTTACGTCATCCACCACTACCTCATCTTCAAGCAGTTGGGCTTCGTTAATATCTTCGTTATTCATTTCTCTTGATTCCTGACGGTCATCTAAATGATGGCCGTGATGCTTAATTTTTCTGCCCATATTCGTTCAAATTCTTTGCCAAATTATGTTAAAATCTAAAAGAATGCGCTTATTCATACGATATGATAAGCGCATCTTTACTTCTTTTTAGAGCACTTTCCTCTAAGCCTTTAACAAACAATTGGCAGAGATAGTTGGCATTGGGGCTATTTGTTGTCTGCATTTTTCCGCTGCATCCCTGTCGCGGAATATGCCGTAGAGAGCCGAACCGCTACCTGTCATAGAGGCATAAGCGGCTCCGGCGGCCATGAGACAATCCTTGATTCCTGCAAGTTCGGGATGTTTGGGGAATATGGAGCGCTCGAAATCATTTACAGCAAGCGGCTGCCATTCCTCAAGGGGCAATTCAAAGAGACGCCGGAGGTCGAATTCCGCCGGACGGGGCGTCACCCCCGCGAATGCCTCCTTTGTGGAAACATACACGCCGGGCTTCACCACCACGAGCCAGCATCCGGCAAGCGCAGGCGGCATCTCCACAAGCCTCTCCCCTACCCCTTCGGCATATGCAGCCCGATTGAGAAGGAAGAAGGGACAGTCGGCACCAAGTTCAAGCGCCATCTCATATAGTTTTGCCTCCTCCACGGGCTGAATGTCGGAAAGAGCACGAAGGGTAAAAGCGGCATCAGCGCTGCCCCCACCCATTCCCGCTCCGTAGGGCAATTGCTTGTAGAGCCATATCTCCACGCCGTAGCGGTTTTGAGCCACGTGGTCGAGAAACATTCTGGCCGCCCGCCACACAAGATTCTTCTCTTGCGGACAGTCTACCTGCCGTCCGGCCATATGAAGCCTTATCTCGCCGGGATTGGCGGGAAGTTTCTTCACTTCGAGGATATCGCAGAAAGCCTCCGGATTCTCCGGAGTGCCGGCATATAAGCCTACAGGGTAGAAAAGGGTCTGCAGGTCGTGATAGCCGTCTGCGCGGCGTTTCACGATCTGCAGTCCTATGTTTATCTTAGCGTTTACGAAATAGATCATTCCAGTTCGAATCCAAATTCCTGACCTTTGCGAATCATCGGCACGCCCTCCTTCATCCATTTTGGCATCGGGTCGCCCTTCAGGTAATGGTCGAAGAATTGCTGCAGGCGCACTGTGATGTCCTTGCGGTTGCCGCGCTTGCGGATGTTGTGCGACTCGCCGTTGTATTGCAGCATCCATACCGGTTTCTGCAGGCGGCGGAGCGCCATGAACATCTCGATACCCTGATACCAGGGCACTGCGCCGTCGTTGTCATTGTGCATGATGAGCAGAGGAGTCTCCACGCGGTCGGCATGGAACACGGGGGAATTGGCCACATACTGGTCCTTCATATCCCAGAGAGTACCGCCGATTCGGCTCTGACCCACCTCATACTGTGCCTGACGCGAGTCGCCCGACTCCCAGCGGATGCCTCCATAGGCCGAGGTCATGTTGGCTACAGGGGCTCCCGAGCCAGCGCAGGCAAACATATTGGTGCGAGTCACAAGGTAGGCTGTCTGATAGCCACCCCAGCTCTGGCCGTCGATGCCGATGCGCTCCTTGTCGATCCAGGGATAGCGGCGGCACATCTCTTCGGCGCCGGAGCATACATAATTGTAGGCATCCTCGCCGGGACGGCCCGATGTGTAATGGATATCGGGAACGAACACCACATATCCGCGGCTCACATAGAAGGGGTAATTTACCCAGCTCCAGGAGGGCTCCATCGTATAGTGGCTGTAAAGGTCCTCCGAACCGGTTTCATAGAACACGCAGAGCATCGGGTATTTCTTGTTCGGGTCCAGGTTCTCGGGAACATAAAGCACGCCCTCGGAGGGATTGCCGTCGTAAGCGTTCCAGCGTTCGAGCTGGGCTGTGCCCCATGAATAGTCCTTTATCTGCGGATTGGCGTCGGTCACCTTGCGTGCGGTGGCGAAGCGTAGACCACGCGAGAGCCAGATATTCGGGAGCTCGCTGAAGTTGGCACGCTGCCAGGAGAATGTGTCAGCATTGCGGGCCTTGCGCACCTGAGTGTAGGCATGGCCGTCGAGCACCTGCATAGCGGGCTGTGCGGCTGCGCCATAACGCATTGTGGCAAGTCCGTTGTATTTGTCTTTATAGTCGAACACATCGAGAAGCATCAAGTCGCCTTTGGAGAGGAAGCGGTTGTGCACGGGGTCTGTGTTGTGGTAGCGGAACCGCACGCCACGCTTGCGGCCCTCTCCCTTAGTGATGCACACAGGTTCTTTCACGCCTTTGGGGTCGAGTTGCCAGATATCGTGACGGTCATACACAAGGAGGTGCTCATCATTGGCGCTCCATCCTGCGATGCCCCATGGCATCGAGGGCGACGGATGGCGGTCGTCGGTGTCCCAGAGGGCTTCCGGCACCTTGGCGCCGGCGTCTACCGTCTTACCAGTGGCGATATCATAGACCCACCAGGTGCGCTTGTCAAACCATGCCACATATCTGTCGCAGGGTGAGAGTTCCGGGGTCAGTTCTCCAAGATATTTGCCCACTTCGGTGCGCTTGCCGGTGTTTAGGTTCACAAGGTGCATCGGCGTGGGATAGAAATAATCCCACTGGTAAGCGCGCTGGCTTTCGGTAGTGGGGGCAAGCACGAGTGCCTCGTTGCCGTCCCAGCGGTCGGGAGCCTTCACCTCGGCGAGCATATCGTCGGCAAGGAGCGTGGCGGAGAGTGTCTCTACATCCACGGCCACCGGATAGTTCACCTTCTTTATCTCTTCGAGGAGCGACTGCTCGCGCGGAGGGGTAAGCGCACGGTCCCACACCCAGATGTCGAGTTTCCCTTTCTCAAAGTCAACGATTGTGGTGTCATCGGGAGCAATCACGGGGGCTACTCCGGCGATGAGCCTACGGCCGTTCCAGGAGAATTTAGGCTTGGTGTACTGGTTTGGGCGCAGCGGCTGGCCGTTGGCGTCCTTGAAACTGAGGGTCACCGGTCGCGGCGAACGCATCTCGCTGCGCAGGTCGCTCAGATACACCTGTGAATCGCGTGTGCCGCTCTTGATGGAATCGTCGGATGCTACATAAGCCAGCAGGTTTCCCTCCCGGTCGAGCACAGGAGCACCATAATGACGCTTGTCGCGGTCGATCATTATGTAGCTGGTGTCGGGCAGGAGCATCACTCCCACGCCGTCGGTGGCGATGGAGTCCTTCTCAGGTTTCTTCACATTAAAGGCAAGACGCTTGCCGTTGTCGCTGAAGGTATAGTCCTTCACCCATTTCACAATCTTGGAATTGCCCGAAACGAGGTCGGCCACCACCATCGGTCGGCCGCATTCCTTGTCTGATAGGAATTTCGGCTTGATATAAGCGGTGTCGGTGGAGGTGAAGGCAATCCAGTCGCCGGCCTCGGCGGCCATCTTGTAGCCCTTCACATTGGCCACCTTCTTGACGCTCATATCGCGCAACGAGATGATTGCAAGGGTGTCCTGCGGCATCTCGTGGTCCTTCTTCTTGAGAATCTTGGCCTTGCGGGTGTCGCGGAAGAGAGGTTTCACGAGAGCCACCGCCCAGCGTCCGTCGGCGGTGAACGTGGGGTTGTAGCCACGCGCTATCTCGATGCGTTTGCCGTTGGCGGTGTTAAGCAGGGTCAGCGTGCCGTCTCCCTCCTGCGGGTTCACGGCGAAGGCCGCCCAATTGCCGTCGCGGCTCAGCGTATAATTGCGCACTGATTTCCAGGCGTCGAAGTCCTCGTGGCCGAGTACCTTCTTTCCCTGCGCCAGAAGTATCGAAGCTGCGGCAAGCGCCACAATTGCAATATTTCTCAAGATTTTCATATCGGTTCAGACGTTATGCAGGTTATGTCCCATTCGGTTTTTCTTTGTGGCCATATAGCGGGCGTTGTATTCATTGGGTTCCACCTCGATGGGAATTGTCTCCACCACTTCGAGGCCATAGCCCTGCAGGCCCACGCGCTTCATGGGATTATTGGTAAGGAGGCGCATCTTCGTGATTCCGAGCGAATGGAGGATATTCGCGCCCACACCATATTCACGCTCGTCGGCCTTATGGCCCAGATGAAGGTTGGCATCCACGGTGTCGAGGCCATTCTCCTGAAGTTTGTAGGCGCGGATCTTGTCCATCAGTCCGATTCCACGGCCCTCCTGACTGAGGTAGATGATGGCGCCGCGTCCGGCTTTCTCCACGGCCTGCATGGCGCGATGGAGCTGCTCGCCGCATTCGCAGCGCAGCGAACCGAAGATGTCGCCCGTGGCGCAGGAGGAGTGCACGCGCACCAGCACGGGCTCCTCACCCGTGACATCCCCCTTTATCAGGGCTATATGCTCCAGGCCGTTGTCTTTCTGGCGGAAGGGGATGAGGCGGAAATGGCCGTAGGCCGTGGGAAGGTTCACCTCTTCGCCGCGCTCCACGAGGGAGTCGTTGCGCAGGCGGTATTCAATCAGGTCGCGGATGGAGATAAGTTTCAGTCCCCATTCGTCGGCACGTTTGCGAAGTTCGGGGAGGCGTGCCATCGAGCCGTCGTCGCTCATGATTTCCATGAGGCAGGCCACGGGTTCAAGTCCGGCGAGGCGCACGAGGTCGATGCTTGCCTCGGTGTGGCCGGCGCGCTGCAGCACGCCGCGGTCCTGGGCATAGAGGGGATTGATATGGCCGGGACGGCCGAATGTCTCGGGGGTCGAGGCTGGGTCGGCAAGTGCGCGGATGGTGGCGGCACGGTCGGCGGTGGATACTCCCGTGCTGCAGCCCTCGAGTTTGTCGACGGTCACAGTGAAGGGAGTGCCGAGCATCGACGTGTTGTCTTCCACTTGCACGTCGAGACCCAGTTCCTTGCAGCGGCTAAGGGTCACCGGGGCGCAAAGCACGCCACGCGCATTCTTGAGCATGAAGTTCACATGCTCCGGAGTGATTTTCTCGGCGGCCATGATCAGGTCGCCCTCGTTCTCGCGGTCCTCGTCGTCGACCACTATCACAAATTTTCCTTCGCGGATGTCTTCGATGGCATCCTCTATTTTGTCAAGCTTAATCATTGTCGCTATTCTCTTTGGGTTCTGTTTTCTCGTTTGATTCAGACTTTTCTGTTATTGCTGAGTTCTCTATATTTTCATTCCTTTCGGGAATAGTGAATATCGAAAAGTTTACGCTCCCGTAGGCGCGGTGCTGCGCGAATCCGGGGAGCTCGCTGAAGTCGTGGTCGCGGTTGTGCTCCACCACCACGATAGTGCCCGGCTTCACGAGCGTGCTGCCAAGGATAAGTCCCGGAATCTCCGCAAATCGCTGATGATTGTATGGGGGGTCGGCAAAAATGATGTCATAAGGTTCTTCGGCGCGCTCGATAAAGCGGAAAGCGTCGCCGCGCACCAGATGCAGCGCACGGTCGCCAAGTTTCTCTTTCACCGAGCGGATGAAGGATGCCTGCACCGGCGCCTCCTCCACGGTTGTGACCTTCGCGGCGCCACGCGACACGAATTCCCAGCTCACGGCACCCGTGCCTGCAAAAAGGTCGAGCACTTTCTTTCCCTCTATGTCCACAAGATTCTCCAGCACATTGAAGATATTCTCGCGGGCGAAGTCGGTGGTGGGGCGTGCCGTGATATTCTTCGGCACATCGAAACGCCGGCGGCCATATTTTCCTCTTATGATTCTCATCGTGAAGTGGTTTTTGATTGAGATTGCACGCGAAGCAGCATGGCTGCCTGCAGGGGCATGCCTGCCTTTACTCCCAGCGACGGGAGCATTGCGTTCATCACATATGCGATTCTCTTGCGGAGTGCGGTCATCAGAGCGGCTTTTTCATCGCGAAGTCCGGCCAGCGAAATCTGCATCTCTTTCGGATCGAGCGAATAGACGTCAAGCACATTATAAGCATGATATTCGAGGTCCTCGGGATGATGCCAGAAATGTGTGGCGGATAGGAGCAACCGGCGGCGGTCGATGAGGGTCATGTCCACTTCTCCCTTGCGGATGTTCATGAAGAGCGTTGGCATGTCGGCGCCACGGTCGCGGAAACTGCGGGCCATCACCGCAAGATGGCAGTGAATCCTGGCTCCGGGAAATGTCCTGCCAAGAAAGGCCTTAAGGCCCGGCGCGAGGCAATAGAGGCACAATGCGTCGGCGACCTCCTCAGCAAAGAGGTCGTCGCCGGCAAGCGGATATATGCGCGAATAAAGGCTGTCACACCCCTCATCGTCGTCGGCATATTCCAGCGGCACCCAGATGGCGCGGGGAGCTGTCAGCACTATGTCGGCGCTGAAGTCGTCGAGCACCTGGGGATGGTCGTATACGGCATTCTCTATGTTGGAGAGAAGGGTGTCGGGATTTCTTTCCCAGTCCTGGTCGAAGAGGGTGATCACCTCCTCGGTGGGGTTGGCGGTATTCTTGAGATAAGCCTGAATGCCGGTCTCGGAGATCGCGCAGATGAGCCGCCAGTCGGATGTGTCGCCGATGCGGACGGCCTGATATGTGGAGCCGGTTTCGTTCATATCACAAAATTAGCCATTTTTTGCCAATTTCCGAGAATGTTGCGCGAAATAAATGATTGAGAGCAGTCCTCCGCGTGCCACAAGATACGACTCGAAGGCCAGCCATAGTATATTTTCGCGGTAATACATGTTGCCCGACGGCGTGGTCAAGGATATCAGGAAGAATATCGAAGCACCGGCAAGAGTGCTCCACATCATCGACCTTACCCGGGTGATTCCGATGAAGATTCCGTCGAAGATGAATGCGGCCACGGTGAGCGGCGGCAGAAGCACAATCCATATCCTGAGCGAGGCCACGACATCCCTCACATCCTGCGCGTCGGTGAGGAGATTGGCGATTGGCACGCCGGCGGCTGCATAGATAAGCAGGAAGATTACGGCCATTGCGAGGCTCCAGCGCAGCAGTGCCCTTACGGTAAGCCGCATTTGGCTGCCTGAGCCCTCTCCCTGGCAGCGGCCCACAAGTGCCTCCGCGGCAAAGGCGAAGCCATCCATAAAGTAGGAGAAGAAGAGGAAGAACTGCATTATCACCGTGTTGGCTGCCAATGCCACGGTGCCAATCCTCGCACCGAAGGTGGTCATCGCAAGCGTGACGGCTATCATCAGCAAGGAACGGAGGAAGAGGTTGGAGTTTACGCTGAACATTCGCGAAAGTGTCACTTTCCTAGGCGAACCCTCTTTGGTACGCATCCCTTTTGTCTTTTCCCAAAGCGGACGGATGGCGAGCACTGCCACCACAAGGCCGCACCAGCCAGCCGTAAGCGTGCCGTATGCCACGCCTTCGAACCCTAAGCCAAGGGGAAACACGAGCAGCAGACTCAGAAGGATATTGAGCACATTGGTGGAGATGCTCACCACCATCGGCATCGCTGTGGTCTGCATGCCTATAAACCAGCCTGTGGCGGCCATGATGGCCAACTGTGCAGGAGCGCCCCACACGCAGATGTTGAAATATTTTGAGGCGAAAGCGGCCACTTCGGGTGCCGGACGTGTGATCTCAAGCAGCAGGCAGAGCATCGGCTCGCGCAGGATTAGCAGCATCGCGGCCACTATGGCGGCAAGTATCATTGATTTCTTAAGGATGTCGCGGCTCTGCGGGCCATTGTCTGCGCCGAACGAGTTGGCTGTCAGGCCCGTGGTGCCCGCACGCAGAAAACCGAATCCCCAGTAGACCACATTCAGCATCATGGAGCCTAAGGCGATGGCCGCAAGATATTCTGCGGAGCCGAGATGCCCCGCGATGGCTGTGTCGCAGAGTCCGAGGAGCGGTATGGTGATGTTGGTGAGTATTGCCGGACCGGCCAAACGCAATATTCTGCCGTTCAAGTTCATCTTTATCCTCGGGGCTTTCAGAGTTTATCCTTTCATTTCGCCGGCCAATGGCACTTCCATGAGGCGCTTCACCTCATCGGTGCTATAGCCCTGGCCAAAGAGGAACATGAGTTTGGTGATGGCGGCCTCGGATGTGAGGTCGTGGCCGGGAATCACTCCGGCCTCATTCAGGATAAGGCCTGTCTTGTAGCGCACCGGGTCGACCATGCCGTTGCCGCATTGCGTGATATTCACTATCACGATGCCACGCTCCACGGCGTCACGCACTGCCTTTACAAACCAAGCGTCGGAGGGTGCGTTCCCTGCGCCGAATGTCTTCATCACGATTCCTTTCAGTCCGGGCTGATTGAGGATATAGCGCACTGTTTCCTCCGAGATGCCGGGGAAGAGGCTGAGGCAGTTCACATGCGTGTCCATGCCATAATGCACTTTCAGCGGAGCATTGTCGGTGCAGCGGTGAAGCACTTCGTCGCGGAATTCGATTCCTAATCCAATCTTGGCGAGTCGGGGGAAGTTGCTGCTGTGGAAGGCATTGAAGTTGTCGGCGCTGTATTTCGTGGACCGGTTGCCGCGCCAGAGACAGTTCTCAAACTGGATGGCCACCTCCTGAATCATCGGTTTGCCATCCTTGTCGCGCGAGGCGGCCACCTGCAGGGCGGTGATGAGGTTTTCCTCACCGTCGGTACGCACCTCGCCGATGGGAAGCTGCGAACCGGTGATCACCACAGGTTTGCGCAGGTTTTCGAGCATAAAACTAAGTGCCGAGGCGGTATAAGCCATTGTGTCGGTGCCGTGGAGCACCACAAAGCCGTCATATTTGTCGTAGGCCTTCTCTATAGCCCTCGCGATGTTGTCCCAGTGCGAGGGATTCATGGCCGACGAGTCAATCGGCTTCTTGAACTGATAATTGTCTATCTCGTAGTCGAGACGCTTGATGCGGGGCACATTGTCGATAAGGTGCTCGAAGTCGAATGGCTCCAGCGAACCGTCCACGGGATTTTCCACCATGCCTATGGTGCCTCCCGTGTAGATGATGAGAATGCGCGGGCGCGGCATCTCCTTACAGGTACATGTACATGTTTCTGATGGCATTTTGTTCGGCATAGCTGATAGATTTAAGGGTTCAAAGGATTAAAATGTGTCGTTTTGCAATCCACGCCGCAAATATAAGCATTTTTTCGGGACTTTCAAAATAAAATGGCACGCCGAACCTTTCAGCGTGCCATTTTTTATGTGGGAAGGATGTGGATTTATTTCACCATAACCTTGCTTGTCTTGTTACCCTTAACCTGGATGTAAAGGCCGTTTTCGGGGTTGGAAACGCGTACACCCTGGAGGTTGTAGTATACAGGAACTACGTTCTCCTCAGCCTCGATAGCTGCTACTGCGCCCTCTTTGTCACCCTTGATCTCAAGGTTCTTGATCTCCCAGGTTGCAGGTTTTGCATCTGTGTTGATGTAGCAGAAACCGAGCTCTACCTTCTTGCCGTCATACTCGGAGAGGTCGAAAGAGTTCTCAGCAAATGCTGTCCAGTTGCCGCTGCCCTTTGCGCCGAAGTTGGAGAGTACGAGCTGGTTCCAGTCTGTGGCACCCTTCTCGCGGATGTTGACTGTGTAGTCGGGGTCCTGGGCTGTGGGGAAGTCGTAGCCGTAAGCCTGCTCGAGAGTCATGGTCACGTTCTTGTAGCCTGTGAGGTCTACGTCGGAAGTGAGCCAGCTGGAGTCAATCTTATAGTTTGAAGAGCCGTCGTAAGATGCACCGCAGAGACATTTCTGTTTTGTGTTGATGTACCATACTGTCTTTCCGTCAGGAACGTTAGCTGCGGGAGTGTTGGTCTCTGTCCAGCCATCGAGATCAGACTTTGCAGCGAAAGGATTGTTGACAATCGTGCCCTCGGGAAGATCGGGTGTAACTGTGCCGCCGCCACCGCCTTCCTGGTCGCTGACAACTATCTTTTTAATGCGTACCTGCTGTATTGTAGCATTGAACTGGAAAAGCTGAGCACCCGCGCTGGCAAGCGCAAGGGTTCCGTTTGCCGAGTCAAGAGTGCCATTCCAGCCCTCGTTATAGGTGCCTTCTCCTACATACTTTCCATCAGAATATGTGTCCATCGTAATCACGACATTCTTCATCTGCACATCTGAACTCTCGATGGTGAAGTTTGTGTTCTTGTAGACACGCCATGCGAAAGTATTGGCTACAGGAGACATGAAAGTCTTCGACTCAAGGCGGTTGTAAGTGATCTCAAAGGTCTTGCCGCCGGCAGTTACACTTGACTTCATGGCTGTGGTGTCAGCGCCATTCTTTACAACTTCCCATGTGCCGGGCTGATCGATGTCGAACAGTGTGTAGTCAGTAGCGCTCATCGACATTACGCCGAGAACGGTTGCTGCAGCTGAAAGTAAAAGTTTTTTCATACTTTTTTCTCTTTTTATAGTTAGTTTTTATGTTTATTGTCTATTTGGGAGAGGAACGCTCCTATTCTAAATAATCAACGTTTTAGATTCGCGCAGGGTTTGCAAAGTTATTAATTATTTTTGACTTGTTCAATATTTTAGGCATTTATTCCACAGATATTAACAATAATTTAATCACAGTGCTTGCCTGATATTATAATAGGGCAGTCGTTGTGCTACTGGAGGCTGGCACAGTATATACTAAGCCGCGCACAGCACTTCGCTACGTGCTGTACGCGGTTTTTATATGCTGGGCAGTCGCTCCGCGACTATTTTTTATTAAAGCATTACTTTCTCCGACTTGTTGCCTTTCACGCGGATGTAAAGGCCCTTCTCGGGATTGTTCACGCGAACACCCTGCAGGTTGTAATATACTGCCTCGGCATTGCTGTCCTCTACAATCTCGCCTACGCCTGAAGGTGTGACAAATTCGACATTCACTTTCGAGAAGAATGTCTTGGCGCCAATGCCCATCGTAAAGTTCTTGGCCGGCTTATCATCCGTGCCGCCGTTCCATACGAGTTCTTTGGGATTCTGATCGCCTGTTGCTACGAATGTGTTGGGAGCATATGTATTGCTACTGCCGAAATCGTAGGATGATTTGTTCTGCTCAAAGGTGATCTTCTTAATCTCCTTGGTGGCGTCAGTGCTTGCAAATTCTACTGTTGTTCCGGCATAAAGACGCATCTCATATATCAGTGCTTCGCCATCAGCTTTAGCCCAAATGCGGGAAACTGTCTGCGCATCCTCAGCCACAGCAACTTTCATAGTAATAATGCCGGAAGTGTAAGTAACATCTGCACCCTTGGCGCAGAGATCCGTGCCTTTACCGCCCTCGGTGGGAACTGTGATGCCATAAGCGGCACACTTCTCAGCTGTGGAGAAATCAAATGTGGCAATGCCATCCTGGATTTCGGGACCCTCAGTCTTCACTGTGTAAGCGGCAGAAACTTTCTCGCTCGGCTCCATGCCATCCTTTGTTGCTATAGCGTAGATGGTCACAGCCTCGTTGATCACGATAGGTTCTGTATATTCAGCACCTTCGGTAACAACTTCTCCGTCCGTAGTGGAGTAGTAGATAGTTGCGCCCTCAGTTGCGCAGGAAAGGGTTACTGTTGTGCCCTTCTCAACTTCGCCTGCGGCGGGTGAGAAAGCAGGAGCGGCAACCTTCTCTACTTCTGTGTTAACTGTTACAGCGGTAGGAATCACCTGAACAGTTTCATTGTTCATGCCCACGAAACCTACAACCGTTACATTATCAGTAGCCTCGGTGGGTACGTCAACAATCTCATAGGGAGCCTTATAGAATCTATGATAGAGAGCGCCTGTGTTTCCTGCGGCATCAGTCATAGTAGAGTTACCCTTATTGGCTGCGCTGAGGTTTACATTCTCAATCTTCACGTAGTGGTTCACGAGTTCTGCTGTGAGCTTGTCGAGGGTGATAACCTGCGGCTCTACGGGTGTGCCACCCTTTGTAACGTCACCTACGATGGCTGCTCCCTCAAGCTGAGGAGTACCGCGGTACTCACTTACTGTACCGGTAACTTGCGGGAATGTGTCGCCATTCACAAGTCCGAGATTAGCGTAATCATTGGGTTTGTAAAGAAGGGCGTATGTGTCGCCAGCTGTTACATACACATAGTCATCGTTCTGGTAGATGGCTTTGATCTCGCCACGGACGTCGATGTTGCTGCCCTTCTTGCCGGCGATGTCGAATGTGCTCATGATGTAGGGAGCGTTGCCGGAAAGGGTTGTAGTCTTGGAGACATCGGTATCCTTGTAGGCGGCAGCCACGAATGTGTAAGCACCACCCTTCAAAGCCACGGGGACTGAGTAGAGTGTTGCTCCGTTGCTTGCGCTCGGCACGTCAGTGCTCTCATGGTCAAAGTAGTAGATCTGAGCACCCTCGGTAGCGCAGGTCATCTCGATGGCATAGCCGGTCTCGGTAGCCACCTGCTTCAACTCAGGACGCTCAACAGCGGGAGGTGTCACTTCGCCATCCTCGTAGTAGACGGTAAGAGTATTCACATAGAAAGCATAAGTGCCTGCAATTGTGATTTCGTTCATCTCTGAACCGTCAAACTCATAGGTATGAGCTTCAAGTTCAGCCGCAGTTGGAGTGGCTTCTGCACATTTCGCCCATGCGGGAGTTCCGGAAACGTTATTAATCTTTACGTCAGTAACTTTGCTTGCATTTTTAAGCATACAGCCATTCACAACAATTTTTGTTACATTCTTAGTGCCCCCAGCACTAAGCGTGAATGTAATATTGCTCTCTTCAGTCTGCTTATTTGTTCCAATCTTCATACCACCAGGCGTTGCACTAGAGGCTCTGGTAGCAGACTTTACTCCACTTAAATATTCTGCTCCTGTTTCAACAATAGCGTCAAGTTCTGTTGTGGTTGAAATCGTCTTTCCTTGGTTATTATCACTTGGATTGACTTTAAATTGGATAGAGTAGCTGGACTCGGCGGCTGAGGCTGTCAACGACATGCAGGCAACGAGACCATACAGTAGTAGTTTTTTCATATGATTTATGTTTTTGATTAATAATTTGCGTGCTTCATCCGACCCTCTTTTTTAAGTCAAAGAGAATCGTATTGGAGTAATTCACAAAATTAGAACATTAAACGGATAAAAGCAATTAAAATACCGCAAAAAAGCAAAAAGAAAATAAAAAAAGGCTCCGATCTCTCGGAGCCTCTGAAGGTGGCGATTACCTACTCTTCCGCGTTAGCAGTACCATCGGCGTGATAAGGTTTAACTTCTCTGTTCGGAATGGGAAGAGGTGGAGCCCTTATGCTTTCATCACCTTAATGTCTTTTCTGTCCATGACGCCACCGCCGTGGCCGTCATGTGGTAGGGTCAAAAGAGACCCGGCCGGAAGTGGAGCCGACAAGAATTGAACCACAGTTCACACTCGCTCCCCTCGGAAAGTTTTTGCTTTCCCGGAACACTCGGGCAATTAGTACCGCTCGGCTGAACGCGTCACCACGCTTGCACCTGCGGCCTATCTACGTCGTCGTCTTCAACGGCCCTTGATGAGATCTTATCTTGAAGCCGGCTTCGTGCTTAGATGCTTTCAGCACTTATCCAATCCAGACGCGGCTACCCGGCCGTGCCCCTGGCGGGACAACCGGTACACCGGAGGTCTGTCCAGCACGGTCCTCTCGTACTAGTGCCGGATCTCCGCAAATCTCTGCGCCCACAACAGATAGAGACCGAACTGTCTCACGACGTTCTGAACCCAGCTCGC
>OGNF01000115.1_pt1 | contig 85845 bp, 75 predicted proteins | sample 1573321 | NCBI WGS metagenome assembly OGNF01 (sample SAMEA2581911, study PRJEB24529) | metagenome | biome: Human gut stool | place: China | collected 2011 | reverse complement strand
CGGAGAAGATGACTGGGTAAAACCGCCGTCTTATCCGGTAATTTTTTGCGGCTGAATATTAACCGATAAAAATGATTCCCTCTATGAAAAGAGACTCGATCGATCTGGGGAAAATGAATGTCCCCGTACTATTCAGAAAGTATTTTGTGCCGACCTTACTCGGTATGCTAAGCATGGCATCCGTCACCGCCATCGACGGCATTTATGTCGGTCACGGCGTTGGCAGCGACGGTATCGCCGCCATCAACATCTGCATACCGCTTCTGATGCTGTTCACCGGGTTCGGTCTGATGCTGGGCATCGGCAGTTCGGTGGTCGCGTCGATTCATCTGTCGCACGGCAAGGTGAAGGCGGCTCGAATAAAAGCGACACAGGCTCTGTGGTTCGTCACCATAGTGACCGCACTTGCCGTAGCCGCCATAATGATATGGCCTTACGAGACGGCGAAACTGCTCGGCTCGTCTGAACATCTCGCTCCACTCGTTATTACTTATCTTATATGGTTCGGTCCTTCGATATTATTCCAGATGTGGCTCTCGGTGTCGTTGTTCATCATCCGTCTTGACGGCTCACCGCAGTATGCCATGTGGTGTAATGTCGTGGCTGCATTGCTGACAGTCATACTGGGCTGGTTTTTCATCTTCCCGTTGCATCTCGGCATCGAGGGCGCGGCGCTTGCCGCCACTGTCGCTACTGCTGTCGGCGGAATCATGGGCGTGTACTATCTGCTGTTCAAGGCTAAGAAACTCCGTGTGATCACCATAAAGATTTCTCTCAAAAGCCTGAGGCTGTCGATGAGAAACATCGGCTATCAGTGTAAGATAGGTTCCTCGGCCATGCTTGGTGAGGCAACGCTTGCGACACTGATGTTCGTCGGCAACCAGGTATTCATGAAATATCTCGGAGACAACGGAGTCGGTGCTTTCGGCATAGCCTGCTATTACACTCCTTTCGTATTTATGGTCGGCAACGCCATCGCACAGTCGGCGCAACCTATCCTAAGCTACAATTTCGGGATGAAGCTGAAAAAACGTGTTTCGCAGACCGAGAAATTGGCATTGAAGACCGCCCTCTTGTGCGGAATCGCCGTGACCGTGATTTTCTATTTCTTCCCTCATTGGCTTGTAGGACTATTCCTGCCGCTTGACAATGCCGCCGCCAAAATCGCAGTTGCGGGCTTGCCTCTGTTCTCACTCGGTTTTATATGTTTCATCCTCAATCTGACAGCAATCGGCTATTACCAGAGTCTTGAAAGAATTGGCGCGGCCACAACTTTCGCTCTGCTGCGAGGTCTGCTGATACTCGTCCCCGCTTTCTATCTTCTGCCGATGGCTTTTGGCAACAGCGGCATCTGGCTTGCCATGCCTGTCTCGGAGGTTTTGACAGCGTTGCTGATTCTCATCTATTATCTCTCGACCAAATCAAAAGTTTCAGGAAATTGAAATACAAGAACATCATATTTGATTTTGACGGTACGTTGGCGGATACAGCCGATTTGACCGTAGCAACGATGCAACGGACCATCGAGGCGTTGAATCTGCCTAACGCATCAGACGAAGTTTGCAGATCGATGATAGGCTATAGGCTTGAAGAGATACCTTCAATCCTATGTCCTGAGTTCCAGGATTTATCCGAGCGGTTTGCATCCACCTTTCGCGAAATATTCAAGACCATAAAGGACTCTTACACTGTCCGGCTCTATCCCCATGTGCTTGACACTCTAACTGATCTTAAACAGAATGGAATAGGCATGGCCGTAGCCTCCAGCCGTAGTAGAGTGTCACTGCAAGAATATCTGGCAAAACTGCACATTGACGAGTATTTTCAGATGGTGGTCGGCGGTGGCGACGTTAAAAACGGAAAGCCGGCGCCGGATCCGGTAAACATGATTCTTGCTACCCAAGAATGGAATAAGGAAGAGACGCTTGTGGTCGGCGACATGAACGTGGATATACTCATGGGCAAAGCCGCCGGAACAGCAACTTGCGGCGTGACTTACGGCAATGGCACCGGGGCAGAGCTGAAAGATGCCGGGGCTGACTATATCATTACCGAATTTCCCCGGATCGTCGGTATCATAGGCCAATTCTAAACATGATCAAGGTACGGATGTCAGGGAGGCGGCGATGGAGTCGCGGGCGGCTTCGGCGCAGTCTTTTTCGGCCTTGTAGGAAGGGTACCACTGATAGAAGCTGTAGCAGGCGATCGCGCCCACCATCACGGCCACGACAAGCATGATGAAGCCGTTGACTTTCGGTGTCTGATTTTTTGTGCTCATAATTAATGAACACAAATCCCGCAGTCCTTGTTCGCCCGGATCAGCGTAGGAAGCCGCGGAGAAAAGCGAATTCAGCTGCGTGGGGCTCCAGGCAGTCAATGAGGCGCCGCAACGAGGCTTCGGAGACGGTAAGCTGCTGAAGGCGGTTGTTGACGAAGAGCTGCACGCGCAGATCTTCTGGCAGCGGTTCCTCGCCTTCGGCGGCCTTGGCGGCCGCCAGGACTTTCCCCGCAAGCTCGGCCACATCGGCGCAGGCTGCCAGACTGCCGTCCTCGATCGACGAGTCGGTGGCGAAGCGGTAGTAGGTGCGGTCGGCCGCGAAAGCCAAATCGGCACGGGCCGTATCGGCCACCATCATCATGACGGTCAAATTTTTTGTCTCCATCAGTGGCGGCGCGGCAGTACGTTGACTTTCAGAGCTTCATAGGCACGACCTGTCTTGGCGCGGGCTTCCTCGACGGTGTCGGCCCAGGCCAGCAGCACGCCCATGCGGCGGTGCCCCTTTATCTCCGGCTTGCCGAAAATGCGGATCTGGACACCATCCTCGGCGAGCGCCTTCTCGAGATTGTCAAATTCGACGGTGTCGGTATCGCCCTCGACCACGATGGCACGCGACGCCGACGGGCCGTAGAAGCGGATCGACGGCACGGGGAGCCCGAGCAGGGCGCGGGCATGCAGGGCGAACTCGCTCAGGTCCTGCGAAATCATTGTCACCATGCCTGTGTCGTGCGGGCGGGGCGATACTTCGCTGAAGATGACGTCGTCGCCCTTGACGAAGAGCTCGACACCGAAGATGCCGTAGCCTCCGAGAGCGTCCGTCACGGCCCGGGCTATTTCGCGGGCCTTCCCGACGGCCGTCGCGCTCATGGGCTGCGGTTGCCACGACTCGCGGTAGTCGCCCTCGACCTGAACGTGGCCGACGGGCTCACAGAAGGTCGTTCCGGCCACGGAGCGCACCGTCAGCAGCGTGATCTCGTAGTCGAAGTCGACGAAACCCTCGACGATGACACGTCCGGCACCGGCACGGCCGCCTTCCTGGGCCTCGTGCCAGGCGGCGTCGATCTGCTCGGGACGGCGGACAGTGGTCTGGCCGTGGCCGCTTGAACTCATCACAGGCTTCACCACGCAGGGCAGTCCGATTTCGGCTATGGCTCGGTCGAATTCCTCGCGGGTGTCGGCGAAGCGGTAGCGCGATGTAGGCAGCCCCAGCTCCTCGGCGGCAAGGCGGCGGATGCCCTCGCGGTTCATTGTCAGACGGGCGGCGCGGGCGGTAGGAGTGACATTGAAACCCTCCTTCTCGAGCTTCACGAGCTCGTCGGTGGCGATGGCCTCCACTTCGGGAATGATGTGGTCGGGGCGTTCGGCCTCGATGACAGCCCGCAGTGCCTCCCCGTCGAGCATGCTCAGCGTGTGGCCCCGATGGGCCACCTGCATGGCGGGGGCGTGCTGATAGCGGTCGCAGGCCACTACCTCGACTCCCATGCGCTGCAGTTCGATTGCCACTTCTTTTCCTAACTCTCCGCTGCCCAGCAGAAGCGCCTTGACTCCGGCGGGCGAAAAAACTGAACCTATTTTTGCCATATTGGTAATTTGCTGCAAAGTTACGCATTTTTTCCGGGACTGCGGCACTGATAGTTATAAATGTTGAATGTTAAAAAACAATGGTTAAAATTTAGACAAATTAACTTGACACACACGGCGTTGCACCGTAATTTTGCGTCGGATTAGTACATAAACCTTTATAGCCTATGAACAGAAAATTCATCATATGCGGCCTCGCACTGGCCGCCGGTGTCCTCGGCGCCTCGGCGTCAGCACCCATTTCACAGGAAGATTTCGTCAATGCGGCCGAATCGACGGTCAACGGCGTCGTGTCGGTCAAGAGCTTCGCCACCCCGGCCACTCGCGGCTATCAAGGCGGCTTCGATCCGTTCGACGATCCGTTCTTCCAGTACTTTTTCGGCTCCCCCGGCGGCCGCCGGCAGCAGCCGCAGCAGCCCGAACCGCGCCAGCAGCAGGTGGGCCTCGGCTCGGGCGTCATCATCTCGCCCGACGGCTACATCGTCACCAATAACCACGTGATCGACGGTGCCGAGCGCCTCGAGGTGACCCTCAACGACAACCGCAACTTCGAAGCCACCATCATCGGCGCCGACCCCGTCACCGACCTGGCCCTGATCAAGATCGAGAATCCCGGCGACAGCCTGCACGTCATCCCGATGGGCAACAGCGAGGATCTGCGCGTAGGCGAATGGGTGCTCGCCGTCGGCAATCCGTTCGGCTTCACCTCCACCGTCACCTCAGGCATCGTCAGCGCCAAGGCGCGCAACATCTCGTCGACCGTTGGCGGCGGGACCGGCGGCGGCATCGAGGCATACATACAGACCGACGCCGCCGTCAACCAGGGCAATTCGGGCGGCGCGCTGGTCAACCTCGCCGGCGAACTCGTCGGCATCAACACCGCCATCTACTCGCGCACCGGCAACTATGCCGGATGCTCGTTCGCCATACCGACATCCATTGTCAAGAAGGTTGTCGAGGACCTTGAGCGCTACGGAACCGTGCAGCGCGCCTTCCTCGGCATCTCGTTCATCGAACTTTCGCCCGAGCTGATCGCCGAAAAGAAGATCGAAGGCGCCACCCGCGGCATCTACGTAGCCGAGGTCCAGGACCACAGCGCCGCCATCGAGGCCGGCATCAAACCCGGCGACGTCATCGTGTTCATAAACGGCATCGCCGTCACCGGCACCGCCCGCATGCAGGAGATCATGGCCCGCTGCAGCCCCGGCGACGTCATCGAGATCAGCCTTATCCGCGACGGCAAGCCCCACATGGCCACAGTGACCCTGCGCAACCGCGACGGCAACGTGGCCGTCACCGGACCTGAAACGCCGATGGGCGTCCTCGGCGCCACCTTTGCGGCCGCCGACACCGAGCTGCTGCGGCGTCTCGAGATCTCGCGCGGCGTCGTAGTCACCCTCACCGGCGACGGACGCATGTCGCAGGCCGGTATCCGCGACGGATTCATCATCACCTCAGTCAATAACATGCGCGTATCGAGCGCCGACGACATCGAGAAGATCTTCACCGCCATCCGCGACCTCGGCCCGGGCGAAGACAAGGTGATGTTCATCTCCGGCATCTACCCAACCGGCAAGCGCGCCCACTACGCCGTCGACCTCGGCGAATAACCGCCCCACCCCTAAAAAAGAATCACATAAGCCGCGACTTATGTGATTCTTTTTACGTTACTGCCTGAAAAGCTCTGAGTGTGAACCTAGACGAACGAGATCTATTTGGTCGGTTTCGCTGTCAAACCATATCAGCAGAAAGTCTCCCTCAATGTGGCACTCCATAAATCCGGCATAATTGCCCGTAAGCATATGCGGATAGTAATCAGCCGGAATTGGAATTTCCGACTGAAGCATATTGAGTATTGCCATAAGTTTCACCAATTTCCTGGGATTGTTGCGAAACCGCTTATAATCCTTTTTGTATTGGGTGGTAGGGTGCAGTTTCTTCATAATCCCATAGAACGTTCCATCGCTTCGATGGAAGAAAGGTCAAGCGGGGTTGTATTGCGCAGGGAACCGCTTTGAGCCTCCTTCATAGCTTCGAGTGTCACATCGTTAGGCTCGCTGTAGGCGGCATCGAGAAGCAATGTCTCAACGTAGTTGTTGAGACTGCGGTTCTGGCGCTTGGCAAGCTGCCGCAGCCGCTCGATCAGTTCTACCGACAAGCGGAAACTCTGGTTCTTTTTGGGAAGTGCTATATCCATATGTAATAATTTATGCTGCAAAGTTACTATATTTGTATTACAACAACAAGCACTCCCGCAAAAAAGTTGTGGATTAAAAATAACCGCCCCACCCTTTGTTTAGTCAGGGGAGTTCGGTCAGCGGCTTTTCGTACGCCAGCCTTTCGCCCCAGATGAAACTACAACAGCCAAGTGCGGCATACCCTCTTTTTGAGAGGATGTGCTGCATTGGCTTATTTTCAAGACCTGTGTCAATTCTGACGAACTGCGCGTCAGTCCTGTCTGCCAGCGATTCAGCCAAGTCGAATAATATTGAAGAAACTCTTTTACCTCTGTAATCATCAGAAAGGGCTAAACGGTGGAACACCGCATAAGATTCAGCCACATCCCATAATTCCGGATGCCTGTCATACTCTTCATCGCCGACAGCTATTGCAACGTATCCGGCTATACGGCCGCCATCGTCCAGAACGAAGCCATTTGAGCTCCTTATGTCAGATTTCAGAACCTCGAGCGACGGATAGCCGTCGTCCCACTGCTTGAACCCGGCTCTACGCTGGGCAAGACGGGCCTGAGAGAAAACCAGCATCACGTCATCGACATCATCAAAAGTAGCTTTCCGTAGAATCATACCGCAAAATTAGAAAGTGATGGTGAAGCGGGTGAGGCGGTCGGGCGAGGTGGCGAGGCGGCAGGTGGCGCCGTGGCGGCGGACGACGTCGCGGACGAAGGTGAGGCCGATGCCCTGGCCGCCGGGCTTGTCGGTGTAAAAGGGAGTGAAGAGGCGCCTGGCCTTCTCGGCGCATATACCCGGACCGTTGTCGGTGACTTCAAGGACGGCATGGCCGTCGCGGCGGCAGACGGCGACACTGACTGCGGCGGCAGGGCGTCCGGCGGCGCTTTCGACCGCGTTCTTGACAATATTCACGAGCGCCTGCCCCATCAGCGGCGCGTCGATGCTTACCTCAGGATTACAATCGGAGTCCGCGACGGTCACTTTTACCCCTGCGGCTGAGCCGAGGCTCTGCAGGAAAGGCGCGTTGCGTTCGACAAAGTCGCGCAGTCCCTGTGGCGACCGCTGCGGATCAGGAATGCGGACCACGTCGGCGAAGCGGTTGATGAACCGCGCCAGGCTGTCGGTGCGGGCGGCGCACGACGCGAGCACCTCGGCCACCTCCGGCGCTGCGGCCGGGTCGCCAAGGGCCGGAATGGCAGCATCGATGGCCGAGCCGACACCCGCGACCGTGTTGTTGACCTCGTGCGAGATGATGCGGATCACCTTTTCGTAAGCCGCGCGTTCGGCGGCCGCCACCGAGTTTGTGATGTCCTCGACCAGATAGAACCGGTGCTCCACGCCGCAGTCGATGAACGTGTGGCAGCTGCAGCGCAGGGTCGTGCCGCTGTCGGTGAGACGGTCGACGGTCGATCCGACAGTCAGGCTGCCGATGACCCGGTTCAGCGCAGTGCCGTCGGGCATCAGGCGCCGTGCGGCGGGATTGGTCAGCGTGACCTGGCCGTCATAGTCGAGAATGACCACCCCGATGGGAGCGGCTGCTATAAGCAGATCGACAAAGCGGGTGCGCTCCTCATACTGCACGCGCCCGGCCTTGAGCGTGTCGAGCAGCTCGTTGAATGTGTCGGAGATGCGGTCGACGTCGGGCTGCCCGACATGGCGCAGGCGCGTGGTGCGGTCCTGCCCGCGCAGCAGGTCGAGACCGCGTGCAAGCGCATCGATAGGCCGGATGAGCCGGCGGTAGAAGAAAATCAGAAACAACAGCGCCGCGAGCGTCAGCCCCTCGAGGACGTAGAACAGCGTCGAGCCGACTTCGGCCGCGCCGATCACAGCCGTCAGGCACACCGCGAGCAGCAGCGCGGCCATTATGACGAACAGCAGCCGGAGATTCATGGACGGAAACCGAACTTCTCGAGCCGGCGGTAGAGTGCTCCGCGACTCAGCCCCAGCTCGGCGGCTGCCCGCGATATGTTTCCTCCGTGGCGCCGCATGGCGTCGGCGATGCGGTCGTGCTCGAGCCGGTCGAGAGTGCCGCCCGGAGCCGGCTGCGCCGGAGCGGCTACGCCCCGGGGTGCCGGAACAGCCCGGCGGAAATCGTCGGCGCCGAGTGTCGCGGTGCCGCTGACGATCAGCGTGCGCTCCACGGCGTTGCGAAGCTCGCGGATGTTGCCCGGCCAGGGAAGCGACCGCAGCCAGGCCAGGGCGTCGGGCGTCACCGACGGTTCGGGCAGTCCGTTGGCACGCGCCGCGGCGGCAAGGAAATGGGCCGTCAGAGGCGCTATGTCGTCCGTGCGGTAGCGCAGCGGCGGCAACTCTATGTTCACGAGATTTATGCGGTAGAAAAGGTCTTCGCGGAAGCGGCGCTCGGCCACAAGGCGCGGAAGGTCGGCGTTGGTGGCGCAGACCACGCGCACGTCGACGCGGCGGGTGACGCTGCTGCCCAGGGGCTCGAACGACTGCTCCTGAAGCACGCGCAGCAGCTTCACCTGGCAGGTGAGGTCGAGTTCGCCGATCTCGTCAAGGAAGATCGTACCGCCGTCGGCGGCCTCGAAGCGGCCGACGCGGTCGGCGAGGGCGTCGGTGAACGCCCCCTTGCAGTGACCGAACATCTCGCTCTCGAAGAGCGACTGAGGCAGCCCGCCGAGGTTGACCTTGACGAACGGCCCCCGGCGCCGGCGGCTGTTGCGGTGTATGGCCTCGGCCACGAGTTCCTTGCCGGTGCCGCTCTCGCCGGTGATGAGCACCGGTGCATTCGTCGGAGCGACGCGCGCGGCTGTCTCGAGCACTTGGCGCAACCCGGCGCTCGAACCGACGATTCCCGCGCGGTCGAAGCGCGTGGCGGCGGCTTCCGGAGCCTCCGCAGCCGTCATGTCGAGAGCAACAGATATACGGTCGAGCAGCCGGCGGTTGTCCCACGGCTTGGTGATGAAATCGAACGCGCCGGCGCGCATGCCCTCCACGGCCAGGTCGATGGTGCCCCACGCCGTCATGAGTATGACCGGGACAGCCGGCGCGAAAATCTTGATCTGACGCAGCAGCGTCAGACCCTCCTCCCCGGAGGTGTAGCGCGAGAAATTCATGTCGAGGAGCACCAGCACGGGCGGGGCAGCGCGCACCTCGTCCATTGCTTCGGCCGGGCCACCGGCGGCCTTGGCCTCGTGTCCTGCACGCCTCAGAAGCAGCTGCAGCGAGGCGCGGATGGCCGGATCGTCGTCAATTATCAGAATCATACTGCAAATATAGCAATTTTTTATTTTCTTCCGCGTATTACCGGTTCAAGATCGTCGTCGATTGGCCGCGAGCCCGTGAAGTCCCACAGCGTGACGCTGCGCAGCTGATAGAAATAGTACCAGTACCAGAACATCTCGTCGAGATACTTGGCCCGGGCGGCATCCTTGTTCTCCTGCGAGTCATTGAGATCGAGCGCCGAGATTTTGCCGACAAGGAAGGTCTCCACCGAACTTTCGTAGCGGCGTCCGGCTATCTCGTCGGCCCTGAGTGCGAGCGCGAGCTGACCCCGCTGATTGTTGAAACGCTCGACAAGCACGAAAAGGTCCTGGCGGAAGTCGGCCTGCTCCTTGCGCAGGCGGTCTTCAGTGAGGTCGCGGCGGCTGCGGGCCACGTTGACCTGTCCGCGGCGACGGCCCCAGTCGAGCAGCGGCAGCGACACTCCCACTTCGACCACCTGATTCGACCGCAGGTCGCCGTAGGCAGCTCCGGGGGTGCGGTCGGTGCCCGTATAGCCCAGCTGCACGAACAGGTTTATCTGCCGCATGTCGCCCCGGGCCTTGGCCACCTCGTAGTCGGCCTCGAGCTGCCGGCGCCGGATGTTCATCGATATTGAATTGCCCGCGAGCGCGCGTGTCAGGGCCTCGTCATATCCGACTTCGGGAAATTCGGGTGCGGCGGGAAGCGCGGGCACTATCTCCGCTTCGTCGTCCAGATCGAGAAACGACCGCAGGGCAAACATGGCGGCCCGTACGCGGCTCTCGCTTTCGGTCAGCGACGAGCGCGAGTTGAGCAGATTGAGCTCGATCTGCATCAGGTCGTTCTCGCTGATGTAACCCATCGACCGGCGCACCTTGGCCGTCGCGTAGAGGCGCTCGGCGTTGGCCACGTTCTGAGCCGCCGAGGCGCGGGTCTCGCGGGCCGACAGCAGGTCGAAATAGTACTGCACCGCGCGCATGGCCACCTGCTCGGTGGCGCTGATGTAGGCGGCGCGGGCCTCGCGGTAGCGGACCGGCTCGATGCGGCGCTTCCAGCGCACGTCGTTGACTCCGAAAAGCGGTTGCGACAGTTTCAGGGCCACGGGCACGGTCATGTAGCGCGACGATCCGCCGTCGTCGAGCTGACGCACCAGATCGAGCGACGATGTCAGCGACAGCGTGCCCCCCGTGGCCCATATGCGCTGCGTCACGCTGAGAGCGCCGTTGACCTTCAGATTGTTGTCGCGCAGAAACGTGTACGAGCCATCCTCGCGCTGATACGAGGAATACCGCTTGTTATAGCCCGGCAGAGTGGCCTCGAGGCTCACCTCCGGGAGCAGATCGGCACGGTAGGTGCGGTACTCCCAGTAGGCCGTGCGTAGCTCGTTGGCGGCCACAGCGGCATCGACGCTGCGGGCCCGCGCCAGGGCTACGGCCTCGTCGAGCGTCAGTGCGCGCTCGGCTGCCGCGGCACAAAGTGCGGCGGATATCAGGGCCGCGGATATTGCTGTCCTCAGTCTCATTTCACACGGTGTCCGTCGAAGAAGTGCACCACGCGGTCGGTGTCGCGGGCCTGCTCGTCGTTGTGCGTGACCATGACGATGGTGCGCCCCTCGTCGCGGTTGAGGCTGTGGAGCAGACCCATGATCTCGGCGCCCATGTGCGAGTCGAGGTTGCCGCAGGGTTCGTCGGCCAGGATGATCTTCGGATTGCCGACAATGGCCCGGGCTATGGCCACACGCTGTGCCTGACCGCCCGACAGCTGCGCGGGCATGTGGCCCATGCGGTGACTCAGCCCCACACGTTCGAGGGCCTCGCGGGCGAGAGCCTTGCGGTCGCCGGCGCCGCGGCGGTAGGCCAGCGGCACCATCACGTTGTCGAGCACGCTGAGCGAACTGATCAGGTGAAAACTCTGGAAGACGAATCCCAGCGTGGCGTTGCGCATCGAGGCAAGCGCGCGGTCCGACAGACCGGCGACGTTGCGGCCACAGATCTCGACGCTGCCCGACGTGGGCGTATCGAGCAGACCCATGATGTTGAGCAGGGTCGACTTGCCGCAGCCCGACGGCCCCATGATGCTGACAAACTCGCCTTCCTCGATGTCGAGGCTGACACCCTCGAGCGCGGTGGTCTCGATGGATTTAGTACGGTATATCTTGCTGATGTCTTTTAATGAGATGGATTGCATATTGTCTGATTTTATGTGTTTATCGAATGTTTATTCGTCGCGCAGAGCGTCGGCCACGTTCACACGCGAGGCGCGTACAGCCGGTATGAGTGTGCCGATGACCACGCACACCACAAGGATGACCAGCACGATGGCCGATATGATGGCGAAGTGCTCGCCGAAGTGGCTCACCCAGGTGTCGGCCGCGTTAGCTACGGCGTTGCCGTCGAATCCGTCGTCAAGACCGTTGCGGAGCGCGTACTGCAGGTAGGCCAGGACGCCGATGATGTAAGCTGCAAGGGCCAGTACGACGCTCTCGCCGACGAGCATCCCGACGATGTGGCCGCGGCGTGCGCCGAACGAGCGCAGCACGCCGATTTCCTCGACGCGGCGATTGGTCTGCAGCCAGAAGCAGCCGACAGTACCCAGTACAAGATTGAGCAGGAAGAAAGCCGCCAGCAGTAGCATCTGCCGCTGTTGGGTGTGTATGGCGTTGGCTTCCTCGGTCTGATAAAGGAAATCGGTATAGTCGGTGGCCGTCTGTACCAGGAAATTACCGGCCCGCAGATCGGAACGGTTGCGCAGGCTGTTGAGAAAGTCGGTGTGGTCGACATCGGACCCGAGACGCAGTACGACCTTGAATTCCGTCACGGCGCTTACGCGCGAGTTTCTGTTACTGAATACCACGGCGTACGACCGCAGAGGCGAGAGCCAGCGAAGGCCCTCGACCACGCCGGTGACTTTAGTATAAGTGGTGTCGCCGTTGGCCGGCGGATTGACGAAATATTTGCCGTATGCATTCTCGCCGGGCCAGAACAGTTCGCCGTACTGGCGCGAGATGATAATGTCGTCCTCGTCCATGGGGCGGCGCGACAGTTCGGCTGCCGACGGCGACCCGTCGGAGGCGCATATGCCGAAAGTCTCGAAAAATTCGGTGCCGGGCACGAACTGCACCACGTTGACACCGTGGACGAGCGTATCCACACCCGGGTTGCCGCAGTGCATGCCGGTGTTGATGCTTGATGTGCCGCCGATAAGTGGATGACCGCCCATATAGCAGGCACGCTCCACGCCGTCGAGGCCGCGCAGATGCTGCACCATGGTTTCGACTGCCGCGCGGTTGGCGTCGACTGAGTCGTACTCGGCCTGATACTCTGACGATACCGAAGGCAGCGAGGCCACGTCGACGATCACCAGCCGGTCGGCGTCGTAGCCGAGCGGCATTGCTCGGTCGGCCACGCTGACGACCACGCTGTCGGTCATGATCCACGTGAGCACCGTGACAAGTATCAGCTCGATGAAAAGCCACGCATTCTGGCGACGGCGGTTCCACAGATTCTTGAATATCATCTTTATCATAGTCATTTTTCTTTAAGTGATTTTACGATCTGGCGGCGCGACGAGATCCAGGCCGGCACCGCGGCCGACAGAAGATTGAGAAAGACCGTCAGCACCAGTACGATGCCGAATATGGCCGGAGCGAAAAACATGTCGGAGGTCAGGGCCACGTCGGCGACGGGCGAATTGAACGGATCGTCGACCAGCGTCAGCAGCATGCCGCCGCTCAGCCAGAGCAGCAGCCACGTCAGAAGCAGTCCCATACACCCTCCGATCAGCGTCAGCGCCAGATTCTCCCACACTACCTGGCCGATCAGATGGCGGCGCCGGGCACCGAACGAGCGGCGCACACCCAGTTCGGAGCCGCGTGTCTCCATGCGGCCCGAAATCATGCCGCTCAGATTCAAGGCCGGTACCAGCAGCAGTATCAGCAGTATCAGGCCCTTGGAGCGGATTATATCGGACACATCGCTTTCCCGGGAAGGCGACGGATTGAGCGATCTGACCAGATGAGACTGCGGCTGGGCCCACAGCTCGAGCTTGTAATCGTCCTGCGAGCTGTTGTAGCGGCGCACCATTTCGGCTGTGGCGCGGCGCACCTCGTCGAGGCTGTCGGTCAGCAGTACGCCGAAATAGCTGCCCACATTGGGAACGCTTTGGCTGTCGTAGCCGTCGATCGAAGTGTAGGGAATGTAAAGTGTCGCGAACGACTGACGGGCCAGCGAGCTGCCCGCGCGCACGACGCCCGCCACGCGGTAGTCGCCGTAGTTGAGCTGAAAATCACGTCCTACGATCCCGCGGGCCGTCCCGAAAAGCTGCGTCGCCAGGCCGTCGGTGATGATGGCCGAGTGTGCGCCGCTGTCGAAGTCGGCGGCGCTGAGCGCCGTGCCTTCAAGGACATCGAACTCATAGACCTCGAAAAACTGCGGATCCACGCCCTTGACAAACGCACGCACATCGTTTTTCTTGCCGGGCAGTCCTACGAAGTCGCTGTACCACGACCGGTCCCGCACGGCCGTGAGCGTCGTGACTCCCGGGAGGCGGCGTATCCTGTCGAGCAACTCGAGGCCGAGCAGGCCGCCCCAGCCCGACATACCGTCGGCGGTGAATACCTGACCCTGTGTCACATAGGCCGTGCGGTGGCGGTTATACTCGGGGTAGACCGGCTCGACCTTCACGTAGTAGATCACCGCAAAGATGGTCGTTGTGGCTATGGCGAGTGCCGTGCCGGCGATGTAGATCGCCGAAAACAGCCTGTTCTGCCGCAGCAGCTGCCATGCCTGTCTGAAATAAGTTGTTACCATAAGATCAAATTATGCTTTATTAATTTTCAATTCTTAATTTTCACTCTGTTTTCCTTGCCGAAGCGGTCAGTGCCTGAAGTCACTATCCTTTCGCCCGGCGCGAGGCCTGACACCACTTCGACAAAATCGTAGCCTGCGGCGCCGAGCTTCACCCTGCGGGCCACGAGTTCGTCTGAACCCGGCGCAAGCACGTACAGCCGGTAGTCGCCGGCGCCGGTGTAGAACGCTGTGTTAGGGATGCGCACCACGCCGGCACGCAAGCCGTTCGACACGGCCACATCGGCCTTCACCCCCGGCCGCAGCACGTCGGCGCTGTCGCATTCGAGAGTCACCGTCACGTCGAGCATCCCGTCGCGGGCGGTGGGAGCCACCGAGCTGACAAAGCCGTCGAGCGCCCGGCGGCTGACTGTCACACGGACACGGGCACCCGCCCGGAGATCGGCGGCATGGATGTCGGCAAAGCGGGCGTCGATGCGGTAGTGGCCCAGGTCGGCGATCGCAGCCACCTGCTGTCCGGCGGCTACTGTAGAGCCAAGCCGGTCGGCGATCGACGTGACGGTGGCTCGGCGCGGGGCACGTATCTCGGCGTCGCCGAGCATCCGCGCCTGCTGACTGACGGCCTTTTCCTTGATCTCTATCTCGAGTTGCTTGAGCCGCTCGTCGGCTGCCATCACGTCGGTCTGGTTGGCGAGCTGTTGCTCGAGCTGCTCGAGTTCGAGGCGGCCGGCGTTGCGGTTGAACTGCACCTCGCGCACGCGGTCGGTGGTGCCGCTGCCGATGCTGTCGAGATAGCGCTCGTTGACCAGCTCGGCGTCGAGCCGCTGCAGTTTCATGCGCGCGACCTCGATCTGCTTGCGCAACTCGGCGGTGCGGGTGCGGTTGTTGGCCCGCAGCTGCGACAGCTGCAGCCGCAGCATGGCCAGCTCGTCGAGTCGGCTGTCGTAGTCGGTGCGGGCCGCGTCGAGGTCGAGGCGCAGCAACGGCGTACCCGCCTCCACCACATCGCCGCTGCGGTGGTAGATCTCGACCACCCGGCTTGAAAGAGGCGAATTGATAACTTCCTCGAACGCGGGTTCGACCCGGCCGGATCCCGTGACGGTCACGTCGATGTCGCCGCGGTCGACGTCCGCCAGCTTCAGCGCGGAGGCGTCGACCGTCGGAGCCATGAGCGCATTTACCGCTACGACGGCACCGGCTGCAGCAGTCACCGCCACGGCAGCGGCTGCGATGCGCCGGTACCGGCGGCGGAGGGTTTCACTTTTACTTATCGTTCTGTCCATTGTATCGTGCTGTTCGTTTTATGCCCGTATTTACCCCAAAAGGCGTGCCAAAGTTATAAAACTCTATAATCAAGCGAAATGAGATTTTTGCAAACTGTCCGTTTCCGGACAACCGGCCGATAGCGGACATATGGCCGATTCAGAAAAATTCAGTAATTTTGCACCATAAAACCCACATAACTGAAATCCTGATGAAATCGATCGCACCCAATATCCGGTTCATAGGGGCCGAAGACGACAACCTCGACCTCTTCGAAGGTCAGTACCCGCTGACTGCCGGCATTTCATATAACTCGTATTTCATTGACGATGAGCAGCCGGCAATTATTGACGCCGTCGACGCGCGCCGCTGCGCCGACTGGCTCGAGGCCGTAGACCGGTCGGTGGCGGAGACCGGGCGGCAGCCCTGTCGCCTGATAATGCAGCACATGGAGCCCGACCACTCAGGCTCGATCGGAGCGCTGATAGCACGCTTCCCGGCCATTCGCATCACCTGCACGGCCAAGGCGGCCGCCATGCTGGCCAACTACTTCGAGGAGATTGATTTCAGCCCGCGCTGCGACATCGTGACCGACGGCGACGCACTCTCGCTCGGGCGCACGCAGCTGCGCTTCTTCACCGCACCGATGGTCCACTGGCCCGAGGTGATGATGACCCTCGACACGACCGATGGCGTCCTCTTCTCGGCCGACGCTTTCGGCTCCTTCGCCATGTCGTCGGACCCCGAGGCCTGGGACGCCGAGGCGCGACGCTACTACACCAACATAGTCGGACGCTTCGGCGCGAGCGTCCAGGCTGTAATGAAAAAACTCACGGGACAGCCGTTTTCCACGGTGGCGCCGCTCCATGGCCCCGTACTGACCGATAATCTCGCCCGATACTGGCAGCTCTACGACAAATGGAGCCGATACGAGCCCGAGACGGAAGGCGTCCTGGTAGCCTACGCCTCGATCTACGGAGGCACGGCCGACGCAGCCCGGCGCCTTGCAGCCGAACTCGACGCCGCCGGCGCAGGCGAAGTCACCTTGATGGATCTGTGCCGCCACCACGTGTCATACGCCGTGGCCGAGGCGTTCCGCCTCAGCCGCCTGGCCCTGTGCTCGGTGACTTACGACGGCGGTCTGTTCCCGGCCATGCACGAATTCATTGCACATCTCAAGAGCAAACGCCTCGCCGGGCGCCCGGTCGCCCTGATCGAGAACGGCTCCTGGGCACCGGTCGCCGGCCGCCTCATGTCCGAAGCCCTCGCCGGCATGAAAGACATGAAACCCGTAGCGCCGGTCCTCACGATCCACAGCCGCCTGCACCGCGCCGACCTCCCCGCTCTGCGCTCCCTGGCCCTGACCCTCGCGAAGAGCATATGATGAAGCGGCTGCTGCAGATTAATACGACGGTGGGGCGCACGGCGCCAGGGCTCATCGCCGACGACATCGACCGGATGGCTACAGCCGCCGGCTGGGACTGCCACGTGGCCTACGGGCGCCCCGGACCGATTGCCGCTGATTTCGACCCGGCGAGCCGGCACCGACTGGCAACGACACTTTCCGTGTCATGGCATGGTGCCATGACACGTGTGGCGGACCGCCACGGGCTTCACTCGGCCGGCCCGACGCGGCGGCTCATCGCCCTGATAAATGATCTGCGGCCCGACGTAATACAGCTTCACAACATCCACGGCTATTATCTGCACTATCCCCTGCTCTTCGACTTCCTGCGTGAGAGCCGCATTCCGGTGGTGTGGACGCTCCACGACCTGTGGCCGCTGACTGGTCACTGCGCCTTTTTCGATGCCGAAGGCTGCGATGGCCTCGCCCGCGGCTGCGGCGGATGTCCGCGCCGCGGTGTCTATCCGGGATCGCTGTTCCTGAGCCGCGCCCGGACCAATTTCCGCACCAAGCGCGACACCTTCGCCGGCCTTGACCGGCTGCATCTTGTAGCCGTGTCGCAGTGGGTGGCCCGGCAGCTGCCGGGGTCGATTCTGGGGCAGTATCCGGTCACAGTCATCACTAACGGAGTCGAACTCCCCGTCGCGGAGCAGGATCCGCTGCCGCCGCAGAGCGACGGCCGGCCGCTCGCGCTCGGCGTGGCCTACAACTGGGAGCAGCGCAAGGGGCTCGACGACTTCTCGAAGCTGCGCAGATATCTGCCCCCGCACTGGCGCATTCGTCTTATCGGTCTGAACCGCCGGCAGATATCCTCGCTACCCGACGGCATCGAAGGCATCGGACGCGTCGCGAACGCCGCCGAGCTGCGCCGCCACTACGCCGCGGCCGACGTGCTGGTGAGCCTCTCGCGCGGCGAGACACTCGGCATGGTATCGCTCGAGGCGCAGGCCTGCGGCACACCGGTAGTGATGTACGCCGTCGGCGGCTGTCCGGAGACCATTGCGCCCGACACCGGTATTGCCGTACCCGTAGGCGATGCACAGGCAGCTGCCCGGGCCGTCGAAGCCGTGGCTGCCGACCGCCGGCGCTTCTCGCCTGAGGCCTGCCGGGCCAATGTGGCCGCGCGCTTCGGCCGCACGGCCAACTATTCGAAATACATCGCGCTCTACGAATCGCTCGCGGCCGGCTTGTAGATTCCGCTCTTTTGGCGTATCTTTGCAGACATATGAGCAACGTCGCACCTACATACCGAATCCTGCTGATCGGCGACTACAGCAACATGCACAACCAGCTGGCGCGGTCGCTGCGCGCCCTGGGCCACGATGTGACGCTGATGTCGTCGGGCTCGGGCTTCCAGAGCACCGAGCGCGACATCGACCTAAGCCGCCGCCCCGGCAAGCTCGGCGGCCTGCGGCTGGCCTGGCGCTGCCGCCACACGCTGCACCGCCGGATGAGCGGCTACGACATCGTGGCGCTGCAGAATCCCCACTTTCTGGCGCTGAAGCCCCGGCTGCTGCGCTATTTTTTCGACCGGCTCCGGGGCGAGAACCGCTCGGTGTTCCTCACCGCGGCCGGCACCGACGCCGTGTATCTGGCCGAGGCGCTCGATCCTAAGTCGCCGCTGCGCTACACCGAATACCGCATCGGGGAGCGCCCGGCACCCTACGCGCTCGAGGATCCTGCGTCAATCCGCGCCTGGCTCGACCCGAAGGTCCGCCGTTTCGACGAATACGTCTACCGCAGCGTCGACGGTGTCGTGTCGGGCCTCTACGAATACCATGTGGCGGCCGAGCGCTTCCTGGGCCCCGACCGCGTCAGCTACGGCGGCATCCCCATCGACACTGGTGCACTGGAGCAGTACGTCATACCCGACCGTCCCGAATGCGTCGAATTTTTCCTGGGCCGCCACCTGGGGCGCCTTGCCGAGAAGGGCACCGGCATCCTCGAGGAAGCCGCCCGCGCCGTCTGCGGCCGATATCCCGGCCGCTGCCGCCTGAGCATCGTCGAGAACGTTCCCTACGGCGAGTACGTGGGCCGCATGAAGGGCAGCCATGTGGTTCTCGACCAGATCTACAGCTACTCGCCCGCCACCAACGCCATGCTGGCCATGGCGCGCGGCCTGGTCACCGTCAGCGGCGGCGAGCCCGAATTCTACGATTTCATCGGCGAAAAGTCCAACCGCCCGATCGTCAATGCTCCGCTGACGCTCGACGCCACGGTAGAGACACTCAGCGCCCTTGTCCAACACCCCGAACGGCTCAGCGGACTCGGGCGCGACTCGCGCCGCTTCGTCACCGAGCACAACGACGGAGCCGTGGTTGCCCGCCGGTTCCTCAACGCCTGGACCTCACGCCTATGACACTCGATCTGGCAATGGCGACCTGGCGCCCCGACGCCCTGCGGCGGCTCGACCCCGAGCGGTTGCCGCGCGTCGACGGCGTGCGCTACGTCATCTCGTGGCAGCAGCACGGCGACGCCTCCGTACCGCCGGAAATCGCCGCCCGAACCGACATCGAAGTCGTGCGGACCGACGCCAGCGGCCTCTCGGCCAACCGCAACAACGCCCTGGAGCACTGCCGGGCCGACATCATCCTCAACGCCGACGATGACATGGCCTACAGCGCCGACGGCCTGCGTGCCCTCGTCCGCACGTTCGAAGACCATCCCGAAGCCGACCTGATAATGTGCGCGTATGCCGATGCCGACGGACGCCCGGCCAAGCCCTACCCTGCGGCAGGGCTCGACATCAGCCGCCGCATGCCCCGCGGGCTCTGGTGCGGCACGGTCGAACTGGCATTCCGCCGGCGAGGCGCCCTGAATGATCTGCGTTTCGAGCCACTTATCGGGCCCGGCACCGAACCGATCACCTCAGGCGAGGACGAACATTTCCTGCTCGGTGCGCGCCGCCGCGGCGCCGTCTGTCGCTTCGAGCCGGTCGTCATAGGTCGACACACGGAGACACCCCACGCCGCCCGCACCACACTGCCCGACGGCCAGCTGCGCTCGTTCGGCTTCTACATCGCCGCGGCATACCCGCACACGGCCCTATCCCGCATCCTGCTCAAGGCACTGCGGCTCAGCCGACTGCACCAGGCCGGGCTAAGCCGCGCCCTCAGCCAAATGGCCGCCGGCCGCAGATTTTACCGCGAAAACTTTCGGCAGACGCAAAAAAATCGCTAACTTTGCACTGTTGATACTCCCGCCCCTGTAGTTCAACGGATAGAACAAGCGTTTCCTAAACGTTAAATAGGAGTTCGATTCTCCTCGGGGGTACACTTCGGCGACGCCTCCCCGGCGCCGCCGATTTTTTTCATTATCAACCGAACAGCTATTTTGAAAGTCCAAGTTCTTCTACCATTTTTCTTATCACTGAGACTTCTACTGTAGATGAATCTGCCTTATCGTAAATATCCAGCAGATATACGTTGCCTTCGTCTTCAGTAGCTACTACGGTATATGTTATTACTCTTGCTCCGCCTGATTTTCCGCGACCTTTTGATGTAATAGACATACGAATTTTTCGAATGCCGGGCGAAAGTTCATCGCCTTGAAAAGGATTTGATTTAAGCGAAGCTACGAAATCCAAAATATCCTGCCTCAGCGAACGGTGCCTTTTGGCAAGAGGTTTAAAAGATCTCTCGAAACGAGAGGTCAGAATTACATTAAAGTTCATTCAGCAAATCTTCTATAGAGCGGCGCGGAAGTTTGCCTTCCTCAATCATTTTAACTTCCCTCAATCCTTCACATATCCGGGAAGTAAGAGTGTCTTCCTCAGTAACAGGTGTTATCTTAAACATCCCTAACCTTGAAGTCAGAAGAACGGATTCCCCTTTCTTTGCCTTTGCCAACACGGCCGACTGATTAGCCCTAAAATCTCTTGCACTTATTATCTCCATAACTAAAATATTTATAATTTTCTGCAAAGATAACAAGCGGATACCAAATTGGTATCCGCTTTAACTTTTTTTATCGAATTTTTTCCACGTATTGATTACTTGGCGGGGAAGCTTGGCATTTCGATTAGTTCGGCGGCTGGGAAGCGGCGGGCGAGGTGGCGGCGGATGAAGCCGAGGGTGTCATCGGCTATGACGGCGTCGGTGTCGAAATGCTTGTTATAGATGACGGCGGCGAGCTCGATGCCGCGCGATGCGATGGCTTCGAGCGACAGCAGCGTGTGGTTGATCGAGCCGAGGACGCCGTTGGTGACGAGTACGACCGGCAGTTTGCGCGAGGCTATGTAGTCGATGGTCAGGAATTCGTCGGTGATGGGCACCATCAGGCCGCCGGCGCCTTCGACGATCACTACGTCGTAGCGGTCGGCGAGAATGGCCGTGGAGCGGTCGATGGCATCGAGATCGATCTGGCGGCCGTCGATGCGCGCCGCGAGCTGGGCCGACGCCGGATAGGTGAAGATGACCGGAGCAGTGGTGTGGTCCAGATCCTCGGGCAGCGGTCCGGTGCCGAGCAGGCGGCGGTGGGCCTCGATGTCCTCCGAGAACTCGCGGCAGCCGGTCTGGATGAATTTCTGTGTCGCCACTTTCAGGCCCTTGTCCATGAACATGCGGGCCAGATAGGCCGTGGCGTAGGTCTTGCCGGCGTCGGTATCGATGCCGGATAAGAAAAATACTTTGCTCATTGCTTCTGAAGAATTAAAATCATGGGCCGGTAGGTGAGATGATACCGGCCGTCGAGCATCATGGGATAGCGCCGGACCAGGCGCATGGGGTTATCGGTGCCGAGCGAGTCGACGCCGGTGAGCCGCAGATGGCGGAGCACCTCGACGGGCGATTCGAAATCGAGGTCGCGCTCGAAGCGCAGGCTGTCGACCACGGCGAAACGCGCCGAGGCCATGGCGAGCAGGCTGTCAGGGTCGAGCAGCGGCAGCGACACTCCGGTGATGTCGGAAATCTCGTGCATGTTGCCGCGGACATAGGTCGTAAGCAGCGCATAGCCGCCGGCGCGCAGGGCGCGGGCGCATCCGGCCAGAAAGCGGCCGGGCGAGTTGAACCACTGCATCGTCGACGACGAGAAGATGAAATCGAGCGATTCGGGGTCGAGGGCACCGATCTGCAACTCGGCGTCGCAGCTCACGAAGTGAACCGACTCGGGCAGTCCCTCGGGACGGCCGGCGGCGAGGTCCCATAGCGTCAGACTGGCCTTGGGTGCCAGCTCGGCTATGCGGCGCGACAGGATGCCGCTGCCGCTGCCGATCTCAAGAATCTGCGCCGGCTCCGCTGTCAGGCGCCGGATGAGCCCCGCGCCACGGGCCATTGCGAGCAGCCGGTCGATCACCTGGGTCTGCACGGCGGCATGGGTACCGTAGGTAGCCATGCCTGCGTCGAATCGCGAACTCATACGGCGCTTGTCGACAAAGTGGTGGCTGACGATGCTGCGGAAATCAGGATAATGGCCGCTGCGGACGGCCTCGACGGGGACGCCGGCTGCAGCCCAGGCGCGCCGCTGGTTGTGCGGCGGGAAGATGCGGTCGTCGAGACTCACGACGGCAACGTCCCAGCGCGCCGAAGCGGGAACGCTGAGCAGCAGGCGGTCGGCCACGGCCCGGAGCTCATCTTTAAGCTCTTCTACAGGGCGCGAGGGCCTCGCGGCCTCGAAGCGCTCGAAATCCTCGCGCGTGGCGCACATGCGTCGGTAGAATTTGGCCAGCGTTCGCTCCGACAGTGCTTCGAGCGTACCGGCATAAGTAGCTTCGGGGATGCCGAAGCGGTCGTGTATGGGCTCGGGCGTGCCGTTGACGGCCACGCGCCTGGTGATCTTGTAGTCGATGGCATGGGTGGCCTGCGAAGCCGCGTAGACGCCCAGCGACCAGGCCAGCAGGCAGATCTCGCAATAGCGGGCCGTGCAGCTCCATTCGATGTAGAACGAACGGTAGTCCCACACGACCATAACGTCGTAGCCGGGCCGTCCGATGCCGGCGAACACGCCGGCGTCCATCCCCCACCCCGCAAAAATCAGCAGGAGGCGATCGGAACCCGTGTCGCTGACCAGCTGCCACTTCATAGGCCGCATGAGGCCAGTACGCGGCCCAGACGTCGGAGGTCGGCCGGATCGATCGCGGCCGAAAGTGAGAAACGCAGGCGCTCGGTACCGGGCGGTACGGTCGGAGTGCGGATCGGAAGCACCTTGAAGCCCTCGGCGAGCAGCCGGGCGGAAAGCTCCACGGCACGCCGCGGATCGCCAACCACGAGCGGGCGGATATGCGATGCGGGGGACGGTCCGGGCACGGCGGCGGCAAGCTCTTCGGCGAGATGGCGGAGCCGGGCGCGCAGGTCATCGGCCTCGAGCGAGCGGCGCCACGTCAGCGCCGACCAGTCGGCGCACGCCGGAGGCAGGGCTGTCGAGAAGATCAGCGAGCGGGCACGGTTGACCATATACTCACGCAGGCGCCCGCGCAGCACGGCGAACGCGCCCGACGATGCCAGCGCCTTGCCCAGAGTGCCGACAAGCACGTCGACACTGTCAGCCAGCCCTTCGGCTGCACAAAGTCCCAGGCCGCACGGGCCGACGGCGCCGACAGCGTGGGCCTCGTCGACATACAGCATCGAGTTAGGCCAATGGCGGCGTATCTCGGCAATGGCTGCCAGCGGAGCGCTGTCGCCGTCCATGCTGTAGACACTCTCGACGATGATCAGCACGTTGGCGTAGGCCGGAGCATGCTTTTCGAGCACACGGGTAAGGTGAGCGATATCATTGTGACGGAAGCGTTCGAAAGGCGCGCCCGACAGGCGCATACCGTCGATGATGCTGGCGTGAACGAGTTTATCAGCGATGATAATGGTCGACGGAGCCGATCCGATGGCCGACACCAGGCCCGTATTGGCGTGGTAGCCGCTGTTGAATAGCAACACCGGCGAACCGTAGCTGTCGGCCAAAAGCCGCTCCAGGGCCTCAAACGAACGCTGACGCGACGCCAGCAGACGCGACGCGGAAGACGTCATCAGCAGAGTGCGGGCATCATGGTCGGCCAGAAACCGCTCGCGAAGTTCAATATCCTCGGCCAGACCGAGGTAGTCGTTGGCCGACAGATCGATGACCGCCGACTCCGACGAGTCGGCCGGGATGGACCGCAGATTGCCCGAAGCGCTGAGCCGGCCGAGTTCTTCTTCAACGTTCATATCATTTTAATTTTTCGGCATACCGGCCACGAGCTCGACCGTGGCCGCAATAAGACGGCCGAGGCTGGCGTCGTCGATCACATACGGCGGCATTATGTAAACATTTCGTCCGAAGGGGCGGATCCAGACCCCGGCATCGACGCAGCGCTTCTGGAACTCGCCCACGTCAACCGCACGGTCGACCTCGACCACTCCGATCGAACCGAGCACGCGCACGTCGGTGACATTGGGCAGCGCGGCCGCAGGGGCCAGTCCCTCCTTCATGCGGCTTTCAAGATGCGCCACCACGGCACCCATGTCCTTCTCGCGGAGCATCCGCAGCGATTCGATCGCGATGGCGCAGGCCAGCGGGTTGGCCATGAACGTGGGGCCGTGCATCAGTACTCCGGCTTCGCCGCGCGATATGGTGTCGGCCACCTGCTGAGTGGTGAGTACGGCGCTCATGGTCAGATAGCCGGCCGTCAGACCCTTGCCTATGCACATGATGTCGGGCTCGACTCCGGCATGCTCCCAGGCGAAGAACTTGCCCGTGCGCCAGAATCCGGTGGCTATCTCATCGAAAATCAGCAGGATGCCGTAGCGGTCGCAGAGGCGCCGCAGGCAGCGCAGGTATTCGGGATGATAGAACCACATGCCGCCGGCGCCCTGTACGACCGGTTCGAGAATGAAGGCCGCCAGCTCGTCGGCGTGCTTCTCGAAAAGCTCCTCGACCGGCGCAATGTCGGCCGGATCCCATTCGCCGCCGAAACGCGAGCGTGGCTGCGGCGCGAAGTAGCGCACCGGCAGCGCGGGCCCGAAAGCGCCGTGCATACCCGTGACGGGGTCGCAGACACTCATCGCATTCCACGTATCGCCGTGATAGCCCGAACGGATCGTGGCGAAGTTGGTCCTGTCGTGCGATCCCGAGGCCGAAATCGCCGCCTGCACGGCCATCTTCATGGCCACCTCGACGGCTACCGACCCCGAGTCGGCATAAAAAATATTGTGCATCGACGGTGGAGCTACCTCGAGCAGCATCTTGCCCAGCTCGACAGCCGGGCGGTGTGTCAGGCCGCCGAACATCACATGGCTCATCCTCTCGAGCTGAGCCCGGGCGGCCGCGTTGAGCCGCGGATTGTTGTAGCCGTGAATCACGCACCACCACGACGACATGCCGTCGATCAGCTTCCGGCCGTCGGCCAGGGTGATAGTGACGCCCTCCGCACTGTCTACCATATAGGTCGGCAGAGGATCTATGGTTGAAGTATAGGGGTGCCAGAGATGCTCTCTGTCCCAACTGTCGTGCACATTCTGAATCATACGGCAAAGTTACCCATTTTTTCACAAATGCGCAAAGCAACCCGCCCGGCTACGCCACCCGTTGACTCTACAAGAGAAAATAAATATCATGTCCGATCCACCTGATCGGAAAAATTTAGTAACTATGCGGCTACAATAGCTATTTTAGCTACCATAGCTATTTCTTGCAATTTTTTTGAGAAAAATTGCAAGAAATATTGCGTGAACAAAATATTTGTTGTAACTTTGCCGACGGAATTAGAAAAAAAGCTCCGGCCAAGTGACCGAAGCTTTGTAGCGGGACCGAGAATTGAACTCGGGACCTCCGGGTTATGAATCCGACGCTCTAACCAGCTGAGCTATCCCGCCGTTTGCGGTTGCAAAGTTAATGCTAAAGTTTGATTTGGCAAAATTTTTTATTAAAAATCTTTATCTATTTATCTTTTAGTATGAAAAACAGAGAAAACAAAATGCGTGCAATCAACTATATAATAGTGCATTGCACCGCAACACCGGCCGGGCGCGATGTCCGCGCCGCCGACATCGACCGCTATCACCGATCGCAGGGTTTCCGCTGCATCGGCTACCACTATGTGGTGGATCTTGACGGAAAAATCGAGCCGGGAAGAATGGAAAACGAAGACGGTGCCCACTGCAAGGGGCTGAACGGATGCTCGATAGGTGTGGCCTACGTCGGAGGGACCGACGCACACGGCCAGCCGAAAGATACACGCACCGAGATGCAGCGCCGTGCCCTGCTGACACTGCTGCGCGACCTGCGCAGCCGCTATCCGCATGCTGTGATCCGCAGCCACCGCGACTTCGCCCGCAAGGCGTGCCCTTCGTTTGACGCAACCGCCGAATACGCCGGAGTATGAGACGTAAATCAATAACGGTAGCGGTGACGGCAGCAACGCTGGCGGTCACCACGGGATGCCGTACTGCAGCGCATAGCGCTGAAAAGACTGAAATGCGGCATACCGAGAGGCTTGCGGCGGCCGATTCGGCCGCCATCCGCCGCCATGTGACGCTCGATAAGCCGGTCGTGACGGTCGAGTATGCTGATTCACCGGCGCGGCGCATAACCGTGAGGGCCGAGCGCATCAAGGCGAGTTCGGACGCCGAAATGAGGACAGCAGTACGGACGGCCTCAACGGACAGCATCGCGACTGCGGCCGAAAGTGTAAAAAAGTCAACCCCGCCTTCGGCAGGATTGACGTGGTTGGGTACCGGCGCGGCGTTCGCCGCCGGGGTGCTGTGCAATCCGCGGCGCGGGAGGCGCGATCAGACCCGGTAATCGACGCAGGCACGCTCGGCGCGGCAGCCGGCGATGATGGCGACTGCCGCCAGATGGGCGGGATGGGCCGAATAGGCGGCAACGTCGGCCATGGTGTCGGCGGTGGCGGTGAGCACCACGTCCCAGTCCTCGCGGTCGTTGATGTTGACACCGGTCTCTATGGAGCGTAGTTCCGGAATGAGCGCGGGCAGCTCGTTGAGCGCGGCCGCGAAGCGCGTGGCGGCCTCGCGACGCTCCTCGGGCGAGCCTTTGAGTTTGAAAGTAACAATATGTTTTATCATTTTTCGGAGAATAAGTGATTGTTGAGTTTATTGAGTGCGTCGACCTTGTCGCAGCTGCGGACAACGACGCTGATATTGTAGTTGCTGCCGCCGTAGGAAATCATGCGGACGGGGATATCGGCCAGAGCGTCGAGCACGGCCGAGCAGTAGGCGCTGCCGCGGTTGCCGGTAAAGTCGCCGACGACACAGATGATCGCCATGCCCGAATCGACCGTGACGGTACCGAAGTCCTTGAGACGGTCGACGATGTCGGCCAGATGGCCCGTGTCGTCGACGGTTACGGATACGCCGACCTCGCTGGTGGCCATCATGTCGATGGCGGTGTTGAATGTGTCGAAGGTCTCGAATACCTTGTGGAGAAAACCGTAGGCCAGGAGCATGCGGCCCGACTTGATCTTGATGACTGTGATGTCGTCCTTGGCGGCGACGGCCTTGATGGTGCCGTCGGGTGGAAAATTGGCGATCGCGGTACCCTCGGCCGCCGGATCGAGGGTGTTGAGCAGGCGCACCGGTATGTTGTGGAGTTTGGCCGGCAGCACGCAGGTCGGATGGAGGATCTTGGCGCCGAAATAGGCCAGTTCGGCAGCCTCTTCGAAGTGGAGGCGCTTGACGGGCCGGGTGCCGCTGACGAAACGCGGGTCGCCGGTGTGCATGCCGTCGATGTCGGTCCATATCTGTATCTCGTCGGCGTCGAGTACGGCTCCGATGATCGACGCGGAGTAGTCGCTGCCGCCGCGGCGCAGATTGTCGGTCTCGCCGTAGGCATTGCGGCATATGTAGCCCTGGGTGAGCCAGAGGTCGGCATCGGGCTCGAGGTCGATCATGCGGCGCAGGTGGGCCGAAATATACTTCATGTCGGGTTCGCCGCCCTGGGCGGTGCGCATGTAGTCGAGGGCCGGAAGAATCACCGAGCGGACACCCTGCTCCTCGAAATAATACTGCATCAGGGCCACGGAGATGAGCTCGCCGCAGGCCAGGACCTCCTTCTCCTCGGCTTCGGTGAACTCACCGTCGAAGAAGCGGGCGATAAGATTGAAAGTGCGCTCAAGCATCTGACGGGCTCTGACGCGCGACTCCTCGCGGGTGTAAAGCCCCCCGACGACTTCGGCATAGCGGTCGCGGAGGGTGTTGAGTGTCTCCTGGGCGCCGGGAATGTTGCGCTTGAACAGATAGCCGGCGATCTCGACCAGGGTGTTGGTCGTGCCGGCCATGGCGGAGAGCACCACGACGTTGCGGCCGGAGGCGCGCACGAGGCGCGCCACATGGTGCATCCTGTCGGGCGAGCCGACAGAGGTGCCTCCGAATTTAAGTACCTTCATTTTTCAGTCTGTGATGAGTTTTTTAGAGTCTATGCGCATGACGCGGCCGCCGAATGTGTCGATCAGCTGATGGTTGTGGGTGGCGATGACCACGGCGGTGCCTTTCGCAGCGATGTCGTGGAGATGGCCCACGATCTGCATGCCGGTCTCGGGGTCGAGGTTGCCGGTGGGCTCGTCGGCGAGGATCACCTCGGGATCGTTGAGCAGCGCGCGGGCTATGACGACACGCTGCTGCTCGCCACCCGAAAGTTCGTGGGGCATCTTGTAGGACTTGTTGGCCATGCCGACGCGGGCCAGCACGCTGTCGATGCGCTCGTCGCGCTGCGCACGGTCGGTCCATCCGGTGGCCTGGAGCACGAAGTCGAGATTGGAATAGACGGTACGGTCAGTGAGGAGCTGGAAGTCCTGGAACACTATGCCGATGCGGCGGCGAAGGAAGGGGACGTCGCGGCGGCGAATGGCCGTCATATCGTAATCGAACACGCGGGCCGAACCGGTCGTGACGGGTACCTCCGCATATATCGACTTCATCAGCGAGCTTTTGCCCGAACCGACGCGGCCGATAAGGTAGACGAACTCGCCGTCGGCGACCGAAAAGGTGACATCCTTAAGTACGACGTGCTCTTTGCGGAGGATTTCGACGTTGCTGTATTCGATAATTGCCATGGTTGCGGTATATCAGGGATTTACTACAATGACGGTGGCGTCGCCCTCAAGACGCGTACGGGCATCGGCGGGGACGAGGAGTGTATGGCCGCGGCCGACCTCAAGCGACTGAGTGCCGCACAGGGCTGTGAGCGAACCTTCGACGACGGTCACGGCCGTGACCGTGTCGCAGACGATCACGCCAGGCGCACCGGGAGTGACGCGGAGGCGCCTGACGGTGAAATGCTCGCCGCGCAGCAGGTATTCGCCGTCGGGGTGCACGCGGTAGTCGCGGCCGGTGGTATAGTCGATGGCATCGCGGGCGTCGCCTACGGCGAGCGGCCGCAGATTTCCGGCCGCGTCGCGGCGGTCATAGTCGTATATGCGGTATGTTATGTCGCTGGGCTGCTGTATCTCAAGCAGAAGATTACCCCGTCCGATGGCATGCACGCTGCCGGCAGGGAGATAGAACGTGTCGCCCGGATGCGTGTCGTACCAGTCGATGGCTCCGATAAACGATCCGTCGGCAACGCTACTCTCAAACGAGTCGGGATCGAGAGGCCGGGAGAGGCCGGCGCCAAGGCGGCTGCCGTCGCGGGCTGCGATTATATACCACATCTCGCACTTGCCGAGGCAGCCATGACGGCGGCGGGCAATCTCATCGCCCGGATGAACCTGAACTGAAAGATCGTCCTCGGAATCAATGAATTTGATCAGTAGCGGGAACTCGCCTCCTGTACGCTCATACGTCGCTTTGCCAAGCAGTTCGGGGCCATGACTGCGGCTGAGATCGGCAAGGCTGATACCGGCGAACTCACCGGAGTCGACCACGGATTCGCGGCCGGGCATAGCCGATACCTCCCAGCTCTCGCCGACACTGTCGAGCTTAGAGCCGAGCCCTTTGAAAGCAGCAAGGGACGAACCACCCCAGATCACCTTTTTAAGGTAAGGTTTTAGCAAAAACGGTAACATTCCGCAAAGATACGCATTTTTTTTCATACCCGAAAGAAAGGCGCCCAAATAAACGCAACCGGAGGGGCTGCAGCGCGGTCGGCGCGTCAATTGCGATTTGATGTTTGCCGACTCGCGAAATTTTACTAATTTTGCGACATAGATTTGCAATAGGAATGGCAGTAATACTGAATATAGATACGACGACAGCCGTGTGTTCGGCGGCTCTGACAGCCGAGGGAATGGTCCTGTGCCATGCCGAGGACTTCGAGGGGCGCAACCATGCGGCTCTGCTGAGCGGATTCATCAAGAGATGCCTCGATTTCGCGGCCGAGCGCGAGCTGAAGCTCGAAGCGGTGGCCGTGAGTATGGGGCCGGGCAGCTACACGGGGCTGCGCATCGGTCTGAGCGAGGCCAAGGGGCTTGCCTATGCCCTGGAGGTGCCGCTGATCGGCGTGCGCACGCTCGATCTGATGGCTACCCGCGTGATGTTCTCGGCCGACGACATCGATCCCGAATCGATACTGGTGCCGATGATCGACGCGCGGCGCATGGAAGTGTTCACCGCGGCCTACGACTTCGGTCTAAACGAACTGATGAAGCCCGGGCCGCTGATTCTCGACGAAAATTCGTACGCCGGGCTGATAGCCACCGGCCGTCCCGTGCTGCTCTTCGGCGACGGCAGCGCCAAGGCCGCAGAAGTGATCAAGGCGCCCAACGTGCGCATAATCCCCGACATAACGCCCCTGGCAGTCGACATGGTGGCGCTGGCCGAACGCGCGTACGCCCGCCGCGAGTTCATCGACCTGGCCTACAGCACGCCGCTTTACCTGAAAGAATTCCAGGCCACAGTGCCCAAGAGCAAGATATGACCGCACCCGAACAGTACAGAGACGATATAGCCGAGGCCGTGGCGGTAATGCGCCGCGGCGGAGTCATCGCCTACCCCACCGACACGGTCTGGGGACTGGGCTGCGACGCCCGCAACTCGGCGGCCGTGCGCCGCATTTTCGAGATCAAGCGCAGATGCGAGGCCAAGGCGCTGATAACGCTTGTCGACTCGATGGCTATACTCGAACGCACCGTGGATGAAGTGCCTGAGGTGGCCGAACAGCTGATCGAAGCGGCGGTCGACCCTGTGACGGTGATCTACGACCGGGGCCGCGACGTGGCGCCCGAACTGCTGGCCGACGACGGCAGCATCGGGGTGCGCCTGACGCGCGAGCCGTTCTCGGCCGGGCTCTGCCGGGCCATGCGCGGCCCGGTAGTGTCGACATCGGCCAATTTCAGCGGCGAACCGACGCCGCTCGACTTCAGCTCGATCGATCCGGAACTGCTCGGACTGACCGACTACGTGTGTCGCTCACGCCGCGACGAGGCACCCGCGCCCAAGGCGTCGACCGTAATCAAGATATCGGCCGGAGGGCTGTTCAAAATCCTGCGCAAATGAGCACGGCCGGGCAGCGGATCAGGTACATAGTCAGCGACTATCTGACAGCCAATGTCGGATGGCTGACTTTCAACATCGTACGCTATTTCTCGCTGCCGCGCGTAGGAGCTTACGCCACGATAGACCAGTGGCTGTTCCACTATCCGAGCGTGCTGCTGGGCCAGCTGCTCATCCCGCTGATGACGGTCGGGCTGTACGCGCTGTCGGGCTTTTATAATAATGTACGCGCGAAATCACGTCTCGACGAGACCGGCAACACGGCCATAGTGTCGCTGACCGCCATGCTGATCATCTTCTTCACCGCCCTGATCAACGACAACGTGCCCGAACGCCTCCACAACTATGAGCTCATGGCGATACTGTGGCTGCTGCTGTTCATGCCGACGCTCATCGGCCGCGCCGTCATCACCACGGCACACAACCGCGCCCGGGCGCGCGGCGAGGGCCTCTACCGGGCCCTGATCGTGGGCGACCCGGACTCGGCCGAACGGCTGCGCCAGCGGCTCGGCAAGAGCCGTCGCGCAGGCGACTTCCTCATAGCGGGCACGACCGATCCGGAAACCTGCGACATTGACGCCGCCATAGCGTCGGTGAAGCCGCGCGTGATAATCGTGAGCGACGACACCGGGCGGATGGAACTCGACATGCCGCTGATCAGCAAACTGCTGCGGACCGGACTCGACATCTACGTGCCGGTAGGACTCTACCGCCTCATGGCCTCCAATCCGCGCATGACGTCGGTTGCCTCGGAGCCGCTGATCAACATCACTACGGCCAACATACCGCCCTCGACGGTCAACCTCAAGCGCGTGGGCGACGTGGTGGTGTCGGCGCTGGCGCTCGTGTGCCTGCTGCCGGTGTTCGCGGCGGTAGCCGTGGCCATCCGGCACGATTCGCCGGGGCCGGTGCTTTACCGCCAGGAGCGTGTGGGCTACCGCAAGCGCCGCTTCCGCATAATCAAATTCCGCACCATGCGCACCGACGCCGAAGCCGACGGGCCTGCACTGTCGTCGGCCGACGATCCGCGCGTGACGCGTGTGGGCCGCTTCCTGCGCAAGTACCGCATCGACGAGCTGCCGCAGTTCTGGAACGTGCTCACGGGCGACATGTCGATCGTGGGGCCGCGGCCCGAACGTGAATACTTCGTAAGGCAGATCGTGGAGCGCGAACCGCGCTACAGCCTGATCCACCAGGTGCGCCCCGGCATCACGTCGTGGGGCATGGTGAAGTACGGCTACGCGGGCTCGGTCGACGAGATGATCGAACGGCTGCGCTACGACATGATCTATCTGGAGAACGTGTCGCTGGGCGTTGACCTCAAGATACTGTTCTACACGGTTCACACGGTGCTGACAGGCAAAGGCGTTTGACAACAGATTTAACAAGGTAAAAAAAGACTGACAGATTTGACACAAAGATACATACACAACAGCCGGCTCAACGCGACCTTCATGCGCTTCCTGCAGTGGCGCGAGCAGCACATCGGCGAACGCACGTTCGTAGTGTTCCTGGCACTGCTTGTCGGCGTATTCGCCGGCCTGGCCGCACAGCTGCTCAAATACCTGATACACACCATCTCCGGTGCGCTGACGCAGCATGTCGACCTACATGCGGGCAACTACCTGTACATACTGCTGCCGACACTTGGCGTGGTGATCACGGCGCTGTTCGTGCGCTATGTGGTCAAAGACAACATCTCGCACGGCGTGACGCGCGTGCTGTGGGCGATATCGCAGAACAAATCGCGGCTCAAGCGCCACAATATCTACACATCGCTGCTGGCATCGTCGGTAACCATAGGCTTCGGCGGATCGGTCGGAGCCGAGGGTCCCATCGTTCACACCGGCGCGGCGATCGGCTCGAATCTCGGATCGATGTTCCGGATGTCGCCGCGCATCCTGATGATCCTGGTCGGCTGCGGGGCAGCGGCAGGCATAGCGGGGATATTCAAGGCTCCGATCGCGGGGATGCTGTTCACGCTCGAGGTGCTGATGCTCGACCTTACGACCGTGTCGGTGATGCCGCTGCTGATCTCGTCGATCACCAGCGCGACGATCGCATATATGTACACTGGCTTTTCATTCGAATTCTTCTTCGCACAGAACGTCGACTTCTCCACTGCCAAGATACCGCAGGCCATAGTCCTGGGTATCGTCGCGGGCCTGGTGTCGCTCTATTTCACCCGCGTGATGAACATGATGGAGAATTTCTTCGGCCGGTTCAAGCGGCCGTGGATACGGACGCTGATCGGCTGCACGATACTGTCGGCGCTCGTGTTCCTGTTCCCGCCGCTCTACGGCGAAGGGTACGACAGCATCATGGGGCTGCTGGCAGGCGACGCTTCGTCGATAGTCGACGGCTCGATCTTCTACGGCGACCGCGGGCAGGTGTGGTTTCTGGTGCTGTTCATCACCATGATCATAGCCACGAAGGCGTTCGCCACGTCGGCCACCAACGGTGCGGGTGGCGTGGGCGGCACGTTCGCCCCGTCGCTCTACGTGGGGTGCATGACAGGCTTCCTGTTCGCCTACCTGTTCAACATGCTTGGCTGGGGCCCGGAACTGAGCACGAAGAACTTCGCCCTGATCGGTATGGCGGGCGTGATGTCGGGCGTGATGCACGCGCCTCTGATGGCCATCTTCCTCACGGCCGAACTCACGGGTGGCTACGACCTGTTCCTGCCGCTACTGATCGTGTCGACGATCTCGTACGGCACCATCAAGGTGTTCGAGCCCTACAGCATCTACACCATGCGCCTGGCCAAGCAGGGCAAGCTGCTGACCCATGAGAAAGACAAGGCTGTGCTGACGCTGCTGAAAATGGATTCGGTGATCGAAACAGACTTCATGAGCGTGCATCCCGAAATGACACTGAAGGATATGGTCGACACGATCGCCAAGTCGAACCGCAACCTGTTCCCGGTGCTGAGCGCCGACAGCAAGCTTCTGGGCGTGGTACAGCTCGACGATATCCGCAACATCATGTTCCGCCCCGACCTATACCGCAAGATGAACGTTGCGTCGTTCATGACCTCGCCTCCCGACAAGATCATCATCGGTGAGCACATGGACCAGGTAATGAAGAAATTCGACACTACGCGGGCGTGGAACCTGCCCGTGGTCGACCGCGAGGGCCACTACTTCGGCTTCATCTCCAAGAGCAAGATCTTCAACTCCTACCGCCGCGTCCTGCGCCACTACTGCGATGACTGACATTTTCGAACACAGCTTCACCCGCTCCGCGGGCTCCATCTGTTCAGATGATTAATACCTCGGGCTCAGCCCTGCGGGCTTCACCTGAGGTTAAGAACAGCCACGCCTGCTCCGCAGGCTCCCTGTATCCAATTTGAGATAAATGTTTCGATTACTCAATATTATTGTTAAAATTCGTTAAACAGGACAATAGGGATTAAACTATCGGTGAAAGTGGAAGTCAAAAAGTCAGAATTGCAGCAAAAACAACTTTTTCATTACGGAACAACAACTCAAATACACTCGCTTTTTTGATTAGACAAAAAGACTCCGACTCGCGAAGAATCGGAGTTTTTTTGTTAAATATCGATGCGATTAAGCACTTTTAAGCACCGAAATGCAACAATATCATCAAAAAAAGAGTAATTTTGCATTTTGAAATCAAAAAAACGCAGAAACAAATAAAAACCTTAAGGATAATGAACAGATTCTACTTCTTAGCGCTGATGGGCGCAGCGGTGGCAATGCCGCTATCGGCTCAGAGCAAATTTGACACCGGCGGCCGCCTGGTGCTGGAACAGATCCGCACGTACCAGGCCAATCCGTCGGCCGACAACCGTCCCGATCAGGCATATCTGCCGTTCAATTTCGAAGAAGTATCGCGTGCGGGAGCGCGCGTAGGCGTCTTCGTGACGCTGACTCCGGGCCACTCGGCAGCCGACGTCGAAGCCAACGGCCTCGAAGTAATCGTCGACTGCGACGACATGGTGCTGGCCGAAGGTTCTCTCGACCAGATCGTCGCCCTGGAGAAATGCGACTTCGTCAAGGCGCTGTCGTTCGGCGAAAAGCGCACCGCGATGCTCGACAAGGCACGTGAGGGAGTCAACATGAACAGCGTGCACGACGGTACAGGCCTCGTGTCGGGCTACAAGGGGCAGGGCGTCATCGCCGGCATCTTCGACACGGGCCTTGATCCCAACCACGCCAACTTCTGCGACGCCAACGGCGATACCCGCGTCGGCTCATTATGGCACTTTACGACCAGCTCAGGCACCTCGGTAAAATACGACACACCGTCGCGCATCGCCTCGTTCAAGACCGACAATTCGGGCGAAACCCACGGAACGCACACCACTGGCTGCATGGCAGGCAGCTTCAACCGCCGCGGCGGCGGCGCCGTAGCGCTGTCGACAGAGACATCGGTAGCGGTCGCCGGCTCACGCTACATCAACCCCTACTACGGTATGGCTCCTGAAGCCACGCTCGCCATCGGCTGCGGCGAACTCTACGACCCCAACATCACGGCTTCCGTAGAAGAAATCATCAAATATGCCGAAAGCCAGGGCAAGCCCGCAGTGGTGAACCTGTCGATCGGCTCGACCATCGGCCCGCACGACGGCTCCGACGCCGTATGTCAGTTCCTGAGCCGGATGGGCAAGCGGGCCATCATCTGCATCGCATCGGGCAACGAGGGCGACATCCCCATGTCGGTGACCGGCAACTTCACTGCCTCAAACAACTCGGTGCAGACCTTCTTCTACGGAGCGAACGGCAGCGCGGGCGGCATAATCGATATCTGGAGCAACTCGGCCACTCCGTTCACCACCTCGATAATGATCTACGACCTCGACACCAAGAGCGTCATCTACAACCGCGACATAGCGGGGGACACCGAGCAGACCCTGACATTCGCCAGCTCCACCACGTCGGGATCAGTAATCACGAGCGAACAGTTCAACCGTGCGTTCACGCGCTCGTCCATCAGCGTGGCGACCTCGAAAAACGCCGGCACCAACAACCGCTACAGCGTGCGCCTGATGCCCAACCTGATCAACAACCCCACCACCAACGCGACCGGCCGCTATGTGTTCGCCATCAAGCTCACGGGCACAGCCGGCCAGACTGTACACATGACCACCAACAGCAACACGGCTGAATTCACCGATCTGGGGCAGACCGGCTTCGCCGACGGCTCGGGTTCGTTCTCGATCAGCTCGATGGCCTGCGGCGACAACGTGCTCGTAGTGGGCGCATGGAACACCCGCAAGATCGTACCTTGCCTGGGCCGCAACAACACCGGCGGCGCATTCCAGTACGACGGCTGGGGCATGGAAGTCGACTCGATCGCCGGCTACTCAAGCTGGGGCGTACTGGCCGACGGCCGCAAGCTACCCCATGTCTGCGCCCCCGGCACAGGCATCATCTCGTCGATCTCGACATACTACTATGACCGCGCCGTGGCCTCACAGCCAGCCTATGCCTATCAGGTGTCGGCCGCCCAGACCTACAACAACCGCAAGAACTACTGGGAAGTGATGCAGGGCACCTCGATGGCCACTCCTATCGCGGCCGGCGCCATAGCCACCTGGCTGCAGGCCGATCCGACACTGACGATCGACGACGTCAAGTCCCTGATCAACGAATTCGCCGTGAAGGACCAGTTCGTCACCGGCGCGCCCAACCCGACACAGTGGGGCGCAGGCAAGTTCGACGCCTACGGCCCGATCCACAAGCTGCTGGCAGGCGGCGTCAGTGACGTGGCCGCCGACCGCGACAACGAACTGATCATCGACCGCACCGGCACCGACACATGGAGCGTAGCCCTTGGCAGCGCCCGCACCGTAAATGTGAATGTCTACAATATGCAGGGCGCCCTTGTGGCCACCGCAGCGGGCGACGGTTCGGCCGAAGTATCGACTTCGGGCCTGGCACGCGGCATCTACATCATGAGTGTCAACGGCACCCACTCGGCCCGCGTCGCCGTCGAATAACCCGGCGCATATGAAATTTTCTCTCTCCCTTTTCCTCGCTGTAACGGCGATCGGCATGGCGTCGGCGGCTTCGGCCGCCGGCGCCATGCGCGTGCTCGACCCGATGACCCGCATCGCCCTGCGCGGCAGCGGACACTCGGGGCCCAAAGCCGCGCCGGCCGTAGGCGACAAAATGCCTGAGCCGCAGCGCTACGTACCGATGATACTGAAACTCGCCGACGGCGGCTCCATAGGCGAACTGGAGGCCGCGGGAATCCGGGTACTCCATCACCGCGACGAGCTGGTGCTGGCCTACATTCCGGCCGACCGCACCGACATAATCGAAGACCTCAACATAGTGCGCCGCGCATCTCTCGGGCGCCCGGCGAGCGCACTGCTCGACCGCGCTGCGGCAGCGACCGGCGCCGCGTCCGTCATCGACGGGCAGGCAGCCGAACTGCCCTATACGGGGCGCGGCATAGTGGCCGGATTCTCCGACATAGGCTTCGATCCGGGCCACGCCACCTTCGGCGGCCGCACCGTGGGCCTGAGCCACATCAACGACACGCTGGCAGCCGTAACACGACTGACGGCTCCGGCCGAGATCGCTGCATACACCACCGACAATCCGCGTCAGTACCACGCCACGCACGTAGCCGGCATCATGGCCGGCAGCGGCGACGGCACCCCCTACCGCGGCACGGCCCCGGGCGCCGCCATCTACGCCACCACCTCGACCCTCTACGACACGGGCATACTCGCAGGCGTGGAGGAAATCATAGCCTACGCCCGCAGCCACGGACAGCCGGCGGTGATAAACCTGTCGCTGGGCTCTGCAATGGGTCCGCGCGACGGCACTGACCTCTTCTGCCAGTATCTCGACCGCTGCGCCGCGGAAGTACCCGTACTTCTCTCGGCGGGCAACGACGGCTCGACCAACATAGGCATACACCACACATTCAGTCCGGAGAAGCCGACCGTCACCGCCATGGTCAGCGAGCACGTCGACTGGGGGTACAACTATCTGCCGGGGCACTGCGAGGGCTGGAGCTCGGACGAGCACCCCTTCGAGGTATCGTTCTCGGTCTTTGACGTCATCGATCGCAAATTCGTATACGAGACGGGCCGCATCGGCGGCGACTCGGTGTCGGTAATCGACGCCACGACCGACCCGGCGTTCGCGCGCTACTACAGCGGCAACATCGTGGCCGCCGGAGAGGTCAGCGGCGAGAACGGCCGCTACAACCTGCTGATGCGCCTCGACCTGGCCGTCAACGAACGTATCAACGAAAACCGCTGGGCGCGCCACTATCTGTGCGTGAACCTGCACGGCGAAGCGAGCACGCACGTCGACTTCTCGCCCGACGGCGAGCTGCTGTTTCTCGACCCAGTGGGCGCCGCGCAGGCCCTGGTAAGCCGCGGCGACAACAGCCAGTCGATAAGCTCGATGGCCTGCGGAAAGAACACCATCTGCGTCGGGTCGGCCACCACGCGCGACTCGGCGCCGCTGCTCTCGGGCGGCACTGCATCGTGGACCGACTACGTCGCTGCCGGCACGGTGAGCGCCTTCAGCTCTTACGGCCAGGCAGCCGACGGACGCCGTCTGCCCCACTTCTGCGCGCCGGGCGCCTATGTCGTCTCGGCGGCAAGCCGCTACTATCTGAACGAATTTCCGGCCAAAATGGGCGCCGTGAATGCCTGCGGCGCCACCGAGGGCAACTATTTCATCACCGACTGCGGCACGTCGATGGCCTCGCCGCACGCAGCGGGCATCTTCGCCCTGTGGCTTGAGGCGGACCCGACGCTGACGCCTGCCGAACTGCTCGCCACAGCCGTCGAGACCGCCTCGACACGCGGCCTCGACTCGGCCGATCCGCGTTCAGGCGCCGGAATGATCGACGCCGTGGCCGGCCTGCGCAAGATACTCCGGCAAGGCGGCCTTGACCTGCCCGAAGCCATCGCACGGCCGCGCGTGAGCCGCGACGGCAGCCGCCTGCACATCGGCGCCGCCGGGCTCGAAGTGACAGCCGTCGGTGTGTACGACCTCGCGGGCCGCACCGCGGACGCGGACGCCCTGCCCGCCGGCCCGGTAATAGTGCGCGTGACCACCTCCGACGGCGTATATACGTACAAACTCTGACCGAAACATCATCAAATAAAATATGAAAATATTCCCGGTACTTATTCTATTGTCAGCCATAGCATGGACATCTCCGACAGCTCAGGCGGAAGACCGCTCATCGGGAAACTGCGACTCTGCCGGATACATTGCCGACATGACAATAACGGAGTATGCCGGCGTGCCGCAAGCATCCCTTTATGCGCCCGTCGGATCCGAACAACCGATAATCCGCGAAGCTACATTACTGCGGACCGACAATCCATTTAGAAAATCCAAGACAGGAATTCTTACGGCACAGATCTTAGGTATTATTCTCCTTATCGGCCTGGGAGTGGGACTTTGGGCGATTTTTCGCCCGACAGCCTGCAACAGATTCTTCAACGGCCTGGCCGGGCGACACATAACGGCCTGCACGAAACTGATGCATTTCCGACCGCTCATCCTCATGACGGTCGGAGGAACGGCATTCAAAATAACCGACAGCGACCCGGCCGCTTTCGCGACATGCGCCGTCTATGAGCTGTTTCTACTCATCTACCGCGCAGGGAAGCTGCACAGTTTCCGGGCAGCCGTCGTCGAGGCTTTCTACCTGCTCTTCTACGGCATCGGCTTCTTCGGATTCTGCTACATCTATCTGATATTCTTGTTTATGGGCAGCGGAGGCACCTCACGCGGAAAGGAAAACAACAAAGAATACGGTCCCTGCCACGAGTGCCGCAACTGGCGCCGTATGACCGATTTCGACGGCTTCTGCACGGCCCGCAACACTGAGACACACTGGACCTCGTCGTGCCATAACTTCCATCCTTGATATTGACGGCTATGCAGCACAGACACATACGCATGACATTCGACGACGCGAAAGAATACCTCCATATCGCCGAAAACGCCTACAACGCAGGAGCTTACCAGGAATCGGCGCAGATAGTGACCCGTCTGGCATATTTTGCCGCAGACGACTCGAACGGCCTGACCTGCAGCGAACGCCGCGAACTGACAGATGGGGTTAAGCGGGCCATCGGACGCTTCACCGAGTGCCCGGACGAATGCACATGGGAAGACATGTGCGGGCTGGAAGATCTTTTCAGATAGCTCTAAGGTCTGTAAGGCCGAAGATTGGACTTGGTGGGGTCGCGGATTTTTTGTAAATTTGCGGGTTGAACAATACGAACACATATAGTTATGGCCGAAATCAAAGATAATGAGACAGTTGAACCCAAGGGGCTCAACTTTGTAGAACAGGAAGTCTATGCCGACCTGAAGGCAGGCAAGAACGGGGGGCGCCTCAACACGCGATTCCCGCCGGAGCCCAACGGCTATCTTCACATCGGCCATGCCAAGGCTATATGCATGGACTTCGGCGTCGCCGAGAAGTTCGGCGGCACGTGCAACCTGCGCTTCGACGACACCAACCCGGTGAAAGAGGACGTAGAGTACGTCGACTCGATCCGCGAGGACATCCACTGGCTGGGCTTCGACTGGGGCGACCGCGAGTATTACGCATCGGATTACTTTCCGAAGCTCTTCGACCTGGCGTGCCGCCTGATCAAGGAAGGCAAGGCCTATGTCGACGACCAGACGTCGGAGGAAATCGCCGCACAGAAAGGCACCCCCACGACCCCCGGCACCGAAAGTCCCTACCGCAACCGCACGCCGGAGGAGAATCTCGACCTCTTTCTGCGCATGAACGAGGGCGAGTTCGAGGAAGGTTCGCGAGTGCTGCGCGCCAAGATCGACATGGCGTCGAGCAACATGCACTTCCGCGACCCGATCATGTACCGCATCATCAAGCATCCGCACCACCGCACGGGCACGAAGTGGAAAGTGTACCCGATGTATGACTTCGCCCACGGCCAAAGCGACTACTTCGAGGGCGTGACCCACTCGATCTGCACCCTTGAGTTCGTACCCCACCGTCCGCTGTACGATTACTTCGTGGACGAACTTGCCGACGAAAGCTACCGTCCGCGCCAGATCGAGTTCAACCGTCTGAACCTGACTTACACCGTGATGAGCAAGCGCAAGCTGCTGACGCTGGTCAAGGAAGGCCTGGTGGCCGGCTGGGACGATCCCCGCATGCCAACGATCTCGGGCATGCGCCGCCGCGGCTACACACCGGCGTCGATACGCAATTTCATCGACACTATCGGCTACACCAAATATGAGGCGCTCAACTCCGTATCGCTGCTGGAGCACGCCGTACGCGACGACCTCAACCGCATCGCCACCCGCGTGATGGGTGTCATCAACCCCGTCAAGGTAGTCATCACCAACTATCCCGAGGACAAGACCGAAACGGTGGTGATGGAGAACAATCCCGAGCAGGAGGGCAGCGGCGTACACGAGATGCCGTTCTCGCGCGAGATCTACATCGAGCGCGACGACTTCATGGAAAATCCGCCCAAGAAGTTCTTCCGCCTGGCCCCCGGGGGCGAAGTACGCCTCAAGGGTGCCTACATCATCAAGTGCGAGGATGTAGTTAAGGACGCCGAGGGCAACATCACCGAGATCCGCTGCACCTACGACCCCGACACGCTCAGCGGCATGCCGGGCGCCAACCGCAAGGTCAAGGGCACGCTACACTGGGTGGGCGCCAAGACGGCCGTCGACGCCGAGGCGCGCCTCTACGACCGCCTGTTCGACGTCGAGAACCCGGCCGCCGAGCCCGACCGCGATTTCCGCGAAATGCTCAATCCCGAATCGCTGACCGTAAAGCAGATCAAGGTAGAACCCTACGTGGCGCGTCACGCCGAAGCCGGCACCAAATTCCAGTTCCAGCGCATCGGCTATTTCACGCCCGACCCCGACTCGACGCCCGACCACCTGGTGTTCAACCGCACGATCGGCCTTCGCGACACCTGGGAGAAGGTTCAGAAACAGAACTGAGAGTGAAAGACCCGAACAGCAATCCCAACGAGGAGCTGGCCCGGAGGTTCAGAGCCGATCTGGGCCGGCCCATCAGCGAACGCTATTACAGCGAGGATGAGCTGGTGAGCATATTCGACTACAGCGGCGACCGGGGCGACGACTACCTGCGCACCGAGGCGCTGCTGCTGGGCGCCCGCTTGTATCCCGACTCGCCCGAACTGCTGCAGCGCCGCGCCATCTTCTACCGCGGCTTCGCCGACCGCTCGTTCGACGACTTCATGGGCGACCATCCCGACGTGAGCGAACCGCTGTGGGAAATTCTGAAAATGGCCCGGTTCACGGGCACGCCCGACGAGGCGGCGGCCCGGCTGAGCGACTTCCTGGAGCGCAACCGCCTGGTGACTGACGAGGAAGTGATACAGTTCGTACAGCTGGCCGAGGATCTGGGACTCAGCGACTGGCTATTCGACCGCATCGAGCTGCTGAAAAGCAAGACCGACTACCAGCCCACTCTGCTCTACGAACTCGCCGCCACCGCCGAGGGCGCCCGACGCTACGACCTGGAGATAGAACTGCTCGAGCAGCTCACCGAGCTCGATGCCTACTGCGCCGACTACTGGCGCCTACTGGCCAAGATACAGCTTCAGGAAAACCTTCGCGACGAAGCCATGAACTCGATCGAGCTCGCACTGGCCATAGCCCCCGACGACGCCGACTCGCTGACCGTCAAGCTCAGCCTGCTGAAGTACGGCCAGGACGGTTTCGCCGACACGGCGCGGCGCATCTTCCGACTGAAACCCGAGAACGCCGACACTATCGACACCCTTGCCGCAACGATCTGCGAGACATCCGACAAGGAACTGATACAGGAGATGTTCGAAAGCCTGTTCGCCTACATCGACGACATGCCCGAGCTGATAGAGCAGGCCATAGCCGTAAGCACTACGAAGCTTCAGCCGGTGATATTCACAGCCTTGGAGCGCCTGTACGATTCGGGGCAGACCGACCGAGAGCTGTGGCTGTCGCTGGCCGCCAGCGCCTATGAAGCCGGCAAGGATCCTATCGTGTCGCAGATACTCCGCATCTACGAGGCGCGCAACGGGCATGCGCTGAACCACGACTTTCTGACAATCAAAGCCCTGTACCGCCACCGGCATTACGAACTGGTGGTGGAAGTGTTCGCCGCTTCGGACAACGATGGCACCATCCGGCGCCCGGAGAATATGCTGGCGGCGTACGCCATGTTCGTCATGGCACTTGCACGCATGGGCAGCTTTAAGGAAGCGCTGTCGGCCGCGAAAGGCCTCTTGGGCGTATTCGACGAACGCAGCGGAGTCGTCAGCCCCATCGAAGCCTACGGCATGAACATGTTCCTTACCGACATTAGCAAAAAACTGGAAGAGCAGCTCGGCTCCAAAGGTGCCCGGATCTTCGACTGGTCGGCCTACGACCCTCTGGGCCTCGACAGACTTTGATATAGCCGACGACGGGGCTTACAGAAAGGGATTCGTGCGCCGCTCGTCGCCTATGGTCGTCGGGTCGCCGTGGCCCGGGAGCACAAGTGTGTCGTCGGGCAGCGACATCAGTTTGTCAGTCACGGCCCTGATGAGCGTGGCGTAGTCGCCGCCCTCGAGGTCGGTGCGACCGACCGAACCCTTGAACAGAGAATCGCCCGTAAGGACGAAGCGGCCGTCGGGGCTGTACAGGGCGATGCCGCCGGGAGAGTGCCCCGGCACGTGCAGCACATGCAGCTTCTCATCGCCCAGCGCTATGGTGTCGCCGTCGGCGAGCGGCACATCGACAGCGACACTGTCGCCCAGGCCGCCGAGCCCGAAGCGGCGTCCCTGCTCGCCGATGGCGGCGCCCAGCGGCGCGTCGGCCGGATGAGCCTTGACGGGCGCGCCGTAGCGGTCACGAACATAATTTGCCCCGAAGCAGTGGTCGAGGTGCATATGAGTGTTGACTATGCCCGTCACTTCGAGCTTATTGTCAACGATATACTTGTCGAGACGGTCGCGCTCGGCCTGATCGGTCATACCGGGATCGACGACGATGGACTGACCTGTCTTTTCATCAGACACCACGTAGGTGCACTCGCTGAACGGGTTGAATACGAATTGCTTGACTTTTAACATACTTGCAGACATTTATAATCACTTAACGCCGGCGGGCGCCTTTTGTTGAGCCGACCGGCACGTAGACCAGTTTTTTTGTGTCGAAAACAGGTTCAGTGATAAGCTCGCTCAGATCGTATTCGGCTACGGGATAAGGGATACCGGCCGATTCGTCGGCCAGATCACCGCCTTTGAGACAGATGATGCCGTTGTCGTAGCGGTTGCCGTCGCGGCGCCCGGGAGCGACGTTGCGCGCCGCAATTCTGACCAGGCGATCGAGCGGCATGACGGCGCGTGACACCACGTAGTCGAACTCCGAGTGGCACTCGCCCGTGTCGCCGTGCTGGAAGGTGACGTTGGCGAGACCGATACGCGCGACCACGTCGGCGGCGACCTTCAGCTTCTTGCCGATACGGTCGATCAGGTGAAAACTTGCCTGCGGGTAGAATATGGCCAGCGGGATGCCCGGGAAGCCGCCGCCCGTGCCGAGATCCATGAAGGTGGTGCCCGGGACTATGTCGCCGAGAAATGCGGCGATTGCAAGCGAATGCAGCACGTGATTGACATACAGATTGTCGATGTCGCGGCGCGATATGACGTTGATCTTCGCGTTCCAGTCGGAGTACAGCTCGGCGAGCTGCGCGAACTGCTCCTTCTGCCGGCCGGTGAGGCCGTGAAACATCTTGTTTATTATTTCGGGGCTGTCCATAGCTCAATTTCTGTTGATTTCGGCAGCAAAGTTACGCTTTTTTTCGCCAACACAGCCGCGCGGGTTGTTTATTTATTAACAGTATTGAAAAAATTGCGTAACTTTGGACTCCAATTAACAATATGATAGCGATAGGAAAATACAACGACCTGCGGATCAGCCGCGCCGCCGATCCGGGTCTATATCTGACCGACGGCGACGGGCACGAAGTGCTGCTGCCCCGCCGCTACGTGACCGACGACATGAAGCCGGGGCAGGAAATCCGCGTTTTCGTCTACACCGACGGCGAGGACCGACCCGTAGCCACCACCGACACGCCCTACGCCACCGTGGGCGAGTTCGCGTTCCTGCAGGTCCGCGACGTCAACTCGACCGGGGCGTTTCTCGACTGGGGCGTGATGAAGGACCTGCTCGTGCCCTACTCCGAACAGAAAGTGAGAATGGTGCGCGGCGGCATCTACCCGGTGTATGTGTACCTGGACGACGTGACGAAGCGGCCCGTGGCCTCGGCGCGGCTCGACCGCTTTCTCGGCAACGTACCGGCCGACTACCGGCCCGGGACGCGCGTGACCGCCCTGATCATCAGCCACAGCGAGATCGGCTACCGCGTCATCGTCGACAACCTGCACCGGGGCATGATCTATGACAACGAACTGCGGCGACCGCTCGAGATCGGGCAGACCGTCGAGGCTCATGTAAAATTCGTGCGGCCCGACGGCAAGATCGACCTGGCCGCCGGCCCTGCGGCCGTCGACCGCATGGGGGCGGCCTGCAAGCGCATCCTCGACGCGCTCGACCGCGCGCCCGAGCATACGCTCATGCTGAGCGACAGCTCCGACCCGGGCGCCATCCGCGCAGCGCTCGGCTGCAGCAAGAAGGATTTCAAAAAAGCCGTGGGACACCTGTACAAGGAAGGCCGCATAATGATAGGCGAAGACAGAATCAGCAGGCTGTCAAACGACTAACAATTTTTAACTAAAAAAACCGGAGCAAATATTTGGCGGCTCCGGATAAATGGCGTAACTTTGCATCATCAAACGGCGATTTAGTGTAGTGGCCTAGCACGCCACCCTCTCACGGTGGAGACCAGGGTTCGATTCCCTGATTCGCTACTCGCCCAAGCAAAGCCCCGGCAGCGCAAGCAGCCGGGGCTTTGATATTTTCGGGGGGGAGCGGGCATCGGGAGAGCAGGCGTCTCGCCTACGGTGCAGTATGCGGGGTATCTACTCTCCGGGACATTGCTTCTTGGGCCGAAGGCCGAAGGCCTGCTCTCCCGGCTGCGCGTCGGTGCTTTTCTGATATCTTATATATATGTAAAAAAGAGTGAGTGGCGTGCCACTCACTCTTTTTTATTAGGGGTCTTGTGTTGTTACTTTTCGTCGGTGTCCTTGAGACGCGGTACGGCGGTGAAGCTCGTGACGCCGCCTGCGGGGATGTCGTCCTCGGAAGCCACGACTTCTACGTCATAGGCCAGCAGGGCATATGCCGGTGATTTGTCGACGGCATAGACCGGAGCGTAGAGCTCGAGCAGGTGTCCGCCCAGCGGGGTGTCTTCGCTGACGAAGATGTCGAATGCGAAGTTATCGGAAGCATTGGCCGTCGTGCCCAGGCGCTGATAGTCCCAGAAATATTCCACGTATGTGAGCAGGGCAGCCTTGCCGGCTTCGTTGTTGACGACCTTTACGGCGTCGATACTGAATGTTTCGCCCTGTACGACGTAGATTGTACCGTCGACGTACGTTGCGTCGGAGATATCGATGATGAAGTTTACATCGGGGTTGTCATCGTCGTCGCTGCATGATGTAAAGCCCAACAGAGGCAGTGCAAAGATAAAAAGATAAAGCAGTCTTTTCATAATCCTGAATTTTGGTGAGAAAACGTGTGTTTAATAAACTAACTGAATAAGCAGAAGCAACCTACTGCATCTACATAATAAATAACCGACGGAGTGAAGATTGGTTCACTCCGCCGGCCGATATTTAAGTCAAAAAGGTCAGTTGCGGAAGACGAGCGTGTCGGCGGCCTTGTCGTAGTCGATCACGATGGGATGCTCGCGCGATACTTTCTGGGCCAGGATATCCTTCGACAGGCGGTTGAGGACCAGGCGGTGGATGGCACGCTTGACGGGACGGGCGCCGAATTCGGGATCATATCCCTCGTCGGCGAGGAACGACATGGCCTCGGGGGTGACGTTGAGCTCGATGCCGCTCGATGCCTTGAGCATCTTCTGGATGCCGCGAATCTGCAGCCCGACGATCTCCTCGATCTCGGCGCGGTTGAGCGGGGTGAACATGATGATCTCGTCGATACGGTTGAGGAATTCGGGACGGATGGTCTGCTTGAGCATCTCGAGCACCTGTTCCTTGGTCTTTTCGACGGTCTCGGCCTTGTTTTCCTCGGTCATCTTGGCGAAGTTGTCGCGGATGAGCGCCGATCCCATATTGGAGGTCATTATGATAATGGTGTTCTTGAAGTTGACGTTGCGGCCCTTGTTGTCGGTGAGGCGTCCGTCGTCGAGCACCTGCAGCAGGATGTTGAAGACGTCGGGGTGAGCCTTTTCGATCTCGTCGAAGAGCACGACCGAGTAGGGCTTGCGGCGCACGGCTTCGGTGAGCTGGCCGCCCTCGTCGTAGCCGACGTATCCCGGAGGCGCTCCGACCAGTCGCGACACGGTGTGCTTCTCCTGATACTCGCTCATGTCGATTCGGGTCATCATGTTCTCGTCGTCGAAAAGGTATTCGGCCAGAGCCTTGGCGAGTTCGGTCTTGCCGACGCCCGTAGTGCCCAGGAAGATGAACGATCCGATTGGGCGCTTGGGGTCGTTGAGGCCGGCGCGGCTGCGGCGGACGGCGTCGGCGATTGCGGCGATGGCCTCCTCCTGGCCGACGACGCGCGAGTGGAGCTCATCCTCGAGATGCAGCAGCTTCTCCTGTTCGCTCTTGACCATCTTGTTGACGGGGATGCCGGTCCAGCGCGACACTACATCGGCGATATCCTCGGCGTCGACCTCCTCCTTGATCAGGGCTTTGTCGCCCTGCATGGCCTGGAGCTGCTCCTGGATGTCGGCGTTCTCCTTTTCCTTGGCCTGGATGCGGGAGTAGCGTATCTCGGCCACCTTGGCGTAGTCGCCCTCGCGTTCGGCGCGTTCGGCCTCGAATCCGAGCTGCTCGATATCGATCTTGTTCTGCTGTATGCGGTTGATGAGGTCCTTCTCGGCCTTCCATTTGGCCGAGTATTCCTTCTCCTCCTCGCGCATTGTGGCGATCTCCTTCTCGATCTCCTTAACCTTCTCCTTCATGCCCTCGCGCTTGATGGCCTCGCGCTCGATCTCCTTCTGGGCGATGCGGCGTGTGATGTCGTCGAGCGCCTGCGGCACGGAGTCGATCTCAAGCTTAAGCTTCGAGGCGGCCTCGTCGATAAGGTCGATGGCCTTGTCGGGGAGGAACCGGTCGGTGATATAGCGTTCGGAGAGCTGGACGGCGGCTACGATGGCCTCGTCGCGGATACGCACCTTGTGGTGGTTCTCGTAGCGTTCCTTGAGGCCGCGTAGGATGGCTATGGCGCTGAGCTCGTCGGGTTCGTTGACCATTACCTTCTGGAAGCGGCGTTCGAGGGCCTTGTCCTTCTCGAAATATTTCTGATACTCGTCGAGGGTCGTGGCGCCGATGCTGCGGAGCTCGCCTCGGGCCAGGGCCGGCTTGAGGATATTGGCGGCATCCATGGCACCCTCGCCCTTGCCTGCGCCGACGAGGGTGTGGATCTCATCTATAAACAGGATGATCTCGCCGTCGGCACCGGTGACTTCGTTGACGATGGCCTTGAGCCGCTCCTCGAACTCGCCCTTGTACTTTGCACCGGCGACGAGGGCGCCCATGTCGAGCGAATAGATCTGCTTGGTGCGCAGGTTCTCGGGGACGTCGCCTCGGACTATGCGGTGGGCGAGTCCCTCGGCGATGGCCGTCTTGCCGGTGCCGGGCTCGCCGATGAGCATGGGATTGTTCTTGGTGCGCCGGCTCAGGATCTGAAGCACGCGGCGTATCTCCTCGTCGCGTCCGATGACGGGATCGAGCTTGCCCGAGCGGGCGCGCTCGTTGAGGTTGATCGCATACTTCGACAGGGCGTTGTACGTCTCCTCGGCGCTCTGGTCGGTGGCCTTGCGGCCCTTGCGGAGCTCGTCGACGGCCGCCTGAAGTTCCTTGCGGCCCAGGCCGAAGTCCTTGAGTATCTTTGAGGCGGGAGAGTCGATCTCGAAGATGGCCATCAGGAGCGCCTCGAGGGTGACGTACTCGTCGCCCTGCTTTTTGGCGATGTCGAGCGCCTTCTGCAGCACGTCATTCGAAGTGCGGCTCAGGTAAGGCTCGCCGCCGCTGACGCGCGGCAGGGCGTCGATCTCGCGGTCGACGGCCTGGCTGACTCCGGCGGCGTTGGCGCCGATCTTCTGGAAGATAAACTTCACCAGCGAGTCGCCCTCCTCGATGACGGCCTTGAGCAGCGCCACCGGCTCGATGGCCTGCGCACCGGCCGAGCGGGTTATCTCGACCGCCTTCTGGATAGCCTCCTGCGATTTGATAGTGAAATTATTAAAATTCATAGCCGAATTTTTTACAGGTTTTTAGATATGTTTTTTTCTTTCTGAATAATATAACAAGCGCCGTGCCACAATAGTTTGAGGGTGACAAATTGTCAGCCGACGGCCGTGTCCGGCACCCGCGGACGACGCCTCGGGCTAAAAATATGCTTTATAACATACTGTTAATATTTGTTAATATTAAACCGATTTAAAAAACTTTTCTTAATTTAGCGCCGTCATATTGGGCTCAGAGGGGCCGGATATGATAAAATTACTTAACAAAGCCAAACCCAATCCTGAAACAACCTCCTGAAAACAAAAGATTAACAAAAGGAAAGAGAAACTAAAGAACACTATACAAAACTAACCAAAAAAACAAACCAGACTTCAAAAACTAACTAAATAACGCAGCGCCCCGAGGAGACCTTAAGCAAGCCGCCGGAGGGTAAAGCATTTAAAAAAACCTACTTTACTAAATTTTATGAGAAAACATCTGTTTGTGACTTTGCTTCTGGCCTGTGGGATGCCGCTGACCGGCAACTTCGCAGCGTACGCCGCTCCGGAGCCCCAAACGCAGAGTCAGTCGGCCGTCACCATCACCGGTACGGTCATGGATGAAAACAACGAGCCGGTCATCGGCGCCAGTGTTGTTCAAAAAGGTGTCTCAAGCAATGCGGTAGCTACCAACTTCGACGGTAACTTCACGATCCGCATCCCGGCAGGAGCCACCCTGACCATCAGCTACATCGGCTACAAGACAATGGAAGTGAAGGCAGCCCAGGGCATGACAGTGTACCTGCAGCCCACCACCGAGCAGCTGAACGAACTCGTGGCCATCGGCTACGGCTCGCAGAAGCGTGCCAACCTGACGGGCGCCGTCGCCACAGTGGACGTAGCCCGCGCAATGGATTCACGTCCGGCTACCGACGTAGCAAAAGCTCTCCAGGGCGCTGTCCCCGGCCTGACCATCACAATGGCCAGCGGTGCCATCGCCGACAACCCCACGATCAACATCCGCGGTACAGGTACTCTGTCGAACGGACACAACTCAGCACCTCTGATCGTAGTCGACGGCGTCGTAGTCGATGATCTTTCGTTCATCAACGCCGACGACATCGAATCGATCTCCGTACTTAAGGACGCCGCATCGTCGGCCATCTACGGTTCGCGTGCAGCTTTCGGTGTGATCCTGGTTACGACCAAGAGCGCCAACAAGGAAGAACGCGTATCCGTCAAGTACAACGCCAACTTCGGCTGGGGCCGCGCCACGGTTCTGCCCGAGTACAACACCACCGTCGACAACCTGCTCCTTGCCATGGACAACACCAATCCCGGCGGCGACCAGGAAATCTTCGGTATGTACTATCATGAAATCCTTCCGTTCGCCCAGGCATGGCAGCGCCAGCACGGCGGCAAGCAGTACACCTCGCTGGTAGAACTCCACCAGTTCCAGAACTGGGACAACGTCGGCGACTACTACTGCCCCGATCCCAGCAACCGCACCATGCCCGCAGGCCTGCAAGGCTGGGACTACAGCCAGGCCTTCCAGTCGAACGAATGGCTGTCGTACGCCGACTGGGACGTAGCGAAGACTCTGTTCGGCACGGCATTCTCGCAGAAGCACAACGTAAGCCTCGAAGGCCGCTCGGGCCGCACGAACTACCGTGCATCGTTCGGCTATGACAGCCGCGAAGGTCTGTGGAACTACAACCCCGACCACTTCAAGCGCTACATGGCCAACGCATCGATCGAGACTCAGATCTTCAGCTTCCTGAAGGCCGGTGCCCGCTTCAACTTCTCGCAGCGCACCTACACGTCGCCTCACCTGTCGGCCCGTAACGCCTACCAGTACGTATGGCGCTTCCCGTCGCAGTTCGAGAACTATGGTTACCTCGTGGACGAGAACGGCGAAAAGATGGGCTTCCGCAACGAGATCACCTACCGTATGAACGGTTACAACGGCAACACCACCACCGCCCAGACCCGTATGCAGGCATATATGATCGCCGACCTTCTGCCCGGACTCCAGCTGCAGGCTGACTTCACCTATCAGCTCCGCGACATGAACAGCGACGACGCCCGCATCCCGTTCACCATGTATTCGCAGTGGGTATCAGGCCGCGCACAGCCCGCAACCTGGACGAACTACGCCCAGAGCGCAACATACGCAGCCGAGAGCAATTCGCGCGACAATCTGTGGACCGCCAATATCTTCGCCACCTACAGCAAGTCAGTTAAGGACAACAACTTCAAGGTGATGGTCGGCTGGACCGGCGAACGCGAAGAATACCGCTACCACTACGCACAGCGCAACGGTCTGCTCGACTACAGCCTGCCCAACATCAACCTTACCAACAGCGATACCTACAATGTGAATGCCTCGCACTGGACCCGCGCCACTACAGGCTTCTTCGGACGTATCAACTACGACTACAAGGGTATCTATCTGCTGGAATTCAACGGCCGCTACGACGGTTCGAGCCGTTTCCGCGCCAATGACCAGTGGGCATTCTTCCCCTCGGGATCGGCAGGTTACCGCTTCTCTGAAGAAAAATACTTCGAACCGCTGAAAGCATGGTGGAGCAACGGTAAGATCCGTGCAAGCTACGGCCACGTAGGTAACGAGAACATCGGCTCGAACATGTTCCTGTCGACTATCTCGCAGGTATCTCAGGGCAACGTACATTGGGTCAACGGCAACCAGAAGATCACTGAAGCCGGCATGCCTACCCTGGTATCCAGCTCACTTACCTGGGAACGCATCATCACCACCGACGTAGGCTTTGACCTTGGCTTCCTGAACAACTCGCTCAACGTAAGCTTCGACTGGTTCAACCGCGAGACCAAGGATATGATCGGCCTCGGCCAGCAGCTGCCTCTGACTCTCGGCGCATCGTCGCCCCGCAGCAACAACGGTACCCTGCGCACCCGCGGCTGGGAACTCTCGCTGTCGTGGCAACACTCGTTCGGCGAATGGGATGTTTACGCCAACTTCAACATCGGCGACGCCCGCTCGAAGATCACCAAGTGGAACAACGCCACCGGCATGATCTACGGCTACGACCCCGCAATGAGCGGTTCGTCGGGCAGCAGCTACTTCACCCCCGACACCTACTACGGCGACATCTGGGGCTTCGAAACAGACCGCTACTTCACCATGGATGACATGACTTATGATCCTGACAAGAAGCGCTACGTTCCCAACGAAGGCATCGCTGATCAGACGGCTCTCGAAAGCGGTACATTCCACTATGGCCCCGGCGATATCAAGTTTGCAGACCTCAACGGTGACGGCGTCATCAACTGGGGTAACTCAGACATGATCGAGGTAGGCGGCAAGACCTATGTACCCGGCCAGCCGGGCTACGAGGAAGCCAAAGCCGATCCGAACGCAACCCCCGTACCTGTACGCTCGCTCAAGAACCATGGCGACCTCAAGGTCATCGGTAACGCACTTCCCCGCTACGAGTACTCGTTCCACCTGGGCGGTGCCTGGAAGGGCTTCGACCTCGACCTCTTCTTCCAGGGCGTAGGCAAGCGCGACATGTGGGCAACCGGCTCAACTATCATTCCTATGGTACAGAGCGGCTACGGCACATTCACCAACCAGCTAAGCTACAACAAGATCACTATCGACAACTCTACCGGTTACATCTCGGAAGCCAACATCAACCAGGACAACACCTATCCGCGTATGTTCTCCGGTTCGGACGGCACAGGCCGCATCTCGAACATCGGTCAGGGTAAGTTCAACTTCTATCCCCAGTCACGCTATCTGACTTCGCTGGCATATCTGCGTCTGAAGAACATCACCTTCGGCTACACTCTGCCCGCAGACATCACCAAGAAGGCTCTCATCCAGCGCGCCCGCGTATACTTCTCGGCCGACAACGTTTGCTTCCTCCACAACGGCGCAGGCAAATATATGCTCGACCCCGAAATGAACTCGTCGGCCAACAGCACCGCACAGGGTGCCAACGGCGGCCAGGGCACATACGGACGTACAGTGCCTCTGCAGCGTGTATTCTCATTCGGCGTTCAGGTTACTTTCTAAATACCTAATCTTAGAAAACAATGAAAAAGATATTAATCATAAGTGCAGTGGCTCTCGCCGGCGCAGCTCTCACAGGCTGCGACCACTTCCTGGATGAGAATCGCTACCCGTTGTCGACTCAGACCAACAGCCCCGGTTTCTGGAACAACGCAAATAACGTTCAAAATGAAGTTAATTACTTCTATGAGGACTTCCTGGGCTACGGCAACGGCACAGGCTCGGGCAACTTCTACTTCACATGGACAACTGATGACCAGTGCGGCCGTACGACATTCGCCAACTGGCGCAACCTGACGGCTTCTCCCACACAGAGCAGCTGGAGCGCCTCGTACGTGGAAATCCGCCGTGCATACCTGATCATCGAGGGCGTGGAGAACTCAACACTCGCCCAGTCGGTAAAGGAAGACTTTATCGGTCAGGCACGCCTCTATCTTGCACGCCAGTATTATGATCTGGTACGCAAATTCGGCGATGTACCTCTGATCGACGAAGCTCTCGACCCGACCGACATCGATGCTATGTATACGACTCGTACGAACCGCAACACCGTGATGGACAAGGTTCTCGAGCACCTCGACTATGCCGTGGAGCACATCGCCGCCACGTCAGTCAAGGACAAATTCTCGCGCGACATGGCCCAGGCCATGAAAGCTGAGATCTGTCTGTACGAAGGCAGCTATGCCAAGTACCACCAGAAAGACAACGCCCGCGCAGCCAAATTCTTCGGCGAAGTTGTCAAGGCCGGCGAAGCCATCGCTTCGAAATACGTTCCCGTTGACGACTACACATCGCTGTATAAGTCGTTCCAGAGCGCAGGCGGCGGCTACAGCGGCATCATGAACAACCGCGAAGTCATCTTCTGCAAGAACTACGTAGAGAACGTGTTCATGCACTCGACTCTTGACTACAGCTGTGCATCCGACGGTATCGCCGGTATCACCCGCGACGCATTCGACAGCTTCCTGCTGCTGAACGGCACACTGCCTACGGACGACAAGGGCGTGCTGACCGAGGATGGCAAGAACATCTCGATCCAGAACCTTCTTGACGTTCGCGACCAGCGCCTGTCCATGACCACCTATCCGTGCCTGGCCTTCACAGGCTACGCCTACGCAGGTCCCAACACCGCCCCGATGTGGTCGAAGACCGGCTACGCAGTATCGAAATACGACAACTTCACCGTATCGAACTCCGACGCAACCTCAGCTAACCGCTCATGGACTTGCGCTCCCCTCTTCTGGGGCGCCCGCCTCTACCTGGCAATCCTCGAAGCCAAAGCTGAACTGGGTACGCTCAACGACGCCGACCTCACCAAGTACATGAAACCTCTGTGGGATCGCGCAGGCTTCACCGTTGCCCCGACCGTCGCTCTGCTCAGCAGCATCAACGACCCGGCCAACGACGTGAACGTATCGAGCCTCATCTGGGAAATCCGCCGTTGCCGCCGCAACGAGCTCATGATGGACGACGACATCCGCTACTGGGACCTCATCCGCTGGCATATGCTCGACCACATGGATACTCAGAAGTACCCGAAGATCGTACAGGGCGCTAATATCTCGATGTGCCCCGAAAGACCGGCCGAAGTATCAGCAGTAGACCCCAACTATCTCGACTGCTCATACGGTCAGGAGCGTATCTTCAACAACCGTCAGTATCTCTATCCTATCCCCACGGATCAGATCTCGATCTACAAACAGCATGACGTAGAACTGACCCAGAACCCGGGATGGTAATCAGCTGAAAAAGTTCTAAAGTCCCGATAAGAGGGGCGCGGCCACCGGGTCGCGCCCCTCATTTTTTTCGCTGTGTCGCGGGCGGGTTTTCGGCAAAAAATGCGTAACTTTGCAGGCATTATGAAGCTTGGATTTGACAACGAGAAATATCTCAGAATACAGAGCGAGCACATCAAGGAACGTATCGCTCAGTTCGGCAACAAACTGTATCTGGAGCTTGGCGGCAAGCTCTTCGACGACTACCACGCCTCGCGCGTGCTGCCCGGCTTCCAGCCCGACAGCAAGCTGCAGATGCTCAGCCAGCTGAGCGACCACGCCGAGATAGTGATAGTGATTTCGGCCCGCGACATCGAGAAGAACAAGGTGCGCAACGACCTGGGCATCACGTACAACGAGGACGTGCTGCGCCTGCGCGAGGCGTTCATGGACCGCGGGTTCATGGTGAGCTCGGTCGTCATCACCCACTACAACGGCCAGAGCAGCGCCGTGGCATTCCGCGAGAAGCTGCACCGCATGGGCATCACCACCTACTGCCACTACAGCATCGAGGGCTATCCGACGAACGTGCGGCTGATCGACTCGGACGAGGGCTTCGGCAAGAATGACTACATCAAGACCACTCGGCCGCTGATCATCGTCACGGCGCCCGGGCCGGGCAGCGGCAAGATGGCCGTGTGCCTGAGCCAGCTCTACAACGAGCACAAGCGCGGGGTCGAGGCCGGCTACGCCAAGTTCGAGACGTTCCCGGTGTGGTCGCTGCCGCTTAAGCACCCGGTCAACATAGCCTACGAGGCGGCCACGGCCGACCTGAACGACGTGAACATGATCGACCCCTTCCACCTCGAAGCCTACGGGAAGACGGCCATCAACTACAACCGCGACATCGAGATATTCCCCGTGCTCGATACTCTGTTCGAGGGCATCTACGGCAAGAATCCCTACAAATCGCCTACGGACATGGGCGTCAATATGGTGGGATTCTGCATAAGCGATGACGAGGTGTGCCGCGAGGCGTCGAAGAACGAGATAATCCTGCGCTACTTCACGGCGCTGAACAAGATGGCGCGCGCCGACGGCAATGAACAGGAGGTGTCGAAGATTGCCCTGCTGTTCAAGCAGGCCGGCATCGACACGAGCTACCGCAAGCCGGTGGTGGCCGCGCGCGAGCGTGCCGAGCAGACTCGCCGGCCGTCGTCGGCCATCGAGCTGCCCGACGGCACGGTCATCACGGCCGGATCGAGCGATCTGCTGGGGCCGAGCGCGGCGCTGATCCTCAATGCCATCAAGCATCTGGCCGGCATCGACCACCAGGTGAAGCTCATACCGCAGCACATGATCGAGCCCATCCAGTACACGAAGCTCAACTATCTGAACGGCCACAACCCGCGGCTGCATACCGACGAAGTATTGGTGGCGCTGTCGGTACTGAGCACACACGACGACAACTGCCGGCGCGCCCTGCGCGAGCTGCCTGCGCTGCGCGGCTGCCAGGCGCACTCGACGGTGATGCTCGGCGAGGTCGACCACAAGATATTCAAGCGACTGGGCGTCGGGCTGAGCTGCGATCCGGCGCGGAAATAAGAAAAAGCCGGGCCCCGGGAGGCTCGGCTTTACTTATCGTGCGCATGAAGGGACTCGAACCCTTACGTCCGAAGACATTAGATCCTAAGTCTAACGCGGCTACCAATTACGCCACACGCGCTTGACAGCCGCAAAGGTACGACATAATTCCATTTCACGCAAAAATTTAAAAATTAAAAATGCATAATGCGTAATTAAATTCAGAATTTAAAAATGCATAATGCAGAATTATTAAGATAAGTATGGAACGAACGGTGATAATGGCGGTGGCCGCCATGGCCGCAGTGACGACAGCGGCCGAGGCACCGGCCGTGACGGACGAGAACGCGCTGATGGCCGCTGCCGGACTTGTCGACGCGCATGCCATATGCCCCGGGCTGATCGTGGATCTGATGTACGCGCGGGCTGACAATTTCACCGGCGTGCGCCTCTACGACAACCTCAGCGGCGCGTGGCTGCTGCCGGCGGCGGCCGAGTCGCTGGCGGCGGCGCAGCGGATGCTCGAACGCGAGCACCCGGGGCTGCACATCAAGGTGTGCGACGCGGCCCGGCCCATGAGCGTGCAGCGGCGCATGTTCAGCGCCGTGCAGGGCACGTCCAAGAGCCGCTACGTGAGCAATCCGTCGCGCGGCGGGGGCCAGCACAACTACGGCGTGGCCGTCGACGTGACGCTGGCCGACAGCTGCGGGCGCGAGCTCGACATGGGCACTCCGGTCGACCACCTGGGCCCGGAGGCGCACATCGGTCCGGCCGAGCGTCAGATGCTGGCGGACGGGCGGCTGACGCAAGCGCAGCTCGACAACCGCCTGCTGCTGCGCCGGGTAATGAAAGCGGCCGGCTTCACGACGCTGCCCACCGAATGGTGGCACTTCAACCGCTACAGCCGCTGCTACGCCCGCGCGCACCTGCGGCGCCTCGACTTCTGAAAGTTTTTCGGAAAAAGTTTGTCGATAAGGAATTTAATTGCTACCTTTGCAGTCCGATTATGTCCAATAATTACCCCGACGGGAGCCGGAGCAGGTCATTGGCCTGTCCTGCTGTGTGCGAACGTCACATTAATTAATTATTAACTAAACGAATAAGAAGTGGATACTTTAAGCTACAAGACCGTATCGCCCAACGCCCAGGCCGTAGAACACGAATGGGTAGTGGTAGACGCCACCGATCAGGTGCTGGGCCGTCTTTGCTCGAAAGTGGCAAAGATCCTTCGCGGCAAGAACAAGCCGTCGTACACCCCGTACACCGAATGCGGAGACAACGTGATCATCATCAACGCCGACAAGGTACGCCTGACGGGCAAGAAGATGACCGACCGCACCTATCTGACTTTCAGCGGCTACCCCGGCGGCCAGCGCGAGCTGTCGCCCGAAGTGCTGATGAAGAAATCGTTCAACAAGCACATCAAGAACGGCATTCACCCGCTGTTCGTGCACGTGATGAAGGGCATGCTGCCCAAGAACCGTCTCGGTCGCCGTCTGATCGAGAACATGCACGTCTACAACGGACCGAGCCACCCGCACGAGGCCCAGAACCCGAAAGTCATAGACATCAACAAAGTGAAATAACCGACTATGGAAACAGTAAATGCAGTAGGCCGCCGCAAGGCCGCCGTAGCCCGCGTAATCGTAAAGGAAGGCAACGGCACTATCACCATCAACCATCGCCCGCTGGAAGTTTACTTCCCGTCGTCGATCCTTCAGTTCATCGTAAAGCAGCCCCTGACGGTGCTTGACGTAGCCGAGAAATACGACATCCAGGTGAATCTGGACGGCGGCGGCTACAAGGGACAGGCCGAGGCCCTTCGTCTGGCCATCGCCCGCTCGTTGGTCAAGATCAACCCCGAGGACAAGGCAACACTGCGCAAGCACGGCTTCATGACCCGCGACCCGCGCGCCGTCGAGCGTAAGAAACCGGGCCGTCCGAAGGCACGCAAGCGCTTCCAGTTCAGCAAGCGTTAACCTCTCCCTCGATATCCGCGCCTGAGAGAGGCCGGAAACAGAGTTTAGTATCTAAACCGCCGGGATGGACACGTTCCCTACCCCCCGGTTGAAACCCAAAGAACGTAAACCAACAACAGACAACCAAACACAATGGCTACACCCACATTTGACCAGCTCCTTGAGGCAGGATGCCACTTCGGCCACCTCAAACGCAAATGGAACCCCGCAATGGCTCCCTACATCTTCATGGAGCGCAATGGTATCCACATCATTGACTTATACAAGACTGCCGCCAAGATCGACGAGGCAGCGGCAGCCCTGAAGAGCATCGCCAAGTCGGGCAAGAAAGTGCTCTTCGTAGCAACCAAAAAACAGGCCAAACAAGTAATCGCCGATCTGGCACAGAGCGTCAACATGCCCTACGTGATCGAACGCTGGCCGGGCGGCATGCTCACCAACTTCCCCACCATTCGCAAGGCCGTCAAGAAGATGACCTCGATCGACAAGATGACCAAGGACGGTACGTTCGACAACCTTTCGAAACGCGAACGCCTGCAGATCACCCGTCAGCGCGCCAAGCTCGAGAAGACTCTGGGCTCGATCGCCGACCTGAACCGTCTGCCGTCGGCCCTGTTCGTAGTCGACGTGCTCAAGGAGCGCATCGCCGTAGCAGAAGCCAACCGCCTCGGTATCCCCGTGTTCGCCATGGTCGACACCAACTCGGATCCCAACAACATCGATTTCGTGATCCCCGCCAATGACGACGCATCGAAGTCGATCGAGCTCGTCGTAGGCTCGCTCGTGGCCGCCATGAACGAAGGCCTCGAGGAACGCAAGGCCGAGAAGGTCGACACCGCCGCCGCAGGCGAAGGCGAGGCCGCTCCCGCTCCCAAGCGCGAACGCCGCCGCGTGCGCAAGGCCGACGCCGCCCCCGAAGCGTCGGAAGCTCCCACCGAAGCCCCCGCAGCCGAAGCAGCAGCCGAATAATCAACTCATTATTCCACCAATTAACACCATTATAACTATGGCAGTAACAATGGCAGAAATCACCAAGCTGCGCCACCTCACCAGCGCCGGCCTGATGGACTGCAAAAAAGCTCTCGCCGAGACCGACGGCGACATCGAAAAGGCCGTCGAGATCCTCCGCAAGAAGGGTCAGGCAGTGGCCGCCAAGCGCGAAGACCGCAACGCCGCCGAAGGATGCGTGCTGTCGAAGAACGAAGGCACGTTCGCCGCTATCGTAGCCCTCAACTGCGAGACCGACTTCGTGGCCAAGAACGCCACTTTCGTCGCCCTCACCCAGCAGCTGCTCGACCTGGCCGTGGCCAACAAGGTGAAGAGCCTCGATGAACTCAAGGCCCTGACCGTCGACGGCCGCACGGTAGCCGACCTCGTCACCGAAGAGAGCGGCAAGACCGGCGAGAAGACCGAAATCTCGGCATACGAATGGCTCGAGGCGCCCTCGACCACCTCGTACAACCACCTGGGCAACAAGCTCGCCACCATCGCGGGATTCAACCTCGAGGGCGTCGACTACCAGGTAGGTCGCGACGTGGCCATGCAGATCGCCTCGATGAACCCCGTGGCCGTAGACCAGGCCAGCGTGCCCCAGGCCGTGAAGGACTCGGAGTACAACGTAGCCGTCGAGAAGACCAAGCAGGAGCAGGTCAAGAAGGCTGTCGAAGCCGCCCAGAAGAAGGCCGGCATCAACCCCAACCTCGTTGACTCGCCCGACCACATTGAGTCGAACATCAACAAGGGCTGGCTCACCCGCGAGGAGGCCGACAAGGCCATCGAGATCGCCGAGAAGGTAGGCGCCGAAAAGGCTGCCAACCTCCCCGAGCAGATGATCAAGAACATCGCCCAGGGCCGCCTGAACAAATTCTACAAGGAGAACTGCCTGATGGAACAGGAATTCATCAAGGACGGCGATCTGACCATCGGCAAGTACCTCGAGCAGTCGCAGAAGGGCCTGACCGTCGTAGAATTCAAGCGCGTCAATCTCAACGCCGACTGATCCACCGCCAAGTCTTACAATAATGCGCCGACCCGCCGCGGGCCGGCGCATATTTTTATGCAGCTGCGCGCATAGCTGAGTTATCAGACCAATTAAGCGCGGGTTATGATAAATTAGCGAAAAGATTTTTGATTATTTGCGGAAAATAGCTAAATTTGCTATTTGGAAAATGGAGCAGCTGTTCTACATATTACCGCGCGGCATGGCCATCGGCGCCCTTATCTCGGCCCCGATGGGTCCGATAGGCATCCTCATCATCCAGCGCACCCTGAGCAAAGGGCGCTGGGCAGGCATGTCGACCGGCGTAGGCGCCGCTCTAAGCGACCTGATCTACTGCCTGCTGACGGGTTTCGGCCTGAGCTTCATCACCGACTTCATCGAGGAGCAGCAGCAGTGGCTCCAGCTTGTCGGCGGCATAGTGCTGGCCATTTTCGCCCTGTATCTTTTCCGCAAGAATCCCACCCGCGCCCTCAAGAGCGCCGAACAGACTCCGACGAGCAACTACTGGACCGATTTCGTGACCGGTTTCCTGCTCACTTTTTCCAATCCGCTGATACTCTTCTTCATAGTAGGCCTTTTTGCCCGATTCTGCCTGATACTGCCTGACTTCACCATCGGTCACTACATCTTCGCGTACGTCTGCCTGCTGGGCGGGGCACTCGTGTGGTGGTGGGGAGTGACTTGGCTTGTCAACCGCCTGCGCCGCCGCTTCAACGTGCGCTCGCTGTGGCTCGTCAACCGGATTGTGTCAATCATACTGATGGCGATGGGCGCCATCGGCATCACCATGGCCCTGAAGGAAATGATTTAACGGAACAAACAGCAACAGAATATGACCGAAAACGACCGCAAAAGCATACACATACCCCGCATCGACCGGCTCGACGAAATGTCCGATCCGAACGCCATCATCGCCCTGCTCGACGACAAGGGGGCGCGCTCCGACATCAGCACCGTCAACTGGCCCGAAGTGTCGCCCTACCGCCCGATGACCTCGTTTGCGTGCGCATATTCGGCAAAATACATCTACATCGACTTCCTGGTGCGGTGCAACTACCTGCGGGCCGAGAACACGGCCGACCAATCGCCCGTGAGCCAGGACTCGTGCGTGGAATTCTTCATCGACCCGCGGTGCGACGGACATTACTGGAACTTCGAGTTCAACTGCATCGGCGCCATCAATGCCTCGCACCGCAGCGAGCGTCCGCACCCCACGCGGCTCAACACCGCCGAACTGGCCTCGGTGCGCCGCTGGCCGTCGTGCGGCACGCGGGCGTTCTGCGAGATCGAGGGACTGTTCACCTGGAACCTGCTGGTGGCCATTCCGCTGGAGCTGATGGGTCTCGACGGCGACCACATGCCCGACCACGCCCGCGCCAACTTCTACAAATGCGCCTCGGCCACATCGGAGCCGCACTACCTGTCGTGGAACCCGATCCACATCGAGAAGCCCGATTTCCACCGGCCCGACTTCTTCGGCGACATCTATTTCGACAAACCCTAAACCACACCCCAGCACCATGACCATAACACGACTCCTCATCCTCGCCGCAGTCACTGCCGTCGGAGCGACAGCCACCGCGGCCACTCCGGCATGGCTTGAAAACGACTCGGCCACCGCCATCAAGAGCCGCATCCGGGCCGACTTTCCCTGGACGATCGACGAATTCGCCGAACGCGCCCGGCAGCACGATCCGAGCCTCACCCGCGCCACGATCGACACGCTCATTCTCAACAACTACGTCGAGACCATGGTGATCGACGACACCGTGCGCGTCTTCCGCAAGGGCCTGCGCAACCTCTACTACCTCGACCCGGCCCGCAACGAAGGCTGGCACCACCGCGGCGCCAATCCCGGCGAGCGGCGTCTGAGCTATGTCGACTCCGTCATCGACTGGAGTCGCGGCACCAATCCCACCGGAGGCGCCCACCGCGTGCACTACCGCTTCTCAGTGGCCGTGCCCTACCACGAGGCCATCGCCGGCGACACCCTGCGCGTGTGGATGCCCGTACCGATGAACACCGCCCGCCAGAGCGACTTCAGGCTGCTCAACGCCTCACAGCCGGGCTATGTGCTGTCGGACGGCCGCTCGGTACACAACACCATCTACTTCGAGGGCCCCGCTCCGGCACCCGGCGACACGGCCCGCTTCAGCTATGAGGCCGAGTTCACCACCGCGGGCCAGTTCTTCCCCGAAGAATACATTCTCGCCAACCTGAAGCCCTACGACAAGAACAGCGAGCTCTACAAGAAATACACAGCCGTGGAGGCGCCGCACATCGTGAATCTGCCGTCGCTGGCCCGAGCCATCGCAGGTGACGAGACCAACCCCTACCGCATCAGCGAGAAGGTGTTCGACTTCATCTCATACTTCCCCTGGGCCGGCGCCCGCGAGTACAGCACCATCGACTGCATACCGACCTACGTTCTTCACGAAGGCCACGGCGACTGCGGCCAGGTGTCGCTGCTCTATATCTCGCTCATGCGCACCTTAGGCATCCCGGCGCGCTGGGAGAGCGGCTGGATGATCCATCCGGGCGAAAAGAACTTCCACGACTGGGCCGAAGTGTACTTCGAAGGCATCGGCTGGGTACCGGTCGACACCTCGTTCGGCCGCTACAGCACAGGCAAGCGCCGCGAGACCGTCTGCTTCTACTCACACGGCATGGATGCCCACCGCTTTGCCACCAACCAAGGCATCGCCGGCGAGCTTTATCCGCCCAAACGCTATGTCCGTTCCGAGACCGTCGACTTCCAGGCCGGCGAGGTCGAGACCGGCCGCGGCAACCTCTACTGGCCGGGCTGGGACAGCCATCTTGAACTGATCAGTGTAACTCCAGTCGAAAAACAGCCATGAACCGTATCAGCCGCATAATTCTGCTTGCAGCAGCCCTGCTCACGGGGTCGCTTGCAGCCACAGCCTCGTCCAAGGGTCAGGAAATCCTCGACCGCGTGAAGGCCGAAGTCGCTCCGGACAGCCGTCAGGCAGTCTTCGAGCTGAAGATCGACAAGCAGCGCGGCCGCACGGCCGTGCTCACGGGCGCAACCTCCGACAGCGCCGCCCTGCGTGCCGCCACGGCCGCCCTCGACGCCGCCGGCATCCGCTACCGCAACGAAGCGACCGTATACCCGTCGGATCGCATGGGCCTGATCCGCATCCCGGTGGCCTCGCTGCGCACCCGCGGCGCCCACGCCGGCGAGATGGCCACGCAGGCCGTCATGGGCACTCCGGTGCGCATCCTCGACAACACCGGCGAGTGGTGGCGCGTACAGACCCCCGACGGCTACATAGCCTGGGTGCCCGACTCGTCGGTCGCGCCCAAGACGGCTGAGGAGATGGACGCCTGGCGGTCGAACGACCGACGAATGACCGTCGGCAGCCTGTGGCAGACCCGCGCCTACAGCAGCCCGACGGCCGGAGGCCCTCGCGACGTGGTCACCGACCTCGTCCTCGGCGCCATAGTCGAGGCCGACACCACGCTGGCACCCATAGGCTCACGCATAGCCATCGTGCTGCCCGACGGCCGACGCGCCTGGGCCGACGCCGCCAACCTGACGGCCATCGAAGCCTGGGCTGACCAGCCCTTCGACGCCGTCAAGATCCTCGACACCGCCTATTCGCTCGAAGGCTCGCCCTACCTGTGGGGCGGCACGTCAGTGAAGTCGGTCGACTGCTCCGGCCTGGCCAAGGTCAGCTACCTCAACAACGGCATCATCCTGCGCCGCGACGCCTCGCAGCAGGCGCTGACCGGACAGCGCCTCGAAGCCGACGCCTGGCCCGAATACCAGCCCGGCGACCTGATGTTTTTCGGCAACCGCGAGACGGGCCGTGTCACCCATGTGGCCATCTACGACCACGACGGCCGCTACATCCACTCGTCGGGCCGCGTGAAGCGCAACAGCGTCGATCCCGCATCGCCCGACTATCTTTACAGCCCGCTCCACTCCGTGCGCATCCACGGCATGGAAGGCACCGACGGCATCACGCGCGCCATCGACCACCCCTGGTATTTCAACAAAAAGTAAACATCTGTAACCCACGACCATGAACCGAAGAAATTTCCTCAAAACCTCTGCACTGGGCCTGGCCCTGGCCGCCAGCCCCATCTCGCTGTCGGCGGCCGGCGAGCCGACCCGCAAGACCACCCGCCCGGGCAAACTCAACCTCTCATTCGAGCCTTACGAGCTCAAACTCCGCCACGCTTTCAACCTGGCGCGTTCGCAGCGCACCACCACTCCGGGCGTACAGGTACAGATCGAATACGACGGCATCGTCGGCTACGGCGAGGCATCCATGCCTCCCTACCTGGGCGAGAACGTCGAATCTGTGACCAAATTCCTCTCAAGCCTCGACCTGAGCCACATCAACGATCCCTTCGCCATGGAGGAGATCCACGAATACATGGACAGCGTAGCCGACGCCAACCGCGCTGCCAAGGCGTCCGTCGACATCGCCCTCCACGACCTCACAGGCAAAATCATGGGGCAGCCCTGGTATAAGATCTGGGGCCTGAACCCCGAGAAAGCGCCCAACACCTCGTTCACCATCAGCTACGACGCCGACCCGGCCGAGATGAAGGCCAAGATCGACGAGACCGCACCCTTCAAGGTCGTCAAGGTCAAGATGGGCGTCGGCCACGACAAGGAGACTGTCGAGGCTCTGCGCAAGCACAGCGACGTGGCCATCTGCGTCGACGCCAACCAGGGCTGGACCAACAAGGAGGAGGCCCTGGCCATGTGCGAGTGGCTCGCCGACCGCAACTGCCTCTTCGTGGAACAGCCCATGCCGAAGGAAATGATCGAGGAAACCGCATGGGTGCGCGAGCGCTCGCCGCTGCCGCTGATCGCCGACGAATTCATGCAGCGGCTGCCCGATGTGGTTCGGGCATCCCAGGCCTACGACGGCATCAACATCAAGCTCATGAAGAGCACGGGCATGCACGAAGCCTACAAGATGGCCACGCTGGCCCGCTCGCTGGGCATGAAGGTGATGCTCGGCTGCATGACCGAGACCTCCTGCGCTGTGACCGCAGCCGCCCAGCTCTCGCCGCTGGTCGACTGGGCCGATCTGGACGGCAACCTGCTCATCGCCAACGACCGCTTCGACGGCATCAAGATCGTCGACGGCAAGGTGACCATCCCCGACCGCCCCGGCATCGGCGTCGAACTTATCGGCTGATTTCCGTCCGGTTTCGGTTCTGTCTCAAAAAATTGAGCCGAAAAAGAGGCGGATGCTTGCAGAGTTGAAAAAAAGTCGTTAACTTTGCAACCCGAATTGTGGAATAATAAAACAAAACAAAATACAGGCAATGAAAAGAACATTCCAACCCCACAACCGTAAGCGCGTCAACAAGCACGGTTTCCGCGAACGTATGTCGACTCCCGAAGGCCGCAAGGTCCTGTCGCGCCGTCGCGCCAAAGGCCGCGCTCATCTGACCGTTTCGGATACGCTCGCACACAAGTAAAAAGCCCGTATCCGCAGACTTAAGACCCGTGATCCTGTCAGCGGGGTCTCAGCTCAGCCCTGCCGCACCGGCGGGGCTGACGCATTGTTGGCTGCGGGCCGGTTCGGCATCCGGTCATAAATGATGGCCATTTTGTCAACAGTACCGCGCAGAAGGATAAAATTTTGCTATCTTTGTCTCATTATGATTAAGAAAGTTCTCACCACCCTGGCTGCCGCCGCGATCGCCGTCGCCGCACAGGCCCAACTTGCCGCAGGCGAGAAATCGCTCGGTCCCAAGATCGGATACGTATCGCACAACAGCTCGTGCGTCGCCGGCCTGGTCTTTCAGTACAATCTATCGAGCCGCGTCAGACTTGCGCCCGAACTGTCGTGTGTATTCCGCAACAAGAGTCAGGACGCGCTGCTGATCGATCTCAACGTACACATGCCCTTCGGTGTCGGCAGCGACCGCGCGTGGCTCTATCCGCTGGCAGGCCTGGCGTTCAACTCATGGTCGACCCACGGCGTAGTGACGGCCGATGACGACGATGTCACGACACACGTCAACCGCTTCGGCCTGAATGCCGGCGCCGGATTCGAGCTTCGCTGCTCCGAAACGCTCAAAATCAATATCGAGGCAAAGTACACTTTGGTCAAATCCTACTCGGCGGCATACGTCACCGCCGGCATCAGCTACGTATTCTGATGGAAAACGACAGCCATATAACCATCCTCGGCATCGAATCGTCGTGCGACGACACATCGGCGGCCGTCATCCGCGACGGACTGCTGCTGAGCAACGTCATCACGTCGCAGAGCGTCCACGAGGAGTACGGCGGCGTAGTGCCCGAGCTGGCCTCGCGCGCCCATCAGCAGAACATCGTTCCGGTAGTCGACACTGCGCTGAAACGCGCCGGCATCGGCCGCCATGATCTATCGGCCATAGCCTTCACCCGCGGGCCGGGGCTGCTGGGCTCGCTGCTGGTCGGCACGAGTTTCGCCAAGGGCATGTCGCTGGGGCTGCGCGTGCCGCTGATCGACGTCAACCACCTTCACGGCCACGTGCTGAGCCACTTCGTGCGACGTCAGCCCGACGACCGCGTGCCGCGCTTCCCGTTCCTGTGCCTGCTCATCTCGGGGGGCAACAGCCAGCTCGTGGTGGTGCGCAACTACAACAACATGGAGATCATCGGACGCACCATCGACGACGCCGCCGGGGAAGCCTTCGACAAATGCGCCAAGGTCATGGGCCTGCCCTACCCGGGCGGCCCGCACATCGACCGTCTGGCAGCCGAAGGCGACCCGGATGCCTTCAGATTCAGCCGGCCACACATCGCCGGACTCGACTACAGCTTCAGCGGCCTGAAAACATCTTTCCTGTATACTCTGCGCGACAATCTGAAGACCGATCCCGACTTCATCGAAAAGCGCAGGGCAGACCTGGCAGCATCGCTGCAACGCACCATCATCGACATCCTGCTCGACAAACTCGGCAAAGCCGTCGACGCCACCGGCGTGGAGACCGTCGCCATAGGCGGCGGCGTGTCGGCCAACTCAGGCGTCCGCGCCGCCGTGGCCGACTTCTGCCAGAGCCGCGGACTCGAGGCATTCATCCCCGAGCGCGCCTTCACCACCGACAATGCCGCCATGGTGGCCATGGCCGGATACTTCAAGTATCTCGACAAGGACTTCTGCAGCTACGACAGCACGCCTTACGCGCGCGTAACAGTCTGAAAAAAACAATCGATATCAACCACTATTCACGTATATGAGACTCTCAATCATCATCATCGGCGACGAGATACTCATCGGACAGGTAACGGACACAAATTCCGGAGCCATAGCACGCACGTTCGGGCCGGCCGGATGGGAAATCGCGTCGGTCCACACCGTCGGCGACAGCGCCGAGTCCATCACGGAGGCCGTAAACCGCGCTCTCGGCGTCTCAGATCTGGTGATCACCACCGGTGGCCTCGGCCCGACCAAGGACGACATCACCAAGACCGTGCTGATACAGATCTTCGGCGGCGAACTCGCACCCGACGCGAGCGTAACCGAAAACATACGGCGCGTATTTGCCCTCCGCAACCTGCAGCTCAACGCCTCGACCGAGGCGCAGGCCCTGGTGCCGACAAGCTGCCGAGTGATCCAGAACCGCTACGGCACAGCTCCGATAATGTGCTTCGAGAAAGACGGCAAAGTGCTTATATCCATGCCCGGCGTACCGTTCGAAACCGAAGGCATGCTCCCTGAAGTAGCAGAATATGTGCGCAAGCGGCTTACTCCCGACGAGGTACGTCTGCACCGGAGCGTCATGGTCACCGGCATCACCGAGTCGGCCCTGTCCGAGCACCTTACAGAATTCGAGACATCGCTCGGCGACGGACTGCACCTTGCCTACCTGCCTACGCCGGGCCTCATACGCCTGCGCCTTGACGGCACCGGGACGAGCGGAAGCGACATCGCGACCCGCTATGAAGCCGCATACAGACAACTCATCGACACACTTGGCGAACTCGCCATATACGAAGGCGATGCCGACGCCGCGGCCATCGTGCTTGACACCCTGCGGCGCCGCGGTCTTACGCTGGCTACGGCCGAAAGCTGCACCGGCGGCAACATAGCGCACCTGCTGACCTCAGTTCCCGGCAGCAGCGACGTATTCACAGGCTCGGTAGTCAGTTATTCAAACAGTGTCAAGCATCGCCTCTTAGGCGTCGGCGAAGCCGATCTCGACCGCTACGGCGCCGTGTCGCAGCAGGTCGTGGAGCAGATGGCGGTCGGAGCCTGCCACGCCACCGGCGCCGGCTGCGCCGTGGCCACATCCGGCATCGCCGGCCCCGGCGGAGCCGTCGAAGGCAAACCGGTAGGCACCGTATGGATTGCCTGGTGCGCCGGCGGCCGCGTCAGCTCGCGCCTGTTCCACCTGCCGGGCAACCGCGCCCGCGTCATAGGCCGTGCATCCGTAGAGGCCCTGCTGGGCCTTCTCAAAATCATCTGACTCTACATCATGAAATGAACCGATCATGAACAGGATACTGACAAAAGAACACTTTTCGGAGCGTGTGGTCTGCCTTACGGTCGAAGCGCCGCTGATCGCCCGCTCGCGCCGCCCGGGCCACTTCGTCATCGTCATACCCGACGAGAAGGGCGAGCGCATCCCCCTGACAATAGCAGATGCGGACCGCGAACGCGGCAGCATCACACTCGTAGTCCAGGCAGTAGGCGACTCCACCGCCAAAATATGCTCGCTCGAGCCCGGGCAGTACCTCCACGACATTGTAGGGCCTCTCGGGCAGGCCACACACATCGAAAAACGCGGCACAGTGGTATGCTGCGGCGGCGGTGTGGGTGTGGCGCCCCTGCTGCCCATCATTCGCGCCATGAAGGAAGCCGGCAACCGCGTCGTCAGTGTACTGGCTGTCCGTACCCGAGAGCTCATTATCCTCGAGAAGCAAGTAGCTGAATACTCCGACGAGGTCATAATCATGACCGACGACGGCTCGTACGGCCAGAAAGGCCTTGTCACGGCCGGCGTCGAGCAGGTGATACAGCGCGAACAGGTCGACGAGGTAGTCACCATCGGGCCTGCCATAATGATGAAATTCGTGGCCGCCCTGACAAAAAAATACGGCATACCCACCACATGTTCGCTCAACACCATCATGGTCGACGGCACGGGCATGTGCGGCGCCTGCCGCGTGACTGTGGGCGGAAAAGTGCGCTTTGTATGTGTCGACGGACCTGAATTCGACGCCCACCAGGTCGACTTCGATGAAATGATGATGCGCCTCCGCGCTTATAACTAAAAGATCAAGATCATGCCAGACAATATATCACCGCGCGATGCACAGTGGCGTGCCGACCTGCGCAACGCCCTCAGCCCCAAGGAGCGCACCGCCATTCCGCGGGCACAGATGCCCATGCTTGATGCCGCCTACCGCATCCACACCAACGAAGAAGTAAACCAGGGCCTGTCGGCCGATCAGGCCCGCGTGGAGGCTACCAGATGCCTCGACTGTCCGGATCCGCAATGCGTTCAGGGCTGTCCCGTGAATATCGACATACCGGGCTTCATCAAGAACATACAGCGCGGCGACGACGCGGCCGCCGCCGGCGTGCTCCGCGCCACCAGCGCGCTGCCGGCCGTATGCGGCCGAGTTTGCCCGCAGGAGAAGCAATGCGAGAGCCGCTGCATATACAATAAGATGAAAAAACCGCCTGTGGCCATCGGCTGGCTCGAGCGCTTCGCCGCCGACTCCGCAGCGGCGTCAGGCAGCATACCCGAAGGCGCCCGAATGGCGCCGACCGGCAAAAAGGTCGCCGTGGCAGGATCCGGCCCGGCCGGACTGTCCTTCGCAGGCGATATGGCTCGCCGCGGTTACAAGGTCGTGGTCTTCGAGGCCCTGCACCAGATCGGCGGCGTACTCAAATACGGCATCCCCGAATTCCGTCTGCCCAACTCCGTTGTCGACAACGAACTCAAGGCACTCGCCGATCTGGGCGTCGAATTCCGGCCCGACACCGTAATCGGCAAGACGCTGAGCTACGACGACCTGCTCGCCGAAGGCTTCGACGGCATATTCGTGGCATCCGGCGCCGGACTGCCCCGCTTTATGGGCATTCCGGGCGAAAACCTGATCAACATACTGTCGTCCAACGAATATCTCACGCGCATAAACCTTATGCACGCCGGCACGCCCGGCTACGCCACACCCGCGCCCCGCGGCGCCCGCGTGGCAGTAATCGGCGGCGGCAACACGGCCATGGACTCCGTGCGCACGGCACTGCGGATGGGCGCCGAAAAGGCCTTCCTGGTCTACCGCCGCAGCGATGCGGAGATGCCGGCGCGCCGCGAGGAGATAGCCCACGCCCGCGAAGAAGGTGTCGAATTCATGACCCTGTGCAACCCAGTGGAGTATCTCGGCGACGAACGCGGCCACGTGCGCGCGATGCGAGTCCAGCGCATGGAACTCGGCGAGCCTGACGCCTCGGGACGCCGCTCGCCCGTACCTATCGAAGGAGCCATCGACGAAATACCTGTCGATGTAGTCATAGTCAGTGTGGGCGTATCGCCCAACCCGCTGATACCCTCGTCGCTCGACGGGCTCGAAGTCACCAACCGCGGCACCATTTCCGTCGACGAAAATCACCGGTCGTCGATACCGACGATCTGGGCCGGAGGCGACATCGTCAGAGGTGGTGCGACAGTGATACTCGCCATGGGCGACGGCCGCGCGGCCGCCTCCGCTATGGACGCTGCGCTGCGCTGAGAGTCGCTTGCAGTAACAGATTAGCTATTGTAGCTATCTTAGCTATGATAGCTAATTTTTTATAAAGAAGCGAGGAGGCGGGGAAGATCGGCGATGCGGTCGAGAACCGCGTCGGAAAGCGGAGCGATATCTTCGCGGGAATTGGTGGTAGGAATGCCGACAACATATGCCCCGGCAGCACGCCCGGAGCGAAGGCCGTTGAGCGAGTCCTCGATGACGGCGCAGTCGGCGGCACTGACGCCGAGACGCTCGGCTCCGCGCAGATACGGCTCTGGATCTGGTTTCGAGTGCTCTACGTCTTCATCGGTAATAAGCTCGTCGACATAGCGGACGAAAGCCGGAATGTGGTCGTAGACGGTCAACATCTTGGCCCGGTTGCTCGAAGTGACAATAGCGAGTCTGTAGCCGGCGTCCTTCAGCTCGCCGAGCATAGCCTCGACACCGTCGAAGAGGCGGTAGACCATGCGGCGCTCGAGTTCGCGGAGCATGGCGATGATGGCCGGATGCTGCTCGACCGGAAAATATGTATTGAGTATGCTGGGCAACGTAGTACCCTTGATTTTCAGAGAAAAGCCATCGACGCCGGTCGGAAAATGGCGCTCGACGTCGCTCCAGAATTCAGTATAGATGCTTTCGCTGTCGACCAGGACACCATCGAGGTCGAAAAGTACACTTTTAATAGCCATATCAGATATTTGGACGCAAAGTTACGCAAAAAAAGAGACTCCGCACACAGCAGAGCCTCTTTTTATGAGTTATAGGCCGTATCAGCGAACGGTGACCTTATACGAATCGCCGTCGACCACAACGATGTAGAGACCGGGCAGCAGACTGTCGGACTGTGACATGGCGCGGCCCTCAATGGTGTAAACGGCAGCCGACTCGTACTCGCCGTCGATAACGATGCGACCCTGCGAGCCGTAGACCTTAACGGCCGGAGTCAGATCTCCGGTAATGTCCTCGGTCCCTGACACGCTCTTGGTTGCGAAGACGGCCATCGAATTGGCGGGCAGCGAGACGGTGACGTTGGTCGATCCGCTCAGCGTGGTATTGACACCCGGGGTGGCGATAATGAGCTGATTGTTCGAAGCGCTCAGGAGCGACGCGCGGGCCGAGACTGTCATAGCCGAGCCGGTGGCGTTGGGGTTGATGAAGCAGATCACTTCCTTGTCGCCGCTGCGCAGGACGATGGTGCGGGGACGCGACACATCGCCGCCAAGATTGGTCTGGGTGTAGGTAGCATTGGCAGCGAACAGCTCGGGATTGTGCATGCGGATGTACAGCAGGGCCTGGTAGGTGTCGTGGAGGGCCTTGTAGTTGGAGTTTTCGAGATTGCCCCAGATCACCTTCTTTGGATCGGTGTTGTTGCCGCTGCCGTTCTTGGTCGTCTGGTTCGCGCCGAGTTCGCCGAACTGCCAGATCATTTTCGGACCTGGCGTGAGCAGCAGTTGGGCTGCAACGAGGCCGAGACGCTTGGAGGCATTGGTGGCCGAGCGGAGCGCCGTGGCGCCGCGCGATGTGATGGCATATCCGACACGCTCCTCGTCGTGGCTCTCGGCATATGCGATGTAAGTGCCGTCAGGACGCCCGTAGCCAGTGTAGAGCTGGCTGAGCTTGCCGCCGCCGGATCCTTCGGCCTGACCGATGGCGAACTGCGAGAAGTTGTAGTTGAAGTTGGCCCAAAGCAACTGACCGTCCTGAGCCATGGGGGTTTCCTCACTGGCTCCGGCGAGGTGCTCGTTGATATGTATTCCGTTGGGCTTGACCGAGGTGATGACTGCGTGGAGGCGCTTCATGCGGTCGATACGCGACTGGTTGTACTTCTCGGTATCGTGGTTGGAGCCGTACGAGTCATTGTCGCCCAGACCCTTGACGAGGTCGAAACGGAAGCCGTCGACGTTGTAGGCCGTCATCCAGTAGCGCAGGGCGTCCTCCCACTGCTGCTGAACGAGCGGATTGTCCTGACGCCAGTCGTTGAGCACACTGTAGGCGTGGGGAGCGGTGGCGTTGTAGAATGGATTGCTGTTGACGTCGTACATGCGGTACCAGGGATGGAGGCCGTCGCTCTGGTTGAAGACGATATCAAGAATAACGGCCATACCGTAGCGGTGGCATATCTCGATGAAATCCTTATAGTCCTTGGGCGAGCCGTAGGCCTTGTCGGGAGCGAAGTAGAAGTTGGTGTTATAGCCCCAGGAGTTGTTGCCGTTGAATTCCATGACAGGCATCAGCTCGACAGCATTGACACCGAGCTCGGCCAGGTAGGGAATCTTCTCGATGGCCTGTCGCAGGGTGCCGTTGCCTTCCGACTTGCCTTCAGTGCCGGTGAAGTCGCGCAGGAGCAGCTCGTAGATGACAAGGTTGCGGTGGTCGGGAATGGTGAAGTCGCTGAACTTGTAGTTATTGTCGAGATTGCCCTGATATACGGCCAGAACGACGTCGTCGAAGTAATCGTATGGGTACTGGGGGCAGTCGGGCCATACCGTGCGGTCGAGGAACTTGTCGCTGTAGCAGTCAAGCACCAGGCGCGCATAGGGATCGCCGACCTTGATGGTGCCGTCAACAAGGTAGTAGTAGGGGTAAGGCTTGTCGGGGTCGAGACCCTTGACGGTGATCCAGAAGTAGCGGTAGCCGTTGTAGTCGTGGTAGGCCATCACGTTGGAGTTCTTGATGGCGTAGTTGTCCCACGACGGCACGAGGATCACCGACGACTTGCCGGGAGCGGCGAGGCAGAAGGTGACAGACCCGTCGCCGTTGGCCACGGCGCCCATCTTAGGCGTGCCGCCGGGATATGCGGCCGCCTTCGAGGCCTCCGGAGCCACAAGCGTGAGGCTCTTGGTGACGGTCGTCCCTGCGGCGTTGGTAGCGCTTGCAATGAATTCATACGAACCGAGGGCCGGTATGGTATATACGGCGCTCAGCGAGGTGACGCTCGATTTGGTGTCGAGATTTGTCCCGTTGACTTTCAGGTTGATGTAGGCAGGCTCGCTGGTGGCTACATTGACTGTCACCGACTTACCGACGGAGGCTATGCCGGATTCCGAAGCAGAGATCGTCATGTTGAATCCTTCCTCGAACACATCTACGAAGATGTCGCCGCCCGCCATCGTCTTGCCTTCCTTGCTGTTGTCGCCGGTGCGGAATACGAGGGCGATGCGCTTGATCTTCTCGTTGGCGCCCAGATCGGGGAAATAGCTGCGGAAGTCGCCGATGGTAAGGGTATATGTACTGGGCGACACGTATGTCAGTTTGTACTTGTCGGCGTTGTCGCCCCAGGTAGGCGCGTATTTCCAGTCGGAATTGCTGGTGCTCTTGTCGGTAATAAGGCCAATGTGGGCATAGACGGCTGTTGAGGCCGGCAATCCTACGAGCGCTTTGTTGGACTCGGCTGCGTCGGCATGGTATGTGAGCACAATTCCTTTGCTCGACTGTGACAGCAGAGGCGGGTTGCTGGTGATGATCTGGCCGCGCATCCCCACGGCAGTCAGTACCACTAAGAAAAGAAGCAGGACTTTTTTCATGAGTATGTGATAAAGTAAGTTTTTGGTTTATTGCGCAAAGATAGGCATATTCCGCCGATTATGCAAACCGGCCGCTACATTTACCGGAATATTCGTCAGCAAAACCGGGTGTTTGGTGGAAAATTCCATAGCACTTGGTGGAAAAAACGCCGTACGCTCTTGTCACGGGAGTCAAAGTGTTGTAAATTTGCAACATCAACAGAAAACAATTAAAACTTAAAGATATGGATAACGAACTCACCCGCCTCGGCAATGCCGAAAGCCCCATCAAGGAGAACCCCGAAGCAGGCCTTCAGGACGAGAACACCGCGACTGAGAAATCAGGCACCGGCAAGAAGGTTGCGGCCGCGGCCGCAGCAGGCCTCGCGGTAGGCGTGGCAGCCACAGCGCTGACCGCGGCCGATATTGCCGACGAATCCGACATCGTATACATCGACATCGACGACGACGGCGACCTCATCGAGCGCCACGGCAGCAAGGAAGTTCCGATGTCCGACGCAGTCGACGAGGAAATGACCTTCGGCGAAGCCTTCGCGGCCGCCCGCGCCGACGTAGGCCCGGGCGGCACTTTCCTCTGGCACGGCGGTGTCTACGGCACCTTCGACGCTCAGGAATGGAACGAGATGACACCCGCCGAGCAGGTCGACTGGCAGAACTCCATCCAGTGGCACGAGGTGCTGGACTATCAGAACGACTACGTCAACGAGATGCCCGAACCTGTCGGCACTCCCATCGAGGTCGATCCCGAAGACCCCGAGGAGCCCACAGAAACCGAGCCCGACAAGAACGATGACGAGGACGACATCTGCGTCGTTCCGGCCGATGACGACGAAATCGGCGAACCCAACATCCCCGACCCCGCCGACGAAATCGACGACCTCGACTACACCGACACGGATATCCAAATAGACGATACCATTTATAACGATATATAATGATAGAATCAGTCAGTAACCTTACTCAATATCATAGACTGAGGTCCATTCTCCTCACTCCTTTAATTCCTTTAATGAAGCAGCGCATCCGGGATTTATTTCTGACATCTTTTGCGACTGCGAGTGTGTCACCCCATGTGGGCGGCACACTTTTTTTATAGGCCGGGGCATTTGACGTTTTGGCCATAATGGCTATCTTTGTGGAAAAATTCCGCCTATGTTCAGGTCACTGCAGTCATTACGCGGGCTTTTCGCCCTGGGCATCTTTGCCCACCACTTCTTCGGCTTCGAGGCCGGAGGCGACTGCGGCGTGAGCTTTTTCCTGATTCTTAGCGGATTTGTACTGTGCAACGGCTTTGAGGACCGCATCTGTCGCGGTGAAATCTCATACGGGCGGTTCGTGTGCGACCGTCTGTCCAAAATCTATCCCCTCCATGTGCTCTGTCTCGCTGCGGCCATCGCCGTGCAGCTTCCCGTGCTGACCGCCGCCGACATACTTCCTGATGTATCGAATCTTCTGCTCCTGCAGGCCTGGATACCTGACTCATCCTACTATTTTTCCGGCAACAGCATTTCGTGGTTCCTGTCGGCGTTGCTGTTTGCCTACCTGCTGTTCCCGCCTCTGGTACGTCTGCCCGGTCACCTGGGCCTGCGCGGCACTGCATCCGGAATCTGCGCCATGCTCACAGTATATTTTCTCGCCGTATATTTCACGCAGCACATGGTCAACAACTTCATCTACGTCAACCCGATGATGCGTCTTACCGACTTCGTGCTCGGCATGTTTCTGTGGCAGATATGGCGCCGGGGGTGTGACTCGCGCGCCGTAGCCTATCTGCGCGCGAGGCCTGCGGCCGTCCGCACCCTGGCCGAAGGCGCCGCCATTGCCGTCTTCGCAGGAGCGCTGATGATATATGCATACATACCGCCGCAGTATTCAGCAGCCTCGCTCTGGTGGATGCCGTCGATGCTGCTGATCGGCACGTTCACGGTGCTCGACGCCCGCGGCGGCCTCTTCACACGCCTGCTGCACCTGCGGCCGCTGATCAGCTTCGGCAACGTCAGCTTCAGCTTCTACATGATCCACATAGTGGCCGGCGAGTATCTGCGCGTGCTTCTCGAAAAGCTCGGCATACCTGTCACCTATCAGGTATTCGTGTGGATACTGCTGTTTCTGACGATCGCTGCATCATATCCCGTCAGCCGATGGTTCGAGCGGCCGGCGGCCGCCCTCTGGCGCAGATATTTTTGCCGTTAGGACGAAAAATCGTAATTTTGCAAAAAAATCAGGAAATATGCAACTTAAAGTCGGCGACACCGTGCGCTACCTCAACAGCGTGGGCGGCGGACGTGTCACAAAAATAGACGGCCAGATGGCCTATGTCGACGAGGACGGCTTCGAGACGCCGGTCCTCGCCCGCGAATGCGTGGTAGTCGCCTCGGGCGACTCGTTTTACAAGAAAGAAGTCCCCGAGGCGCTGCGGCCAAAGCGGGAGGGCACCCCGGCCGCCAAAGCCGAGTCCAAGGCGGCTCCGGCGTTCCAGCCGGAGCCCGAACCGCTGCCGGCTGTGGAGGAAACGCCCGAAGGCGAGAAACTCAACCTCGTGCTGGGCTTCGAGCCGGCCGACATCCGTAAGCTGAGCTCTACCACGTTCGATGCCTCATTCGTCAACGACTCCAACTACTGGCTCTACCTGACCGTGGCCACACGGCGCCGCGACAGCGACAGCTGGCAGCTGCGCTTCGGCGGCGTCATCGAACCTCAGATGCAGGAGTTTCTGTTCGAGCTCACCGTAGACGATCTGCCCGACATCGACCGTATCTCCGTAGAGGCACTGCCGTTCAAGCGGCCGGGGGAGTTCACCCGCAAAGCGCCCGTTGATTTCGAGCAGCGGCTCGACGCCACCAAGTTCGCCCGGCTACACTGCTTCGACGTCAATCCGTACTTCGACTCTAAGGTGATAGCCCTCGACATCGTGCGCGACGACAAGACCGTAGGGCGTCCGGAGCCCCCGCACGCCGAGGTCCTGAAAGTCGCCCTTACGGAAAAACAGACCGCCGACCGCCGGCGCCCCCGCGCCGTCGAGCGCTGGGCCGTCAAGCCCGACCTGTCGGTGCCCCTCGAAGTCGACCTGCACTCGTCGGAGCTGCTCTACACCACCGACGGCATGTCGAAATCCGACATACTCAACTATCAGATCGATACCTTCCGACGCATCATGGACGAGAACCTGAAATATCCCGGCCGCACCATAATCTTCATCCACGGCAAGGGCGAAGGCGTGCTCCGCGCGGCTCTGATGAAAGAACTCAACCACCGCTACAGGGGCCACGACGTCAGCGACGCATCTTTCCGCGAATACGGTTTCGGCGCCACCAAGGTCGTTATCCGCCACATCCGATGATTCTGGTCTTCTCAGGTACCGGCAACAGCATGTTCGCGGCCCTGCAACTCGGCGAGCGCCTCGCGGACGGCGCCCTGACTGTATATCCGGACCGCCCCGCCTGCACGGGAGACCGTGCCGTGTGGGTGTTTCCGGTCTATTCGTGGGGCGTGCCGCCCGTGGTGGTGAAGTGGATCCGCGAGACCATGCGCGAATGCCCGGAGCTGCGCGCCGTGCCGCACTATGCAGTGATGACCTGCGGCGACGACACGGGTCTGACCGCCCGACAGTGGCGGAGGCTGATCGCTAACTGCGGAGGCGACGCCCGCGCTGCCTTCTCGGTGCAGATGCCCAACACCTATGTGCTAATGAAGGGCTTCGACACCGACTCGCCCGAAGTGGCCGAAGCAAAAATAGCGGCCGCACCCGCGCGCATCTCCGAAATCGCCGTGCGCATCCTCTCCGGCACGGCGGCCGACAATTGCATGCGCGGACGGTTCGCATGGGTGAAATCGGCGGTCATCTATCCATGGTTCGTGCGCCACGCCATGTCGCCGCGGCCTTTCCACGCCTCGGATGCCTGCGTGGGCTGCGGTATCTGCGCCCGCTCGTGCCCGACTGGCAACATCACCATGAAGGGAGGCCGCCCCGCCTGGAGCGACCGATGCGCGCTGTGCCTGCGCTGCTACCATATATGCCCCCACCGCGCCGTGCAGTACGGACGCGCCACGGCGGCCAAATCGCGCTATTCCGACCTGATCTCCCTCACCCGGACAAAATCACAAAATAAATGTTAATTGATTTTGAGCGTTAAGCCAAAAGCGGTAAATTTGTACCTCAATTTCTTGCAGATAACAAAAAAATGAAAGTAATCAAAGTCGCACTGACAGCCCTGGCAGTCGCCCTTGCGGCGCAACATGCCCCGGCTATCATAGACAATCCAATGACCCTCGCCGTGATAGGCGTCTACGACCAGCAGCTTCAGGCCAACCCGAAGGATCACCTGACCTGGTTCCGCCGCGCCAACGAGTATTACCGACACAACGAATATGTGCGCGCCCTCGACGACGTAAACAACGCCATACGCTACTGCGGCAACGACCGCGACACCAAATTCCAGGCCCTGATGCTCCGTGCCGGCATCTATAACCAGACGGGCAAGCCCGAGCTGGCCCTGGCCGACATTGACTCGGCCCTGGCGCTCGAGCCTCAGTCGGCATCGGCCATATACCAGCGCGCCACCACCCTGCTCGAGCTCGGACAGCCGCAGGAAGCGCGCCGCGAATTCATGCGCATCCAGCGCATGAACACCCGCAGCACCGAGGCTCTGATAGGCATGGCCCGATGCTCGGCGGCCGAAGGCAACTACACCGAAGCTGAAGAACTGCTGGAACAGGCCGTGGCATTCAACGCCAACGAGCCCGAAATATACGTGCGCCGCGCATCGGTGCGCAAGACCATGGGCAACCATCAGGGCGCGGTCGACGACCTGCTGGTGGCTATATCGCTCAACTCACGCGACCAACGCGCCATCTCGGCATTGGTCAACTACGGCAACAGCAACTACAAGGCTACCGTCGACGGCCTCACTCGCGCCATAGAGGCGGTGCCCGGCAACGGCCTCTACCGCTACCTGCGCGCCACCATCGCCCAGGCCCACTACAACTATCTCTCGGCCATCGACGACTTCCAGACCATCATTGACCAGCGCCTCTACAACTACCACGGCCTCAACGCCTCGATAGCCCGGTGCGAGCTTGGCCTCGGCCGCTATGACGAGGCCCTTGAGCAGATCGACAAGGCTATCTCAGACTCGCAGGGCACTGTGGCCGAATACTACGTGACGCGCTCGCGCATCCTGCGCGCCCAGGGACGCCACGACGAAGCCATCGCTGCCGGCGGCCACGCCATGGTCATCGACCGCGAATACGTTCCCGGGCTGGTGGAAATGGCCCTTAACTATGTCGACAAGAAAGACTATGAACAAGCCGTCGCCGTGCTGGGCGAGGCATCGATGCTTGACGCCAACAATCCGGAGATCTACATACTGCGGGCCTGGATCCACGGCTCGTTCATGAACCAGCCGGCAGCCGCCCGCCAGTTCAACCAGCAGGCCCTCGACGTCGAAGGATTTACCGACAGCGACATCACGTCGCTTCGAGGCTTCGCTCTCGCCGCACTCGGCCGTGAAGCCGAAGGCGATGCCTGGATCGACAATATCGTGGCCACGGTACCCGACAACGACGGCCGCGTCAACTATCTGGCAGCCTGCTACTACATGATGCGCGACAACGACGAGAAGGCTCTCGAAGCCGTCGAACGCTCGCTCAAGGCCGGCTACAGCGACAACCACAATTGGATGAACAACACCGACGGGCCGGTCAATGCAGGCGCCTTGCGTGACGATCTGCGCTTCCTACGCCTCATGCAGCAATACAACTATATCTTCGGCAAATAATCTCCGACAAATTCGCCATACGAAGCTGCGCCCGCTCAGGCGCAGCTTTTTTGCTATTATAGCTATATTAGCTATTTTAGCTAAATTAGCTATCTTAGCTATGTGGGCCGGAGCACGAATTTAATAAATTTTGGATTTTTTTACGAGGCGGAAAACAATCTGAGCAACGGCGTTGTTAGAAAATTAAATCGTCAGAAAACTACACGAATTTTAATCCTAAAACTCACCAATATGAAAAAGATCGCATTATTCTTAATCGTGGCTCTCTGTTCAGTAGCCGCTTCGGCACAGAGCATTGCCAAGAATGAACTCAAGCAGCTTCAGGCTTTCCTGGCCCAGCCGGCCGCGGAAGCAGCAACCAACGCTGAGGCTCTACGCATCACTGACCCGAAGGCTCCCTCTACATGGGAAGGCGTCAAAGTCGAAAACGGCCACGTGACCGCCATCGACTGGAGAGGCAAGAAACTCGCCGGCACGCTGAATCTTTCGGGATTCACCGCCCTTACCAATGTAAATGTATCGCGCAACAAACTCACCTCGCTCGACCTGACAGGCAACACCGCCCTGACCGACGTGAACGCCTCGCGCAACAGCCTCGCAGAAATCAAGATCGACGGCTGCCAGCAGATCACCAAGCTGATCGTCAACAACAACCGCATCGCCGACCTCAACATCACCGGTACTCCCTTCCTGCAGGAACTCAACATCGCCTCGAACCAGTTCACCGTCCTTAACGTGTCTAATTCGGCGACCCTCAAGAGCCTCAACTGCCAGTCGAACAAACTCGAGACCCTGTCGGTCGACAACTGCACCGCCCTCAAGGATCTCTACTGCGGCTACAACAAGCTGACCTCTCTGACCCTCGCCGGCCTGACCAACCTCCAGAACATGAACTGCGACGACAACGCATTGGCCAACCTGATCATCTCCAACCTGCCATCGCTGAGCTTCATGGTCTGCTCCGACAACAACATGAAGACCCTGACCGTCAACGACTGCTCGGCCCTTATCGACCTCGTATGCTCTTACAACGACCTGACAGCTCTGAACGTAAACAGCTGCCCCAACATCCAGTTTGTAGACTGCTCGTACAATGACCTAACTACTCTGAACCTGAGCAACCAGACCTTCCTGCAGCGTCTGATCTGCAACAACAACGAGCTCCAGACGCTCGACGTATCGTTCGACCAGAGCCTGACCTACATCAACTGCCGCTTCAACCAGATCGTCGATCTCCGCACCCAGGCCTGCCCCAACCTCCGCATGGTGGCCTGCCAGTGGAACTACTGATCTCCGCGGCCTGACCGATTACAGAATACTGACATAAAACTCTGAATAACGCCGAATCGCCCGCCCCACCAAGGCGGGCGATCTCGCTGAACAAACAGACCGCGGCAGCCGTTATATCTTAGTAAATTCAAAATATTACCAAAATCAAAATATATTATGGCTACAAAAAGTATCAAGGGCACCCAGACCGAGAAAAATCTCGTAGTGTCATATCTCGCCGAGTCATCGGCTTACACACGCTACATGTTCTACGCCCAGCAGGCCGACAAGGAGAACTATTTTCCCATCGGTCAGATCTTCCGCATGACAGCCGACAACGAGCTGCGCCACAGCAAAGTATACTTCAAGATGCTCGAAGGCGGCTCAATCACCGTCCCGGTAGCCGCCGACGCCGGCGTGATCGGCACGACCGCCCAGAACCTGCTCACTGCCGCCAACGAGGAAAAGGTAGAGGGCGTCGACCTCTACACGGGCTTCGCAAAGACAGCCGAGGAGGAAGGCTTCGCTGATATAGCCGAGCACTTCCGCGCCATCGCCACAATCGAGGCACGACACCACGAACGCTTCATGCACTACCTGAAGCAGGTCAACGACGGCACCGTATGGAAACGCGACACCCCCATCCGCTGGCAGTGCCTGGTCTGCGGCTACGTCTACGAAGGCACCGAGCCGCCGAAGATATGCCCGGCATGCGACCATCCCTACCAGCACTATATCGGACTTGACTACGATGTGATCTGACTATAAATTACACTGTACTCGCCCGTGCGGAGCCGCCTGCCCCGCACGGGCTTTTTTTGTGGCGGCACAATAATCATCCGATTTCGCCGTTAAAGAATCTGATGAAAAAGTTTTCAGTCATAATCACATTGATTGTCATGGCGCTGACAGCCGCGATGCCCGCGGCCGCACGCCGGCTCAACGACAAGATAGAGAACCGCCCCTATGCCGACCTGCGGCGCTGGCACTTAGGCTTCTCTATCGGCGCTTTCGCCGAGGATCTGCGTCTTACCCACAACGGCCTGATCACCGACCTGGGCGAACAGTGGCGCGCCGACCAGCCGGGCTATCAGCCCGGCTTCACGGTCACCGGCCTTGTGGCCCTGCGGCTCAACAACTACTTTTCGGTGCGCTTCTCGCCCGGCATGATGTTCGGCAGCCGCGACATACGCTTCCGCGAGGTGACATCCGGAGCGGAGCAGCGCCAAAACATCAAGTCGACCTACGTGATACTTCCTCTTGACCTTAAATACGCCGCCATGCGCGTGCGCAACGCCCGGCCGTACGTCACGGCGGGCATCATGCCGGCGTTCGACGTGGCCAAGAAGCGCAGCGACTTCCTGAAACTCAAGTCGAGTGAGATGTTCCTCTCGATCGGTTTCGGCTGCGACTTCTATCTGCCTTATTTCAAGCTGATACCGGAGATAAAATTCTGCCTGGGGCTGACCGATGTGCTCACACACGACCGCCCCGACCTGGCCGACGACCCCGACAAGCTTAAATTCACCAATTCGCTGTCGAAAGCGACGTCGAAGATGATAGTCCTGACCTTCTATTTCGAATAAGACCATGAAATCAGGCATACTCATCCGGCTCACAGCCCTCGCGTTCGCCGCTGCAGCTTCCGCTGGGCCCCTTCACGCACAGACCGACGCCCAGTTCACGCAGTTCTACGAGCTGCCGTCGCTCTACAACCCCGCCGCGACCGGCCGCACCGATTTTCTGAACATCCGGGCAGCCGGACGCCTGCAGTGGGTAGGCATCGACAATGCTCCGCGCACTTTCCTTGGAGCGGCCGACATGCCCTTCAAGCTGCTTGGGCAGCGGTTCTCGACCGGCCTGGTTATGCAGCAGGAAAGCTACGGCCTCTACAACTCTCTCAATCTCAACGCACAGATCGGCTACAAACGCAAGCACTGGGGCGGAGAATTCACCGTCGCTCTGCAGATCGGCATGTACGACCAGCGCTTCAAGGGCAGCGAGGTCTACCTGCCCGACGGCGACGACTATCACCAGGGTTCCGACGAAGGCATTCCGATGACCGACCTCCACGGCACAGCCCTCGACCTCGGCGCCGGCATATGGTATCAGCATAAGATCTGGCACGCAGGCCTGTCCGTCACACATCTTAGCGGCCCCACCATCAAGATGGGCGGTGAGAACGGCGGCGACGCGGCGGCCGGTCAGATCTACGAGTTCAAGGCCGCGCGCACACTTTATTTCATGGGCGGATGCAATATTCCGATCAAAAACACGTTATTTGAAATAATGCCTTCCGTGATGGTCAAGAGTGACTTCACGTTCACCACCGGCGAAGTGATGGCCCGGGCCCGCTACAACAAGTTTCTGAGCTTCGGCATCGGCTACCGATGGAATGATGCCGTGACGGCGACCGTAGCGGCCGAGATCAAGAACTTCTATCTGGGCTACAGCTACGACTACGCCACTTCGGCTATCCATTCAGCTTCGTCGGGCAGTCACGAGATAGTCTTCGGTTACCGCCTCAAGCTCGACCTGGGTGAAAAGAACCGCAACCGCCACAAGAGCATCCGCATAATGTAATAAACCAACGAACACTCCACTATAAAGGACAATGAACAGATACACAAAAATACTACTCATCTGCGCCGGCGCGGCACTGCAGCTGACCACTTCGTGCGCCACAGGCTCGCGCTCGTCGGCCGGCGGTGAAGTCACCGGCGTAGGCGGCGCCTCCTTCGCCGAACCCACACCCTACGGCATGGTCCTGGTCGACCGCGGCTCGATGAAAGTGGGGGTAGCCAAGCCCGACTCGGCATGGAACCTGACCGCCGACGCCCGCGGCATCTCCGTCGACGGCTTCTGGATGGACGAGACCGAAATCACCAACGGCAAGTACAAGCAGTTCGTGTTCTGGGTGCGCGACTCCATCATCCGCGAGCGTCTCGCAGACCCGCAGTACGGCGGCAACGAAGACTTCCGCATCGAGGAGGACCGCGAGGGCAACCCCATCAAGCCCCATCTGAACTGGAACAAGCCCATACCCTGGCGCAACCCCAACGAGGACGAGGCCCGCGCCATCGAGAGTGTATACCGCACCAATCCCCTCACCGGAGTCAAGGAACTTGACCCCGAGCAGCTCATATACCGCTACGAGATATACAACCACACCGAGGCCGCCCGCCGCCGCAACCGCCTCGATCCGCGCCGCCGCGACCTCAACACCGACCGCGCCGCCGCCACCGACAACCCCATGATCTCAAAAGACACCGCCTACATCAACGATGCGGGCGAGATCGTGCGCCAGACCATCAACCGCCGTCTGACGGGCGACTACGACTTCCTGAACACCTATATCGTGAACGTCTACCCCGACACCACCGCCTGGGTCAACGACTTCGAAAACTCGTACAACGAACCCTACGTACGCATGTACTTCGCCCACGGCGGCTACACGGACTACCCGGTGGTAGGCGTAAGCTGGGAGCAGGCCAATGCGTTCGCCAACTGGCGCACCGACTTCCTGCGCCGCGCTCTGGGCAAAGAAGGCATCTACGTGGAGCCTTACCGCCTGCCTACCGAGGCCGAGTGGGAATATGCCGCCCGCGCTGGGGTCGACGAAAACATTTATCCATGGGACGGCGACCTGGCACTGAGCGAGGACAAGGGCTGCTTCTACGCCAACTTCAAGCCCGGCGAGGGTAATTTCGTGCGCGACGGCCACGTGATCACGTCGCGTGTCGGCACCTATGCTCCCAACGACTTCGGACTCTACGACATGGCCGGCAACGTCAGCGAATGGACCTCGACGGCCTTCACCGAGA